>JAEEGI010021118.1_pt1 | contig 12968 bp, 14 predicted proteins | sample 8958751 | NCBI WGS metagenome assembly JAEEGI01 (sample SAMN16246545, study PRJNA631951) | gut metagenome | biome: gut microbiome; feature: rumen; material: KS-attached | host: Bos | place: Iran: Karaj | collected 2018-10 | reverse complement strand
ATACAGGAATTCCTTCACCTGTAAGACGAGAGTTTACATAGCAAGGAACGAAACCAAACTGTGTCTGGAATGCAGGCCAGCACTTGCCAGCGATTGCTACGTATTTACGATATCCCTTGTGATCACGAACCCAATCCTTAAGTGTAAGCTCATACTGAGCAAGCTTCTCAAGAACCTCTGGCTTCTTGTTACCAGCACCAAGCTCTTTTTCCATATCAGCAACAACCTCTGGAATACGGCTGTCACCAGCGTGCTTGTTGAATGCTTCGAAAAGATCAAGCTCTGAGTTCTCTTCGATTTCAACACCAAGATTGTAAAGCTGCTTGATTGGTGCGTTGCAAGCAAGGAAGTTCATTGGTCTTGGACCAAAGCTGATAATCTTAAGATCTGAAAGTGCGATTACAGCACGAGCGATTGGCTCGAAATCATGAATCATATCTGCACAATCCTCAGCATCACCTACTGGATACTCTGGGATATAAGCCTTTACATTGCGAAGCTGAAGGTTGTATGAAGCGTTAAGCATACCGCAGTAAGCATCTCCTCTACCATCGAGAAGGCTATCACCTGACTCCTCTGCTGCTGCACAGAACATCTTAGGTCCGTCAAAGTGCTTTGCAAGAAGTGTCTCAGAGATTTCTGGACCAAAGTTTCCAAGGTATACGCAAAGTGCGTTACATCCAGCCTTCTTGATATCCTCAAGAGCCTGTACCATGTGAATCTCACTCTCAACGATACATACTGGACACTCATAAATGTGCTCTGCGCCGTACTTCTTTGTATATGCAGCGATAAGTGCCTTTCTTCTGTCTACTGATAAGCTTTCTGGAAAGCAGTCACGAGAAACTGCTACTACACCAATTTTTACATTTGGCATGTTTGTCATTGTTATTACCCTCCTTGATACTTGGCATTCCTATTCAAAAAGGAAAAGCCCCTAAAACGTTTTCTTTGTTATGCTAAGATAATAGCAAACAAAAAGTTTTAGAGACTCTCAAAAATTTACTACGTGATGGAATTTTTTTGACTTTCTTTTGTGGAAAATGTCAAGGAATTGCTATCAGTCTACCCATATCTTATTTCATTTCACGAATAAGGTTTACCATTTCGATGGCTCCCTGGGCACACTCAAATCCCTTGTTACCAGCTTTGGTACCCGCACGCTCCACAGCCTGCTCGATGGTATCTGTTGTAAGCACTCCAAACATTACTGGTATTTCTGCGCCAAGGCTCACCTGAGCTACGCCCTTTGATACTTCGGCACACACATAATCATAATGAGAGGTTGCGCCGCGGATAACTGCACCAAGGCAAATCACAGCGTCATATTTTTTACTGTCTGCCATCTTCTTTGCAATAAGTGGGATTTCAAATGCTCCCGGAACCCAGGCAACCTCAATGTCTTCCTCTTTTACATTTTCGCGTTTGAGACCATCTATGGCTCCACCTAATAATTTTGATGTGATGAACTCGTTAAAGCGGGCTACTACAATGCCTACTTTTACACCTTCTGATACTAATTTTCCTTCATAAACTTTCATTTTTTATCCTCCTTTTAGACTTCCAATATATGCCCCATGCGTGCTTTCTTTGTTTTTAAATAGAACACATCATATTTATTTGCTTCTATTTCTATAGGAACTCTCTTTGCAATCTCCATTCCATAATCACTCAGCTGATATACCTTGTCTGGATTGTTTGTAAGAAGCTGTAGAGAATGAATTCCAAGGTCCCTAAGAATCTGGGCCCCGGTGTAGTATTCTCTCATATCTCCAGGGAAACCAAGTGCTATATTTGCATCAAGAGTGTCCATTCCTTCATCCTGAAGCTTGTATGCCTTTAACTTGTTTACAAGGCCAATACCTCTGCCCTCTTGTCTCATATATAAAAGAACTCCGCGACCTTCTGCAGATATTTTTTTCATGGCTGCATCAAACTGCTGTCCACAATCACATCTCATAGAGCCAAACACATCTCCTGTAAGACATTCCGAATGAACACGGCAAAGTACATTTTCGCCACTACTAATATCACCTTTGACAAGTGCTATATGGTGCTCCCCATTGAGCTTATTTATATAGCAGTGAGCCATAAACTCTCCGTATCGGGTTGGCATTTTGGCGATGGATACACATTCCACCAGCTTGTCATATACCTTTCGGTATTCCACAAGCTCTGGAATTGTGATAAAGGTTATCCCCAAATCCTTCGCAAGTTTCCTCAAGGCTTCGCCTCTCATCATAGTGCCATCATCTGCCATAATCTCACAACACAGTCCACATTCCTTCAAGCCCGCCAGCTTCATTAAATCTACGGTAGCCTCCGTATGCCCTGGGCGTTCAATGACGCCCCCTGCCTTTGCCACCAGTGGAAACATATGACCTGGTCTTCTAAAGTCCATTGGATTTACATTATCACTGACACAGCTTCTGGCTGTAAGGCCTCGCTCTGCTGCTGAGATTCCTGTAGTAGTGCCTACATAATCTATTGATATGGTAAATGCGGTTTCATGGTTATCAGTGTTATGTCTTACCATAGGTGGCAGGGCCAGTTTGTATGACAGTTCCTCACTCATAGGCATACAAATTAGTCCTTTGCCTACCGATGCCATCAGATTTACATTTTCTGTGGTTGCATACTCTGCTGCACATATGAAGTCACCTTCATTTTCACGACCTTCGTCATCCATAACCAGAATGACTTTACCGTTTTTCAAATCATCAATAGCTCTTTCAATCGACTCTCTTCGCATTTTTCTTCCCTTCCTAAAAACTTTCTTATATATTTGCCAATTACATCATTTTCCAGATTCACCCTATCACCTACACGTTTACTGCCAAGGACAGTCTCCTTTAATGTATGAGGTATGATGCTGACCTTAAAGCTGTCAGGTCCTACTGCAGCAACAGTCAGGCTGATTCCATCAATTGCAATAGAGCCTTTTTCCACAATGCCCCTTAGGATTTTTGAGTCGACACTTATTTCAAACCAGACTGCATTTCCATCCTGTCTCACGCTTTTGATTTTCCCTGTACCATCTATATGGCCACTTACTATATGGCCTCCAAACCTGCCGTTAGCAGCCATAGCCCTTTCCAGATTCACTACATTTCCTGGTCTAAGCTCTCCTAAGCTAGAACGGGAGAAAGATTCATTCATAACGTCCACAGAAAAGCAGTTGTCATTAAATTCAACTACCGTTAGGCATACACCATTTACCGCAATACTGTCTCCCAAATGCATATCCTCCAGAATCTTTTTGCAGGTAATCACAAGCCTTTGTTCTTTACTTCCTCTGGTGATTCTTTGCACCTTGCCAAGCTCTTCTATTATCCCTGTAAACATTAATAAATCACCTCATTTTCTATAATCAAATCATTTCCTGCCCAACTAGTACTGATAGGATTTAGTTTGATAGCCTTGTTTATATCAGATATTCCAAGACCTTCCACCGGTGATTTGCTGCTGCCTCCAAAAATCTTTGGAGCCATGTGAATGTGTATTTCATCCACTATTTTGCTTTCTAATGCACTGTAATTTAATGTTCCTCCACCTTCTAATAGAACGCTGTCTATTCCAAGACTTCCCAATTTCCCCATCAATTCCTTCAAATCAATCCCGTTCTTATCCTGGGAAACACGAACTACTACACAACCATTTTTTTCATACTCAGCGACCCTTTTATCATCATCCGAAGATGTAGCTATAATTGTTTTAATATCCCCTGCTGTCTCTACCACTTTAGAATTAAGAGGAGTTCGCAAATGGGAATCACAAATGATTCTCACAGGATTTACAGCAGGCTCATCTAATCTGCAATCCAGACTAGGATTATCCGTAATTACGGTAGTAACACCTACCATTATCCCCGACAGATTTTTCCTTAGTCTGTGAACATTTTCCCTTGCCTCATCTGATGTTATCCACTTGGATTCTCCAGTTACTGTTGCTATTTTTCCATCTGCTGTCATTGCATATTTCATAACAACATACGGACGTTTCGAAAGCATATATTTATTGAAAACACGGTTTAGCTTCTTACACTCTTTTTCAAGCAGGCCTACCTCTACTCTTATTCCGTGCTCTCTCAATATGTCAGCTCCCTTTCCAGCCACAACAGGATTTACATCAAGAGTGCCTATAACTACGCGGTTGATTTTACTTTCAACTATAGCTTCCGTACAAGGTGGAGTCTTGCCGTAGTGACAGCAAGGCTCTAATGTTACATACATTGTCGCCCCAGCAGGATCATTGCCCCTTTCTCTACAATCCTTTAGTGCGTTTCTTTCGGCATGTAACTGACCATATTTTTCGTGATAGCCTTCACCGATGATAACATCATCTTTAACTATTACTGCTCCCACCATAGGATTCGGATTTACGAATCCTGCCCCAAGCTTTGCAAGCTCTAAGGCTCTTAGCATATAAGTTTTATCCTCCATAATGCCTCCATAATAAAAAATGCCTTGGAATACACTCCAAGGCAATACAGTTCATCCCTAAAACTAAAACAGGCTCTGAGATGCAAAAATCTCAGAGCCTAATAATAATTCTACAAACAAACCTGATGCGCTTAACGCACCTTTAATCTTCTTTCATCCAGACTATACTGTCGGCTTCGGAATCTCACCGAATCATGCCATAAGGCTCGTGGGCTATACCACCGGTAGGGAATCACACCCTGCCCTGAAGATATTATTTAATTGAACTGATTCTACAATAAGTTAAACATGTCGTCAAGATATTTTATTTATCCAACAACCCAATGATTATTCCAATTAGCTCTAACCATAAGGCTTAATTGTTCTTTCTGTATTCGCTTGGCAATACCCCGTATTTGTCTCTGAAAGCGTTTGAGAATGCCTTTGAATTTGGGAAGCCATTGCCAAGGGCTATATCAACAATCTGGCCGCCTGTTTCTTCTAATTCACGTACAGCATGCTCTAGGCGAATACCTAAAAGGTAATCCTTGAAATTGATACCGGCATGCTTTTGGAACATACGTGACAAATATGATGGGGAGTAATTAAACTGCTCTGCCATCATCTCCAAAGAAAGTGGCTCCGAATAATGGTCCTTCATGTATCTGGTAATGCTGGAAAGCTTCTTCAGCTGTTTATTGCTCTTTACCAGCTCCTCATTAACATTAAACTTTCGATACTTTGTAACGAGAAGATACAAAAGCTCGTAGTAAAGGCTGAGAACCTGAAGCTTATTTCCTTCCTCTCCATTTGTATAAATCAGATACATTTCCTGAAGGAGTGTAAACACGCGATGATCAGACTCTCTATCTCCATGTGAGAACCAAATAAACTGATCATCTGTAAAATATTCTGCAAAAGTATCCTGTGGAATCTGAAGTACTACAGTTTTATTAGGATTTGGTGCTACAATGCTGTGAACCTCGTTACTGTTAACAATAACAAACTCTCCATTACTAAGAGGGAACTTCTTGTTGTGAAGAGTGAAATCAAGCTTGCCCTCCCATACTGCAAAAATCTCTATTGAGCGGTGCCAATGCTTGTCGCGAATATAATTGCCACTAGCTCCCTCAAATGAAAATAGCTTGAAAGGAAGCCCCGCATCAGTGACTACTACTTCGTGCTGATAATCTTTTAAATCCATCTAACATATCTCCATAAAATATCTACAATCGCCATCTTCCTGATAATACAGAAATTTAAAGCCTAGTTTTTCCAAAAGCTTTCTGCTGGCAATATTGTCAGGATCACACCTGGCAATCAGACTGGTAAGGCCATAATCATCTCTGGCCACCTGAACTATCTTGGAGCAAACCTCATAGGCAAGTCCCTGCCTCCATCTATCAGAGGTAATGCAAAAACCCATTTCTGCCTGTTTATCAACAGTGCAAGTATCACGAACTTCGATGCCTGCCCTACCAATAAGCTCCTTTGTCATTCTATCATAAATCAACCACATTCCGAAACCATAGAGTTTATAGATATACTCAATATAATTTTCTTCGTAGGCCTTTTCTTCTTCGTACTCAAAAAGCGGCTCCATATATTCTGTCATACCAGGCTTTTCATATAATGCCACCAAATCATCCAAATCATCCATTGAAAATTCTCGTATGAATGTCCTTTCAGTAGTGGCAATATCCCAGGGAATATCCCTGTATCTGCGATAGATGTTTTCAAACTCTTCATCATCCACATCATCAACATCCAAAAGAATGTGCTGGCATTTAAGCCCCGTCACATCATCATGCTCGTAGGCCGCCACCGGAATATTCCTAAGCTCGCATTCATCAACAACAGCCTGGCTGTCCGTGAGCACAAGTGTCCCCACTGGATAGTCAGGCTGTAAATCAGCTAGATTATTAACTTTTATCAAGCTTTGTAAGTAATTCACCACTAGTCCCTTCTGCTTCTGCCGTTAACAATAAGAACAAGTCTGAGCAACTGAAGAATTGTAGTAAATAAAGCTGCCACGTATGTGAGAGCTGCTGCTTTTAAAACCTTTGTCGCACCCTTGTGCTCCTCCCCTTCAAGGATGTGATCCTGATCAAGAATTCTAAGAGCTCTGGCGCTGGCATCAAACTCTACAGGAAGAGTGATGAGCTGGAATGCTACTACAAAAGTGAATAGGAAAATTCCTACCTGGGCAAGTGGTGTAGAACCCACTAATAAACCAATTAAAATAACTGGCCAAGAAACCCAAGAACCAATATTTGCAAGAGGTACTGATGCTGAGCGTAGCTTTAGTGGAGCATAGCCCTCCTGATGCTGAATTGCGTGACCACACTCGTGAGCTGCAACACCAAGAGCTGCAACGCTGGTCTGTCCATAAACTGCATCAGACAGGCGAAGTACCTTTTCATTTGGAGAATAGTGATCAGTAAGATTTCCTCTTATTCTCTCAATTCTCACATCGTAAATTCCAGCTGCATGTAAAATATGCTCTGCCATCTGATTAGAAGTGATTCCTCTGTAATTTCTAAACTTGCTGTATTTTGCATAAGTTCTTCTGACATTTAATGAAGCAATACCACTGATTATTGCACCGATAATCACTAATATGATAGTCCAATCGTAGCCATATCCATAACCATATCCGTAATACATAATTATCCTCCAATTATTGACTTCTTATTTCTTACTAGTATAAATCTTATAACCCAAGAATACTAATAAAAAAATCTTAAAGAATTATTAAAAAACCTCTGACCATTTAGGTCAGAGGCCTGTGATTTTATCTAATTAACATCTACTCTACAGGACATTGTATAAATCTTTCCATTAGATTTTTTCATCCTGACTGTGACAGTTGAAGAACCTTTTGCACTGGCAGTAATCAGGCCATTTGAATCGATGGTAAGAACATTTCCATCGGATGATGTATAGCTAACATTGTACTGCTTGTCGGTGCTGTTTAGATATTCCATATCAATGGCAACCTGAGCAGTTGAGCCTCGACTCATAGAATAATCTGCATCGTCTGGTAAAAGGATGTCTCCTATATTAGTTCCGTTATTTGCATATTTTTTTGTGCTACCTGCTTTGTTCTTAGTATCTGTCGTTGCTGCGGTGTTTGTTGTAGTGGCAGCTGCTGTAGTTTTTGCTGTTGTAGTAGTTTTTGTAGTATCTGTTGTTTTGGTATTTGATGTGTTCTTATCAGTAGAGCTTGTTTTGCTGGTATCCTCCTGTGGTTCTGGCGTTCCCAGCTGCACGTACATAGCCGGGCGAATAGAATCGCCTGCGTAATAATACATTCTGTAAATCAGCTTATCAGTATCATTTCCAAACAAGCCCTGGACAGGATCATCATAAGCATTAGTTCTCAGTGGAAACATAAGCTTTGTCTCATTTTTCATTGTATCCTTATGAGCAGTATATTCATCTGTAGATAGGAAAAAAATATAATCTGATGTGGTGGTCTGGGAATTGTAGATAGCCATATTAACAGCATTTTTTGCTTTACCACCTACGAAAGCCGCGTCCATTGATGTATCGTGATAGTAATTCATAATGGAATCCTGGGCCGCCTCTTCAGATAAGGTGGTCTTTTGAATCATTGCACGCTCTGCTGCATTGAAACATTGCTTATAAAATACCTGATTGCACCAGCCTCTCCAGTAATTTTCCGACCAGCGCACATAGCCTGCTGTTGTTCCCTTGTTTTTGTAAATCTGGTCTATAGCCATTCTATAAGAAGTAATTGTCTTGGAATTAAGTGGTCTTCTTGTGGTTACAAAAGCTATCTTGGTTGTATCATCGTAGGTCAGAATTGTCCAGGTCAAAATCTGTCCATCTAATGCACCAAATGCAACGTCATCTCCAACAGCATATGTTGCTCTGCCGGACCCCTTCTTTTTAGCTGCCTCTGCTGTTATTGGCTCTGCTACAAATGCCCCTAAAATAATTACCGCTGTGGCTAAAGCCATAATCCTTTTAAAGAATTTTTGATTTTTCATACTCAACCCCATTTATAATAATTTTGATTAAATTTTACCTACACTTCAATAAACATTATCGGTAATTTTCTCGTAAAACTTTATACCTGAAAAGAGACTTTTTAAGTCCCTATTTTGAAAGTTTGGTAATTGTAAAACACCCCCTCAGTTGATATACTGAAATGCAGTTTTTCTATAAGTTAAGGAGTATGAAATGACAAAAAAAGATATGCTAAAATTGTTGCACAATGAAGAACCAGTTTTGCGTGCAGAAATCACCGCTCTTTACTCAGTTTTAGATCATAAGCTGGGATTACATGGCGCCGAGGTACCTATTACTTTCGGAATGGACGAAAAGGCTTTAGGCTCTTATCTCCCACCATCTTACGATAACGAAGAACGTTTTGAATTTTCACTGTTTTTCATCGGATTCTGTATGAATGAGCAGCTTACAAAGAATGACAGAGTCAATCTATACAAGCACGAATATGCTCATTATATGACCAGACACATCAACATCCCAGAGAAATATAATTGGCAACCAGGCGTACACGGTAGCGCTTGGAAATATTGCTGCTCACTTATCGGGGCTATCCCATCAGATTATTACATTGAGGGCCAAAGCATCCAGAAGGTAGACTACGATTCAGTGCTCACACGTCCTAATGTAGACCACAAACAGGTACAGATGCTTGATACATATCGTACACAAAAAATGTACGCTAATATGGAAAATGCAAAGATTAAATACGAGGTTGGTGATACAGTTACTCACCCTAAATTTGGTGAAGGAACTGTTCAGGAAATCGAACAGCAGCCAGCATCAGTAAGACTTCACATAGCCTTTGGAGACGAGGTAAAAATAATCGATCAGAAATGGTTGGTAAAAACAGGTTATAAAAAAGTTGCAGAACGCTAAGCGTTCTGCAACTTTTTTAATATACTATCTAGTGTTTCTTCTAAATCTAATCCCTGTTCATCAACAACAATATCTGCATACTTTTCATACAGAGGAATACGCTCGTCATAAAGGGATTTAAGATTCTGACCATCTTTCAGGACTACTCCTCTACCCTTTAAGCTTCCTAATCTGCTATCAAGTGTTTCATAATCAAGCTTTAGATAAACGACGGTTCCAATTTCTTTTAGGTGCTCCATGGCTTTGGCGCCATATATTACGCTACCGCCAGTTGCAATAACTGTCTTATCCGCCTGAATTTCCACATTAACATCGTTTTCAATCTTTAGGAAACCATCAACACCCTCATCAGCTATTATTTCCTTTAAAAGGCGTTTTTCGCGCTTCTGAATAAGCAAATCTGCGTCCACAAATTCATATCCTAATTCCTTGGCAAGCACTACTCCAAGTGTGCTCTTTCCTACTCCGGGCATACCGATTAAAACAATGTTGTTCATATAGCACCTCTTCTATAAATATTTTAAAAAGTATTATGCCATAGTAGTTTTTTCTTTACCAGTATTTTTTTACTGCTGTAAAATTGCCTGAACCTGATCACGCTTCTCAAATAGAACACAGCCACCTACGTGGTCATCAAGTAATACATCTGTTTCCTGAAGTACCTTGAAAAGACGAGAGGAAATTGCGCCTCTAAGTGAATCCTCTCTAACATTTGTATCTGAGAATGGCGAAAATGGGCAAGGCTCTGCTCCACCATGTGAATTAATGTGGAAGAAGCCACGTCCTGCTGCAACACATCCACCTGAAGATTTTTCATCTCCTGGGAATGAGATAAATACTATTTCCTCATATTTCTCTCTAAGCTCTGCGATTCTATCACGAAGCTTTTCTTCCTGCTCTTCTGAAAGTGCTAAATGCTTGCTCTCGTCTGATACAGGAACATACTCTACATAAATCATGGATTTACATCCATAACCACCTAGCATAGATACAAATTCATCTGATAAAACGTCATCAAAATTCTCTGTTGTAACAGTAATTGAATTTCCAAAGATAAGATGCTTTTCCTTGAACTTTTCCATATTGGAAATGAGCTTGTCGTAGATGCCCTCACCACGTCTTGCATCAGTTGCCTCTTTGTGGCCCTCAATACTCATAATTGGTACGAGATTGCGGTTCTTATCAAATAATGTAAAGTACTCATCACTTATGAATACGCCATTTGTAAATATAGGGAAAAGAATATCCTTATATGATGCGGCAGATTGAATAACGTCTTTACGAAGTAGTGGCTCGCCACCTGCAAGCAAAATAAAGCTGATACCAAGCTCTCTTGCTTCCTCGAAAACCTTGCCCCACTCTTCACCTGTCATCTGATCTACTGGAGCACAATCCTTTGTAGCCTCATTCTGTCTAGAATAGCAGCCTGCACAGTGAAGATTACAATTGCTAGTAATTGATGCAATTAAAAATGGAGGAACATGTAACCCTTCCTCCTTGAATCTTAATCTGGTAGCTGATGCCTTTTTTGATGCCTTTGCAAAGCTAGCCATAAAGATACTTTCAGCAGGGTCTTTAAAGGTAGCTCTTAAAGCGTCCTTCACAATACGCTCTACGCCTTTTGTCATATACCCTTGAATATCAAAATTTGTTTCTTTCATACCGGTAACTTCCTTTTAACGATTTTAATTGATTAAATTGCACGTAATCAATTATAGCTGCTATCAACTTTTTGTCAATATAACTATTACACGATAATTGCAAGCTCATCTTTAGTAACTTTGCAACACAAAAACCAAACCTCTACCCCTGCAGCCTTTGCCTCCGCCAGTGCCACCCCAAACTCTGGATGAGTGTCTATATTAGGCCTAACCTCTGATATTCCCTCTACCTGGATTACAAAGGCGATAATAGCCTTATAGCCCTTTGTGGTAGCTGCTGTTAATTCTCTAAGATGCTTTACACCTCTTTCTGTAGGAGCATCTGGGAAATAGCCTATCCCATCTTTGATTAGAGTGCAGCCCTTGACCTCCAGCAAAAACTGTTCGTCGCCTCGTTCCATATAAAAATCGAGTCGAGAGTTACCATATTTGTTTTCCGGAATTACCACATCATAATCCTTAGTAGCAAGCCATTCCTTCACCACTGCATTAGGAGCCTGAGAATCTATATTAACAAGCCCTATCTCTGCCTCCACCGTCACCAAATCATACAGGGTCTTTCTATTAGGATTGTCGGATTTTTCCAAATAGACTGTACAACCCGGTATCAGCAGCTCCTTGCACCTACCAGTGTTTTTAACATGGACAGTCTCCTCCTGCCCATTTATTTCTACCTTTGCAATAAACCGATTTGGCCGTGATATGAATTTTGCTTTTTCTATGTGTTTATATTTCATATGATGATTATACGATAAAAAGACCTTGAAGCAAAACTTCAAGGTCTTTCATCGTGCTGAGGCTGAGGAGGCTCGAATAAATTTTGGCCTCGTAAAATATTAACAGAAAGGCATTTGTTGCCTCTGCAATTTCTAGTTAAACCTCAGGTTAAACTAGAAACTAAATATTTCTTCCTTGATACTGCACCGTTACAACTAGTACTCTCATCTTTTCTTCATCAATTCTAAATATAGCAATATAATTATCTATAATTAATTGTTTATATCCTTTACCAGCATATCTACCAGCTGTCCTATCTTGATGCGACTCTGGGAATTTATCCAAGCATAGAATAGCCTTCTTTATTCTATCAATCTGTCCTTTTGCATTTTCTGGAGACAACTTTTCATAAGCAATATAAGCATATATTTCTTCTATATCCCTATACGCTCTTGGCATTAATTCTACAGTATACTTATTCAAAATACTTTTTCTCCAATTCTGCAAAAGCATCCTTTGCATCTATTGTCTTACCAGTTTCAGCAAACTCCTGCTCTGCCTCAAAAATAGCCTGATCAATACGATTTTCCCTTGCAAACTTCTCGTATAATTCTACACTCATAACCACAAGATCACTATATCCATTTTTAGTAATAAAAATAGGTTCCTTTTGTCTATGTGCAATTTCTGATATTTCACTTGTATTTCTTAAATCTCTAATAGGCATGATTGTTGGCATAGTGTATACCTCCTTTGATAAAAATATTGTAGCATAATTATGCTGCATTGTACATGTCTTTGATTTATTCTTCAGTTGGTTACAAATTGTAACCAATTAAACTATTAAGGATTTCTTAATAGTTCAATTGTCAAAGCGTGACGACTTGTCACACTTTGAACTATCCGGATTTTCCGGATAGTTCATAAAATAAAAAGCACGTAAGCCAATGCTTACGTGCTTTCCTTTGCTGAGGCTGAGGAGGCTCGAACTCCCGACAACCTGATTAAAAGTCAGGTGCTCTACCAACTGAGCTACAACCCCATATTAAATTATTATAGTGAGCACTGCCAAAATAAAAAGGCATAAGACTCGAAACTGGGCTAGCTGGATTCGAACCAGCGAATGCCAGAATCAAAATCTGGTGCCTTACCGCTTGGCGATAGCCCAACAAAGGACTGACTTGCCCTTATTCATAATGTTGCTATCGCAACAGGGTGGGTAGAGGGGATCGAACCCTCGACCTTCGGAACCACA
>JAEEGI010021117.1_pt1 | contig 12968 bp, 9 predicted proteins | sample 8958751 | NCBI WGS metagenome assembly JAEEGI01 (sample SAMN16246545, study PRJNA631951) | gut metagenome | biome: gut microbiome; feature: rumen; material: KS-attached | host: Bos | place: Iran: Karaj | collected 2018-10 | reverse complement strand
TTATGCGGTATGATGCGGATAAGCCTTATCAGATTTATCCAATTGTGGAAGGTCAGAAAATCAAAGAGAAGGAAGAGAAGAAGGAAATCCGCAAAGCTTTTGATTTCAGTATGATTGGCCTGAATGTGGGTGACACTGTCATATTCGATGCACTGAACCTTCCTGTAAAAGTAGCAGGCAAAAATAAGGTGGAGTATGAGGGCCGCCTCTGGAGCCTCTCCGCTTTCTGTGGCACCTACCTGCCCGAAGAAATGCACAACAAGAGCGAATCCTACCAGGGACCGAAGTATTTCAGCTATCAAGGAAAGACGTTGTGGGAGATCAGGTTGGAGAGGGAGAAAGAATAATTTTTTTTGAATAACAACTTCCGATAATATATGTTATTGCACAATGACTTTACAACGCCTGAAGAGAAGGCAAGAGTTAAAATTGACAGAATGTTTGGGGATGCCGGTTGGCAGGTCGTTAGCCGGGATGAATATACCCCTAATCTGACTGCTGCTGCGATTAAAGAAGGTTTGCTTAAACATAATCTTGAGGCTGATTATTTCTTGTTTATCAATGGCAAGGCCGTTGGTGTGCTTGAGGCAAAGAGGGCGGAGATTGATGTGGATTGTGATGAAGTTAAAGCTCAGGCTGAGAAGTATGTAAACAATGTGCCGTCAATTTATGCCGCTTACGAGAAACCTTTGAGGATTATCTATCTTTCCAATGGTGAAAAAGTTCTGTTTTACGATTACGCAAAAAAAGATGGAAGTTATATAGAAATAAATCGCATCCATACTCCCAAAGAGATTGTTGACACTTTAGGTATAGATGATTTTTATGCAGGATTGCCCACGTTACAAAAAAAGGGATTAAGACAATGTCAGTTTGATGCCATTAAAGGTTTGGAGGAAAGCTTCAGAGAAGGACAAAAACGAGCTTTAATGGTTTTGGCGACAGGTGCAGGTAAGACTTATACCGCTTGTCTTGCCGCTTATCGTTTCCTGTCCTATACGCCGATGCGGAAAGTGTTGTTCTTGGTTGACCGTAACAATTTGGGCAAGCAGGCTGAAGGTGAGTTTGGGACATTCAGACTTACTGAAAACAAAGAACCGTTCAACACTATTTTTGGTGTCAATCGTTTGAAATCAGCAAAGATACCATCAGACAGCAATGTGGTTATTTCCACGATTCAAAGATTGTTTTCGTTGCTGAAGGGTGACGATGTTGATGATAATGACGAAGAGAGTGCTTTTGATGATAATGAGGATAAAGTGGTGAGTCTGCCGGCCAATCCATTGCTTCCACCCGATTATTTCGATTTGATTATCATTGATGAGTGCCATCGTTCCATTTATGGTAATTGGAGACAAGTATTGGATTATTTCAAAACAGCCAAAATCATTGGCTTGACAGCCACTCCAATCCCTGAGACTGTCGCGTTTTTCAATGATAATATCGTTGTCAACTACACATTGGAAGATTCCATTAAAGATGGCGTGAATGTTGATCACCGCACTTTCAGGATTCGCACTGAAGTGACTGAAAACGGTGGTGCTATTCTCCAAGGTGATAAAACTCGTCAAACTACAGTATATACTGGGAAAACGGAAAATGTTGTCTGGCAGGAGAACAAGAATTATACCCGAGAGGAATTAAACAGAAGTATCATCAATCCTGCACAGATTAAGTTGATTTTGGAAACCTATCGTGATTCTGTTTATACCGAAATGTTTGTTGACCCACAGCGCGAACCAAATTTCGACTATCTGCCGAAAACATTGATTTTTGCGTTGAATGAAAATCACGCTAACAATATCGTGAAGATTGCAAAAGATGTCTTCAATAGGCATGATGATAAATATGTGCAGAAAATCACTTATTCTGTTGGTGACAGCAACGCTTTGATACGACAATTCCGTAACGATAAGGATTTTCGCATAGCGGTTACGTGTACGCTGGTGGCCACGGGCACTGATGTCAAGCCCTTGGAAGTTCTGATATTTATGCGTGATGTGGCGTCAGAACCATTGTTTGTCCAAATGAAAGGCAGAGGAGTGCGTACGATAGGCGATGATCAGTTGAGGAATGTTACGCCAAACGCCATTAGCAAAGACTGTTTTTATCTTGTTGATGCCGTCGGTGTTACGGAAAGACAAAAGTCGGTGCCCAAACCAGGTAACGGACCGAAACCTGTTCCGCCCACACTGAAAGAATTGTTGGAATTGCTTGCGCATGGTAATTTGGAAGATGATAATTTGCGGATGTTAGCGAGTCGCTTGTCAAGAATTCATAATAAATGTACGGATTCTCAAAGAGAAGAATTTGCGAATCTGTCACATATAACGATGAGTCAACTTGCTACAGACATCTTTAATGCTTTGGAAGACAAATCATTTCCTCCATTTGTGGACATTAACGAGACCAATCTTGAGCGCAAAACTTTGATTGCATTACTGATCAATAATGTGCCAGCCCGAAACTTTCTTCTGATTGTGAACGCAGGATTTATCAATACGCTTATGCCGGGAGAGGACAATCTCATATACAGTGGGTTTTCGAGAGAAGAAGCGATTGCAACCACATCCGCATTTGAGGAATATTGCGACGAGCACAAGGATGAAATAGAAGCGTTGCGAATCATTTATAATAATGACGGTGCTCCTATCACTTTCAAGATGCTAAAGGACTTGCAGAACCGTATGAAAGCATTTAATAACAAGTTTACCATTGCCAATCTTTGGCATTCTTATTCTGTGGTTGACATCAAAAACGTAGCGGTTTATAATGGCGCTGACCAGAAAAACGAGAAGGAAGCACTCACAAACCTCATTCAGTTGGTGCGGTTCGCATGGCATAAGATTGCACGGTTGGAAAGTTTATGTACGGGTGCTCAACAGCGTTTTAATTTGTGGTATGGTCAGATGCAGCGCGATATTACAGCAGAACAGATTAAATTGATGCGTCAGATTGTCGATTATATTGCGGCCAACGGAACGTGTCAGATTTCAGATATTAAAGATTATGACAAAACATTTGCGGCGCAGCTCATTTCGGAATACAAGGGCTTGGACAAAGCAAATGAAGCATTGGAATCGTTATCAAGATTTATTATTTATAGAAAAGCAGCATAGTTTTTATGGCTAAAGAAACACTTCAAAGGGAACAGACATTATCCCAGAAAGTTTGGCAGCTTGCCACAGTTTTAGCGGGACAAGGTATTGGTTTTACCGATTATATAACCCAGCTCACTTATCTTTTGTTTTTAAAGATGGACGATGAGAATACTGAGACTTTTGGCGAGGAATCAGCTATTCCGGAAGGATTCAGATGGAAAGATTTACTTGCACTTGACGGTCTCGCACTCATTAAGCAATACGAGGACACTCTCAACATCTTGCAGAAAGAGGATAATCTTATTGGTACTATCTATACAAAGGCTCAAAACAAAATCGACAAGCCGGTTTACTTGAAAAAAGTGATCACGCTCATTGATGAGGAGAAATGGCTTGTGATGGATGGTGATGTGAAGGGTGCCATATATGAAAGTATTCTTGAAAAGAACGGACAAGATAAGAAAAGCGGTGCAGGACAGTATTTTACGCCTCGTTCGCTGATTCAGGCGATGGTTGACGTAACCCGGCCCAAGATTGGCGAGACCGTTTGCGACCCGGCTTGCGGAACCGGCGGCTTCCTGTTGGCGGCATACGATTATATGAAAAATCAGTCGCAGGACAAGGAAAAACAAGACTTTCTGCGGAACGAAGCCTTGTCGGGAGTCGATAATACCGCCCTTGTAGTAACGTTGGCTTCGATGAATCTTTATTTGCACGGTGTCGGTACCAACAGAAGTCCTATTGTTTGTCGAGATTCATTGGAAAAGGCTCCGGAAAACCTTGTCGATGTGATTCTTGCCAATCCACCTTTCGGTACACGTCCGGCAGGCTCTGTGGAGATTAGCCGTGATGATTTTTATGTCGATACCAAGAACAACCAGCTGAATTTCCTTCAGCATATAATGGTGTCACTCAAACAGGGTGGCCGTGCGGCAGTGGTGTTGCCCGACAATGTGTTATTTGAGGGCAATGCCGGTGAGACGGTCAGAAAAGAATTGCTCAAAAACTTCAACCTCCACACCATTTTGCGTCTGCCAACCGGCATCTTCTACGCTCAAGGTGTTAAGGCAAATGTCCTGTTCTTCACCAAGGGAACTCCGACGAAAGACATCTGGTATTTCGATTATCGCACAGGAGTGAAGCATACACTTGCCACCAACCCGATGCAACGTCATCATTTGGATGAGTTTGTTGAATGCTATTGCGCTGATGATATGGGTAAACGTAAGGAAACTTACGATGCGGAAACCAACCCGAATGGCAGATGGCGTAAGTTTACGCTGAAAGAGATTATGGCTCGCGACAAAACCAGCCTCGACATCAGCTGGATAAAGCAGGGCGACGAAACCGAAGACATGTCTCTGTCTGAGTTGCTTACCACCATTCAGGAAAAGAGCAATAAGATAGCCGACGCAGTTGCCAAATTGCAAGAGTTGTTGAGAGGAATTGATGGATAAAATTTGTATTTTTGCATTTCCTAAACCATAGGAAATTGAACATACAAAAAAAATGGAGAATCTTGATTTATTGGTAAAAGAGTTAAGCAAACTTCCGACCGAAGCGGGATGGGTTGAGTTCAAACATAATGATGATGAGCCTAAAACGATAGGGGAAGATATTAGCGCTTTGGCTAACAGTGCTCTCCTTGCCGACCACTCGCATGCTTATATGATATGGGGGATAGAAGATGGTACGCATAACATTGTTGGCACAAACGTCAGGTTGAAGCAGGTGAAAAGAGGTAATCAGGAGTTGGAAAGCTGGTTGCGGCAACTTCTCTCCAAAAATGCGGATTTTGAATTTCATTCAGCAAAAGTAGAAGGAAAACACGTTGAAGTTATTGTCATTGCCAAAGCTGCGGGCATTCCTGTTACTTTTGAAAAAACTGGCTTTGTAAGGGTAGGCAGTTACACCAAAAAACTTAATGATTTTCCTGCCATACAAGCCCAACTTTGGGACAAACTCAGGCATGAACAGTTTGAGGATGTTTTGGCTTCCACTAATCTAACATTGCAGAATGTCATACGTATGTTAAATTGTGATGCATATTTTGACATTTTGCAAATTCCTCTTCCCTCAAATTTTGAAGGTTACATCCACTATTTTGTAGAAGATGGCCTTGTTCAAAGGCAAGATAATGGGTTGTATGCCATCACGAATTTGGGAGCCATATTGTTTGCAAAAAAATTATCAGACTTTCCCAGATTGGGGCGAAAAGCGATAAGGGTTATTCAATATGACAATAACAGCAGACTTACCATTTTGAAAGAGGAGACCTTGACTGAAGGGTATGCTGTTAGTATGGAAAAGGCCGTGAAATACGTTAATACAGTTTTGCCGACTAAAGAGGATCTTAGCTCTATTCAACTCGCGACAAACAGCACATTTCCATTACCAGCTATCAGGGAAGCTATCGCTAATGCCATCATACACCAAGACTTTTTTATCACCGGAGCCGGGCCTGTCGTTGAAATTTTCACCAACCGGATAGAAGTGACGAATCCAGGAGTTCCGTTGGTGGAAATCATGAGGATTGTTGACAATCCTCCAAAGTCAAGAAATGAAAAGCTTGCTGCGCTCATGCGAAGATTGCGGATGTGTGAGGAGCTTGGACGCGGTTGGGACAGAATGGTCATCAGTTGTGAGTTCCAACGGCTTCCTGCTCCACGAATCCAAATCTATCAGGATTCCACAAGAGTCTCCCTATTCTCTCATTTCAATTTCTCGAATCTGTCGATGGAGAATAGACTCTGGTCCACCTATATGCATGCCTGTGTACGCTATATTGAAGGAGAAACGCTGACCAACAGTTCACTCAGAGAACGGTTTGGTTTGAAGGCGTCCTCCGCTGGGATGATGTCTCGTTTGATTAAAGAAGCACAGGCTGAGAAGTTGCTTAAGCCCGTTGATCCTGAAACGGCTCCCCGTTATATGCGATATATACCAACATGGGGATAAACTTAACTTGCCTGTAACTTGCCTGAACAGAACTTAAAAGTCGTAAAACATTGATAATCAATTTAAAAATTTTGAGTTTTAACTTGCCTGCAACTTGCTGAAAAGATTATTCGAACGTATTGTATAACATTGTGGATTTAATTTGCCTATAACTTGCCGGAAGAGACTAAACAAAAACAATAGTCACTGACTATCAACAATATAAGAAAGAAATTTAATTTGCCTGTAATTTGCCGATAGCATAAAAATGAACACGAAACTGCTCAAACAAAAAATCCTTGACCTTGCCATCCGTGGCAAACTTGTGCCGCAAGACCCCAACGATGAGCCCGCAAGCGAGTTGCTCAAGCGCATCCGTGCCGAGAAGGAAAAACTCATTGCAGAAGGCAAGATAAAACGCTCGAAAAAAGCTGGTGATAAGCCGCATTATGAGAACGAGAATGTACCGTTTGAGATTCCCGCGAGTTGGGAGTGGGTGAGACTTGATGATTATGCTGCGAAAATCACAGACTTTGTTGCAAGTGGAAGCTTTGCTTCTTTGAGAGAGAATGTCCATTATTATAAAGAAGAGAATTACGCCATTTTGGTTAGAACTGCTGATTTTGGCAGCAACTTCCAAAAAGATTTGGTTTATTTAGACAAACAAGGCTACGATTTTTTGAGTAATTCTAATCTTGTTGGTGGTGAATTGATTTTGCCTAATATTGGAGCATCAATAGGTAAAGTGTTTATCGTACCTCAATTGCATAAGCCAATGACTCTTGGTCCAAATTCTATTCTAATTAGAACATATATAGAAGAAATGACCAAGTATTTGTATTTCGTCTTTTCTTCTTCTTGGGGATTTGACTTGTTACATGATATTTCATCTGCAACAGCACAAGGTAAATTTAACAAAACTGATCTTAAAAATATTTTTCTACCGATACCACCTATTGAAGAACAACGGAGAATCATTCAATCGATAAATTTGTGGTTGGCACAAATTGACAACATTGATGCAAACAAGGCCGATTTGTTATATGCTATTCAACAGACACGGTACAAAGTCCTTGACCTCGCGCTCCACGGCCAATTGGTGTCACAAGACCCGAATGATGAGCCAGCGATAGAGCTATTGAAGCGTATAAATCCGACAATAAAGCCTTGTGATACCTCGCATTATGGGAACTTGCCGAAAGGATGGTGCGTCGTCAAGCTTGGCGATATTGGCAAATGGCAGGCTGGAGGAACTCCTAACCGTAGTGTAAAAGAGTATTATGGTGGAAATATCCCATGGTTAAAAACGGGTGACCTAAACGATGGTTTTATTAACGAGATCCCTGAATGTATCACCCAAGCTGGACTTGATAATTCGTCTGCCAAGTTAAATCCCAAAGATAGTGTGCTAATTGCCATGTATGGTGCTACTATTGGAAAGATTGGGATTTTAACTTTTCCTGCGGCAACCAATCAAGCCTGTTGCGCTTGCGTTGATTACCCAGTATTGGAAAAACTATATCTGTTCTACTTTTTATTATCTCATAGAGATGCTTTTATCAAACAAGGTGGCGGTGGAGCACAGCCTAATATTTCAAAAGAGATTATTTTAAATACAGAAATACCATTACCACCAATTAATGAACAGAAGAGAATAGCAGAAATGATTACTGAAGTATTTTCCTTTTTGGACAAAATAAGCGCAGACCTATAATTCTGAGCTTATCAAATCGAGCTCATAGAATAAGGATTCTATTTTCTTTCTTATCCTAACTTGTTCGTCATAAGGCGGCAGAGTAAACATTTCGTTGCGTATAGTATCACCTCCAATTGCTTTGAAAGTAGTTCCGGTTGCATTTGCTTCAAAATAGCTTTTGTGAGTCTGCAAAGCATAAAACGCAAACATAAAATCTATGCCATTTTTAGGTTTGAGTGAACATAGCCCACGACCAATACATATTTCTCGTTCTGTAATATTGATTACACCAACAGGAGCTCTGACACAAAGCAATATACTATGTTTTTCTGCTAGTTTTGTTGGTGAATCCGTGTAAATTTCGGATTTGTTAAGATACAACTCTGAAAAGCAAAGTTTTCCTTGATGGAACTCTATACCTTCGTGTTTGTTGTTCAGACTATCCCCAGTAGGCGAACTGCCCATCGTAATATCAAATACATCTTTAAATTTACAAATGCACCAAGAATCAGGCAAGTTCTCATAATGCGAGGTATCACAAGGTTTTATTGCCGGATTTATACGCTTCAACAGCTCTATTGCAGGTTCGTCATTCGAGTCTTGCGGAACAAGCTTGCCATGGATGGCAAGGTCTAATACTTTACTTTTCGTTTGTTTGACAATCTCTTGTAAATCTGCTTTGTTAGATTCAAGTCCATCAATAAGCAAGAACCATTTTTCTATTGCTTCGACAATTCGATGCTGTTCTTTTATTGGCGGTAAAGGTATTTGTAGAGTTGTAAAAATGTCTTTATGCACTCTTTGTTGCCCCACAACACCTTTAAAATATTTTGTTCCTTCATTGATATACCACGAGGTTTCAAACAGGTACAGATAGAATTCTTTGCAAACCTGATGTCCTCTAAGTATAACCAATTCGGTTGTCCCAGCTCCTGTATCGTTGGGTAAATCATAGAAAATTGTTGATTTTCTATTCTCAAAACAGGGAGAGATTTTAGCAATGCCAATATCTCCATTTTGAAAATGGCAATATCCTTTTTTGACTTCACCCCATTTGCGTTTTTCATAAGAGTGAGAATAACCAAAGCCAGCAGACACTAATTCCATTGGTATAAAACCAACAATTTTATTATCATCAACATTGTTTTTAGGATTTAAGTCGAATACCTCTTCTACAGAGCAAAACACCCAACTATTCGGCACCTCAAACGGCACGTTCTCATAATGCGGCTTACGAGAAGCCGCTTATATTACCATATCACTTAAAATTTAAGAAGTTATGGTAACAAAGTTCGAATCGTTTCTTCAGAGGTCAGACCTTTCGAAGAATACCGTCAGTTCGTATGTTTGGACGGTGCGCTATTTTGAAAAAACATACGGGGAGTTCAACAAAAAGAATCTGCTGGCCTACAAGGGCTACCTTGTGGAGCATTTCAAACCGCAAACGGTAAATCTCCGGCTTCAGGCCGTCAACAAGTATCTGGAGTTTACTCTTCACGACAAAATGAAAATGAGGTTTGTGAAGGTGCAGCAGAAAAACTTCCTTGAAAACGTAATCAGCAATGCAGATTACAAGTTTTTGAAATCCAGCCTGTTGAAAAACGGAGAAAAGGATTGGTATTTCGTGGTATGGTTCATGGCCGCCACGGGGGCGCGTGTGAGCGAGCTGCTGCAAATCAAGGCGGAGCATGTGCAGTCCGGTCACATTGACCTTTACACCAAAGGCGGTAAAGTTCGGCGCATCTATATTCCAAGAACCTTGCAGAAGAAAGCCCTGCTATGGCTGTCCGAACGGCAAATATCTTCGGGTTATATCTTTCTAAACCGTTTTGGCAAGCGTATTACCACCCGTGGCATCGCTATGCAGCTGAAGCATTTTGCTGACAAGTATGGGCTACGGCGGGAAGTGGTCTATCCCCACTCTTTCCGTCACCGCTTCGCCAAAAACTTCCTCGAAAAGTACAACGACATCGCCTTGCTTGCCGACCTGATGGGACACGAAAGCATTGAGACCACCCGCATCTATCTGCGCAGGACCGCGAGCGAGCAACAAGAAATTGTAGATAAGATCATAACGTGGTAAAAAACGGCATGATTTTTGAATTGCAATATGCTTTAACGTTAATAATTCTCGAATATGAACAGATTAATTCTCATCGGTAACGGCTTCGATTTGGCGCATGGCTTGAAAACCAAATACGCAGAATTCATTGAATGGTATTGGAGAGAGTGGGGGGATATACTTCGAATGAGCCACAAAGGAGAAGAAGAAGATAATGTATGTAAGTTCACATTAAGAAAACAACATTACGATTGGTTCAACACTTTGCACAATAAATATCAATTCATAACTATTTTGACACCTCGGAATGGTTATGAAATCGCAGAATTCGTAAGAAATCAACCAGACATTTGTGAGTTTCATGTCAAAAGCCCACTGTTTAATGAAATTTGTCATCAAGTGGAAACAAAGAATTGGGTTGATATCGAAGACGTGTTTTATTTTTTCTTGAAATCAAGCGATAATCCGAAACAAATAAATGATGATTTAGAATTCCTCAAAAACAAACTCATAGAATATCTGAAATCCTTGCAGGAAGCAACCGTCAATCCCAAAATTCAGAAACAGATTTTGGAACATTTTAACAAAGAGGATGTCGCAATCGGCTCGATGAATCATTGGTACAATATGATCAAAGAGCGGATAAACTATACAGATGAGAAATGGGATTCTATCATTGATGGGCACATTATCAATAGGGAAATACCCGAATACGATTTAGGACACATTCACAGACTCAAACAATTTTTGATCTCAGAAATTGAACGAGTCGGGGTCGATAAAGTGGATGAGTCTGTTATTCATAAGACGTTTTTTCTTCCCGACAATATCATGCTCCTCGATTTCAATTACACAAATACAGCAGACCTGTATCTTCCAAAGGCAGATAAGTTCACGGTTAATCACATCCACGGGAATCTGTCAAATCCCGAAAGCGTGATTTTCGGCTATGGGGACGAACGGGACAATGAATACGATGCACTTGTGAATAAGAACGATAACGAATATTTGCAGCATATCAAATCGTTCCGATATTTGGAGGCCTCAAACTATCGTGACATGCTCTCGTTTATTGAATCCTCCCCGTACCAAGTTTGCATCATGGGCCACTCTTGCGGTCTTTCCGACAGGACGCTGCTTGCCACGCTTTTTGAACATCGTAATTGCGTTTCTATCAAGCCTTATTACCACAAAAAGGATGATGGAACAGACAATTACCGCGAACTCGTTCAGAACATCGCCCGCAATTTCAAAGACCCCACCCTTATGCGCGACCGCGTGGTGCGGAAGGACAGGTGCGAGCCGCTGGGCTGACAAAACGTAACAAAGCCATTCCGTTTGGCCACCACACCCTATCGAAAACGCTTGCCCTGGTCGATAACAATGCATTGTCACGGTCACATCATCGTCTTTCTCCTCCGATTTACCAATAGAAGACTATAGGATGCCCGTACGGGGTGCGGACTCGTGCCGGAGGCACGGAATCCTAATAACCCCATACAAGCGCAACGGAGTGGAGCGCAGTGTGGGGTGGCGGAGGCGATCGTCCCGCGGCGTGTCGGAGACACGCTACTGCATGGCGACTTAGTGGCGTGTCTCCGACACGCAGTCCCGCGAACCGTCCGCGTAACCCCACACTGTGGCCTGTCGGCCTTATGTGGGGTTACTAAGATGGCGTGCTTCCAGCACGCTTGGTAGTGCCGTTCATTCCCGCCGCCGTCTTATCCGATCCCTGAATGCCAGAACCTCCGGACATTTGCCGGCCAAACGGAATGGTGGTGGCGCTTCCGTTATTTCTAGGGTTGACGATTCTGCGATTACCGTTAGCATTGTGATTACCGATGGCGGGATTGTTAGTTAGCACAAGGATTGCCGAACGTACATTAGCCGCCACCCACCGACAGTCCGCCCCACGCAAAAGCTGACGGACAAAACATCACCATCCCCTTTGGCCACCCCACCCTATCGAAAACGCTTGCCCTGGCCGATAACAATGCATTGCCACGGTCATATCATCGTCTTTCTCCTCCGATTTGCCAGTAGAAGAGATAGGAAGACAGTACCGGGTTGCGGTCTCGTGCCGGAGGCACGTTATCCCAATAACCCCATACAAGCGCAACGGAGTGGAGCGCCGTGTGAAACCCTGACGTGAAGAACATCAAACAGTGAAGCCTACACCCATTTGTAATCAAAAAAATTCACATATATGTTAAACATATTGAGAAAAATAATATTTTTGCAACGTTAAAAATAAAGTGCAATGAAAGAAGCAAAACTGAAAACACTCGAACAAACGGACAATGTAAGTCTCTACTCCATCTGCTTTGATGGCAATGCCATCAGCGAATACGAATCGTTTATCCAGCGGTTCAAAGATGATGCCACGCTCAATACGGATTACAAGAACATCATTTTGGCATTGGAGAAAATTGTGGCGGTAGGTGCATTGGAGCGGTTCTTCCGCCCAGAGGGAAAGTATAATGACCGCGTGGCGGCCCTTTCTATCGATTCCCGCAAACTGCGTTTGTATTGTCTGCGCATTTCTGACCAAATCTTAATTGTTGGGAACGGCGGCAGGAAAGACACTCGAACATACGAAGAAAGTGCCGAATTAAGCGGATACGTCATGGATTTGCAGGAATTTGACAAATTGCTCTCAGAAGCCCAAAAAGATGGTTCTGTGACTATCGAAAAGAACGTTATTACAGGAATTGAAGGAAAAGTATTTCAATTATCATGAATAAAAAAGCCAACATCAAGATTTATTCCCCCATTCTTCAGGAAGCGCACGAGTCCATCACCCCCTTGGAACGCGCATCTTTTGACTTGAATTTCAGTATTTCTGAAAAAATATATCAGATTCTGCAAAAAAAGGGGATGACCAAACGTGACTTGGCCCGACTTACAGGGAAAAAAGAGTCTGAAGTGTCCAGGTGGTTTTCATTCGGACACAACTTCACCTGCAAAACCCTTGCCATGATTCAATTGGCATTAGGTGAACAGATTGTAGAAATAGCCCGCTAATATCCCACTTTCGCGATTCGCTGTTCTACGGTCGGCCGTAAATATTATTCCCCAAATTTTCCCTATCTTTGCCGAAAATTTCCCACTATGAGAACAACAACGTTCATCATTCTTTTCACCACTATGACAATATTCGGGTTTTCACAGG
>JAEEGI010021114.1_pt1 | contig 12969 bp, 10 predicted proteins | sample 8958751 | NCBI WGS metagenome assembly JAEEGI01 (sample SAMN16246545, study PRJNA631951) | gut metagenome | biome: gut microbiome; feature: rumen; material: KS-attached | host: Bos | place: Iran: Karaj | collected 2018-10 | reverse complement strand
GTTCATCGCAATTTTCGCACTTGCCGGGATAAGCATCTCGCAAGCAGCACCGCTATTTATCGGCTATTACCCTGATTGGGGCAAATGGCACAAGCCCGCCTACACTGTAGATAAAGTACCCTACGAAAAACTGACGCATGTGCTTTGGAGTTTCATCACACCCAATACCGACGGAACGTTACGCGGAGACGCAGCAGACGACCCGAACGCTTTAGACGAAATGGTAAAGCTCGCCCACGCCGCAGGAACAAAAGTCATCGTCTCGCTTGGCGGCGGCGGACAAAGCGAAAACTTTGCGCCCGTTTCAAAAGACAACACACTCCGCCAAAAATTCGTCGCAAACCTCGTAAAATACGTCGCCGACCACAACCTGGACGGACTTGACATGGACTGGGAATGGGAATACAATCCCGTCCCCGAAGCAGACACCATCGCCTACAGCAAATTGCTCACGGAACTTCGCGAAGCCCTCCCCAAAGACAAAAGCCTTTCGGCTGCACTCCCCTGCTCGCCCTATTACGGGAAATGGTTCACAGCTGAAGTTCTCGTCAAGAATTTAGACTGGTTCGGATTCATGACATACGACATAACCGGCGACTGGGATGAAAAAGCCATGTTCGATTCGCCACTCTACCCGCACGAAGGATACACCACATGGTCATGGGAAGAAACGCGCGACTACTGGAAAAAGCGCGGCGTCCCGACAGAAAAGATGGTCTTTGGAATTCCTTCGTTCGGCTTTGAATTCCAGGGAGCAACAGGCCCCGGCACCAATTTCACCAAAGGTTCCACCAAGCAAGTCAGCTACGCACAAATTATGGAAAATACCGCCTGGAAATTCCATTTTGACAGCGTTTCCGTCGAGCCCTACGGCACAACAGACAACAGTTACGTCACTTTCGAAGACCCGCATTCTGCCGCCGTCAAATCGCGCTGGGTCAAAGAGAACGGTTACGCCGGAATTATGGTCTGGGAAGTTTCACACGACTACATCGAAAGCGTCGGAAATCCGATTCTAGATAGCATCGCGATAGTATTACAAGAAGGAACAACAAGTATCAGCGAGTATCACAAGAAGCGTTCTACAGGCTCTCGACAAGACGCTTCACGAATGCAGAATGTGCAAATCAAGCGCGTGGATGCGCTCGGGAAGAGCGTACAAAACGTTGGCAGCGAACAACGTTGGAAGAATCGGTTTGAATTTAGGGTAAAGCCGTAACCATCGAGCAGAAGTTTCTCTAGAAGAAATCCTTGAACGCGTCCTTGTTGGCGTAATAATCGTTGCCGCGCTTGTCAAACAGCGCTGGGCCCCAGGCACCGCTGATGGTCGGTTCCCAGAAGAATGTTCCAACCCAACGGTTCATGCCGCGAACCATCTCACGCGTTTTTTGACGTGAATTATCGAACTTGTAATGGTTATCGGAATCGCCACCGTTGTATTCGGCCACGATAAACTCAAGCTTGGAATACTTCGAAGTCACAGTATTGAATAAACTTTTCCAATTGTCGGGGGCACCATCGCCGTAAGCGGTATAAGCGGAAAAGCCCATCACATCTGCCGGAATTTTATAATCATCGAAAACAACACCCATCCACCAGGTGACCGTATTCGCTTGGCGAATGCGTTCGATGTGCAGCACTGTTTTCGTCGTCGGTGAGACTTCCTTGACAGCCTTGATGCCGGCGTTGAAATACTTGGCAGCATTTGCCTTGCCAGCAGCGGTCCCCATATCACCATTGACAGAAGTCGCGGCCTTATCGACACCGTTTCCCCAGCAATCTGTTTTGCTGTTCGGCTTGTGAATCAAGATTCCTGGAGTCGTTTCATTGCCAATCTGCACCATGTCGGGCGTCGCGCCAGCATCCTTAAGCGCATTCATTAAATCTTTAGTGTAAGCATAAACGGAATCCGCCATTGCATTGGCGTTGTTCACGCCGCGCCAGCGTTCCGGGATAATCTGCTTGCCAGGATCTGCCCAAACGTCGCTGTAATGGATGTCAACCAAGAGCCCCATGCCAGCGGCTTTGACTTTTTTTGCATAAGCGACAACGTGGTCTTTATCGCCATACGCTTCGGCATCGTGTCCGCAGCCATTCGCTGCATAGCCGTACTTTGCCTTGGGCGATACAAACGTGCGCAAACGAATCGAATTAAATCCGTGATTTTTCAGAATCGTAAAGATATCGCTTTCGGAACCATCGACATCAAAGAATTTTGCATTTTTTCGTTCGTATTCCTGCACCTCAGAGATATCGGCACCGTTGAAGAAATCCAGTTGCAACGGTTTCGCAGACGAAGAACTCGGAGTTTGCGAAGAAGAACGCGGTTGTTCGGACGAAGAAGATTGAACCGCAGAAGATAAAGAAGGTACGGTCGAAGACGATACTGCCGTCGCCGAAGAAACGGCAGAAGACGAGACTTCTGTAATTGACGAAAGCAATTCTGCCACGGAAGATGAGGACAAGCTAACAGCAGATGACAATCCATCCGAAGACATTATTTCAAACAGCGACGACGAGGATTCTGCTACAACCCCGCCCGAAGATTGCGGATTGTCCGAAGACAGCGGAGCTTCGTCAGATGATGAAGCCGGAAATTCCGAAATAGATGATAAATTCGATCCATAAGATGGCGGAGAAACCGTATCGTCACCGCACGATTGCACAAGCAGCACTAAAGAAGTGCAAGATACACACGCTGTCAGATTTTTCAAAAACTTCATACCAATCCAATCCTGTTCTTCCCTAAAAATACATCTTAATTGCCAATCCTCAAAATTTTAAATTGTAAAATTCCCGCATAAAAATTAAATTTCAAGCATGTTCAACGCGGATTTACTCACATCGGCTAAAGTTCAAGGCTTCATCGAGCTTGCGTCCAAGAAAAAAATGGATGCATTGCAAGTTTCGACACATTTGGCCAAGGAGTTCAGCAACGAAGAACGAATCGCCATCATGGACTATATGGCGCTCGTACCGAAATTCCGCGAAAAATTCGGCATCGGGAATACCGCGTTCCTCCTTTGCGACAAACTAGCGTTGGAGCAAAGTACTGCGCAAGATATCGGGCGTTGGAAATCGACGCTTTGGGAACATGCCTGCCTAGCAAACAAGAACAGCGAAAGCAATAATAGCGAAAGCGTCGCCATCGTTCACGACCTGTGCTGCGGCATGGGCGGAGACTCCTTCTTTTTGCCGCAAGAACTGACCGCCATCGGCGTGGACCTTGATGAAAACCGACTCGCAATGTACCGCTACAACAGCAGCGTAATGCGAGGTGTCCCGCAAGAATCATGCGATGCGTACACTATTCTCGGAGATGTCCGCGAAGTGCTCGCCCGCCCCAAAGCCGACTTTTTCACAATTGACCCGGCACGCCGCGCCATCGAAGGCGAAAACCAGCGCGACCTCCGCAATCTCACGCCCTCACTCGAAGAAGTCATCGAGATTTCGAAGCATTATAAAGGCGGCATGGCAAAAATCCCGCCCGGCTACCCCATCAGCGAAATCCCTCGCGGAACAGAAATCGTTTACATTGGCTCTCGCACGGACTGCCGCGAATGCTTGGTGCTGTTTGGCGAACTCACTCAAAATCCAGACCACGTGCGCGCTGTGATGGTCGACAAAACAGGGAACGAAATCGCCAGTTGGACATTCACCCGCGACAAAAAACGCGAAGCCCGCAACGAAAGCGAACAATCGCAATACGACCACAATTACGAACTCGAAGGCCGCGACCGCATTTACCGCACATCGAGCAGCGAATCCGACTTGCCACTCGGAGGCATTTCAAAGTTCATCGCGGAACCCGCGCCGGTGCTGCTCCGCAGCCACCTCTTTGGAGCAGTCGCCCTCGCCCACGACGAAACGGCACACTTGATTTCACCGGGTATCGCTTACGTGACTAGCGAAAAACCGCTCCCCACGCCCGCCTTTGCAAGTTACGAGATTCTCGAATCGTCCGAAATTTCGACCGGAGCAGTCCGCGCCATGCTCAAATCGCACGACATCGGGAAACTCACGTTAAAACTGCGTGGCGTCAAAGTTGATCCCGATCAGGAAATCAAGCGGCTCAAGCCCAAAGGCAAGAACGCAGCAACGCTTTTCTACACACGCCTCGACGGCGAGAAAATCGCGATACTCGCAAATTCAGTAAAAACCTATAACCAAGTACCAATAACCTAATTATGCCCGTCAAACTAGAACAATCTTGGCTGAACCTGCTCGCCGACCAATTCGAGCAACCGTATTTTAAGCAAATCAAGGCAAAACTTTTGCAGGAACATGCAGAGCACCATGTGGTGTATCCTCCCGGACCGCAGATTTTTGCCGCCCTCGACTATTGCCCCGTCGATAAAGTCAAGGCTGTCATCATCGGACAAGACCCATACCACAATCCGGGACAAGCCCACGGTCTTTGTTTCTCAGTACCGTTCGGCATTGAACCGCCACCGTCTCTCATCAACATTTTCCAAGAACTCCATGACGATCTCGGCATCACACCGCCACCGCACGGTAATTTGGAAGGCTGGGCTCACCAGGGAATTTTGCTTTTAAACGCATCGCTTACCGTGCGTGCGCACATGGCGGCAAGTCACGCAGGCATTGGCTGGCAGCAGTTCACGGATACAATTATCCAGCGACTTTCGCAAGTCCGCGAGAACCTCGTCTTTTTGCTTTGGGGCAGTTTCGCCATCAAAAAGCAAGTGCTCGTCGCCCCCAATCGCGGCCATCTGATTCTCACCGCTCCACATCCGAGCCCGCTCTCGGCATACCGCGGATTCTTCGGCTGTAAGCACTTCAGCAAGGCAAACGCTTATCTTGTCAGCAAAGGACTCGAACCCATCGACTGGAGCATTAAATAAACAAGAGGTTTATCATGGCAAAGAACTGCAATGAAGAAAAACACAACGAAGAAAACCGCAACAAGATTATCGTCAGAACCAGCGTTATCGGGATTGTTACCAACGTCATTCTTGCCAGCGTCAAGGCGGTTATCGGCCTCATGGCAAACTCCATCGCAGTCGTTCTCGATGCCGTAAACAACCTCTCGGACGCACTTTCGTCCATCATCACAATTGTCGGCAACAAACTCTCGCGAAAACTGCCCAACGAAAAGCATCCGCTCGGTTACGGCCGCATTGAATACCTGACCGCCATGGTCATCGCCTCCATCGTAATTTACGCGGGCATCACCTCTTGCGTGGAATCCGTCAAGAAAATTATCCACCCCGAAGAAGCCGATTACTCCACCGTTTCACTTATCATCATCGCCATCGCCGTAGTCGTGAAGGTCGTCCTCGGGCGTTACGTAAAAGCGCAAGGCGAACGCGTGAATTCCGGTTCGCTCATCGCTTCCGGCTCCGATGCACTCTTTGACGCCATCCTCTCCCTTTCTGTTCTCGCCTCGGCACTCATCTTCATCTTCACGGGGCTCTCACTCGAAGCATACGTCGGCGTCCTGATTTCCATCTTCATTATCAAAGCCGGCTTTGAAATGCTGAAGGACACAGTGAGCGACTTGCTCGGCAAGCAAAACGACAACGAACTCTCCAAGCAAATCAAGAGCCTCATCCGCAGCGAAGAAGGCGTCCACGGAGCATACGATCTCGTCATCAACGATTACGGTCCCGAAAAGAAGCTCGCCTCCGTACACGTAGAACTCCCCGACACCATGACTGTCGCCGACCTGGATTCCCTCACGCGCAAAATCGAAAAGAAAGTCTACCGCGAAACAGGAGTCATCCTCACCGCTATCGGCGTTTACTCTTACAACACCAAAGACGATGAATCCGCCAAAATTCGCGACACAATTTCAAACAAAGTCAAATCACACGATTGGGCACTCCAGATGCACGGTTTTTACGTAAACATTGAGGCCAAAGAAATGCGCTTTGACGTGGTCATTAAATTCGGCGTGAATGCCCAAGAAGCCCTAGAAACCATCAAGAGCGAAGTGGCGCAGCTCTATCCTGACTACAAGATTCAGGTTTCACCCGATATCGATTTGGGATAAAATAAACGTACTTTTTGTCAATTTTTCGGTCTTTTTCGCACGCAGCGGATATAAAATTTCTTGTTTTCGATTGCATAATCGTGGCTGAACTTTTCGCCATCGAATAAAATGGCATAGAGACGATTTTCGTCATCGTAACTCCACCATCCCGTCACCTTACCGAATCCTTTATATCCATTGTCCAAATAGCCTGCCGGATATATCGTAAAACCGACATCATTATTCTCCCGAAAATCACGTAACCAATCACGTTTCGAACGAAGATAAGATCCGTTCAAGCCAAACCAACCGAATAAAGTCACCCAATCGCTCCTTCGCGGCAATCGCCAGTCCGCAGGGCAAGCCTCACGGGAATTTTCTCCATAAAGCCGCCCATGATTTTCGCAATGCATCTTTTTATTTTCGTAACACTCCTCATTCGGCATGCTCCTATAAATATTTTCAGCAGACCACTCCATTGAATCTATCGTTATCGTTTTGAAATGGACCCCGGTAAGAGAATCCTTGAAGTACCCTAGCTGAATAGAACTCAATTTTGCATAACCTAAATCATGCCAATTATTATCATAACACTGATACATGTAGCGGTTGACCCCAGTCATGATTTTCTTCCCATTCATGCCGAACGTACACGGGACCATGTGCTTCAAATTCAACACAACCGTATCCGCTGAAAAGTCCAAGGAATCCTGCAAAAATTCAAGCGAATCGGCTATTTTTCTCAGCGTTCTATTTTCGCATAGATAAAGACCGTTGTCCTCGAAACCTATATATTTGCGTCCCTCAAGGCAATCCGTCTTTTCCTTTGAAACATAAGCGATTCCCGTAAACGATATTTTATTCAAAAATGACGTTGCTTCTATTTTTTCATTTCTTTTGCACGCCACGGAATATTTTCTATCATATGCAAAATCGCGATAAATTTTCCGATTTTGCACATACGCTACTGAATATTCCTTCGCATCATCAACAGCATAAGAAGATGTCCAATATTTATCATCAGGGACATCTGCGTTACGAGCAATATATTTTTCCCATTCAAATTGATCCGGCAAATGATAACCCGCCGGGCACGCATTCAACGCATCACCCCAACTGATCATTTCATCAAGGAATATCCAATCTGCCGGAGTTATTTTCGGTAGTTCTTCCCTGGAATCTTCTTGTTTTTCTTGACTACAGGCCAACAGCAGAAAGAAAAAGACGGCTATTATTTTTTTCATTTTCACTCCAGATCGACTTGATAATGTCCAACAGCTAACGACCCATATCTAAAATACTATATTTGTTGACATGACACACAAGAATTCATTGGCACGTCTCGTCCTCTTCATTTTTGTCGGCCTCATTTTGGGCGGCATATTGAGTGAAGCTCTCGGAGCTTTATTTGGCGAACTCGGCGTTTTATTGAATGCTGGCGGCTACAACAATAGTGTACATAAAGTTTTTACGACTGCTGCGGAATACAGCATCGGTTTCCCCGACAACGGGGGACCAATCGTTATTGATTTATACCTGGTCAAGTTCGCTCTTGGTTTTGGCTTTAAAGTGAACCTTTTGAGCGCATTTGGTATGGGAATCGCCCTTTACATTATGAAATGGTCCGGAGAAAGATAATGCAGACTATTCAGGAACTTCAGGCTCAACTTGCAAACGGCAGCACCTCTGCCGAAAAGCTTGCACAGGCCTCCCTCGAAAAAATTGAATCTACAAAGAATTTGAACGCCTACATCTCGGTGCTGAACGACCGCGCACTCGAACGTGCGAAGGAAAGCGACAAGCGCCGCGCCGAAGGCAAGTCTCTGGGCGCCCTCGATGGCATCCCTGTTGCTGTGAAGGACAACATGTGCTTGACCGGCACGCGTACTACGGCAGCCTCCAAGATTCTCGATAACTTTGTCGCCCCATATACCGCAACGGCATTGGAAAAACTCGAAGCCGCAGGTGCCATCATCGTCGGCAAGACGAACATGGACGAATTCGCCATGGGTTCGAGCAACGAAACCTCTTACTACGGCCCGGTCAAGAATCCGCTGGACGAGTCCCGCGTTCCGGGTGGTTCCTCGGGTGGTTCCGCTGTCGCCGTCGCTTCTGGTACGGTTCCCTGCGCTCTCGGTTCCGACACGGGCGGATCTATCCGCCAGCCGGCAGCCTGCACGGGCGTCGTCGGTTTGAAGCCGACCTACGGCCGCGTTTCCCGTTACGGCCTCCTCGCCTACGCAAGCTCTCTCGACCAAATAGGTCCGTTCGGTGCAACCGTCCGCGATTGCGCAACGCTCCTCGGTGCTATTTGCGGCATTGACCCGCACGACAACACCACGAGCACTCGCCCGAACGAAGACTTTACCGCCAAGCTCGGCACTGGCGTGAAGGGCAAGGTCATCGGCGTTCCGAAGGAATACTTTGGCGAAGGTCTCGACGCAGAATGCAAGGCCGCCATCGAAAACATGCTTAAGAAGATGGAAGCCGAAGGCGCCACAATCAAGGAAGTGAGCCTCCCGCACATCAGCTACGCGGTGTCCAGCTACTACATCATTGCAACGGCAGAGGCAAGCTCCAACCTCAGCCGCTACGACGGTGTACGTTACGGCTACCGCAGCCCCGAAGCCAAGAAGCTCTTCGACCTTTACGCCAAGTCCCGCAGCGAAGGGTTCGGTAAGGAGGTGCAGCGCCGCATTCTCCTCGGAAGCTACGTTCTCTCCGCCGGTTTCTATGACGCTTACTATGTGCAGGCACAGAAGGTCCGCCGCCTCATTACGGACGACTTCACCGAAGCATTCAAGACTTGCGACGTGATTGCAAGCCCGACGATGCCGGGTCTCCCGCTCAAGTGCGGCATGAACGAATCCGATCCGATGGCTGTTTACCTCTCCGACATCTATACCGTGAGCTTGAACCTCGCCGGTCTCCCGGGCGTGAGCGTTCCGTGTGGCATGGCAGGCGGCCTCCCGGTTGGCCTCCAGTGGATTGGCAAGCCGTTTATGGAAGCAGACTTGCTCAGCGTTGCCGAAGCAACGGAGCGTTTGAACAAGTAATGGATTCCCGCCTGCGCAGGAATGACACGAGTATAAGCATCCAAAATATTATTGTAAAAACGACATCCCAGCGCGGGTGTCGTTTTTTCTATTCCTTTCGGTGTTCGTACAGATAAAGGTTCGCTTCAGGCACCGCAAGTTCCGAGCCTTTCAAAATCCATTCGTCATCGGTTCCGCTGCGGTAGCTCACGACAACGCTATATTGCTTATCCGTCTGCAAAATTTCCGGCGGAACCGTCCAGAAGTTTTCCGTTCCGACGACCATATCAAGCGTGAGAGCGTCAGCGCCGTCCACTCCGCGAATCTCAATTTTCTTGACCATGTCCTTGGGATTACGCACCTGAATAATGCTCCAGAACGTGCTAGCGCCCTCTTTAACCCAAATGGATGTGGAATCGCCCCACACGCCTTTAACGCCTTCGCAGCTCACAAACTCCCATTCACCGTAATAACGGCCCACCAAATTACCCATGATATCGCTTGCCGGAGCACCACCCAAATCGACACCGCAGTTCGCATCCGGGCAACGGTCGGTTATGCGCACAGTCACTTCTTTCCAACCATCCGGCGTCTTCGCTTTCACATGCACACAGCCGCCGCAGGCAGCGCCGCCATCCCACGGGCCTTTATCATCGCCGGGCGAGACATTCACATGGATTGCCGCGTAATACTGGATATTCGTCTGTCCGTAATTGCAGGCGCCACCAAGACTCGTCTCCTTATCCTTGACGCTCCCGTAAGTCGTTACGGAACCCTTGCCGCCATTTTCCACAAGCACTGGATCTGCCGCCGTGTAGCTATCGCATTTCGTACAAACGCCGTTATCAGAAGAACCCGCAAGTTTTTCAGAACTGCTCGACGACTCCGGCAGGGATTTTGCAGAGCTGCTCAAGTCCGCCACCGAAGACGATTCAGCGGCTTTTTCCGATGACGAAGTCGCTGGCTTTTGCGATTCACTACTTACAAAAGCGCTCGACGAACTCGCAACAGTTTTTGCGGAACTACTTGACACAACCGATTTTCCAGAAGAAGAACTTGCTGATTTTGCAGAAGAGGATTCAGGAGCACTGAGACTACTCGACACCACTTCCCCGATTGATGAAGAAGACTCTTCGCTCACAGTCACCGGCGTTCCATCCGACGAATCACCGCACGCCCAAAATACGAGCAAGCCAACACAAAAAAGAAAATCTAATCTACGTAAATGCATAATCATCCAACCAAGTATTAATATACATCAAAATAAACACCCCCTTCTAAATACAACGAAAAAAAATTATAATTCTATAAAAAGAGATAAAACTATGCAAAATCAAATCAAGAAAGATATTCACGAAAACATGCCGCGCTATATTGACATGCTTTCTAGCTTGGTAGCCATCCCATCCATCAGTTTCGACAATTTTGACCAGAAATTCGTTTTAAATTCCGCGAACGCCGTCAAGGAAATGTTTGCGAAAGCGGGACTGACCAACATCCAGTTTTTGACGCCGCCTAGCGGGCGCCCGAGTGTCTATGCGGAAAGCCTCACAAGCCCGGACGAGCCGACTATTCTTTTGTACGCGCACCACGATGTGCAGCCGCCCATGCGAGAAGCTCTGTGGAACACGCCACCGTTTAAGGCCACGCAAAAGGGCGACCGTCTCTTTGGACGCGGCACCGCTGACGACAAAGCGGGAATCATCACGCATCTCGCCGCACTTGAACAAGTCCGCAGAGAGCTTGGAGAAAAAGGCCCGAACCTCAAGTTCATCATCGAAGGCGAAGAAGAATCTGGGAGCGCAGGCTTCGAGAAAATTCTTTCGGAACACGCAGGACTCTTGAAGTGCGACGCCGTCATTGTCGCCGACCTAGGGAACTTCGCGAAGGGGACGCCCTCCATCACGACTACGCTTCGCGGCATGAGTGCCATCAACGTTACTCTCCGCGCGACAAAGGCGCCACTCCATTCCGGTTCATGGTCAGGACCGATTCCCGACCCCGCCCAAGCGCTGTGCCGCATGATTGCAAGCCTCACGGACAAGGATGGCAAAATACTCATCCCGCATTACGAAGACGACATTATCCCGCCAACCAAGGAAGAATTGGAATCTTACAAGTCGCTTGGCATGACGGAACAGATTTTCCGCAACGATGGCGGCGTTTTTGAACAAGTGAAGTTAAATGTACCCGAGGACGAGATTTTGATTTCGCTGTGGCGCCGCCCAAGCATTATCGTGAGCACCATCGAATCGGGTTCCCGCCAAAACGCAGGCAACGTACTGCAAGACTGCGCCTACGCCCGCATCGGCATTCGCCTTGCGCCCGGCATGGACGCCGTCAAATGCACCGACATGCTCGCCGACTTCCTCAAGGCGCAGGTTCCGAATAACATGGAAATCACCATCGATAAGGAAGATGGCGCAAATCCGTTCGTCACTGACACGAATCACCCGTTCTTCAAAAAGATGAGCGATGCCATGAGCGATGCCTACAACTCCCCCACCAAGTTCATCGGCTGTGGCGCCAGCATCCCCGGCGCAGAGCTATTCCGCAACACATTCGGCGACATTCCCATTTTGCTGACCGGCCTCGAAGACCCGGAATGCAACGCCCACGGCGAAAACGAAAGCCTTTACTTGCCCGACTTTGAAAGCGGTATCGTCGCCGAGTCTTTGTTCTTTGCAAGCATTTCTAGCATTAGCGATTAAAAAAGATTCCGGCTCAAAGGCCGGAATGACGTTAAAGATCCATGTAATATTTTTTTACAGCAATTTTTATAGAAGGAGTAAATATGAAACGTTTGAAACTAGTGGTTCTGACAGGCGCAGGCATTAGCGCCGAATCCGGGCTTCGCACGTTCCGCGGAAACGACGGTATGTGGGAACACGAAAACATCGAAGACGTGTGCACGCCGGATGCACTCCGCCGCGACCCAAAGCGCGTCAAGGACTTTTACAACTTCTTGCGAAAGGGACTCCCCGAGCACGCCCCGAACGCAGCACACATTGCGCTTGCCAAGCTCGAAGAGCGCCTCGGCGACCAGTTCCTGCTTGTGACGCAGAACGTCGATGACTTGCACGAACGCGGCGGCAGCAAGCGCGTGCTGCACATGCACGGCGACTTGATGAAGCTCCGCTGCACCAAGCACGAACACGAATTTGATTTCACAGGTGAAGAAACGATGGACACCAAATGCCCCATCTGCGGAAGCCCTGTGCGCCCGGACATCGTATTCTTCGGCGAAACGCCATTGTACATGGACGAAATCCAGAACGCCCTCAAGAATTGCGATGAATTTGTCTATATCGGCACAAGCAGCGTCGTGTATCCTGCAGCGGGCTTCAAGAGCTTTGCGCATTCATACGGCGCGAAAGTCACTTGTTTGAATCTCGAAGCGCCCTACGGCGACCCCTACACGGACATCGTCATTCAAGGCAAAGCGACCGAAATCGTGCCCAAGTGGTGCGAAGAATTTAAGTAACTTGATTAACCCTTATCTTCTGCGGTATCGTCTTTAATCAAACGGACATACGACTGCGAGTGCGTGCTAAAAGAAATCCTGCCAGGGAAAATTTCAAAGCAGAATTTATCTTCAGCCGTCCAAAAATGGCTGAAGTAATTATTGCTGATACCCGTATTGCTTTTCACCGGAGTCGCTTCGAAACCCAAGTTATCTGTCGGGGTCACGCTGCACTTTTCCCAGCCGTTCCGCGACATCAAAACACTCGACGCATCGCCCAATCCCAGGTTTGATGCGGTTTGAACAAGTTTTTCAAAGTCCTTTTTCTTGGGAACGCGCCAACCTCTTACAGCGCAGTACTTGTTGACGGCATTCCATTCATAAAGTCCCTCGTTGCAATAGCCGACACACCTGTACTTCAAAGGTTCCTTCATCCACACTTGGTCACCAATTTTCACAGTCTTATAGACTTGACC
>JAEEGI010021113.1_pt1 | contig 12969 bp, 12 predicted proteins | sample 8958751 | NCBI WGS metagenome assembly JAEEGI01 (sample SAMN16246545, study PRJNA631951) | gut metagenome | biome: gut microbiome; feature: rumen; material: KS-attached | host: Bos | place: Iran: Karaj | collected 2018-10 | reverse complement strand
TTCATGAACTTCACGCCCGTGATGTTGTCGCCAGCGATCGGGATCTGTTCGTAGGTCTCGGTGTGCATGAAGATATAGTCCTCACCTTCCTTGTAGAGATACTGATAGGGACGGTGCTCAACGCGGACATCCTCGAGCTTCACGCCGATGTCGAAACGCTTTTCCAAAACGTTGCCGCTCAGCACATCCTTCAGTTTGATACGCATGATAGTGTTGCCCTTGCCAGGCTTAACATGTTGGAAGTCAATACAGAAATAAATCTTTCCATCCAAACGGACGGCGCTTCCAATTTTTACATCTTGACTTAACATAGTATTTCAGATTTAAATATTTAAGATTCAAAGATTTAAAATTCAGAATTCAATTCCGACAATACGAAATGAAGGTGCAAAGGTAGTGGATTTCAGGGAAATGGCAAAGGAATTATGAAAAAAAACTCGGCATAAGTCATTATTTTGTACTTTTACGGCCAAATTCAAAACCCTATCAATATGAGAAAAAACAAACTATTCCTGTTAGCCATGATTACCTGCCTAATCGTATCGTGCAACACACAACCCCGTGAAAACGGAGCCAAAAATGAAACAAAAACCGAAGCTAAGACCGAGGTCAAGGAGAAAATCGGCCCGAAGGAGCTCACCTTGCAGTCGGACATCATGACGCCCGAGGTGCTGTGGTCCATGGGCCGCATCGGAGAGTACAGCCTATCACCCGACCATCAGAAAATCGTCTATAACGTCACCTACTACAGCGTGCCCGAAAACCGTAGCGGCTCCACCTTGTATATTATGAACGCCGATGGCAGCGACAACAAAGTGCTGATCGTGAGCAACGAAAGCCAATACAGTCCGCAATGGCGCCCCGACGGAAAGAAGATCGGCTTCCTCGCTCCTAAAGACGATGTCATGCAGCTCTGGGAGGTGAATCCCGACGGAAGCGGACTTGAATGCGTCTCCAGCGAGGCCGACGACATCAACGGTTTCCTCTATTCGCCCGACTGCCAACAGGTCATCTTCACCAAGGAAGTGAAGCTCAAAGAGACCGTGGCCGACATCTATCCCGACCTCGACAAATCGTCGGGCCGCATCAACAATGACCTGATGTACCGCCACTGGGACCATTGGGTGGACACCTACGGCCATATCTTCGTGGGCAACTTCAGCAGCGGCAAAATCGAGGCTTCGTTTGACGCAATGCAAGGCGAGCAATGGGAAGCCCCCGTGCGTCCCTTCGGCGGCATGGAACAGGTGCAGTGGCTGCCCGATGGCAAGAGCTTTGTGTACTGCTGCCGCAAGAAGGTCGGCAAGGACTACGCCCTCTCCACCAACACCGACATCTATCAATACACCATCCAAAGCAGCGAGTGCAAAAACCTCACCGAAGGCATGATGGGCTACGACCTCAACCCCGTCATCTCGGCCGATGGCAAATACATGGCCTGGGAGAGTATGGAACGCGACGGCTACGAGAGCGACAAACAACGCCTCTTCGTGATGGACCTCGAAACGGGCGAGAAGACCGACTACTCGGCCCGCTTCGACCAGTGCTGCACAGGCTTCAGTTGGGCCGACGACAGCAAGACCCTCTACTTCATCAGCGACGCCTACGCCACCGACCAACTCTACGCCCTCACCCTCGAAAACGGTGAAATCAAGAAGCTGACGGAAGGCCAACACAACTATGTCTCGGTGCACTTCAACGGAGACAAGCTCATTGCAGGCCGCCAGTCGATGAGTCACCCGACAGAGCTCTTCAGCGTCGATCCCGCCACAGGCGAAGCCACGCAAATTACCACCGTCAACGACAAGATCTTTGCCCAACTCACCATGGGTGAAGTCAAGGAACGCTGGGTGAAGACCACCGACAGTAAGGACATGCTCGTGTGGGTCATCTACCCGCCTCACTTCGATGAAAGCAAGCAGTACCCTGCCCTGCTCTATTGCGAAGGCGGACCGCAGAGCACCGTGAGCCAGTTCTGGAGCTACCGCTGGAACTTCCAGATGATGGCTGCCAACGACTACATCATCGTCGCCCCCAACCGTCGCGGTCTGCCCGGCTTCGGTCAGGAATGGCTTGAGGAAATCAGCGGCGACTACGGCGGACAATGCATGAAGGATTACCTCAGTGCCATCGATGAACTGAAGAAAGAGCCTTACATCGACGAGAACCGCCTCGGTGCCGTGGGTGCCAGCTTCGGCGGCTTCAGCGTGTACTGGTTGGCCGGTCACCACGACGGTCGTTTCAAGGCCCTCATCGCCCACGATGGTATGTTCAACTTGGAGGCACAGTACCTCGAGACCGAGGAGATGTGGTTCGTGAACTGGGACCTCGGTGGCCCCTTCTGGGACTGGAACAATCCCACCGTGCGCAAGACCTACGCCAACTCACCCCACCTCTTCGTCGACAAATGGACCGCGCCCATCCTCGTCATCCACGGCGGCCTCGACTACCGCATCTGCTTCACGCAAGGCATGCAAGCCTACAATGCCGCCATCTTGCGCGGCCTCGACGCGGAATTCCTGTATTTCCCCGATGAGAACCACTGGGTTTTGAAACCGCAGAACGGCGTTCTCTGGCAGAGACGGTTCTATAATTGGTTGGATAAATACCTGAAATAACAGATTCCGCATGTAGAGACGTGGCGCGCCGCGTCTCTACACACCTAAACGAATTAACAAAAATGTCAGACGACAGATTCCAAAACAAATACCGAATAGAATCCGCCCGTGCATCATGGCATGATTATGATGGCGGTTCCTATTTCATCACCATCTGCACGAAAAAGCGTGAACATTTTTTCGGCGAAATCGAGAATGGGGAAATGGTGTTGTCTGACATTGGAAAATACGTTACCGAACAATTCGGCAATGTTTCAATGCATTATCCGTATGCGGAAATTCCATTATTCACAATCATGCCTAATCATGTTCACATCATTGTCGTTATTGATGGTAACAAAACGGAATATGATCGCAGAATGGTAGAGACGTGGCGCGCCGCGTCTCTACAAGATATTGCCAAATTACAGGGTTGGTTGTCCGTTGTCATTGGTGGTTTGAAATCATCGATTACCCGTTTCGCCAACGAAAAACAAATCGATTTCGCCTGGCAACCCCGTTTTCATGACCACATCATCCGCGACAATTCAGAAATGAACCGCATCGCCTCCTATATTGAAAACAATGTGGCGAATTGGGTGGACGATGAATTCTATACCCCATAACATTTTGTTATGAAAAACGGCGGGACATCCCGCCGTTCCCGTTAGTAATAAAACTCAATTTCGGTATCGGGAAATTGCCTGCGCAATGCTTTAACACACATACGCGAAGGCTCATAATCTATGATGATTTTACCAATCCGTTTTGTTGCCGACTTTGGAATCTTGACATCTAAACCATGGTTATCTATCCATAACAATCCCACAGAATCTACCCCATCAAGGGCATCGTCCACGTCATTTTCATAGGTACGGATTTCCAGTTCACCGTGTTTTCTTATATACTCGACTTGGTTAATATGCAATTTCGTCATAGGATACCATTGCAACAGTTTAGCCCTTTCTTCGGGCGATATATCGCCATAAACCCACAATTCTCCAATTTTCTTGTCTTTCATCCAATCCGGAAAATGCACCCTGCCTGAGAATTGTAGCTCCAAATCTGAAATCGTATCCAATTTCGACAACGCAGTTGGAATCTCTTTTACTTTCAGACAAAGTTCACCCTCATTACGCAATGATCTTTCCATTTTCGCAATAACCGCTCTATCTTCATCAGCCTTTTTTCGCACCGTCCATCCAATTTTTGGCGTAAGGGCATAATTCGTGGCATTTTGTTCCAGCCCCATAAAGCCACCTCGCAGTTCAACCATTGTTTCCACTTTTGTACCATCCGGATTGATTTCGATGAAACGCACATCGGCCTGCGCCATTTCATCCGGCAAACTGGAATCTCGCGTCAAGGTTTTAAGGTCAAAGCGTTTACCATAATTGTCGTAAGGGAAGAACTTCACAATCCACCCGTCGATAACGTTGGTGGTGCCATATTCCTTTTGGGTGTGCCACTTGAACATATTGCGCCAGAACTTGATGTCGGCATTGCCTTCCGATGCCTTGATAAACTGTTTCAGGATTGGCTTCAACTCATCAATCCACCAGGCCAAATCGAAGGAGCGCAACTGCATTGCCTTGTCGTACACCTTTTGCCAGTCTTCCGTTGTACCCAACAAGGTCACCTCTGGGATCCCACATGCAATATACACCACAACAAACTCAAAATAGGCCTTTGTCGTCTCCATTAGTGTAATCTCGGAGGCGATTTGCTCATATTGCTTCGTGGTCGAGAAGTCGGCAATCATCGTCTCGGCGATGGTCCCCTTCGTATTCTCTTTTACTTCCTGCGCAAATTCCGGAATCAGCACATCCCATTGGGCTTTGTCAAGGGGACACTCGCTTTCCACCACCAGCGATATCTTATCTTGGAAATCGACCATGCGGTCACGGTATTTCTCGGGATCGGCATTGATATGGTGCGAAAAACCCTGACTGATGAGCAGCCAAATCATGTCGGGCGAAAGCACGAACGGACGATGGTTGGCGTAGGCCTCATACATCCCATAGAAAAACGGATGATTTCCGTATTGGAGAACCAATCTGTCAGCGTCCACATTCACGGATAGCGTGTTCACATCTTTATCAACCTTCCTAACAGGCAGCAACGCATCGGGCCTTGAAAGCTCCTCGATTTTAATGGTGACTTGCGCGGAGGCAACGACAGAAACGGCAAGCATTTGCAGCGTAAACAGAAAGCATAACAGTCTTTTCATGGCGTCAATTTTTATGGTTCAACACTGCAAATATAGTGATTAAAACAAACAAAAGAGCATTTTAATCCATTTTTTTCTATTTTATTATTAATCATATCGGGTAGAGACGGTGTGACACCGTCTCTACACATTTATCCCATCCTCTGCCTCACCACTTCAAAACAAACCACGCCCGTGGCCACCGAAACATTCAACGAATCAATATCCCCAGGCATGGGGATCATCAGATGACCGTCGAGGCGCTTGAGATAGGCAGGACTGATGCCGTCCTCCTCGGAGCCCATCATCACGCATAGGGGGCCAGTGAGGTCGGATTTCCAAAGACTCTCATGTGCCTTCTCGGTGAAACCCACCACACGCAAGCCACTGGCCTTCAAGAAGTCGATGGCGTCCTTCAGGTTCTCCACGCGGCACACGTTGATCAGCGACAAGGCCCCAGCCGAGGTCTTCATAGCGTCTCCGTTGATGGAAGCCGAGCCGTGGTTGGGGATGACGATGGCATCCACGCCGGCAGCGTAGGCCGTGCGGGCGATGGCGCCAAAGTTGCGCACATCGGTGACGCGGTCGAGCATGAGGACGAAAGGATCACGGCCCTCCTCGAAGACCATCTGAACCACCTTTTCAAGAGGTTGGTATTCTATCGGGCAGATGAAAGCCACCACGCCTTGGTGGTTCTTGCGCGTCAGGCGGTTCATCTTCTCAACAGGCACAAACTGCACGGGAACGCCATTGGCGCGGCAGGTGTTGGCGATCTCCGCAATCTCAGGCGAACGCACGCCACTTTGGATGTACACCTTTTCAATCTCCTTCTGCGAACGAATCAATTCGAGTACGGGGTGGATGCCGAACACCATATTATTCTTGTAGTTGTCTTCCATAGCGTCAAATTTTCCGCAAAAATAGGAATTATGTTGAATCGTTGAGTGTTGAAATGTTTAATTGTTGTAAAGTTACCGCCAACTCAATAATTCAACAAATAAACAGTTCAACATTTCAACAAAACATTTATCTTTGCATCCTCAAAACACTAACAACATGAAAACAAAACTCATCATCGCCACGCTCATCCTCTTTTCAGCCTGGCAACTGAAAGCGCAAGTGACCCTTCCCGAACCCGTTGCGGGCAAGGCCGTCACCAAGGACTACATCACCCAAAATCTCGTCTACCCCGAGGCAGACCTGAAACAGGGCAACAGCGGCAAAGTCGTTGTGGGTTTCCACATTGACGCCAAAGGCCAAACCAGCCAATATGAGATAAAATCCACCTTCAGCGAGGCCGCCTCGCCCATCGCCCTCGGTTTGGTGAAGACCATTCTCTGGAAACCAGCCCTAAATGTGGGCATCCCTGTAGATTACGACTATGAATACGAGGTCGAATTCAGCGCCAAGAGCTACAAGCGCTACTGGAAACGACACACTCGCCCTGAGGTCCCCCTCACCTTAGAAGCCGACACATCTTATAAAATCTACGAATACAAGCAATTGAACGATGTGGCCAAGCCCTATTTCGCTGACGGCAGCAACATCGGCCAATATATCGTCAAAAACTTGAAATATCCTGCCGAAGCCAAGGAACGCGAGATTCAAGGCACAGTGAGACTGAATTTCGTGGTGGAGACGGACGGCAGCGTGTCTAACATCGTTGTCATAAACTCGGTAGGCGGCGGTTGTGACAACGAGGCCATACGCCTCCTGCAGGAGACCGTCTGGATCCCCGCCGAGAAAAACGAAAAATACGTACGCAGCAATAATATGCAAGACATCACTTTCAGCATTGGCAACCGTGAGTTCCAAGATGGCTATAATTTTTAGTTGAGAGTATAGAGTAGTAACAACATTTAAAAACCACAAATATGAAAAGAGTATTACTTACTGCATTGGCATTAGCATTTGCCATCGTTTCATTCGCACAAGAAGAACAGCCCGAAGGTTGGACCCACAAAGGCAACTTCGGACTCAATTTCGGTCAGAGTTCCTACACCAATTGGGCTGCCGGCGGACAGAACACCATCAACGGACAAGGCATCTTCAACTATGAAATCCATTATCTGAAGGGCAAGTTCAAATGGGACAACACCTTGAACACTTCCTTGGGTTACAGCATCTTCGACTTCAAGCACAAGCCCATCAAGACTGACGACAAGATTGAATTCACTTCCTTGGCAGGCATCAAAGCCACTGAACACCTTAATTACAGCGCCGAATTGGCTTTCCGCTCACAGTTCGCTTATGGCTTTAACTATGCAGAAGACTCGACGAACTACATCTCCCATTTCCTTGCCCCTGCCTACATCAGTTTGGGTCTCGGTATGGAATGGGTACCCAATCCGCATTTCTCTCTCTACTTCTCCCCCATCACTGGTCGCGTGACTATCGTTAATGACGACCGCCTAGCCGAAGAAGGCGCATTTGGCGTAAACAATCTTGACAAAAACGACACCATCGTCCACACCAACTACGCCAAGGTCCGTTACGAACTCGGCGCACGCGCCGTGGCCAAATTCCAATATCCCCTGGCCAAAAACATTGACTTCAACTCGAAACTTGAGCTCTTCTCCAACTACCTCAACCACCCTGAGCGCATCGATGTCGACTGGCAAAACATGCTCGTGCTGAAAGTCAACGACTGGCTCAATTGCAACCTCGCCACCCACCTCATCTACGATTACGACATTCCCTTCTACGATGAAGCCGGAGTAAAGATTGAAGGTTCGAAAGTGCAGTTCAAGGAAGTGTTGGCGGTTGGTTTCATGATCAACTTGAAGTAACATGCTGAAAGTCGGCATCTTGTCGGACACCCATTGCACGCTCATACCGCAGGTTTTCGGCTTCTTCAAGGACGTTGATGAGTTGTGGCATGCAGGCGACATTGGCAATATCGAAACCGCAGAGGCCTTGACTGCCTTCAAGCCCTTGCGTGCCGTCCACGGCAACATCGACGACCATGTCGTGCGCATGCAGTATCCCGAGGACCTGTTTTTCCATGTCGAGGATGTGGATGTCTACATGACCCACATCGGAGGCCATCCCGACCATTACATGCCCGAGGTGAAACGCCTCCTAGAAGACAAGAAACCGGACCTTTACATCTGTGGGCACTCCCATATACTAAAGGTTATCTATGACAAGAAACTCGACCTGCTCCACATCAACCCTGGCGCGGCGGGCAACTCGGGTTTCCATAAGCAAATCACCTTTATCAGGATGGTGATAGATGGAAAGGCCTTCAAGGACATGGAAATCTTCGAACTCGACCGAAACAAGGTCTTCTAAAACGTCAAAGCCGACCCCAATGGAGTCGGCTTTTGTTTTTACATCCAATCTCATTAACGAAGGCGATCCATAGAGCGCACCTTCTTAATATCCTTCTTCAGTGCCGTGGTGGCCACAATGGTCAGAATCAGGGCGACCAAGGGGAGAAACACTGTCCACTTGAATACAGGATCCAGCAGAGTAGAATCATTTAGTGCCTTGGGAACAATAAAATAGACATAGCCTAAAAACAGGACTATCCAAGCCACAATAACAACAATGTCGATATGGGCCAACTTCAACAACTTCTGGAACTGGACCAGTTTTACCGCCCGGAACAAACTCATTGCCAAATATCCGCTCAACAACACTACAGAGAGGGCTAGAATAAGCACCGGTAATGCGAACATACCGCTGAAAGGCACTTCTGCCCCTGGGGTCCTGGTTTCAAATCCAAACACATTAAATATCAAACTGTTTTTTTCAACATCCATTTCAACCAAAGGACAAAAAAACAGCATGGCGAACATCAGCGCCGAAAGGAAAAAGAAAATGGATTGCAATCTTTGTGACATGATAATTCGTTTTAATACAGGCCACAAAAATACGCTTTTTTTCACAAAAAATTGCCAATTCAAAAAAAAGCACTATCTTTGCATCGCTTTTCGGGCATAGGAGCCATCCGGGCAGACCTTGAAAAAGCATTCCATTGAAATTATTGTATCACTCTTTCCATTCCATTCGGAATAATTACAACAACCTTTTTTATGTACAACATTTTTGAACTTAACGAGAAGTCGTTAGATGACCTTAAAATCATCGCTACTGAAATGGGAATTGACGATGAGGGGCGCGACCGCACCCAACTGATTTACGACATCATCGACCATCAAGTAGACCATCCTGACATCAAAAAATCGGACCAACAACCCAAAAAACAGAAACAGAAGGCTTCAAAAGCCGAAGGTTCCGAACCTAAAAAAGAAACTCCAACCACCGAGCAACCAAAACAAGAAAAGACAAAGCATAATCCGGTAGCGGAACCTGCCGCAGAAGCAAAAGAAACAACCGCCACAGAGACACAAGGCAAACGAGGCCGTCGTCCGCGCATCAGCAAGGAAGCAGAGGCCGCCGTCATGGAATGGCAAAGAAACAACGTTCCACAAACTGCTGAACCCGCCCAAACCGAACCTGTGGCAGTAGTGGAAAGCCAACCCAAGGAAGAGACCTCAGAACCCAAATCTGCCCCTAAGAAAGAGTCTTTCAAGCAGAAACGCAAACGCACCCACGAAATCTCTGGCGAGACAGAACCTGCCAAGGAAAACAACGTCACCGAAGAGGTCGCACCAACCGAAGAGACCCAAAAGCAAGAAAAAGCGGAACGCACAGAACAGCGTCCCCGTCGCGACGACCTGCTGAGCCAGTTTGACAGCAGCGTCAAAGCCGAAGGCGTGCTCGAAATCATGCCCGAGGGGTTCGGTTTCCTTCGCTCGTCAGACTATAACTACCTGCCTTCACCCGATGACGTCTACGTGTCACAGTCGCAAATCAAGCTGATGGGCTTGAAGACCGGCGACACCGTGCTCGGCGTCATCCGTCCGCCCAAGTCAAGCGAAAAGTTCTTCCCGCTCGTCAAGGTCGACCTCATCAATGGCAGGAAACCAGAAGAGGTGCGCGACCGCATCCCCTTCGACTACCTCACGCCTTTGTTCCCTAACGAGAAATTCGACATCACGGGACACCAAGGCTGCACCATCTCTACCCGCATCATGGATCTCTTTGCCCCCATTGGCAAAGGCCAACGCGGCCTGATCGTTGCCCAACCCAAGACTGGCAAGACTGTTCTGCTGAAAGACGTGGCCAATGCCATCGCCGCCAACCATCCCGAGGTGTACCTCATCATCCTGCTCATCGACGAGCGCCCGGAAGAAGTCACTGACATGCAGCGCAGCGTGAATGCAGAGGTCATCGCCTCCACCTTCGACGAGCCTGCCTCGAAGCATGTGCAGATTGCCAATATCGTCCTCGAGAAGGCCAAACGCCTCACTGAATGCGGACACGACGTGGTCATCCTACTCGACTCCATCACCCGCTTGGCCCGAGCCTACAACACCGTCTCGCCTGCCTCAGGCAAAGTGCTCACCGGCGGTGTGGAAGCCAATGCCCTGCAGAAGCCCAAACGCTTCTTTGGCGCCGCTCGTAAGATTGAGAACGGCGGTTCGCTGACCATCCTAGCCACCGCCCTTATCGATACGGGCTCCAAGATGGATGAAGTCATCTTCGAAGAATTCAAGGGCACCGGCAATATGGAACTGCAACTCGACCGCCGACTCTCGAACAAGCGCATCTTCCCCTCCATCGACATCGTGGCCTCTGGCACGCGTCGCGACGACCTCTTGGTCGACGAGCGCACCCTCGCCCGCGTATGGGCCTTGCGCAACCACTTCTCCGACATGACGCCTGTCGAAGCAATGGAATTCCTCAAAGACCGCGTGGCCAAGACCCGCAACAACGAGGAGTTTTTGATGAGTTTGGACAAATAATTTAGCCACAGGAAAAATGGTGCACGGTTTTTGTAGCACCATTTTTCAGTTTTATTTTACACCAATGAAAAAAGCACTTATCGTATTCGCGACCATCGTGTTTGCCTTGCAGATGCAAGCGCAAGACGCCTCTTTGTTGGAACAAATCAAAACCGCCAACAGCAACATCACATCCTTTGAGGCAGACCTGTCAAACACCCTTGTCAAATCACGCAAGACAAAAAACCAAACCGGCACCATCCACTATGCCAAACCTTATGAATTTGCCGCCCAGTTCACCACTGGCAATTATATGATTGTCAACGAGAAAAAAATCAAGATGGACATGGGAATTTTCCACGGCACTTTCAAGCTGAAGGACGGTGGCAGAATGCAGTCGCTGGCCAATATCTTCTTGTACGGTTTCCAAGGCCGCATCCAAGACTTGGCCGATGAAAACAACTATAACCTGTCGACAAAAACCGAAAACAACTATCATGTTGTTACTGGAACCATCAAAAAGAAAAAACTGATAGGCATAGGCTACAAAACAGTCGTCTTCAAATTCCAAACCAGCGACTTGTTGCTCAAGGAGATTGAGTTATATGACTACAGCGACAACAAGGACATCTACACCATCTCAAACGTCAAGTACAACGTGACTGTCGACAAGAAACGGTTTCAATTCTAAAACCAAATGGCAGAATAATGTGACGACTTGCACACTGATTTAGGCATAAAGCGCCTTCAGGTCGTCTGCCGTCAGACCGTTGAAGTCGCCACTGCTCATAAAAGCGCCAACGACATTATGTCGCTGGCCTTTTTGCAATAGTTCGACCAACTCCACCTTGTTGTGCACCACCTTCAGGTCTTTCCTTCCGAAACCCTCGACGATGCGCTCATCAGACATCAACTCCAGTTTCTTAATGGCCACAGCATGCGGGTCATAGAAAACAATGGCTTCGTCGGCCAGTTCCAATGCATCACGGTAATGGTCGATGAAAACCTCGCTAAGACTGCTGTAGGTGTGCAGCTCGAATACGGCAATCAGATGCTTCTCGGGGAACTGCTCACGCAAGGCCTTCACACTAGCATTGACCTTGGAAGGCGCATGGGCAAAGTCGCGGAAGACGAAGTTGTCGCCGTTATCGAACATCAGTTCCAAGCGGCGTGCTGCACCCTTGAAGGAGGCAATGACCTCATAAAACTGCTCATCGGTGACACCCAACTGCTTGCAAACTAAGCGTGCCGCATTGATGTTCTTCATATTGTGACTGCCAAACACGCCCACTTCCCTCCTGCTGCCATCGGGCAAAAGCAAAACCGTTTTGACACCTTTGCTCTCGAAAGGATGCACACCATAACCAAATACTTGGCATTGCGCACCTTGGGCGATTTTCTCTGCCTCCACATCAGTCTGGTCATAGATGAGGCAACCACCCGACTCGATGGTACGGACAAAGATGCGGAACTGCTCCAGATAATTGTCGAAAGTGGGAAACACGTTGACGTGGTCCCAACCGATGCCGCTAATCACGGCAATATGCGGATGATAGTGATGGAACTTAGGCACGCGGTCGATAGGCGACGTAAGGTACTCGTCACCTTCCATCACCATGTATTTCGCTGTCTCGCTAAGGCGCACCATCACGTCGAAACCCTCCAACTGCGCCCCTACCATAAAGTCAGTCTCAATGCCAACCTTCTGAAGCACGTGGAGTATCATTGAGGTAATGGTAGTCTTGCCGTGGCTTCCGCCAATAACGATTCGGGTCTTGTCCTTGCTCTGCTCGTAGAGGTACTCGGGATAGGAATACACCTTCAGTCCAAGTTCCTGGGCGCGAACCAACTCAGGGTTGTCGATACGGGCATGCATCCCGAGGATGACCGCATCGTATGTATTGTCCAGTTTCTCAGGATACCAACCCCATTGTGGAGGAAGGATGCCCTCTTTGGCAAGACGCGACTTGGACGGCTCGAAAATCTCGTCGTCAGACCCTGTGACTTCATAACCCTTGCGATGCAAGGCGATGGCGAGGTTGTGCATAGCGCTGCCACCTATAGCAATGAAATGAACTTTCTTCATATTCGGTAATTTCCTGCAAAAATAATACTATTATGGGATTGCTTCGCAAGAAATCCAATGAAAATCACTGTAAAATCTTTATAAAATCCTTATAACTGATTTTCAATAGATTTTTGAAGATTTCTATTTCGAAGGAATATGCCATCACCTGCCGCCATAAAACAAAGAAGGGTAAGCTACTCATATCGCACCGCTACAACCTCCTACCCTTGCTACATTCCTGTCCTGGGGGATTTCAGAGGGAGCTGGTCGTATAAGACTTACCCGATGCAAAAGTACGGA
>JAEEGI010021109.1_pt1 | contig 12971 bp, 10 predicted proteins | sample 8958751 | NCBI WGS metagenome assembly JAEEGI01 (sample SAMN16246545, study PRJNA631951) | gut metagenome | biome: gut microbiome; feature: rumen; material: KS-attached | host: Bos | place: Iran: Karaj | collected 2018-10 | reverse complement strand
CCTATTTTTTAGGTTTTGTCGCCATTCCCCATCCTTTTTCCTCATCACTTTATATGATTTCAGTTCGACGGCAGCGGACTAAGAATGGTAGATGATCGTTGGAAACGAAAAACGCCCAGGGGCATTCTCCTGGGCGTTTCCAATCAACTCTGTTAAATCACTTAATTAGTATGAATCTGCTCAATCATGGTTAGATAGGGGCACCTAATGTGCTGGCTATCCTGAATCCATTGCAAAAGTACACCGTTTTTTAATAATGTTGGACGAAAAGACATCAAAAAAGGTGTAAAACACATAAAAACACTGATTTTTCCACCATTTTCATTATTTTGTCCACCAAATAAACAACGGGTTAAATGGTGTTCCCTACGTAAAGTTGATAGTATTTTCCTTTCTGCGCGATTAATTCGTCGTGAGTACCCTGCTCGATAATTCGTCCGTGGTCGAGGACAATAATCTGGTCGGCATTACGGACTGTGGAGAGACGGTGGGCAATGACAAAGGTGGTACGCCCTTGCATGATGGTGTCCATACCCCGTTGGACAAGTTGTTCCGTTCGGGTGTCGATAGAGGACGTTGCCTCGTCGAGAATCAGAACTGGTGGGTTTGACACAGCAGCACGGGCAATGGCAAGCAGCTGTCGCTCACCCTGACTGAGGTTGCCACCATCACCGCTAAGCATCGTCAGATAACCATTGGGAAGACGGCGGATGAAATCGTCGGCACCTACCTGTCGTGCCGCCTTGACACACTCTTCGTCAGTGGCGTCGAGTTTTCCATAGCGGATATTGTCCAGGACAGTGCCACTGAAGAGGTGCGTCTCCTGCAGTACAATACTCATTCCCTTGCGCAGCGACTGCTTGGAGATGTCCGTAATAGGAATACCGTCATAGAGGATGCGTCCACCCTGTATCTCGTAAAAACGGTTGATGAGGTTGATGATAGTGGTCTTGCCTGCACCAGTGCCTCCCACAAAGGCTATCTTCTGACCGGGATTGGTATTGATATTGATACCGAAGAGCACCTGTTTCTCTGGGACATAGCCGAAGTCCACATCTTTGAAATCTACATCGCCTTGTGGATTTGTCAGTTCCGTTTTTCCTTCATCCACCTCGGGCTCTTCATCACCTAAGGCGAAGACACGCTCTGCACCAACAGAAGCGTTCAGCACACTGTTAATCTGCTGACTCACCTGTGAGATGGGACGTGTGAAACTCTTGTTGAGTTGCAGGAAAGCAACGATAGTACCCAAAGAAAGTGAAAAGTGAAAAGAGAAAAGTGAAAAGTGGGGATTAAGGGCTATGGCGGCACCTACAATGGCGAGGAGCACGAAGCCAAAGTTGCTGACACCGCCATTCACAGGCATCACGATATAGGAGATGCGGTTGGCTGTGCAGGCGGAGGAGCGCAGTTGTTCGTTGATATCCTCGAACTCACGGATAGCCTGTTCCTCATGACAGAATATCTTGACGACCTTCTGACCTGTCATCATCTCCTCGATGAAGCCGTTGACACGTGCCAGGCATTGCTGCTGCGTGCGGAAATAGCCACGTGACCGCTTGCCGAGTTGAGTGGTGACAATCATCATTGCCACTGCCATGAAGACACCCACCAATGTCAGGGGAACACTCAGCACTATCATCGACGTGAAGGTAGCAACGATAGTGATAACAGACGAGAGAACCTGTGTTATTGACGTGGAGATAAGCTGACGAAGGGAATCGACATCGTTGGTATAGACGGACATGATGTCACCATGCGACCGCTGGTCGAAATAACTGATGGGCAGATGTTGCATTTTTTCGAAAATCGCCTTTCGAAGGTGCAACATTGTTCCCTGACTGATATATATCATCAGTCGGTTATAGGTATAGGAGCAGACTGTTCCGAAGAACAGGATGAGTCCTAACACAAACAAGGTCTGAGCCAACGACTGGTATTCGGGATTGTCCACCTGTGTCAGGGGTACGACATAGTCGTCAATAAGGGTTTTCGTAAAGAGGGAAGACACCAAGGAAGTCAATGAGGAGATGACCACACAGACCATCACTACCATGATAGCCCATTTGTAGTGCTTGAAGACAAAGGAGAACATCCGCAGGAGGGTTGCACGCTTCTCTTTGTCCACCTTCTGGAAACCAGCCTGTGCCCTTTCCCGGGGCGGTCCGAAATTCGGTTGTCTCATACAGCACCTCCTTTCGTGTTATTTTCGTCGAAATCACCACCGCCCTCATGCTGGATGGCATTAATTTCCTGATAAAGCGTGTTCGTCTTCAACAGGTTCTCGTGGGTATCGAAGCCGGTGATAACACCATTGTCCATGACGAGGATACGGTCACAGTCCTTCACGCTGAGAATGCGCTGGGCAATAATGATCTTCGTTATCTCAGGCAGTTGGGTATGGATAGCCTCCCTTATCTTCGCCTCTGTAGCTGTATCGCAGGCAGAGGTGGAGTCGTCGAAGACGAGAATCCTCGGATGACGAAGCAGGGCACGGGCAATACAGAGACGTTGTTTCTGTCCGCCACTGACATTCGTGCCACCTTGTTCTATATGGGTATCATAGCCGTCGGGCATCATACTCACAAACTCGTCGGCCTGGGCAATGCGACAAGCCTGTCTGCATTCTTCGGGTGTGGCATCAGGATTGCCCCAACGCAAATTATCCATCACACTGCCGCTGAACAGGATATTCTGCTGTAATACGACAGAAACTGCTGAACGCAGGGCGGTCAAATCGTAGTCCTTGACATTGTGGCCACCCACCCTTACCTCGCCCTTCGTGGGGTCATAGAGGCGACTGATGAGATTGACGAGTGTTGACTTACCAGAACCCGTTCCACCAATCACACCGATGGTCTCGCCATCCTTGATGCTAAAGGTGATATTATAGAGGGCACTGCGCTTGTGTTGTGAACCCCCAAACTTAGGGGACGACTGGTAGTCGAAACGCACCTCACGGAACTCGATACTGCCGTCGGAAATCTCCATGACAGGATGCTCAGGATTTACAATGTCAGGCTCTTCCTCAATAATCTCTGCCACACGTTTGGCGGAAGCAGCACTCTGGGTGAGCATCACAAAGACCATCGAGAGCATCATCAACGAAACCAGGATTGACATAACATAGGAAAACAACGAGGTGAGTTCTCCCGTAGTAAGCGTTCCTTCCACTATAAAATGGGCTCCCAGCCAAGAGAGGGCGATGATACAACCATACACCACCATATTCATGACAGGGTGGTTCCATGCCATCAGGCTCTCGGCCTTCACATATAATTTATAGAGATTCTCTGCAGCCTTAGCGAATTTCTCGTTCTCATAGTCTTCACGGACAAAAGCCTTGACCAAACGGATGCCTGTGACGTTTTCCTGCACACTCAGATTCAGTTCGTCGTATTTCACGTAAACTTGTTGAAACATACGCGCCACCCTGGATATAATATGGTATAAGGAGAAACTCAGAATAATCAGTGCGATGAGGAATACCAGCGAGAGTCTGGCGTCGACGAGCAGGCACATCAAGATAGACAGCACGAGTTTAAAGGGGGCTCGTACACTGATACTCAAGAGCTGCTGGAAGGCACTCTGCAACGAGTTCACATCAGTGGTCATTCGGGTAATCAGTCCTGAAGTAGCATATTTGTCGATATCCGAGAAGGCCAGTCGTTGGATGTTACGGTACATTGCCGAGCGCAGGTTGGCGGCAAACCCTGTGGAGGCATAGGCAGAGCAGCGCCCTCCTAAGATGCCAAAGACCATACTCAGCAATGCCATTCCAAGCATAATGGCCCCATAGAAATAGACGTTCTGCATATCCCCGGCGTTGATGCCCTTGTCTATCAGCGAGGCTGTGACATAGGGAATCAGCACATCCATCAACACTTCCAACGCTATGAACCCAGGGGTCAGCAGTGTTGCCGTTCTATATTGCTTGATCTGTCGATAAAGAGTCTTAAGCATATCTAGGGGACAAAGATACGATTAAGTGAGCAAAGAACCAAAGGAAAACAAGTTTTTCTTTGTTCTTTCGAACGAAAGTACCTTCGACCGTCAGGTCAAAGTTACAAATTAATTTTGAATCTCAAATGTTAAATTCAAAAGATTTTCAGAAAAATATATGGAAGATATACTGGATTTTCTATATCTTTGCACCGCAAATGAAAGAGGAAGTATCCACAATGTATTTGAGAACAAAGAAATCCACACACTTAGCCAGTCGCCAAACGACGCAACTGAAGATGTAGCGCTTGCGCTTACCACTACGTTGTGCCCTTAGGGGATGGTCACTAAGTGACAGGGTGTTCTTTGACTTTTTGGAAACAAGACTACGCTAACACAAGCAATCGTTCCGACCTAAAGAAACGAACTAACAGGCAGACGGGTTTCGGCTCGTTTTGCCTAACAACTCTTGCGCTCCTTTATACTGGAGCTACTATGTGACACTATTCCTTATCATATTGACTTTAAAACGGAAATAATACGATGAACAGAAAAGAAGACGACGATTTTGAGACGCTTTTAATGAAAATGATGAATGACTTTGATGCTGAGGTCGCGAACGAAGACGAGAAAACGAATGAGGAGGCTGAAAAGGAGGCTGAAAAGGAAGAGGAAGACAAAGGCGAGGATGACGATTGGTGCTCTGACGACTTTCCCCAAGGCACTGTAGAGTTCAACGAGAACAACAAGGTGAATGTGGAGATTCTGAAACCTGTCCGACATCCACGACAGGAATTGAAGAAACTGGTGGGGTGCCGGAATATCAAGACGCAAATCAAGGACCTGCTGGAACTCACCACCTATAATGCCTGGATGCTGTTGAGACAACCACACTGGAAATGTCATGAAGTGTCACTCCATGCGATATTCTTCGGACGACCAGGAACAGGAAAGACTACAGTCTGTAAGATTTATGGGGCACTGCTCCGCGAGACGGGGTCATTGAGCAAAGGACACGTAGTGGTGTGTAACCGCAGCACTTTTCTCGGCAGTAACTGGGGTGATGAGGAGAGGGCAGTACGACAGGTCTTGGAGATGGCTAAAGGCGGTGTGCTGATGATAGACGAAGCTTACCTGCTTAACTCATCCCATCCGAACGACCCGGGGAAACTGATTCTCCCCATGCTGAAGGATATCCTTGCCAACGAACAGCAACGTGATATTGCAATCGTTCTCTGTGGTTATAAGGAACCCCTACAACAACTACTTGAATTGAACGCAGGACTTGCCTCACGATTCCCTAACCGCTTTGAGTTCACCGACTTCACCGTTGATGAACTGCTGGAGATAACACGTCGGAGAGTGGAGGAATTTAAGTATCATTTCACGCCCAAAGCATGGATGAAATACAAGACATTGCTTTCCGAAGCGTATGCAGTACGCAATGTAGACTCATGGGGCAATGCCCGCTATGTCGCAAACTTCCTCGAGCATATCTATCTCACCCATGCCAAGCGATGCATGCGGAAGCGCCATCTGAAGGTTGACCAATGTCTGAGTCTCACAACGGCAGACATTCAGCCTATCGAGGTGCCTAAGGCTAAGCCGAAAGTCGGATTTTAAATGTGTATGATGAGAAGAAGAATCAGTTACAGGGTGTGCCGATGCACACCCTGTGGTGTTGTTACTCATTTGGAAGCACGCCTGCTGAAGGATTTGGTGAACCGCACCATTCACCCTATCCGTTGTGCTTCCAGCAGCAAACAGATGTTTATGAAAGGAATGCGCATCGGTGATCTCTGTGCGGAGACAGGTCATTTCTGGTGGGCATTGAAGGTATGGAGATGGACCATGCAACTGATGGATGCCAAAGACTATGACGACTGGATTGAAGTCAGGTTTGATGGTGATAGGGTAAGTCTCAAGGATGTTGTCTCGGAAACAGAATACGAGTTACTTTCTCGTCGTTGTAGCGACCTCTGGCGTGCTTTGGGATTTCCCGAATATGCTTGGTGGGATGCAACGTGGGAGCGTATCACCAGCGAGACCTTTGGTTCTTCCTATGGCTTCCTATGGGCGGAGAAATACGACTACTATCCCCTTTATCTGCAGATGGAGTGGGATGAGGAGATGAAAGTTTGTAGAGCCGAACATCACACACAACTTCTCTTCCGTGAAGGACAAGGTGACAATCTTCCTTCCTGTTCTCAAGACTTCACGGAGTATTGGCACGAAAATAGTTGATAGTTTATAGTTCATAGTTAAGAATTATTTTGTACTTTTGCAATATGTATTACTGCTTATGATAAGACAAAGAATCCTTTTTCTATTGTTGTTACTCGTTTGTACAGTAGCAAATGTTTGTGCTGAAGATTTTCCTGCTCAGTACAAGGTTACTGCTAACACGCTGAATATACGGAGAGGGCCCGGAATATCGTATTCGAAGATGGGCATCCTCGTACAAGGCGACTATGTCAACGTGAAGGGTACAACATATAATAACGGACAGACATGGGGAGAGATTGACTGTGGCAGCGAGTCTGGTTATGTGGCCATGTCCTATCTAGAATATATAGAACCCCTTGCCCAACAACAAGTGGTAGAACGTTCTCGTCCGAGTGGTATCTCTTCTGTAGAAGACTTACTATTAGCCATCTGGAAGATTATCAAGATTATCTTTTGGATATTTGTCATATTGATAGTCTTTGCCTTCAAAGACGAAATTCTGCAATTCCTTGCGGTGGTAGGCGCTTTTGTGGGTATTGGTGCATTGATTGGCTGGTTAGTGTTTGACCATGCTGGCGTGGGAGCCATCATTGGTTTGGGAATAGTCATCTTCTTCGGATTACGCTTGTTCTCCGAAAATCTGAGTGGCGACTATAACGGATTGCTGTATAATGCCTATCGATTGACAACGGCACCTCTTTTCTATACCAACCGTTGGCAGCATATCCTGTCGGAACCTTGGCGTTATATCCTTAAGACTGATTGGCTGGCAGAGGACATCAAACCCGCTCTGCGCATCATCCTACAGATTGTGCAGATAGCCCTCTATGTGGCGATTACGCCTTTACGACTGTTCAATGCCATTGCCTACAACCTCGTAGTACATGTGATGATGGTGTTGTACGACCTCTTTATGGAGGTGTTCAAACCCAGTTCATGGGATGAGGAAGGAGAGAGTTTCTTCGGAAAAATCATCATGTTCTTCTGGCGACTCCTGAAATATCCCATCTTCCATGGGGCTATTGCGGTGATTGAGGGTTTCATCTGGACTGTCATCGATGTCTTCATCCCAGCCGTCACCCTCTATCATGGTACAGACTTGACGGCAGCACAAGCTATTGTATGTTGTCCGAGTCGTAACAGACATCTGCGTTACAGTTCCACGTGGACGCATGGAACCTTTGCCGCCAGTCGTGATGGATGGGGAGGAAATGGCGTCTATTTCGCTTCCAAGCGTACAGTTGCCATGGGCTATGCCCTTGACGACTATCGTCTGGGGGACAACAACCCCTGCATGATAGTGTGCCGCGTGTCTTTAGGCTCCATTCTCAACTATGCTCTCAGCCCTCACAATGTATTTCGACAGGGAGGCGATGGCGGTAACCATAACGTCATGACCGACTTCGCCTTGAAGCACCATTATGTCACAGGTGAGTGGTGGAATTACCGACATTCCTATTGGGAGTATTGTCTTTACGATTGGGGCAATCGATACGACCATCCTTGGCGCATCCGTCCTATTTATGTTTTCAACATCCGTACCTGTCGCCTTCAACACATCGAAGGTGGCATGCAGCACTGGCTCTTCGACCGTTCCATCCTGAGCGACCTCTACGAGAGTGCCTGTAAGCATACCGGTCGTTTCGTCCTCTTCCTCATCGCCTATCTGCTCACTTGTTGGGTGCTGTGGCTCAATTCTCCTTTTTTCCAGTCGAGGCGGACAACGTACGATACACCACAGCCCGTGGTACAGCAGGAGGAACAGCAGACCGCCGTGCAACCTGAACCGGCAAATACTACGCCTCCCACCTACACTCCACCAACCTATCAACAGCCGCTATATAACCAGCCATCCTACAGTCAGCCTGCTGCCAGTCGTCCAGTAAACTCTTCACCGATCCGTCGGCAACCCACCTATAGTCAGCCAGCAAAACAAACAAAAAAACACAAATCCTCAACCAGGAAGCGCCGTCAAACAGAGCAACAGCCCCCTAACAAAGGCACCGGTTTCCATTTCGAGCATGTCGACCAAGTGCCAACGTCCTCAAATCGTTACAAAAATAAGAATGAAACTAACAATAACAGTCGTCAGCAACAAAATAACCAAGCCAACCTTTGGTATTAAGGGGGCAGAAGAAAAGATAGAAGAATTGAAATCACAAAATGTTGCTAAAGAAACACTAGTGTTTATTTGTCGAGAAATCTGCTTCAAAAGTGGTCAAATATTTTGATTCTGCCAAGGTGTTTCCAAAAAATTTTTGTAATTTTGCAGCAGGACATTCCAAAAACAATCTATTATGGCAGTATTACAAGACAATCAACATATAGGTAAATACGAGGTAAAACGTCTTATCAAGGAGAATCACTACTGTGAAACATATCGGATAGAGGATGAGAATGAGGACCCTTTCTTCCTTAAACTGTATATTCTCAAGAATACTCCAGAGAAGATGCTCGACGGTAATCATCAGGTGACGAGCATTCAGCTTGCATCTGAGATGCAACACAAGAATATCGTCTCGTTCGTGGAACAGGGCACCTATCAATGTAAGGAGGTAGGCGATTGCCATTATATGGTTACCAACTATTTTAATGGCGAGTTGCTAGCAGACAAAATACAACGGGAGGGACCGTTACCCAAAGAACAGGCCATCCAGATATTCCGTGACGTGCTGGACGGACTGATGTATCTCCATGATATGGGACTCATGCATAACGACATCACCCCTCGCAACATCATGCTGTCCAGCAAGACGGGCGGAAATGCGGAAATTATCGATTTGGGGCACCTTTCTCAAATGGTCAGTGGAAATCCTCCCTTCGACACCTTAGACCTTGACGAGCGTTATCAGGCTAATGTAGCACTTATCGGACTTTATAACATAAGCACCGACTTGTTCTCTGCCATCAGTGTGCTGTATACCATGCTGACAGGTCGTATTCCCTGGGATCCCGAAATTCCTGAAGGACTCGACCGCAAGGAACGAACAAAGGCGCTGTTCCCCTTTCGCAAGAAACCGCTTAATCTCTCTCATATTAACAATCTTGACACCAACCTATATATGATACTGCATCATGGGTTGGCAGTTAATGGTACCTGTTTATATAAGGACGGCAATGCCGTACTGACGGAACTGGATCGCCCCAAAGAGGACAAACCGGCCGTTACAGCACCGCCCCCAAAAGAGAAAGAAGAGCCAAAGTCCCAAAATCCTTTTGACTCCAGGCAAAAGGACGATGAGCCGACTGCCGATGTGGAGATTAAAAAGGGCAACGGACATGGCTTCGAGGATATTGCCGGCATGAAAGAGCTCAAACAGATGCTCACCCAAAAGGTCATCTTTATGCTAAAAGATAAAGAGAAAGTGGAGAAATACAAGTTGGTACCACCCAACGGTATGTTGTTTTATGGACCTCCCGGATGTGGCAAGAGCTTCTTTGCCGAAAAATTTGCCGAAGAGACGGGCTTCAATTTCATGTTAGTAAAAGCCAGCGATCTGGGCAGCATCTATGTTCATGGCTCACAGAGCAAAATTGCCGACCTGTTTAAGAAGGCACAGCAAAACAGTCCGACAATCATCTGCTTCGATGAGTTCGATGCCTTCGTACCTAGCCGTTCCAACGTAAACAATAATAATACGGCTGGCGAGGTCAATGAGTTCCTTACACAACTCAACAACTGCGGTCAACGGGGCATCTTCGTTATTGCCACCAGCAACCGTCCTGACATGATCGATCCAGCCGTACTTCGTACAGGACGTATCGACAAGATGGTATATGTGCCCCTGCCCGACCAAATGGCTCGTCAGGAGATGTTCAAGATGCATCTGAAAGGTCGCCCCTGTGAAGAGATAAGTGTCGAGAAACTGGCCACAATGACGGATGGGTATATTGCCAGTGACATCGCCTACATCGTCAACGATACGGCTATGGGTGCAGCCTTCAACGACCAACCCATCACCCAGCAGATGCTGGAAGCGGCAATCAGAAGCATCCACCCGTCAATCAATAGGGAGATGGTGTCCCAGTATGAGGCGTTACGTAACAAGATGGAAAGTCTTGACCGTACCAACTCCCGTCCAAAGATAGGATTTATCAAATAACTAAAAATACAAAACTATGGATTTAAAAGCAATGATGATGGAATACCTCCAGAACGAAGGGTTCCGCCCGGAAGCGACAGAATATGGCTTAGACTTCAAGTGTGAGGGTAAGAATTTCGTGTTCTTCAACGATGAGGACGACGAGCAGTATTTCCGATTGATGATGCCCAATATTTTCGATGTGACAGACGAAAACCGTGATTTCGTGCTTCGTGCCCTCAACATCATCAATACCGAAATAAAGGTCATCAAGGCATACACCCCCGTTCCCGATTCCGTATGGATTGGTTTCGAGGTTCTTGTCGACAGCACCCCCATCCTTGGCGACCTCGTTCCCCGTGCCATTGGCATGCTCAATGCCGGTCAGAAGAGATTCTACGAGGCTATTGAGAGCGGTGAATAACCTGGAACGTCGCTTTACCGCATAAACGATTATGAGTATTATTAGTAAATTTCTAACTGTGGTGACAGAACCACAGTTTAAGTTGGCCCGCGACCTGACAGCGATGGCTATTGCGGACGGTGAGGTAACACCCGAGGAGAAAGAGGCAATGACAGCCATCTGCCATCTGGAGGGAATTGACGAGACAAAACTAATGGAGGCCCTGCGTGGTGGTTACGATAATATTGACGAAGAGATGCCCAAGACCCGAAAGGACAGAGAAACCTATCTGCGTGACATCATCCGACTGATTGGCGCTGATGGTTATACCGCTCCACAGGAGATTTATCTCTTCCAAATCATTGCGAGTAGGATGGAACTTAACCAGATGAATGTCATAGGACTGTTCTTAATGACTACTACCCACCAGTTTTTCCAAGGAGACATTGGCAGTAAAGTCCTGAAGAGTTTCCTGGAGAACTTTATTGACCCTAAGAAGAAAGGCGATGAAATCTGGAGACAACATCTGCATACCATCTATGAAACAGTAGCGATGAATACAGAAAATGACGACAGGCTCCTTGCTCAAAACCTGTCGAAAACAACTCAAGCCCTATTGATGAACAAAATACTGGTTGATGAATTCAGCCATGTAGGTCTTGACTTCCAGTGCATATTGGAAGAGGAAGAGAAAAAGGTGTTTAAACAATATACCAGATAGTTAAATAATTATGATACTACGACAAATTAGCTTTATTGTATTGTTTCTCACAACTCTTTCACTGCAAGCACAGACTCAACAGGGTTATGTAAAGACGTTAGGACGCCCTAATAAGCCTGGTGTACCTTTGTCAAATGTGACTGTCCGTTTTCGTGGTTTGGTCAATCAAGTCTTAACAGGCAAAGATGGAAAGTTTGCTGTCATACTGCAGGGTAAGAAAGAAGGTGATGCCATCATCTTACAGAGTGTTCGGAAAAACGGATATGAACTGAAAGACCGTGAGTTGGTGGGACGTTCTTTGGTTATTTCTTCTCGTGTACCGTTGGAGATTGTCATGGTTAATTCTGCAGAATTAGAAGCAGACAAGCAACGAATAGAGAAAAAAGCATACCAAGTAGCTGATAAGAATTATCAGACAAAGCTCAAACAATTGGATCAGCAAGTTAAAGAACAGGAAATTACAAAGGAACAATACCAACAAGAGTTGCAGGATTTGCAAGACAAATATGAGAAATACCAGTCTTTGATTGGTGACCTTGCTGATCGTTATGCACGGACAGACTATGACCACTTAGACTCTATCGATCGTGAAATTAATATCTGTATTGAGAATGGAGAACTGGAAAAAGCCGACTCCCTCATTCATACCGTCTTTGATCCTGAAACCGTTCTGGAACGAAATCGGGCAGCTAAAGAAGCAGCAAAGGCAAAGATGCAGTTAGGACAGGACATCATTGACGAGGCGAACGACGAGAAAAAACGCCTACAGCGTATCCAAAAGACAGTAGAAGATGCTAAAAAAGAGTAATCTGAGATTGATAATATCCATATTCGTTGCTTGTATGGTTTGGACCTCACAAGCCCAGACGCAACAAGGCTATGTAAAGACGTTAGGACGTCCTCACCAAAAAGGTGTGGCCTTGAATGGTGTATCCATTCGTGTCAGAGGAGGGCATAATGCTGTACTGAGTGATGCTAAGGGATTCTTTTCAATGATGATGGTAGGTAAAAAGGAAGGTGATGCCTATGCCCTTCAACAAGTACAGAAACAGGGCTATCAACTCAATGATGAGAATATGATAGGGCGCCGGTATGCAATCTCCTCCAAGGTCCCTCTGACGATTGTGATGGTTTCTACCAAACAACTACAGGCTGACAAGCAACGGATAGAGAATAATGCTTATAAAACTGCTGAGAAGAATTATAAGACCCAAATGGCTTTGCTGGAGAAGCAACAGCAAGCTAATCAGATTACGATAGAGAAATATCGTCAAGAAATACAAGAACTACAGAAAAGTTTTGAGAAATACCAGTCGTTGATTGATGGGCTTGCCGATCATTATGCGCGTACTGATTATGATGAATTGGATGCCAAAGAGCGAGAGATAAATCTCTGTATTGAGAATGGTGATTTAGAAAAGGCAGAGCAGTTGCTTAAGGAACTAGATATAGAAAAACGTCTTGCAGAGATAGAACAGCGCATCAAGGCAGGGCAACAACTAATGAATGAGGCTAATGAAGAGATGGCTCTTATTCTGAAACAACAAGAGAAGGATGCCGAATACCTCTACCAACTCTACACCATCGCCCTGGCCCA
>JAEEGI010021107.1_pt1 | contig 12972 bp, 7 predicted proteins | sample 8958751 | NCBI WGS metagenome assembly JAEEGI01 (sample SAMN16246545, study PRJNA631951) | gut metagenome | biome: gut microbiome; feature: rumen; material: KS-attached | host: Bos | place: Iran: Karaj | collected 2018-10 | reverse complement strand
AGACTGTAGTTTGGATGTTGAGGTAGTAGGCATTGCGTGCGTACGGGGAAGCTTTCCTTCATCACAGACGTTCCTCGCGGTAAAGACAGTAGAGCCGGCGCTGGCAATAAAAGATGGTGCTACAGAGATAGACATGGTAATGCCAGTAGGCAAATTCTCGTGCGGAGACTACGAGGGTGTTACCGATGAGATAAAAGAAATGAAAGCAGTATGCGGTGATGACGTAAAGCTGAAGGTGATACTTGAAACCGGATGTCTGGTGACAGAAGAAAATATACGCAAGGCATCGATGCTGGCAATGGAGGCAGGAGCAGACTTTATTAAGACAAGTACGGGAAAAGAGAAAGTCAGTGCCACACCTGATGCTGCCTTCGTAATGTGTCAGTGCATTAAGGAATATAACGAGAAGGAAGGCAGGAAAGTTGGATTCAAACCAGCGGGCGGCATTAACACCAGCATGGATGCAATAATTTATTATACCATAGTGAAAGAGGTACTCGGTAAGGAATGGTTGACACCAGAGTTGTTCCGTATCGGTACTTCAAGATTGGCAGAGGTATTGATAAATGAACTTTAAACATAAAATGGTTCAAGCCAGTTTATAAAGGATTAAAACAGATAAACAAGGAAGCGTAAAAGCTATCACTTTACATTGTAATGTGATAGCTTTTACTATTTATATTTAACGGATGGTGGCTATGATATAGCCACAAACAGAACTAATAATAATATAACATAGCCACGAACGGAGCTAATAATAACTGGTAAAGGGTATAAAAAAAGTGGCAAAGATATTGCCACTTGATATATTGAAATATTACTTGTTGCGCTGTATGCAGAAATCAAGATAAGCGGTAAGGGCTTGGTTGATTTTAGGGTCTCCTACCCTCTCATTAATATATTGTAGAGCATCAGAATGGAGTCGATGCATCTGCTGTTCGGCATAGGTGATACCGCCATGCTCTATGGTGAAAGCAACGAGAGACTCTATGTCAGCAGGTGTTGCTTCGTGAGCCTTAACACGCTGCGCAAGGGCAGTGACAGCAGGATCATTGGCTTCAAGAACACAGTGGATAGCAGGGAGAGTAAGCTTACCCTCAAGCATATCATTACCCGTAGGTTTGCCAATCTGTGGCGAAGGGAAATAGTCGAAGATGTCGTCACGTATCTGGAAGATCGTGCCGAGGGTTTGTCCGAAATTGGCTGCTGCCTTGACATCATCATCAGATGCACCTACAGACATTGCACCCATGGTACAGCAAGCCTCAAAGAGAGCTGCAGTCTTCTGGCGTATGACACTGTAATAGGCTTGTTCGCTAATCTCCTCTGAACCGTTGCTGGTGAGCTGGAGTATCTCTCCATTAGAGAGAGTCTGGCCAAGAACAGAGAGATAGTTGACGATGTCTATCCTCTGCGTCTGACCTACATTTAGCAGTGATGTAGAAAGGATATAGTCGCCTACCAAGACAGCTATCTTATTGTCATACACGGCGTTAACAGAAGCCTGCCCACGACGCTCACTCGACTCATCAACGATGTCGTCATGAACGAGCGAAGCCGTATGAAGGAGCTCCAGGGCTACCGCAGAACGATGAGTAACCTCAGAGATATCACCTAACGCTTTAGCTATCAAAAGGATAAGCATTGGGCGCATACGTTTGCCTGCACGCTGACGAATATAATTGAGTGCTTGCTCAAGGGTACCGTCGGCATGAGTGAGAGAGTCGTTGAAGAGCGAGATAAACTGCTCCAGTTCCGGCTCTATAGGTGCTTTAATTATGGAAAGATAGGCTTTCAAAATAGCTTAATCTCCAATTAGATTACAAAATTACAAAAAAAAATTGGCTTTTCGTATATAAGATGATGATTATTTGAAAAATTATTAGTAATTTTGTTGAATTATAGTAAATAGAGGAAGAGAAAAAGGGAGAATGAAAGGGGTGGCTATAATATAGCCACATACAAAACAAAGAGGAGAAAGAAAAGGTGGCTATGATATAGACACATACAAAACAAGAGGAGAGAGAAAAGGTGGCTATGATATAGACACATACAAAACGAAGGGAAAGGAAGAGAGCGGGAGAGAACGAAGAGAAAAAAGGAACTAAATATATTAAACAGGAAAAGAAGAATGGAAGACAAAAAGAAGGTACTGATTCTGATTGATGCCTATGCACTGATATACAGAAGTTATTACGCACTGATAAGGGCTCCGAGGATAAACTCTAAGGGACTGAATACCAGTGCGGTGATGGGTTTCTGTAATACACTGAATGAGATGCTGACAAAGGTGCAGCCTGCTATCGGTACCCTACCCTCTCATATTGCCGTGGCGTTTGATCACGGCAAGACTTTCAGACATGAGATGTTTCCTGATTATAAAGCACAGAGAGAGGAGACTCCTGAGGATATCAGATTGTCTATTCCTATTATTAAAGATATACTTAAGGGGTATAACATTCCGGTGCTGCAGGTTGACGGCTACGAGGCTGATGATATAATTGGTACCGTGGCTACATTAGGCGAAAAAGAGGACATGATGGTGTATATGCTGACACCAGACAAAGACTACGCCCAGCTGGTAACAGAGAATATTCATATGTATAAGCCTCGACATGGTGGTGGTTATGACGACATGGGACCGAAGGAGGTTTGTGAGAAATATGGCATAGACTCTACAAGCAGAGTGATTGACTTACTGGGACTGATGGGCGATGCTTCGGATAATTACCCTGGTTGTCCTGGTGTTGGAGAGAAGACTGCCGTGAAACTTATCAATGAGTTTGGCAGCATCGAGGGACTCCTCTCCCACTCTACCGAGATAAAGGGTAAGTTGAGAGAAAAAGTGGATGGAGCTGTTGAAGATATAAAATTGTCGAAGAGACTTGCAACAATACGAACCGACGTGCCGATGAACATTGCACTAGAGGAGATGAGTGTGCAAGAACCTGACAAGGAAAAACTGGGAGAGATTTTTGAAGAACTTGAGTTTAAGTCCTTCGCACAGAAAATTCTTGGCAACGGAACTGAAGCTAACAAGGCAGGAAAGGGAAATCTGAAAAAATCAGCAGAAAAGCAAAAAACTGTTAATTCTCAACTCGATTTATTTGGCGAAAATCTGACCGATGATGAAGATGATGAAAAAATCGGGCTGGATTTGCAAGTTAAATACGAGGGCATAAAGGTTGATGTAATTGATAGTATGGAAGATACGTTGAGAATTTGCGAACAAATGACGCAATCAAAAATTTTCAGTTTTGACGTAAAAACCACTTCAAACGACATTTTTCAGGCCAAAATAGAGAAAATTACGTTTTGTTGTCAAAAAAACAATGTTTTTGAGATAAACATCGAAAAAAACGAAAATGGAACCGAAAATGATGACGAAACAAAAAATGATGAAAAGAGGAAAGAAAGAGAAGAAAAACTCAATATTATAAAAAAGGTGTTGGAAGATGCACAAACAACGAAAATTGTGCAAAACGCAAAATTCATCATTGAGGTGATGAAGCTAAACAACATCGAAGTGGAATTTCCACTTTGGGACACGATGATTGCCCACTACATCATAAACCCAGATTTGCATCACAACAATCAATACATGTCGCAGGAATATTATTCACAACGTGCGGCGGTGATATACAAAGAGAAAGAAAATCTGGAGAAAGAAATAGAGCAGTCTGACATGACACGACTCTTCAACGAAATAGAGATGCCACTTGTGCCAGTGCTGGCTGAGATGGAACTCAACGGAGTAAGACTCGACACCAAGGCACTGTGTGACGTAAACCGTGAATTGTCAGAAAGACTGGCGCAGTCAGAAAAGGAGATATACGAACTGGCTGGCGAGACATTCAACATCTCATCGCCACGACAAGTAGGCGACATACTCTTCGGCAAGATGCAGATAATGGAGAAGCCGAAAAAGACGAAAACGGGACAGTTCGTAACCAGCGAGGAGGTGCTCAGTGCACTTCGTAACACACACCCTATAGTAGGAAAAATACTCGATTACCGCGCACTGAAAAAGCTGCTCGGCACATACGTAGAAGCCCTGCCAAAGCTCATACGCAAAGAGACCGGACACATACATACTACTTTTAATCAGTGTGTTACGGCTACCGGTCGACTGTCGTCGAGCGACCCAAACCTGCAGAACATACCGGTACGCAGCGAAGACGGAAAGGAGATTCGCCGCTGCTTCATTCCTGACGAAGGCGAAGAATTCTTCAGCGCCGACTACAGTCAGGTAGAGCTGCGCATCATGGCGAGCCTCAGTGGCGACCAGCACATGATAGAAGCCTTCAACAGCGGACAGGATATCCATGCTGCAACATCGGCAAAGATAAACCACAAGGCCATAGAAGACGTCACGAAAGACGAGCGACGTAAGGCAAAAAGCGCTAACTTCGGTATCATATACGGCATCTCCGCCTTCGGACTGGCACAGGGTCTTGGCATAGAACGCAAAGAGGCTAAAGAGCTGATAGACGGCTACTTCCAGTCGTTCCCACAGGTAATGGACTTCATAGAGAAATGCAAGGCAACGGCAAAGGAGAAAGGTTATGCCGAAACCATGTTTGGCAGACGACGCTACCTGCCGGACATCAACTCTGGCAACGGCACCGTACGAGCCTTTGCTGAACGCAATGCCGTCAATGCACCTATACAAGGCACCGCTGCAGACATCATGAAGATTGCCATGGTCAACGTATGGCGCAGACTGAAACGTGAAGGACTGAAAACCAAGCTGATACTGCAGGTGCATGACGAATTGAACTTCTCTGTTCCGGTAAACGAGAAGGAACAGGTGGAGCGCATCGTGATGGAGGAAATGCAGAACGCAGCCCAGATGGCAGTGCCATTGATAGCCGACTGCGGATGGGGCAAGAACTGGCTTGAGGCGCACTAAAATTCATAATGCAGAATGCATAATTCAAAATTGCAATGCGAAATGAATTATGAATTAAAATTAATGTTTCACGCGAAACATTTTGATATAGAATTGACAAAAAAACAAAGAAATGAGAAGGTTAATCATAGCAATAGCCTCGACATTTGCACTAATAGCTAATGCGCAGGATTACAGCAAGATGTCACGTTACGTAAGACAACTTGTGATGGAACAGGACAATGCCGTGCAGGCAGCTGGCGCAAAGGGTGTCTCCCCTACCCTTCCAACCACCGGAAACGAACTGTTGGCATTCGTAAAGGCACCAGAAGAAGCCGTAAGCGGATACTGCATAGCACACCAAGGCGACATACACATTGTGAAGATACCTATAAGTGAGGTGGCAGCACTGTCTGAAAACGCCGACGTGGAGCGCATAGAAGCAAGCCAGAATAACTATGAGGTAAACCTCGACAGCGTGGCTTCATGCGCCGACGTGCAGCAGATATGGGAAGGACAGGCTCCGCTGACGCAGGCCTTCACTGGCAAAGGAGCTCTAATAGGAGTGGTTGACATAGGCATAGACTACAGTCACCCTACATTCCGCTCCATAGACAGCGACAAAATGCGAATAGTAAGGGCATGGGATATGCTCGACTTCTCTGATAGTCAGACATATAACGAGAAAAAGAAGTTCCCTATCGGCAAACTCTTAACCGACACCGACGACATAATAGCAAAGGGAGCTACTGCCGACAGCAAAACCGAATGGCATGGCACTCACACCACTGCCATTGCAGCCGGTTCAGGCTATGACACACCATATCGCGGTATGGCACCCGATGCCGACATCTACTCCGTAGGATGCATCATAGGCTCTAACAGCAGCTATCTGCCTTCTACCATCAAATCGCTCAACACCTCCACACTCAACACGCTTTCCTTCCAGCGCATCTTTGAGTATGCCGATACTATAGGCAAGCCTGCCGTGGTAAGCTACAGCATCAGCGGCACACAAGACATGACCAACGATGACGCCCTGCTCAACGAATATCTGGCAGGACTGACATCAACACCCGGTCATATCATAGTATCTTCAATAGGCAACAGTGGCACGAAACATCGCTATCTGCCTAAGACAGAGGACACTGACACCGTGGGTGGCATGATAGCCAAAAGCACCGAGAAACTGTTTGTGGTGAATATCAGCACTCAGAAGCAGCTGAAACTGCGCATAACAGACTATTCAAGGGATGAAAGCAAGGAGAGAACAAAGGAGTTTTCACTTGACTTCCTGCCAGGAAACAAGAAGAAGACTAGTTCATCAGGACTGAAATGGAATGACTATTACACTAAGAGTGACATTCCAGAACTTGACAGCATGAGCGTCTATATATTCAGTGGAACTGACGGATTCGACTCAGAACGAGTAGGTTACGACATCTTCCTCTATCAGGAGAAGTACACCTACAGCAAACTTAACTATGGCATTGAGATAATAGGCGACAACACACCTGCCGAGATATTCGTGCAGAACGGTGAGCTTATCAGCGGAACAGCCTACTCCCCTACCCTAACCGGTGCTCAGGTGGCAGGCAACTGCGGCAGTCCCGGCGCACTGCCAAGCGTCATCGGCGTAGGCTTTACGGCACATTGGGGCAAAGGCGGATTGCGCCATAGCATATCAAGCATAGGTCCGTCGCTTCACGGACACATAAAGCCCGACATCATGGCGTCTGGCTATAACGTAAAGTCTGCACTCAACAGCGTATATCGTGCCAATACCGGTGGCATACCATCGGTAAGGGAGTCAACATACAACGGCAAGCAATATGGCTGGACATCGCAGTACGGCACGTCGATGTCAACTCCTGCCGTGGCTGGCATCATAGCCATGTGGCTCGAGGCTAAGCCTACACTGACGCATGACGACATAATGGATGTGTTCGCCAATACGTCACGCCATCCTGTGGAGTCGCTCTCCTACCCTAACAATGAGTATGGCTATGGTGAAATCAATGCTTACCAGGGACTGCTCTACATACTCGGCATAGACAAGGTGGAGGGACTGCAGGCGGAGCACCTGAATGGAGGAGCAACCGTACACCCTGCAGCTGGAGGCATAGAGATAAAGACAGGGGTAGATACTCCCCTGCCCTGCCGCATATCTACCACAGCAGGACAATTAATCAGAAGCACAAGCGTGAACGCAGAAAAGATAATAAACCTGCCCCGCGGTATCTATGCAGTGCAGGTGGGACGCAAAGGAAGCACACTGGTGAGAGTGAACTGATTCATAATGCATGATTATATAGAAAAATATTTTACAAAGAATAATATTAAAGAATAATATTCTGATTGTAAAGCAATAATGTAGTAAAATAAAGAATTATTCGTAACTTTGCAAGTTCTTTAAAAAAGTAGATTAGCAGAAAGGTATTAGATGAGCATAAAAAGACAGGAAATACTTGACATAATGCGTGAGCGCATCCTTATACTTGACGGTGCGACGGGAACATATCTGCAGGGACTGAACCTGACGGAGGAGGACTTCCGAGGGGAGAGGTTCAAGGATCATCCCGTGCCACTGAAGGGTTGTAACGATGTGTTGTGTCTTACCAAGCCTGAGGCTATCATTGGCATGCACAGGGCTTACATAGAGGCTGGAGCAGATATCATAGAGACTAACTCATTTAATGCCAACTGCTTCTCGCTTGCCGACTATGAAATGCAGGACCTTGTTTATGAGATTAGCAAGGCAGCGGCAGAGTGTGCGCGCAGGGCTATAGAGACAACCCCTAACCCTAACCCCTCCCCGAGGGGAGGGGAGGATATGCCTTCTGCAAAGCAACAGTGTGGAACAACAGATGACACTTCAAGAGATACCAACGACACCATATTAAGCCCCTCCCTCGGGAGGGGGCAGGGGAAGAGCATAATCATCGCCGGCTCCATTGGTCCTACCAACCGCACGTTGTCGATGAGCGGCGATGTGAATAACCCTGCACACAGAGATATTACCTTTGAACAACTCTATAACACTTACCACGAGCAGGCACGCGGACTCATTGACGGCGGTGCCGACATACTGCTCGTTGAGACTATCTTCGACACCCTTAACGCAAAGGCGGCGCTGAAGGCTATCACAGACCTTGGCGAGGAGCGCGGACTGGACATACCTATCATGTGCAGCGGTACGCTGTCTGATGCATCCGGTCGTACACTGAGCGGTCAGACGGTGGAGGCTTACTGTGCTTCGCTGACACACGGCAACCTGTTGTCGATAGGCCTTAACTGTGGTTTCGGTGCCAAGCAACTGCTGCCGTGGCTGCGCAGACTGTCTGACATAGCGCCATGCCCTGTCAGCGTGCATCCTAACGCCGGACTGCCTAACGTGATGGGCGGCTATGACGAGACACCTGAGACCTTCGCTGAGGTGGCTAAACAGGTGGCGGCAGAGAGTTTGGTGAACATATACGGTGGCTGCTGCGGTACGTCGCCGGCGCATATAAAGAAGCTGAGCGAGACGCTGAAGGATGCCGCCTATAAGCCGCGCCCGTTGCCCTGTGACAGCAATGACGGCAGGGTGAAACCCATGGTGTTGTCAGGACTGGAGGCACTGAGGGTGGAACATAAGGATAGCAGCAACAATGTTGCTGCCAACAAGGGAAGAAAGACAGGAGAAGAGCAATGCAAAGATGCCAACAAGGGAAGCTGGAAGGGTGAAGAGAAGAAGGAGGAAAACCCTTCGTTCTATAATATTGGCGAGCGCACCAACGTGGCTGGTTCGGCGAAGTTCAAGAAGCTCATTCAGGCGAAGGACTATGAGACTGCGCTGACCATAGCACGTAACCAGGTGGACAACGGCGCACACGTCATAGATATCTGTATGGACGACGGTCTGATTGACGGCGTGGATGCCATGACGACGTTCCTAAACCTCATAGCCTCTGAGCCAGAGATAGCACGCGTGCCGGTGATGATAGACTCCTCTAAGTGGGAGATACTGAAGGCAGGACTGCAGTGCGTGCAGGGCAAGTCGATAGTCAACTCCATCAGTCTGAAGGAAGGCGAGGAGAAGTTCCTTGCCAAGGCGCGATACATCCACTCCATGGGTGCCGCTACTGTGGTGATGCTCTTTGACGAAGAGGGACAGGCAGACTCATACGAGCGTAAGGTAACGGTGGCACGCCGTGCCTACAAACTGCTGAAAGACATAGGTTTCCCTACCGAGGACATCATCTTCGACCCTAACGTGCTTGCCGTGGCTACGGGTATGCCTGAGCACGACGACTACGGCCGCGCCTTCATTGCTGCCTGCGCAACGATACACAAGGAGATGCCCGAAGTACACATGTCGGGCTGCATAAGCAACCTGTCGTTCTCTTTCCGTGGTAACAACAAGATACGCCAGGCCATGCACTCCGTAGTGCTGCACCATGCCATTAAGGAGGGTCTCGACATGAGTATCGTGAACCCTGCCATGAACATGCGCTATGAGGACATACCTAAGGATATGTTGGAAGTGGTGGAGCCGGTAGTGCTGAATATAAAGAATACCGGAATATCCGGAATATCCGGAATATCCGGAGAGACCGGAAAACCCGGAGAGACCGGCACTACCGAAGACTCTGACGACATCACTCCGTCAGAACGACTCATAGAGTATGCCGAGAAGGTAAAGGCTGAGGAGGATGCCAAGAAGGCTGCCAGCGGTGGCAAGACCGCCGAGAAGTCTGTGGCAGACTGGCGCAAGGGCACCCTGAACGAACGCATAGAATACGCCATGCTCAAGGGCATGACCGACTATATAGACGCTGACACCGAGGAGGCTTACCAGCAGGCAGGCACTCCGTTGGGCGTGATAGACAACTACCTTATGCCTGCCATGGAGGAGGTGGGAAGGCTGTTTGGCGACGGCAAGATGTTCCTGCCGCAGGTGGTGAAGTCAGCCCGCGTGATGAAGAAGGCTGTGGCAGTGCTGGAGCCATATATGAAGGCTAATCAGAATAATCAGAATAATCAGAGTAATCCGAAAGACTCTGAAAACAACATCGTCATCATGGCTACGGTGAAGGGTGACGTTCACGACATAGGCAAGAACATTGTGTCGGTGGTGACGCAGTGTAACGGCTATGACGTGAAAGACCTCGGAGTGATGGTTGACTGCGAGACCATCGTCAATGCCGCACAGAAGGAGAATGCCGTGGCTATCGGCTTGTCAGGACTTATCACGCCCTCGCTCGACGAGATGATACGCGTATTGAAGGAACTGCGCCACCGTGGCATGACGACACCGGTGATAGTGGGCGGAGCCACCACATCAACACTGCACACGGCGGTGAAGATGGCTCCTGAATATCCTGACGGCATAGTGATACACTCGCCGTCGGCTGCCGACAACGTGGGCATAATACGTCACCTCATGGCCGACGACAAGGATGAGTACATAGCCGAACTGAAGGCGCAGCAGCGCATAATACGCGAGAACTACCTCTGTAAGGAGGCGCGCAAGGAACTGCTCACGCTGGAGGAGGCTCGCAAACGCAGGCACATTAAAAAGGCTGACGAGGTAGCCATACCGTCGGCAGAGGCACGCAAACCCTTGCATACTGATAATCATTCACTATTGCACCCTAAGGGCGGATGCCTGTGCTGCGACCCGCTGGTGCCGCTCATCAACTGGCATTTCTTCTTCTCCGCATGGGGCATAAAGGGACACTTCCCTGAGGTGCTCGACGACCCGGAGAAGGGTAGTGAGGCACGTAAGCTGTGGCACGACGCACAGCAGTTGCTCGACAAGATAATACGCCTGCGCCTGTTGCGCTTGCAGATGAAGGCACAGATACTGCCTGCATGGAGCGATGATGAGGACAACATAGTGATAAAGGCTGACGACGGCAAGGAGTACCGCCTGCCTATGCGCCGCTCGCTCAACGATGAGGAGGAGACGAAGTGCCTGGCGGATTACTTGACCCAATCGACCCCCTCCCTTAATCCCTCCCCGAGGGGAGGGGAGGAGTTACGCTCTTCCGCTGAAAGTACAACTGAAAACCCTGACTCTGTAAATGGTAATATTACTCCTCCCCTCGGGGAGGAACCAAAGGAGGGGGTTGGGGTTGACTACGTCTGCCCGTTCATCGTCAGTGCCGGCGTAGGTCTGGCAGAGCTGCAGGAGCAGTTCCGCCAGGACGGCGACGAGTATCATGCCATCATGGCGAAGCTCCTTGCCGACCGACTGACGGAGGCGATGGCAGAGAAACTGTCGAAGGACCTCAAGGACACGCTGCACTGGGGCACGAGCAACATACGCATGGCATTCGGCTACGGTGCCTGTCCGGAGCACAGGCTCAAGGAACAGGTGTTCCAGATACTCGGAGTAGGGGAGAGCATGGGACTGTCGCTCACCGACACCTACATGATAAACCCCGGCGAGAGCATCTGCGGACTGATATTCGCCAATACCCCCACCAAGTATTTTAACGTGTGAAAATTTGCAAGTATCACGGAAATTTCTTAAATTTGCAACAGAAACAGAAAAATAAGAAAACTATGAATGCTGTATCACTAAATAATCTTTGGAGTTATCTACAGGGATTGTCGCTTACAAAAAGTAACCGGCAATGGTTGGCAAACCACCTCATAGAAGCTACAGACATAAAAAAAGAAAAAAGCATCATGACAGACTCTGAAATAAAAAAAGGTCTTAAAGATGCCTTTGTACAATTGAACGAAGTGAAAGAAGGTAAACGTAAGACCAAAAACGTAAAAGAACTCCTAAATGAGTTGTAATATAACCACTATTGCCAACTTTGATCGTCAAGCAAAGAAACTGGCAAAACATTACCCTTCTTTTCGCAAAGATTTTGAAGCATTTCTTTGCGAACTTTCAGATAATCCTTTTCTTGGAACCGACCTCGGAAATGGCATACGCAAAGTAAGAATGACCATAACTTCCAAAGGAAAAGGAAAAAGTGGTGGTGCACGTATAATTACATATAACATCAATATAATAACACAAAAGGAAGATAGAGAAGTAATACTACTCTCCATATACGATAAATCACAACAGAGTAACATTTCTGACAAAGATATCATAAAACTAAAGCATATAGCAGACAATCAATGAAAGTAATAGATATAATAAAACAGGCGGAGCAGACGGGAAAGAAACGTTTCTCGTTTGAACTGCTGCCACCACTGAAGGGCGACGGACTTGACAAAATTAACAATGCAATCGTGGCACTGCTGCCGTATGATCCGGCATTCATCAACGTGACATCAAGCCGCGAACAGGTAAAGTACGTGGAGCGAGCCGACGGACTGATAGAGAAGCACATAGTAAGGCGCAGACCGGGAACGGTGGGCGTATCGGCTGCCATAAAGCAGAAGTACGGCATAGAGGTGGTGCCTCACCTGATATGCGGCGGACAGTCAAAGTATGACATAGAGGATGCTCTCATCGACCTCGACTTCCTCGGCATACAGAACGTGCTGGCTCTGCGTGGCGATGCCATGCCGGGAACAAGCCGATTCGTGGCTGAGAGAGACGGTCATGCACACGCTGAACAGCTGGTGGAGCAGATTATTAACATGAACAACGGAAAGTTCATTGACGGCGAACCTGACACCAGTCACAACACTGACTTCTGCATAGGCGTGGCAGGATATCCTGAGAAGCACGTGGAATCGCCTAACTACCTTACAGACCTTGGTTACCTGAAGCAGAAGGTGGATGCCGGTGCCGAATATATAGCTACACAGATATGCTATGACGCCGACAAGATAATAGCCTTCCGCGACAAGTGCGCCGAGATAAACATCAACGTGCCTATACTACCCGGACTGAAGCCGTTTGCATCAAAGACTCAGCTGACGGTACTGCCACAGACTTTCGCCGTGGACCTGCCTCAGGAGCTGGTGGACCGAGTGGTAAGGTGCAAGAATAACGACGACGTGAAGAAGGTGGGCATTGAGTGGGCCATACAGATGGGCGAGAAACTGCAGAAGGCTGGTTTCCCGGTGCTGCACTTCTACACCATGACACGCACAGAGCAAGTGCAGCAGATAGTAAAGGAACT
>JAEEGI010021106.1_pt1 | contig 12972 bp, 10 predicted proteins | sample 8958751 | NCBI WGS metagenome assembly JAEEGI01 (sample SAMN16246545, study PRJNA631951) | gut metagenome | biome: gut microbiome; feature: rumen; material: KS-attached | host: Bos | place: Iran: Karaj | collected 2018-10 | reverse complement strand
CGGTTTTTCCGGTTTTTCGTGAAGTTTTTTTGCGGGTTTGGGGGGTTCGCTCAGTCTTCACGCATGTCCGTTCCTGACCTTCGCGCAGATGTCCGACACGATGCGCTCGTAGCGTTCCTTGTCCTCCAGGAAGCTTACGCCGTGTTCAGCGTGCGGGAACACAAACCTCTCGCAGAGCGGGTTCAGCTCCGGGAACGGCTCGCTCATCCGGCAGGGAACGTACGAATCCGCCTCGCCGTGAATGACCGTAACCGGAACGCGCGACTTCCTGACGCCGTCCGCCGCCGTGACCTCATCGGGATCGAATCTCCCGAAAACCCTCGCGCCGCAGTAAATCGGCATGTATACCGCGGCCGCCGGCAGACCCATTCCCGCCGCAACCGACTTGATAATGTCCTTCGGCGCGTTGAACGGGCAGTCCGCAACCACCCACCTGACGCTGTCGGGAAGGTCCTCCGCGCAGGCCATCAGCACAGTCGTCGCGCCCATGGATATCCCGAAAAGTATAATCTTGACGTCCGGTCCGAATCTGCCTGTGCAGTATTTCACCCAGTCAACGCAGTCCAGCCGTTCTTTGATTCCGAAGGTTATCGTGTGGCCGCCGCTGGTTCCGTGGGCGCGCTGGTTCACAAGCAGAACGTTGTTGCCCGCTTCAATGAGCGACTTGAGTCCGCCGCTGAAATCCCTGCAGGGCGTCCCCCTGTAGCCGTGAAAGCAGATTGCGAGCGGCGCGTCCTGCGGGTGGTTGACGTACAGCCTTCCGGTCAGCCTCGTGCCGTCCCGGGCGGTCGTCTCCACGCTCTCAAACGGAACCGAAGCAGCCTCAATAATCATGTTCTTCGGAACGTCCCCGTACCTTTTGTAGTTCGCGCCGTCAGGAATGCTCAAGTCGACATTTTGCCCTTTTTTAGGCGAAAAGAACACAATGAAGTACGTGACCGCGGAGAGCGCTGCGAATAATACCGCCGCCGTTCCCGCCGTGATTGCGACGCCTGTTAGAATCTTCACCCAGAGCATAGGATGGATCATCTCTTTTCTTTAACATCAGTTGTCGTTTGTTATTTCCGGAAAATCGCACTTCCCGGCGTGGAAATAAACCGTTTTTCGGGAAATATTTCCCGACAGGTCGACCGCGGAGAGCTCCAGTCTGAAATCCCCTTCGTTGAGGCGGCCGAAGCTGTCAAGCGCGCCGTCCTCCCACTCGAAAGAAACCTCCGCCTTCCCGAACTCATCGGTCGCGGTAAAATCAGTGCTTGGAACCGCACCCGCGGGGCAGTACACGTTGTCGGTCTTTACGTTGATTTCCGGCGGCACCGTGTCCTTCGCGACCACCGTGACCGTGACCGTCTTTTCCGCCACGTTCTTCCTGCTGTCGTGCGCGCGCATCGTCAGCCGGCAGGTAGTCCCCTCCGCCGGAATTCCGTCCTCTTCAAGAGCGACGCCGTCCTCCCAGACGTATTCCACCGGGAAATATGTTTTTTCCGCTTCGTCGTAGGCCTTCGCGTCCAGTTCGACCCTGCTCCCCTTCGGGATGCTGACCGAATCCGGTCCGTCGTAAATGATCTCCGGCGCGTCCCCGATGTCGGATCTCAAATTCAGCTTCAGGCTGTCGATATAAAACGCGCCGCTGCCGCTGTGCCTTCTGACCGCAACCTCGAACGCCCCGAGCAGACCGTTTTCGTCGGCGAGCGCGTAGAGCTCGTTCCCGTTCCTTCTGTAGTCCCTGCCTTCGTCCGTGACCCCGATTCCACTGGCGTAAACGGTGCACGTCATCCAGTTGCCCACGCGTTTGGTCACCTCGTACCGCATCAGATACACGCTCGTGTTCCCGGGAAGCGGAATGCTGATCTCCGGCTTGCTCTCCGCGTCGTCACCGGTCGGCTCCACGAAAATTCTGAAGGAGATCGACTTGAGCGCGTTCACGGCAATGCCCGCGTCTGTGAAATCGAACGTATACCCCACGTTTGAGGACCGGTTTGCCGCGAGAACGTACCCCTCGTATCCCTCGGGAACGCCCTCCTTCGCCGCCTCCTCCGCCGACAGTATCTTCATGTTTTTCGCGCCGTACGCGGAGACCTTCCTCATCGAACTCAGGATCTCGCACTCGCCGAATTCCGAAATCAGCGCGGCCTCTTTTTCCGCGTTTTCCGCCGCATTTCCCGTAAATACGCCGCTTTTAAGCGCAAATACCGCCGCCAAGAGCGCCACCGCGACCGTGAAGGCGACCGCGCGCTTCAAATCAAAACATCTTTTCACAAAAATCTTTTTCATCTCTACGCCCCCTTTCGCCTCACTCCAGAATATTCTTCCTGATCGCCGCGATCTCTTCTTTGGTGACCCCGATGTCGTTCAGGAACGTCTCGGTGTTTTTGTAAATATTGCCCTTCCCGTAATTGCGCAGGTACTCGAGCATTGCCTTCAGGCTGGCCGTCGTCGCGTCCGCGGAGGCCCTGTCGTGAGTCGCGTACACCGAAAAGTGCGACACCTCGTAATCCTTCAGAATGTCTTCCTCGCTGACGCCGGCGATCAGGAACAGGAAGCACGTCAGCGTACCGGTCCTGTCGCGCCCGATCTGACAGTGATAGTAGATCGGATAGTTCTCGGGGTCCGCGAAAACCTTGATTTCCTTCGCGAAATCCTCCTGGTAGTCCGGGTTGTTGATTCCCGTGTCGCCGATGTACAGCGGCGCCTTCACCGCCACGTCCTTGACCTTTTTGCTGAGAATGGAGACCTCCGTCCCGTTCCTCAAATCGATCTCGGTCTTGATTCCGTATTTTTCCAGGAACTCGACCCTGCCCTGCCTCGTGATGCCCTCGATGGCCGCGCCTCTGTAAATGATTCCCTGCTTCACTCGCTTTCCGCCCGCCGCCTTGAAGCCGCCGATGTCGCGCGTATTCGACACTCCGTCGATCCAGATCGTGCGCCTGAAATTCTCGGTTGTGAAGCTGTAAAGCACCGATTCGACGGTCCTGTCCGCGTAAACCGCATAAATCTTGTAGTAGTACGTCTTCCCGGCGAAAAGGTCCGGCACCTCCACGCGCTTCTCGAACGACACGAACGTCGCGACGCCCTCGCCGCCCTCGATTTTAATTTCCTTCGAGAGGCTCACGCCCACGATATAGTAAAGCGCGTCCTCGCACTCCCATTTCAGCGTGACGGGAACGGGCTTGTACTCCTCGCCGCCCCCGGCCCTTCCCGCGGAAGAACCCGGCCCGTTGTAGTTAAGGAAGTACGACCTGAGACTCTCGCCCAGAATCGGCACCTCCGCTCCGTCGCGAACCTCCGCCTGTATCAGCGTTCCTCCCTCGGGAACGTGCCGCGCGCATCCGAAGCAGCCCAGAATCGCGAACACCGCCCCGAGCAGCACGCAAACGCACTTAATTGCAGTTCTTTTTCTATCTCTCATCGCCAGTTTACCTCTGTAAATCTCAATCCGCCGCGTTATTTACCGGCCTTTCTGCCCTCATTTTACCAAAAAACCGCCGGCCTCTTCAAGCGCCGCGGCGCCTCTTTTCGCCCTCCGCGGCCTTTTTTAGCTGTTTATTGCGCGAAAACGCCGCTTCCTTTTCCCGCGCTTTTGTGGTAAAATAGTCTTGTAGCGTAAAGGCAACCGTATAATTCCCGAAAACGGAGGTGAACCGACGTGAATAACGTACAGGCAACACTCGAAAAGCTGAAAAAAAGCCGCCCCGACCTCGACATCCGCGACGTCGAAGCGGAGCGTTTTTCCGCAATGATTTTTAAGGACCGCGACTACCCCGACGGCGACGACGTCCTCAGTATGATTCTTCCCTGCGAAGCCGCCTTCCACGTGAACGCTGGCGGCCGCCGGCGCTTCTGCATCATGACCGAGGAAGGCGATTTTTACCTTGTCGACCCGGTCTCCGAAACGCCCGGAAGCCTCTTCGCCGAACACGCCGAAAAGATTACACTCTAAGCTTCTTTAAAGCGTGAATATCCCGCAAAGCAAAAACAAAACGCGCACCGCGATTCCCGAGGTCCTTCCGGTTCTTTCAAACAGTTCCGGTTTGGCTCCCGCGAAAAGCGATGCGCGTAAATTTTATTCTCATATCTGAAGACGCAGCAAAAGCTTTACGGCCGTCCCGGTCTTCCTCCGGGCCATCCTCCGCCGCCCGGTCCGCCGCCTCCGGGTCCGAACGAGCCGCCTCCGCCGTATACAAGCGAAGTCATCTTCACGGTCTCGGACCACGAACCCGCGGTAACCGTGTACGTTCCGCCCTGCACGATTTCGGGCGTACTCACGACGATCGAGTTGAAATTCTTTTCCGGCGTGAACGACACGAGCACCTTTCCGCTCGAATCCTTCACGGTTATCCCGGTGCCGCCCTTAATAGTGGACTGCGTCGTCAGAAGGATCGTCCCCTGCGTCGACGACGAACCGAAGTTCTGCGCCATTCCGCTCGACCCTGCGGCAATCACGGTTCCGCCGGTTATGGTTCCCGAATTCTCGTAGTCTATCGCTCCGTTCCCGTTGTTGGTCGGTCCGGACACGTAAACTTCTCCGCCGTTCACGGTCAAAACGCTGTTGCTGTCGACACCGTCGCCGGACGCATTGACCTTAACGTACCCGCCGTTGATCGTCAGCGAGCAGTTCGAGGAATTCCCGCCGTAACCGCCGTATCCGCCATAGCCGCCGTACCCGCCGTAACCTCCGCCTTCTCCGGACGAACCCGCCGAAGCGTTAAACCCGTCGTCGCTTGCAGTCAAGTCGACTCTGCCGCCGTTCACGGTAATTTTTTCGCCCTCAACGCCTTCATAGCTGGCAAGCACGGTGATGTTTCCGCCGTCAACAACGACCTCCGAGTCCGCGTGAATACCGTCGTCTCCGGTGGTTATCGTGAACGTGCCGTCCGTGAACGCGACCGTGGTGTTCGAGTGAATCGCGTCGTCCGCGCACACAAGCACGAACGTTCCGCTGTTAAATACCGCGCCGCCGTCCGCTTTGATGCCCTTAGTGCTGACCGTATCCTGCGAAGTCTGTCCGTAGCTCGAGCCCGGCCTTCCTCCGCCCCGCGGATTAAACGAGTCGTTTCCGCCGCTTACGCCCTTGTACTCGCCCGCGGTAATGTCAAAAGAACCGCCGTCGATCCTAAGCGTGCCTGAAACGTCTATTCCGTCGCCGTCCGCCTTAAACACGAACGACCCGCTTTCAATATATAAGTTGCCCTTGGCCGTGTCGTCACTGTTGGCGCAGTGAATCGCGTCCTTTCCCGAATCCACCGAGAATGTGCTCTCCGCGATCTTCAAACTGTCCTTCGCCTGGACTCCGTGCCCCGCGGCCGTAATATCAACGACACTTCCGTAGAAGACCACGTCGTCCTTTCCGACAATCCCGTTGCCTTCGGCGCATTTGACCGAAATCTTTCCGCTTCCGTTAAACGAGATGTCATCCTTCGAGAACACCGCCCCGTCAACGTTATTATCGTCAATCTGCACAAAAGCGCCGTCCGACTCAAAAGAGTTCTCCGTTCCGTCCGCGGCGGTAACGATCACCTTGTCCGCCTGCGCCACATAAAACGCCGCAAACCCGGAACACTTCACCGAAACGCCTTCAAGAACGATCCTGACCTTGTCCGACTTGGGCGCGTTCACGACGATCCTGCCGTTGGAAAGCGACCCCTTGAACACGTACGTACCCTCCGCGGTCACGGTAACGACGTCTCCCGACACCTCAACTTTCGAGGTATCCGCCTGCGTCGCGCCGTCCTCCAGCACGACCGTGAACGAACCCGCCTCCGTGTACCCGGAATCCGTGTCTTTTGACGAAAAACCGGTCTCGACGTTTGCCGAAATTTCACCGCCGATGCCCGACTGAGTCCCCGGGTCAGGCGTTGCGGTAGAGCCGCCCCCGAAGCCGTTCCTGATGTACCCCTTTATTAAAGAGCACGCGGAAAGACACACTGCCGACGCAAGCAACAGCGCCACGGCGCAAACTATTCTTTTCGTTTTGATTCTGCTACGCATCACAGTATTTCCGCCTCCCGGTTCCGTTCGAAAACGAATTCAGTCTAAGAGGATATAAAAACCCTCTTTTACGCTCCGATTCTACCGCAAGGCTCTTAAAAAATACCAAACGCATCGCGTGCGTCATTTCGCCGAAATATCCTCTATCAAAATCATCAGCCCGTCCCTCGCGTCCAGAAGACTGTTCTTGCATCTCATGTCCACGTCGGCAATCTCCGCGATAATCTCCGCCAGCAGTTTTTTGTTGTAGTTCTGCACCTGCCTGACGTATTTTTTCGCCACGTATTCGTGAATCTTCAGGTTCTCGGCCACCTCGCGGATATTGTAATTCTGCTCGGTCAGCGAGCACGTGTTGTAGAGCGCCTGAAAATGCTTTGCGACCGCCGCGAGCACGACCTGTTCCGGAATTTTGTCCGCCAGTATCGCCCTCAGCATCACCATTGCCTTGTCGCAGTTCTTTTCCGCAATCGCGTCCGTAAGGTCGAACATCCTCGCCTCGGGCGACAGTTCGGTTGCCTCCTGAACGCATTTTTCGTCGATCGTCCCGCCCTGCGGCACAAGCATGCTCAGCCTGTCGACCTCGTTTGTCAGCCTGAAAAGTTCCTTCCCGGCGCCCCTGAAAAGCATCAGAATCGCGCCGGTCGTGATCCCCCGTCCGTTGGCGGCCGCCTTTTTGACAAGCAGCTTGATCACTTCCGACTCCGGCTGGACCGCGCACTCCAGAACAAGCCCGCACGCCTCCGCGACCTTGAAATTCGAATTATTCTTATCGGCCTCCGTCTCGCGGAAGATCACAATGCTGTCTCCGGAAAGTTCCGCCAGAAACGAATAATCTCCGGAACTCTTCGCAGACCCCTTGAATATCCCCGAGTCTCTCACCGTCACGACCTGCGTTTCCGACAAAAGCGGCGACGTCTCCAGCGCCTCTTCAAGAACCGCCGGCGTGATCTTTCCGTCAAGCGCCGTAACCGCGTCCTCGCCGACCCCGGCCATTCCGATCACAATTTTGGTAAAGTTCGACTTGAGATAGTCCTCTTCGCCGTAAAAAAGATATACGTTTTTCAGTTCACTCTGCCGGAGTGTCCTCGCAAGCTCGGTCGCCCCGGTCACACCCTCGCTCTTTTTTGCCATAGCCAAACAAACTCCCTGCCGAACAGATCCACCGACGCGGTAACGCGTATTGCCCCGTCCCTGTCTGTTCTGTAGATATTCCCGGAAGGAACGCCCCCGTCTTCAAGCGTTTCCAGCACCTGTTTCGAAGGGTGCCCGTAGCTGTTCCGGTAACCTACACTAATGATAACATATTTCGGCGAAATCTCCCACAGTATTTTTTCGTCTCCCGACGTTCTCGACCCGTGGTGCGCCAGACAAAAGACGTCCGAGTCCCCAATGAGGCCCCGCTCCTCCAGTTCCAGAAGCTCCTCGTTCTCCGCGTCGCCAGGCAGCACGATGCTCCCCCACGCCCCGCTCAGCGTCACCACAAGCGAACCGTTGTTCAGATTTCCCGTGTCGAAAAGCGGCTCCGCCAGGTCCATCCTCGCGTACTTCCCGAGGCCGCACGAAAGAAACCCGCTGACCGTCTCCGTCTCCACGCCGAAGCACGCCCCGAGCTGCGCGCAATACGTGTCGAACGAATTGTCGGGCACGAATATCACGTCCGGCCGGTACTCCTTCAGAACGTCCGCAAGCCCTCCGTAGTGGTCCGAATGACCGTGCGAGATCACAATGAACGACAGCTTCCTGACCCCTTCCTTTTTAAGAAGCTTCGCCACGTCCGTGCTCCCGTCCCCGGTGTCCACCAGCCCGCACACCCCGTCCGAAGTCCGCACCAGCGCCGCGCTCCCCTGTCCGACGTCGAAGAACAGCACCTCCGTTTTGGGCAGCGCGCCGAACATGACCGAGACCGCGGCGGCCGCAAAAGCCGCAAAGGGCAGAATCTTCCCTCTGCACCCGGCCACCAGCCACAGCAGCAGGATATAGTAAACGACAAAGAACGCGATTCCCGGTGTCCCGCACTCGACCCTCAGGAACCACGACTGCCCGCCCGCGATCTTCCCCGCGATCCACTCGAGCACGTACGACAGTCCCGTCAGCCCTTTAGCCGCCACCCGCATGACCCCCGCCGCGAACGGCAGCCTGTCGAGAAAAAAGAGCGCGTATCCCCCCACGCACAAAGCGCACGCAATCTCCGACGCAAACGCCGATAAAAGAATCCCGCACGGCGAAAATGAGTTAAAAACATACATAAGCACCGGCAAAACGCCCGCGTTGACCGCGATTCCCGGCAGCAGAACCCCCGCAGGCCCCGCTTTCCCCAGCCGCGACCCCCTCAAAACAGGCAGAATTACCGCAATCGACAGCGCCGCCCCGTAGGAGAGCACGAACCCCGTTCCGAACACCGCGAACGGCTGCACCGCAAGCTGAAGCGTCCCCGCAAGCCCGATTGCGTTGACCGTGTTGACCGGCTTCCTGAGCGCCGCCGCCACTGCCGCGTACGCAAAAACCACCGCCGCCCTCGTCACCGGAAAAGTCCCGCCCGCCACGAACCACAGGAACGCAACCGGCACAAGCAGCAGAAGTTTCCTCTTCCCGGTGTCCAGCAGCGTTCTCTTCATGACCGCCGCGAAAGGCATCGTAAAGTATGACACGTGCGCGCCCGAAACCGCCATAAGGTGCGCGAATCCCGCCTTTGCGAGGTTGCTCTTCGTCTCTCTGTCAAGAAGCCCGGTCTCCCCTGTCATCACAGCGTTCACCGACGCCGCGAACCCGCCGTCAAGGTATTTTGCAAGGCACGAGGACACCGCGGCCCTCACTCCCGAAGAGACCCGGCTTAGCGACATACATGCGTGAAAAACGCTTTTTTCCGCCTCCGCAGGCACAAATTCCCCCTCGCGCGCATATAAATAGTAACTCACGCCGTGCGAAAGAAGGTATCTCGCATAGTCGAACTCCCCAAAATTCCGCGCCGTCTCCGGCGTCCTCGCCCTCACAGAGGAGGCTCTGACCGTACCCGCCGCAAGGATCTCTTCACGTTCCGAACCGGTTATATAGCCGCATTTCACAAGGATTCTTACGCGCCTTCCACCCCTGACAAAAGAAAAAACGAAATCCTCCTCCGCGTTCCACGCCTCTCTGACCGCCTCGCCCGTGACCGTGCCCAGTTCCTCCGTCGCGCCGTATCTGTAAGTCTTCTCGGCGTAAATTCCCGAAAACACGAACGAAATTACAAAGGCAGCGGCGAAAATGAAGGCAAAGGGCGCCGTTCTTATTTTTCTCCGGATTCCCGCCGGCATACGTATCTCACCCCCTCCGCACACACTCTAAAACTTCCCGATATTTTCCGCAAGACCGGGAAATATTTTTCTCGTGAATTTCGCGAAAATTCTTTTTTCCCGCATTTTCCGGCGGCTGCCGCGTATTCACGACACGGTTTTTCTCCGGATTTTCGCGGGAATTTCGCAATCGTCAAAAAAACAGTTGACAAATTCACGCAAAATGGTATACTTGCATAGCGGCGAGCGAAGTCGCGTATTTTTGCGGGTGTTGTTCAATGGCAGAACGTCAGCCTTCCAAGCTGAACACGAGGGTTCGATTCCCTTCACCCGCTCCAATGTGCCTGTAGCTCAGCTGGATAGAGCAACGGCCTTCTAAGCCGTCGGTCGGGGGTTCGAATCCCTTCAGGTACGCCAATCCGGTAATAATAATAGAGAGGACCCACCTGTACCCATGCCGAACACAGCAGTTAAGCTCTCTGATGCAGACGATAGTCAGCCGGCGACGGCTCGCGAAAATATGTCATTGCCGGATTAATATTCCTCCTTAGCTCAGTCGGTAGAGCGACGGACTGTTAATCCGTGTGTCGTTGGTTCAAGTCCAACAGGGGGAGCCACAAAAACCGTGAACCGGAATTGCCCGGGGCGCGGTTTTTTGTTTTATGTGTCATGTTTCAGATTGGTCAAATACAGCCGGTTCTCTTTCGTTAACGTAAAGAAAAGATTTACTTTCGTAAAGTTTTCACTTGAAACGCAGCCTGAGAAGTGGTATACTCCCGTTGCCGCCGCGGGATTTCGTGAACGCGGGGATTCGTGAATGCGCGAAGCCGGATCGTTGGCGGCAAAACGGAGGTTTTGGTTTTTATGGGAAGTTCAACATGCGTTTCATACAACAAGCTCTGGAAGCTTCTTATCGACCGCAACTGGAAAAAGAAGGACCTGATGCGCGAGACGAGTCTCAGTTCTGCCGTGATCGCGAAGATGGGCAAGAACATGCCGGTGCACCTTGACACGCTCGTCAAGATCTGCAAGGCGCTCAGCTGCGACCTTTCCGACATCGTCGACGTGAAGATCAGTTCGGACCCGGCGCCTGCGAGCGGCGGAAATATCGGAAATAAAGACAGCGAAAGCGGAAAGGAAGCGTAAGCCATGGTTGTTACAGTAGTCGCGGACGTTCTCGGCTCCGAAAACAACGGAACGACGGTCGCCTGCATGAATCTTATCCGCTTCCTGAAGGCGCGCGGGGACACGGTTCGCGTGGTCTGCTGCGACGAAGAAAGGCGCGGCGAAGAAGGTTATTATATAGTAAAGAAGCTCTCCCTCGGGCCGGCGCTCAACGCGGTCATCCGCAAAAACTGTGTTTCGATCGCGATTCCCGACAAAAAAGTGATTTCCGAGGCGCTCGAAGGGTGCGACGCCGTTCACATTATGACACCGTTCATGCTCGCGCGCGCGGCTTTGCGCGAGGCGGTGAAGCGCAACATTCCCGTCACGGCGGGCTTCCACTGCCAGGCCGAGAATCTGACGAGCCACCTTATGCTCATGAACAGCAAGCTCGCGAACAAACTCGTATATAAAAACTTTTACAACGGCTTCTATAAATACGTCGATGCGGTTCACTACCCCACGCAGTTCATTCGCGACGACTTTGAAAAGTCGGTGGGGCACAAAACGAACGGGTACGTGATCTCCAACGGCGTGAATGAAGTTTTCGAGAAAAAGCCCGCGGAGAAGCCCCCGGAGCTCGAAGGCAAGTTCGTGATTCTTTTTATAGGCAGGTACGCGCGCGAAAAGTCCCACAAAGTGCTTGTCAAAGCCGTCGCAAAAAGCAAATACCGCGACAACATCAGGCTCATTTTCGCGGGAAACGGTCCTCGGAAACGCGAGATCGACGCCTGCGTTAAAAAGGCGGGAATCACGCCGCCGGTTATGGAGTTCTTCACCCGGGAACGCCTGCTCGAGGCAATCAATTATTCCGACCTGTACTGCCACCCCGCCGAGATCGAGCTCGAGGGGATCGCGTGTCTTGAAGCGATCAGCTGCGGCCTCGTGCCTGTCGTTTCCGACTCGCCGCGCTGCGCGACGAAGTACTTTGCGCCTGACGAAAAATGCATTTTCAAGTGCAACGACAGCGCCGATCTGGCGGCGAAAATCGACTTCTGGATCGAAAATCCGTCACTTCGCGAGGAATACTCCGCGCGCTGCCTGAGCTCAGGCGTCTCCGTGAAGCAGTCCGTGTGCATGGAGGCGATGCGGAAAATGATCACCGAGACCGCGGAGGCTAAAAAGCGCCGGCTCAGCCGCGAGGCGGGAAGGTACACCCTTCAATCCGCCGCGGAACGTTCGGCAGCGCTGTCAGAGGCCGCCGACCTGCGCGAGAACAGCCTGAACGGGGTTTTCGCTTCATCCGACGATTCCGAGTATGAAAAGAGTTCTCTATTACAGTGACCCGCTGAACGACGACTTCGCGAGCAACGAAATATCCACGAAAAAGCTCGGGAAGGACTTTGTCTACGTCCGCACGAATCCTTTCTGGCGCGCGTGCGCGTTCCTGGTCTACCACGGTTTTGCGCGGCCGGTGACGTTCCTGTGGCTGAAGCTCAAGTTCGCCCACCGCATAAAGGGGCGGGAATTGCTCAGGCCCTTCAGGAAGACCGGGTATTTCATTTTCGCGAACCACACCAACGGTGATCTGGACGCGTTCGTGCCCTCGCGGCTGGCGGCGCCGAAAAAAGCCTACATCGTCTGCAGCCCGGACGCCACTTCCATTAAAGGAATCAAGGGGCTGGTGCAGATGCTGGGCGGCATTCCGGTGTTCACGGACGCTCACGGCAGCAGGAATTTCAGGGAGGCGGTCCTCCGGCGCATCGCCGAGAACAAGGCCGTCGCGATCTATCCCGAAGCCCACATCTGGCCGTACTACACGGGAATCCGGCCGTTCAGGGACGTCTCCATGGTCTACCCTTGCGAAGCGGCGGCGCCCTGCTTCGCGGTCACGAACGTCTACCTCAAGCGGAAAATCCCCTTTTTCGGCCGCCCGAAGGTGCTCAGCGTCGTCAAGGGCCCGTTCTACCCCGACGCGACCCTCCCCCTTAAAGAAGCCCGCAAAAAGCTCCGCGACGAGCTCTACGAAGCAATGAAAGAAACGGCCGCGGAATACGATCAGGTCGAATACGTGAAATACGTTTACGCGCCGGAAAACGAGTAAACAGACTTTCTCTCATATACAAAAACGCACCGCTTCCATCACCCCCGCAAATCACGAAGGCAACCGGACACGGTGCGTTTTTATTGTTCCTGTCTCACGCCTCGCGCCCGAAGCGCAAGGACGGAGGCAGGATAAAATCAGTTAACAGTCGGCCGTCGTAAATCAGTTCTCTTTCTTTCTGAGAACGAGCGCGACGCCCGCGAGTGCGCAGATAACCGCGACGCTGCCGCCGACGAAGTTTCCGCAGCCCTTCTTTTTCTCGGGAGCCTGGGTGGCTACCGGCTGCTCAGCGGTGGGTTCCTCAACGGGAGCCTCGGTGGGATCGTTCGCCGGTTCGGGAGTTGCCGCCGGCCCGGGAGTGTCGGCCGGAGCCGGAGTGTCTGTCGGCGGAGGCGGATCGCCGGGCGCGATATAGTAGAACTGCATATTCGCGTTGATCTCGTCCTGGTTGATGTAGGCGTAGCAGAACTCGCCGTCATCGCCCTGAAGCTTCGCGACCGCTTTTAT
>JAEEGI010021105.1_pt1 | contig 12972 bp, 11 predicted proteins | sample 8958751 | NCBI WGS metagenome assembly JAEEGI01 (sample SAMN16246545, study PRJNA631951) | gut metagenome | biome: gut microbiome; feature: rumen; material: KS-attached | host: Bos | place: Iran: Karaj | collected 2018-10 | reverse complement strand
CGTCTCTACAGTTCAAATCAGCATCTCTAACCCGCGAGCAACGCGAGCACCGAATGCGGATGCCTCACTAATCTCTAATCTCTAATCTCTAATCACTAATCACTAATCTGCGAGCGCAGCGAGCATCTCACAAACTCATCAAGGTCGGCGACGTGGAGTTTCTTGGCAATCTGGATTTTCTTGTTATAGACGGTGCCGATGCTCTTGTAGCCCATCGTCACCATGATTACCGTGCGGGAGAATCCGCAGCAATACAGCGCCAGCAGATTCAGCTCGCTATCGGTCAGCGTGCCGCCCGCCTCCTCTTGCGCCTTGACAAGCACGTTTTCGTGCAGCTCATTGACCAGAGCCTGCAGGTGAGACCAGTAATTACTATCGTCACCCATGCCAGGCACGGTCATCATTTCCCTGAACTTCGCGGCAAACTTCTCGCTGTCATATTGGTAGGACCACGCCATCAGCTGATGCACGGCATCAATCTGCTGGTTGATGATGGCACGCAGTTCATCGCTCTGGCGCGCCTTCCCTTCATCGTCCTGCTCGCGTGAGTCAAGCCGCGCCTGCATCTGTTGCAGGCTCGCCAATGAGCCGTCAAGGTCGGCCTTGAGCATCTCCACCTCATTCTGCCTCATCTTCAGCTGGTTCTTGTACCGCCACACCAGGGAAGTCACCGCCATCAACGCCAGCGCCAGCAGAGCCGCCAGCAGCAACGCTTCCTTCAGTCGCGATTCACTCCTTAGCTGATTCAACACCGCCAACTGATGGTCATATTCCTTCTCCACTTCCAGCAGGCGATGGTTCAGTCCATTGATGGTGATGGAATCGGCCATGGCATGTGCCCGCTGGATGTAGTTTTTGGATTTTTCCTCGTTTTTCCAGTATTGGTGTTCCAGTTCCGACATGAGCTCATAATAAAGGATGCTGTCGTTGGTGGCAGTGGCTTGAGGCGCATGCTGCAGATAGTACAAGGCAGAGTCAGGCTGCCCCAGGAGCATGTAGCACTTGACAAGCCGATAATGAGCTCGCGGATGATCGATGATGGCAGGATCGGCCGATATCGCCTGCAACCCATATTCCTTACCCAGCAAGTAATTGTGCTCCCTCACTAGATAATGCTCCGAGAGAAGGTAACGATTGGCAAAAGCATGATACTGGTCACCCTGCTCCAGGGCCAACTTGATGGCGTCTTTCATACAGATGACTGCCGAGTCATGCTTCTCGTCGATGTTGCGATAGATGCCGCCGATGCTCGTGAGGCACACCAGCTCATAGTGTTTGTCCCCAATTGCCCTAAAGATAGGCATCGCTTCCTGGTATTTCTGCAGGGCGACGGTGTTGGTGCCCACGACCTGCGACTGGTAGAGGATACCCAGCCTCAGTTTAGCGTAGGCGATCATGGAACTGTCGGTAGCCAGTGGCAGTGCTTCGGCCTGATGGTAACTATTGACTGCCTGTTCCAGGTTGCCCATGTCCTCATTGACGCAGCCCTGCGCTACAAGTGCCTTCAGGTATTTCAAGTCATCACCCGACTTCTTGAAATAGCCGACGGCCTCATTAATCGCCGAGTCGCTGGTGCAGGGGACGTAGTTCTTGTACATCGCCATCGACAACAGCACGGCATAGTAGGCACGCTCCTCTTTGCTGAACGGTTCGGTATCCATCTGCTGCAGCAAGGGCAAGGCCTCTTTCTCCTGCTGATGATAGACCATCGAGTCGATGCGCGAGAGTTCCCGCATGGTAGCGCTGTCGTGATGGCACCCCGCAATCATGAGGGAGAAGACGGCAACAAGGGGAATAAAGACGTTCTTGATGTGTATCATTCGATAGAGTTGTTTGTTTCAAATTTTACGGTCATTCACCTCTTGTAACGGTGAATTCTTAATGCAAAATTAACACATTAAGGCTTATTATCTAAACGAATGAGCGCAAAATGAGAATAATATTTTTTAGATGGTTGATTTTCTGCATTTTGTGTTTTCAAAAATGAGGTTGGAATGAATCCACTTTTGGGCCGATTTAACATTTCTGGTCTCTAACTTTGTGGAGAGAAATAATCATTCTAATAATACCATTTTATATGAACAAAACAAATCTCTTGATATCAATTCTTATTATCGCACTGACGTTTGCTGCTTGTGTGGATGAGCCTAGAATACCAGAGCAAGAACCTGAGCCCCCAACACCAGAGGATACCATGATTATGGACATACCCTACTCAGGCACGTTGCCCGTGTTGTTTATCAATACCGAGGATAGTTGTAAGATTGACAGCAAGGATGAGTACGTCAATGCCGAATGGTGGCTGGACAACATGGGTGACAAACGCTTTGAATCCATCGGATCAAGAAAACGACCCTTGAGAACCGAAATCAAGGGCCGCGGAAATGCCACATGGACCAATCTAGAAAAAAAGCCCTATCGACTCAAGTTTGGTGAGAAACACAAGGTGCTGGGCATGCCATCGAGTCGACACTGGGTGCTGATGGCCAACGCCGAGTACTGGATGGGGCAGTTGAACGATGCGCTGCCATTTGAAATAGGGCGCCGCATGGGCATGGCGTGGAATCCACGCATGCAACCCGTCGAAGTCGTGCTCAACGGCGACTATATCGGGCTGTACTTCTTGACCGAGAAAATACGTGTAGCCAAGGACCGCGTCAACATCGTAGAACAGAACGATTTCGAGACCGACCCAGAGCACATTACTGGCGGATGGCTGCTAGAAATAGATAACTACATTGAGCCTGATAATATTACGTTTATTGAGGGTAACGGCATGCCATTCTGGGTATCACTGCACTCACCCGAGTACCTAAGTCCACAACAACGTGAATTCATCACCAACTTCTTGATTGAAGCCGACCAAGCCATCTATTGCAGCGACAAAAGCAGCACCGAGTGGGAAAAGTATATTGACATTGATTCACTGGTGATTTTCTATATCATCCAGGAAGTAGTTGATAATCCCGAAGCCTTCTCGGGCAGTTGCTACATGTACAAACAGCGAGGCGAAGACACAAAGCTGATATTCGGTCCCCTATGGGATTGCGGCAGCTCGTTCCAGCGTTTTGGCTCAACCTACCTGTTTGACGAATACATCTATGAAAATCTGCCTAGCTATTGCCGTGTACGATGGATTAGCGAGATAGCCAAGTTCACTCACTTCCAGGAAAGAGTGAGGTATCACTGGAAACGCTTCTACCAGAATGTTTATCCCACAATGGATGCCTTCATGGAGGAATTTACAGCTCGAATCGAGGCTGCTGGCAATTGTGACCATGAGCGCTGGCCGCAATACAGCAGCGATAATATCCCTGCCCGCATGAAAGCATTTGAGAAGCCCTGCTTTGACAAGAAAGTAGCCTGGCTCAACAACCAGTGGAGTGAGCAACAACCATATTGATATGCACGAGTTCAAATAGGAAAAAGACAGAAGACTGTAAAAATCTTGATGCAAATTGACACTTTTACACCTCTTTCTTGAGCCCATGAGGCAAAAATGAGATTTTTATTTTTCAACTGCTAGATTTTCAGTGTTTTACATTTTTAAAAATGAGATGGAAATGAGGCGGTTTTTTGACAAATTAGTTATAACTTTGCAAGTGAATTACTATCGCAATTAATAACTAAAAACGACATATCATTATGAACACAACAACGAAACTTATGACACTCATGCTGGCACTTATACTGCCAGCCTCAGCCTTTGCCCTTTGCCCATACAGCTACACCAACTATGAATTTGCGGTGGATGGCATCTATTATAAGATTGTGGACAATGAAGCTTGTGTCACCTTTCAAGAATACCGCAGTGGCATGCACCTGAGTGATTACCATGGCGACGTAGTTATCCCTGCTACCGTGACTTATCAAGACGTGACCTACCCTGTCACGACAATTGACTATTATGCGTTCAATTACTGCCAGGGTTTGACGAGCATCACCATTCCTGAATCAATCACCACCATCAAGGATGATGCCTTCTACCTGTGTACAAGATTGGCCTGCGTCAACCTTCTTACCCCTACGGTTGTCATTGAGAAACATGCCTTCTCAATGTGCTCTGCATTGACAACCATCACCTGTCCCTTAACGACGCCACCAGCGATGTACTATGAGGAATGCTTTGACAGGCCCCACTACGAGAATGCCACCTTGTATGTTCCCGCCAGTGCTGTGGAGAGCTACCGCAATGCCCCCGTTTGGAACAGATTCGTCCATATCCAAGCCATAGACACCCAACCCGGTGACGAGGATGGTTACGAGTATGTCCCCATCGTTCGTGAGGGAGTGACGTGGGTTAACGAGAAAGTTATCGTCAATCATGGTGATACTACCCGGTACTACTACAATTACGAGATTTGTGGTAACGACACCACATGGCCAAACATGATCAACAAAGTTTTTAAAGCCTGTTACTACTACACAGGAGATAAACTTGATGTGAACACCGATAGCCTTATTGCAGGCTTAGACGGCACAAAGAATTATACGACATGTGGAAGGAATGATGCCTACCGAGAAAACATTTATCAGAATAAATGTTTAATCTATTTCGATCAATATGTAGGTGCGGGCGAAGACATCTTTCTGTACTATTTCTTAGAAGGCGAAGGGCTAGAACCCGAATGGGATAACACGATAGAGTACTACCTTGCTTGTCAGCAACAAAGCCCCCCAACACCTGAAGACCAAACGTTGACCCATGAGAATTTTACTCAAGTGGATCCTGTTGAGATAGAAGGGGTGACCTGCCGCCGTTGGTGCTATAAAGATGAAAACGGTGAACCTTTGGCCTACATTATCGAGGGCATCGGCTTCGATAGCCGTGACATGGGTGACCTGCTAACGCCGTTCACGCGCCGCCCTGATCCCAATGCTGACTATCAAGAGTGGTGCGGCCTGAGCCACGTGGTCAAGGACGGCAAAATCATCTACAAGGGAATGTGCTATCATCCTATAGAAATCCCGGGCGACGTCAACGGGGACGGCGAAATCACTGTCGCCGACGCCAACAGCGTGATTGACGTTGTTATCATGGGAGGCAACGCCAGCCACCCCCGCATACCCATCGACAGTGACGGCAATTACATCGGTGACGTCAACGGAGACGGCGAAGTCACCATCGCCGATGTCAATGCCATCATCGACATGATCCTGAATAACCACTAAAGACATCACCATTATGAAAACGACTAAATTACTTTTTACATTATTGGCCCTGCTGGGCATGACCCAGGCAGCGGCACAAGAATACGAGTATGTCCCCTTCGTTCGCGAAGGGGTGAAATGGACTTATTCCATTGATGACTATCGTTTTTCTGCGGATTACGAGACTATCCCTGCCCGTGGCGACAACACGGTTTACCGCACGCTTGAGTTAAGAGGTGACACCATCATTGATGGCAAAACCTATAAGGCGATGCACAAGTGTGTTGATGATGAGTACAGCGAACCCAGTGATGTTATTGTCCTCTACTTGCGTGAGGAGGACAAGATGGTCTATGGAATCGTGCCCGACAATGTTTTATATGACGATGCCACTCTGATTAACGGGATTAACGAACAGGTCAGGCAAGCGATAGCATTGGGAAATGAATTTCTGCTCTATGATTTCCAGGATCCATTCACCTACTGGGACAATCTTGTTAACTACGAACTTCATATGGACACCATTGAGGTGGGCGGGCATTGTGTCAAGCGTGTATTTGATGGACGTCATCAAGAGGGTGATGATTTCCAAGTCATTGAGGGCATTGGCGCGATGGGTATGAACAGTTATCCGTTGTGTTTTATCATGCCTGTTGGCGGAGATATTCATGGGACTGAGTACTACAGCCTCGTGAAAGTTGAAGAGGACGGAGCCGTCATCTATCCTCATCCGGGTTATGCTGAAGATAGGCACATGCCTCTCATCCGTGAGGGCGTGAAGTGGATTTACGAGAAAGTCACTATACAGGGTGGCGACACGATTTGCCAGTATTACACCTATGAGTTCAAGGGTAACCATCCAGAGAAGACAGTTTATGACTGTGTTTGTAAAGCATTGTATCGCTATGATGGCCAGCAGCACGACCTCGACGTGGAAAATGACACTATTGTAGCAGGCATGATGGAGAATGAAGCAATTATTAAGTCCTATTTTAATGAGCCTATGAAACAGGTCGTCAGACAAGATCGAAACATGATAAACCTCGGTACAGAACAACAATACACATTGTATTTAATGGGGACAAACTATGGATGGTTGGGCTGCTATTACTATTATGTCATGAATCAGAAAGAATCATTCCTTAATGATGCTAATTTTGTCAAGGCCGATCCTATAATGATTGATGGTTATCTATGCAGCCGACTTGCCTATCTCGATGAGCTGGGCGACACGTTGGCTTATGTTGTCGAGGGTATCGGCTTCGACAGCTATGATATGGGCGACCTGTTGACACCGTTCACCCGAAAGCCTGACCCCAATGCCGATTATCAGGAATGGTGTGGATTGAGCCATGTCATCAAGGACGGCAAAATCATCTACAAGGGAATGTGCTATCATCCTATAGAAATCCCGGGCGACGTCAACGGAGACGGTGAAATCACTGTCGCCGACGCCAACAGCGTGATTGACGTTGTCATCATGGGAGGCAACGCCAGCCACCCCCGCATACCCATCGACGAAGACGGCAATTACATCGGTGACGTTAACGGCGACGGCGAAGTCACCATTGCCGATGTCAATGCCATCATCGACATGATCCTGAACAACCACTAAAAACATCACCACTATGAGCAAGACAACGAAACTGTATCTTTGGGCGTTCCTGATATCAGCTGCGGTCTTTGCAGCGACATGCAGCGTGCGAGCCTTCCATTCTACTGTGGAATGTGCGTGGGCCCAAGTGGTTGCTTATGCCGCCATTACTTGGTTCCTGCTTGACAAGTGTGACCATGACACTAAAAAGCAGTTATGGCTCATCGTCAGCATCATTCTTGGGCGGCTGGTCCTCGATGTGGCAGTGAGGCTGCTGCTCCCCACTCCGATAGACACGGCATTTGAATCGGTCATCGCCATCACCACGATTCTATTGACATGGCTATGCCAAAGAACAAGGGAGTTCCTCATCACGATACTTGCCATCGTGTTCATCACCGTCTTGAATTCGGTCGTTCACCACGCATGGCTCGACTTCATCGCCACCCGCATGACGTAGCTCCATGCATATTATTTTACATAAATGGCCATGAATAGCCCATGAATATTTTTATTTATGATCCATTCATGGCCATTCATGTCTTCAATCGCCAGAGAATAAAAGAACACGAATATCCATGAATAACCCATGAATATTTTTATTTATGATCCATTCATGGCCATTCATGTCTTTAAAATGCTGGGATGATGATTGATTGCCAAAAATGTTATATCTTTGCATTTCAACACGACTAATACGGTAAATCTATGAAACGAATCATCTTAATTCTGGCATTTTGCCTGCTAGGTGGTACGGCTGCGCAAGCCCAAACTGAGTCGCAGAACAAGAAAGAGAAGCAGGAGGTCGTAAAGTTGAAAAACGGCCACCGCGTGCGAGGCAAGATTGTGACCTATGCTCCGCTCGACTCGTTGGTCATCCAGGAGGATGACGGCACGCTGCAGACCATCTACTGGGACCGCATCAAGCAGATCACCAAGGAGGACTGGCAGCCGCAGCAGACGCTGGGCAGCGACTTTACCCCCGGCAAGGGCCCGCAGAAGGGTTACCGCGCCTTCGTCGACCTGGAGTTCTACAAATCCATCGACGCCATTTCCGAGGACCACTTCGGCTTCAGTACAGTCCATGGCTATCAATTCAAGCCCTGGCTGTTCGCCGGCGCCGGAGCAGGGATGAAAATCAGCCACAACAAGCATAGTAAACCTGATTTCGCCAAAAAGACCGATTTTTACATGTTTCCCGTGTTTGCCGACGTTCGCTTCGACCAGTTGAAGAGCAAATTCTCGCCTTATCTGGATTGCCGCATAGGCTACACCTTGGGAAACAAAGCCTATGGACTCATGTTCAACCCCTCCCTGGGATGCCGAATGGGCCTGACAGACAAGCTGGCCATCAACGCATCACTGGGCTACAGCATGCAAAGTACCGACATTGCTGTCGTTACAATCAACAACACCGCCATTTGGCACCACGAGGGCAGCAACGAGCAGAATAACCCCTACCACTGCCTCTCCATCAAACTAGGCCTCGAATTTTAGGGCACAAATTGCCAGAAAATAATTAACACGAATAACCACGAATAGGTCATGAATAATTTTATTTATGGTTCAATTCGTGGTCATTCGTGTCTTTAATTGCCAGAGAATAAAATCACACGAATATCCATGAATGGGCCATTAATAATTCATCAATATTTATTTATGGTTTTATTCGTGGCCATTCGTGTCTTTAATCGCTGGAAAATAAAATAACACGAATATCCATGAATGGGCCATGAATAATTCATCAATATTTTATTTATGGTTTAATTCGTGGCCATTCGTGTCTTTAATCGCCAGAGAATAAAATAACACGAATATCCATGAATGGGCCATGAATTATTCATCAATACTTTATTTATGGTTCAATTCGTGGCCATTCGTGTCTTTAATCACCAGAGAATAAAATAACACGAATATCCATGAATGGGCCATGAATAGACCATGAATATTTTATTTATGGTTCAATTCGTGGCCATTCGTGTCTTCAATCGCCAGAGAATAAAATAACATGAATAACCATGAATGGGCCATTAATGGTCATCAATATTTTATTTATGGTTTAATTCGTGGCCATTCGTGTCTTTAATTGCCAGAGAATAAAATAACACGAATGACCATGAATGGGCCATTAATAATTCATCAATATTTTATTTATGATTTAATTCGTGGCCATTCGTGTCTTTAATCGCCAGAGAATAAAATAACATGAATGACCATGAATGGGCCATTAATAATTCTCCGTCAATATTTTATTTATGGTTGATTCGTGGTCATTCGTGTCTTTAATCGCTGGAAAATAAAATAACACGAATATCCATGAATGGGCCATTAATAATTCATCAATATTTTATTTATGGTTGATTCATGGTCATTCGTGTCTTTAATTTTTGATACTCTGGATTTTATGTCGTACCTTTGCGGATATGACAACGATGAGTACATTACTGATATTTGCTGCGGCTATCGTAGTGATGGTAGTGGCGATTGCACGGTGGAAGGTGCATCCTTTCCTGGCGATACTGGGTACGGCGATTCTGCTGGCTGTGTTGCTGGGCATTCCGTTTACCGAGATTCCCGATGTCATCGGTAAAGGCTTCGGGGGCGTGTTCAGTGGCATTGCCCTAGTGATTATCTTCGGCACACTCATCGGTAGCGTGCTGGAACGTACAGGCGGCGCTATGGCCTTGGCACGTGCCGTGGAGCGCATGGTGGGCAAACGTCATCCCCGCCTAGCGATGATGCTCATCGGCTGGATTGTGTCCATTCCTGTTTTCTGCGACAGCGGTTTTGTGCTGGTCAGCCCCATCGGCAAGTCATTGGCACACAGGTCTGGCACTTCATCCATTCCGTTGATGCTGGCGCTGGCCGCAGGCCTGTTTGCTTCACATGTGTTCATCCCTCCCACTCCTGGCCCCGTGGCAGCGGCTGGTATGGTAGGACTGGAAGACAACCTGTTGTTAATCATCTGCCTGGGTGCCATCATCTCGCTCCTGTCGCTCGTGCCCGCCTACTTCTTTGCCGGCTATATTGGCGGCCACGCCAAGGCGATGCCCTACGATGCCGACAGCGACAACGTTGTAATCAAAGGAGAGCACCCCTGCAGCGCATGGCTGGCTTTTCTGCCCATCGTGCTTCCCATCGTGCTGATGGCACTAGGCAGCGTGGCATCCCTGGTAACCCTGCCTGAAAACGTAGCGTCAGTGTTCACCTTCCTAGGCAAACCTGTCATCGCTCTGATGCTTGCCCTATTGTCCTGCCTGCCGCTGCAGATAAGACAAAAGAAGCTGGGCGAATTCCACACTATCACACAGAACGCGCTCAAGACCGCAGGCCCCATCATCTTTATCACCGCTGCTGGCGGTGTGCTCGGTGCCGTGGTCACGGCAAGCGGGTTTGTCGATGTCATCAAGGAATCGGGTGATTCGCTCAAAATGCTAGGCGTAGTTTTCCCCTTCCTCATCGCAGCCATCCTCAAGTCGGCGCAAGGCTCATCGACCGTCGCCATCACGGCCACCGCGAGCATGATGGGCATGTTCAGTGACTCGGGCTCGATGATGAATGCACTGGGCTTCACGAGCCCCCTTGCGGCAGCCCTTGTGGTGATGGCTATCGGCGCCGGCGCGATGACCGTGTCACATGCCAACGACAGCTACTTCTGGGTCGTGACAGGTTTTGGCGGCATCAATCCCCGCGACGGTTACCGCACCATGACCCTCATGACGCTGATCATGGGCCTCACAGCCATCGCACTCATTGCCCTTACTGCTGCCTTATTACCCATCTAAGGGACTAATGAGCGACTGTCATCATACACGACTCTTTTTCTCGGCCGTTAGGCCGATTATAATTCCGGAATTAAACAACGATACTGCCCAAGAACATAAACGGCATGGTTCTTGCAATATCAAAATAATGCCCCTTTATCGTGACGGGGCAGACAAACTGTCAGTAACAAAACTATAAATAAGACACTATGAAAGGTAAAGTTTATACCCGTACCGGCGATGCCGGACAGACGTCGCTGGTGAGCGGCAACCGAGTGAGCAAAGATGATGTACGCGTCGAGGCCTATGGCACTGTCGATGAGCTGAATTCCAACATCGGCGTGCTGTTGCACAGCACCAAACTCGATGACCAAGATGTCATTGCCCTGCTTCGCAAGGCCCAGAACAAATTGTTCAACATCGGTGCCTATCTGGCCAACGATGCTGCTGGTGCCACCCTTTATGGCCTGACACAAGAAGATGTCACCGCCCTTGAAAAGATGATGGACAACATGAGTGAGGAACTGCCACCGATGCGCGGCTTTATCCTGCCCGGCGGCTCACGTCTGTCGGCCCAAGCCGATCGTTGCCGCACCATTACCCGCCGTGCCGAGCGTCGCGTAGTAACGCTCTCACGCAGCGCCAACGTTGAACCCATCGTGCTTGAATACCTCAACCGATTGAGCGATTTCTTCTTCGTTTTTGCCAGATACAACAACATTCTCAATCAAGTTGAGGAGATATATTGGGATAAAGACGCCTAAAAGCGTGTTTTCATAAAAAAACATTGAGAAATATAGAGGGTATCTCAAAAATAGTATTACTTTTGCGAAATTTTTCAAACAGGACATTTCATAAATCTGATTAGCACAACAAGAAAAAGACTATGTATTGGACACTTGAATTGGCTACAAAACTCGAGGATGCTCCCTGGCCCGCTACCAAGGCCGAGCTCATCGACTATGCCGTGCGCAGTGGCGCACCTCTCGAAGTGATCGAAAACCTACAGGAAATTGAAGACGAAGGCGACACCTATGAGTCCATCGAAGACATTTGGCCCGATTATCCGACCAATGACGATGACTTCTTCTTTGACCCTGAGGAGTACTGACACCTCATCAGAGAGATTATACTCGACGACAACGACAGTCTCGCCAATAGTGCGTGGCTGTCGTCCTTTTTCTTCAAATGGAAACGGCACGATTTTTGCAGGAGCCATAGGATAATGAGTGAACTACAAACTTAGCAACGACATCAACAATTATGCAATACACCTGTCCAAAATGCGGCAAGAAGATGGACCTGAGCACCGAGGTACTCATCAATAGCGAGTACAAGGTCATCTGCCCACAATGTCTGAGCCAACTGCAGATCGTAGGCGATTATGCCTACATCCCTCATGACAGTCTGGAACTTGACAGCTCGGTGGAAGCGTCTCACGCCTTCAACTGCCCCAAGTGCGGACATGAGGCCAGCACGGGGGCCCACTTCTGTCCTAATTGCGGGGCCAGCTTTGACACGCCCTCGCCATCTACCGCCGCGATTGATGTCACCGCCGAGGATGTGACGGTCTTACCGCCTCCCTTGCCTGATAGCGACCCGCTGTATAACGAAGCAATCAACTTCCTCAGGAATTGTACAGCCATCACCCCGATGATGCTGCGCGACCGCTTCCACATCAGCGACGAGCGGGCGGCCGAACTCATCCGCCAACTTGAAGCCGGTGGCATCATCGGCCCCTATAACCATGGCGGTCCTCGCCAGATCCTGATTCCCCACCGCAGGCTGTATGACTATACCCCACCGCGCAATACGATGCAGGGCCAACAGCCCAACCAAGGGCAAGGCCAAAACATCCCTCACCGCCGTGTGGGATGCTTTACCTGGCTACTGTTCATCATGCTCTTTGTGTTCCTGTTGAAAGCCTGCGGCCTATAACCCCCATCAACTGCTATAACAACAAGGGCCTGGAGTGACTGCTCCAAGCCCTTGCTGTTTTTACAGACCAGGCTAATGACTTACTTGCCCAGATTGTCAATTTGCTGCTTGGCCCACTCCTTAGCCATGCGGATGGCTTCATTGGCCATCTGATTGACCATGGAGTCCATGCCCTCGGGAATCTCAATGCCCATGACGCTGTCGGGCAGCATACCGAGATCGGGCATGACTTCCTCGTCCGGGGTTTGCGCGTCATCATTCTCCTCTTCCTGCTGGGGTGCAGGTGCAGGAGCTACATGATGGTTGGCTTCGTAATCGTCCATAGCATGGGTCCAAGCCTTCTCGATATCTTCTTTGCCGAAGGTGAACACGTGGCCAAACACACCCAGAGACACCATTTTCTCTTCGCTGTTGCCGATGCTCATGCGACCCACCGAACAAACGACATAATTCTTCACGTCAAGGTAGCTGGAAATCACCTTGTCGGTACCGAAACCTGTCAACTCCTTGATTGCCTTTTTGATC
>JAEEGI010021102.1_pt1 | contig 12975 bp, 6 predicted proteins | sample 8958751 | NCBI WGS metagenome assembly JAEEGI01 (sample SAMN16246545, study PRJNA631951) | gut metagenome | biome: gut microbiome; feature: rumen; material: KS-attached | host: Bos | place: Iran: Karaj | collected 2018-10 | reverse complement strand
CTCAGCCATGATCATAGCTGATAGGCGTCGGCCCCTTCCCCCCCAGGTTCAGCTTGATCACCTTACACGGGTTCCCGTAGGCCACGCACCCGTCGGGGATATCCCTCAGCACCACACTGCCGGCAGCCACCACACACCTCTTGCCAATCTTGACACGCGAGATGATGACAGCCCCTGCGTCAACCAGCGTCCCCTCGCCTACAATGACCGCTCCGCAGAGCGTGGCATGCGGCGCCACATGCACGAAGTCCCCTATCTGGCACTCATGGTCGATGCTCGCCCCCGTGTTCACGATGCAATGCCTGCCGATGCGGGCATCCGCATTGATGATGGCACCCGCCATCACCACCGTTCCCTCTCCCACTGTGGCCGATCTCGACACCACAGCTCTGGGATGGATGGCCGCTTCCGCGATCGGGCATTCCAAGTCATCCACCACCTTCTTCCTCAACGTATTGTCGCCAATGCTGACAATCACCTCGTCCACGTCCTCTGTCGAGTGACGCACAGGAACTCCCGACAACTCCTTCGTTTCCGGATTGTCATCCACAAAACCGTCTACCGGTCTGTCGAGAGCCTCCAGAATTTCCTTAATCACCTTACCGTGACCACTCGCTCCATACAAAAACATACCTCAGATTATTAAGTTTTACATGATTATTGATACCCATACGTAATTTATTTCTTGTTCACATCGAAAAACATGAATTGATTCCATCTCACATATATACGCAGACATTTATTTCTCGAACACGGATTCTACAGATTATACGGATTATTCTTATCCCACACAGGAACCACAGAAATTATTATTCTCAACAACGGATTCCACGAATTCCACGAATGATGATGATATTGCGCTCAGTTCTAACTTGTCCTCCCCCTACAGGGGGAGATAGAGGGGGGCACATATCCCCTACAGGGAAGAGATAGAAGAGGCATTGATAGGATGCGGATTGACCTCCCCTAACCCCTCCTGTAGGAGCCCACTGAAAAAGTGGTTCTTTTTGGGGCTGGGTTACATATATTAACAATCTGATCACACCTTGACAGCAAGAATTGTAAAGAAAGATCCGGTAATGTGTGATTTTTTTACCAACAAAGACCTTCAGGAAGCAAAAAGGGCGTATTTTCGCCCTATTATCCCTGAAACCTCATGATTTTCTGGATATTTGACATGTATATGGCTACGGCTGTCTGCATCGTCATACTCTCAATACCGTACGAGATGTTCCGTTTCATGCCCAGGTCGTTCTTCAGATGCGCGTTGAGCGGTTCAATCCGTTTTCGTTTTTTGAGTTTCCGCTTAAATTCCGGGGTCTTTTCAAACTCGATTTGCTCCTTGTGAGTATCACAGAGGATTGTAACTGAATATGATTTGGATTTCGTTCCATTGTAACATCCTTTCCGCATGGGGCATTGCTGACATTTCTTTGTGTCAAAGCCATATACCATATGTGCGTTTTTGAATTTCCGGACGACTTTTCCGTCTGCATCCGTCTTCTTCTCCCTGGGCTTCTGGTAATACTTGCACTTTGCAAGTTCGCCTGCAGGGCAGACGTATGTGTCAGCATCCTTGTTATAGTGAAATCCTGTATCCGTATCTTTACGATGACCTTGTGTGATTATGGGATTGACAGGCGAAACTAGCTTTATGCGTCCTTTGAGCGCATCCAGGTTTTCCTTGCTGGCATAAGCGGCATCGGCAATGGCGCTTTCCACCTCAATTCCATTCCGTATAGCCTGTTCCACAAGAGGTACAAGGCAGTCGCCGTCGGAAGCTTCACCAGAGGTCACAGAGGCTGCAACAACAATACTTTCAGGAGTCATGCCAAGATGAGCCTTGTATCCATAGAAGGATTTCCCCGGACCTTTACTGCCGAATTTGGCATCCTTGTCTTTTGCCACATACGAGAGGTGCTCCATGTCTTCAAGGCCCTCTTTGAGAAGACTTACCTTGTTGCCAACGGCAGGTATTTGCGCTATCCCAAATTCTTCAAGCGCACTGATCAGTGCAATACTATATTCTTTCATTGCCTTGATGTCAGCACCCTTGGCACATGCAGGGAGATCTTCTCTATGAAAAGTCTCATTGTAGAATGGTTCACATGCCTTAAGTATCTGTCCAGCCATTTTACGCAGGTAGTCAATAGGGTTGTAGGTAATGGATTTGGCCAGCTCATGAGTGGCATCCACGATTATATCGCTCTTGCGCCTGATGATTCCCTTTTCAATGGCCATCGCAACACTCTTGGATATCAGCAGACTCAACAGGTCTACATCCTGCAAGCGTTGCCTGCGAAACTTGGAGAGCGATGAGGGGTCTATCACATCATCCTCAGGATTGAGTCCCAGAAAGAACTTGTACGACATGTCTGTATATGCCCGCTTCACCAAATCCACGTCAGAGGCAGGATGCATGGCCTTCAGCATCAGGTACTTGAACATACGAACGGGATCCTCTGCAGAGCGCCCCATACCTATAGAATACTTGTCTTGCAATTCTTTGCGGACGAAGGAAAAATCAATCTCCTCGTTCATGCGACGGAATATGTGGTCGCTCGGTATGAGTATATCATAGATGTGTGCATATTCACTCAATCGGGTTTGCTGATAATCTCCTAGCATAGCTGAATTTTTCTGCTAAGGTACTAAAAATCAGCGAGATAGACAAATATTTGATGTTAATATAGTATAATTGTTTGATATTTCTCATCAATCCTTTCAACAGAGCACTACTGTTAACTCTGTTAACATTTGGGACTTTTTCAGTGGACTCCTGTAGGAGGGGGACTGGTTAGTATTGTTGCCTCCTGTAGGAGGGGAGCTGGTACGTTTTGCTACCTCCTGTAGGAGGGGATAGGGGGAGCTGAGGAGCGTTTACTTCATGACTTTCGTGGTCTGCTGGGTGCCGTCGGCATAAGTGATGCGGCGGATGAGGAGACCCTTCGTGTCGGGCGACACCATGCGGCCGGCACCGTCGAAGTATTCCGTGCGGGCCACTGCCTGGCCATCCTTCACGGCAGCGATGGCGTCGGGCTCGCTATGGATGTAGTACCACACGAGGTCGGATCTGTTCACCTGATCGCCTACCTTATAGAAGGTCTGCACACCAATCTTCTCGTTGATGGGGTTCACATACTTGAACGTATGCGATGTGCCCGACACCTGGAAGAAGTCGCCATGGGTGTAGGTGTAAGGAATGTCGGTCAGGCCCAAAGGAGTGGCCACGGGCGTTTCGTCGAGATAGAGGTTGTAGAACATGTTCTCCTGGTTGATGTAGTTGCCCTCTGTGTCCTGGTTGGGCATGTCGATCATGAAGATGCCGAAACCGAAGCCCTCGATGATGTCGTAGTAGGAGGTGACAGCGGGGTTGGCGGGCACAGCGGCGACTTCAGTGAATGTGGTGAACGACGACTTGCCATAGTCGTGGAAGCTCTCGCCGACCTTGTCCTTAGCGGGGTTGACGAGGAAGAGCTGCTCTGTGGAGAACGAGCGGTCGTCGGCATGGTAGGTGAAGGTGACGGCCTCGTCGCTGGTCAGGTTGATGGTGCTGACGGGGAGGGTGCCGAAGCCAGGATATTCCACCATCTCGATGGTACCCTCAGCGGCCTTGAAATAGACGAAGTAGCCCAGGCTCTCGTCGGCTCCGAGGAACTGGGTGTTGGGGCAGACGATCTTGTCGCCATCGAGGGTTCCCTTGATCCAGCTGTCGGCGATGCCAGCGGGGTTGGCGATATACACATCGCTGCCGCTGAAGGCCACGTTGACCGTCTGTGAGTGTTGGCCACCCTGTCCCTCATAGTCCATCTTATAGGTGAGCATCTCGCTGTCGGCGGGCGGTGTGACCGTCTCTTCCTGCAGGGGAGTGATGGTGATGTTGTAGTCGAGATAGCCTGCCGACTGGCCTTCGAGGTTGGTGATGACGAGGTAACCGCCATCGGTCTGCGTCAGTTTGCCGTCCTCGTAGCTGAACACGAGGTCGGTGCTCTCTCCCAATCCGAGCTTAGTGCCCACCTGCACCAGACGGGTGAGGTAGAACAAGGTGCCATTGGACTCGGTGTAGGCCTGCGGGGTGTGGAACACCACCTGCGTGCCGTCGTCGCTGATTTCGCCTTCTATCCAGGCACCTACCTTGTATTTGGTGATGGGGTCTTTGATGTACATTTTGTTGCCACTGACCACCACATGAGCGATGGCGCCTTGCTCGACAAACTGATGCATCTGCTGGGCGGCATAGTCGGGGTACATGCCCTTCGACTGCCATTCCATGTTCTTGAGCATTTCTCCCTCAGGAGTTTCTGTGATCTGCGCGGTGGCTGCCATGCTCAGGAGAGCGGCCACGGCGGTAAAGATAGTTTTTCTCATGATTTATTTGTTAATGTATTTTTTTCCGTTGTTGATGATGATGCCCTTGGTGGGGGTGGAGAGGACGGGGCGGCCTTGGAGGTCGTAGGTGGAACGCGACGGAATTGCGTTGGACACGACGCTGGCGGGCGATATGACGGTGGGGGCTTCCTCCTGGGTGAGGGGCACCTTGGTCTTCTGGATGGTGAGGTGGCCGTCGCGCTTGGTCATGCGCCACTTGTTGTAGTTCTCGTTGCCGTCGTCGAGGTCGGGGAAGCGCACATACTGCGGGTCGAACTTGCCGATGTCGGTCAGGTACCAGCTCATCAGATAGAGGTCGTAGTCGCCGTCCTCCAGTCCATTGATGACGTTCTCGCCATAGGTGAGGTCCATGGCTTCCCAGCCGGCCAGTGGCGGCACGGGCTCGTAGCCATTCCAATTGGAGTAGTAGAATGGCTGGATGGGCGCGTGGCCGGTCGCCACATTCTCAATGCAGAGGCCCACAAGACCCTTGAACGCCAGGAAATGGTAGTTGAAGATGGTGGGCAGATGCACGATGATGCTGTTGTCGGTCACCTCGATAGTCTCCTCTTCGGCCATGGCCCAGTAAGAGATGTAGGGCTTTTCCTCTCCATCGGGAGGCATGATGCCTGTGAGCATCGACTGCGAGGCAACGTTGCTGCTGAAGTCGTAGGCCGAGGCTCCATAGGCTGCCTGCATGGCGGTCCGCGGGTTGAGGTTGAAGAAGTCGAAATAGCCGTCGGCATCGCCATTCCAACCCCAGTTGACGTGCAGGTAGCCGTCAGAGGCGCGGCAACCATCGATGACGAAGGCATGGGCACCCTGACTATCGTCGGTGGAGAGGTACTCCACGGGGCGCCCGGCTTTCAACTCATCGTAGATGGTCTGCATCCAGCGGTCGGTATTATCCAACGCGCGGAAGGTGCAGTGCAGGGCCAGCGAGTCGTAGTCGAAATGATGGGCCAGTCCAGCTGCGGCATCGGGCGACGTGGCACCACTACCCTGCAGGGCGTAGCCCATGTGCGAGGCCAGTCCGCAGTCGTACATGAGCGTGGCGACGGCATCGGTGGTGGCGTCCTTGGCGGCTGTCGAGGCGTAGGTCTCCTTCATGTTGGGCCAGTCGTAGACGCCTTTGATGCGCACGTTCTTCTTGCTGCTGGAGCCCAGCATGGTGTAGTAGCCCATGCCATGGCCCTCAGCGGGATACTGATGGTAGTTCATGATCTGTGCCATGGCCGTGGCGACACAGCCCGTCTGGGCGCGACGCTGGCTCCAGCTGTCGGCCACAGGGCAGAGGTCGTTGTAGGGCGTGTCCTGCGCCCAACGCGTAGTGACCATCGGCTCCACGTCCTGTGCCTGTGCTTTCTGAATGGTGCGCAGGTCGTTGTCCTGGATTTTCTGCTGCATGGTGGCGCTGATGGTCTGCATCCACCACTGCAGTCCGTCGGGCAGGCTCTCCATGTTGAGCGGGCGGTCGGTATAGCCCAGGACGGGTGCGAACATGGCGTCGCGGCTGACGAAGACGGTGCCGTTGTAGCGGTCGCCATAGGCAGCAACCATGTCGTTCTGCATCAGTTTTTCCGGCTTGGCCGCCAGTGGTGAGTGGTGAGAGGTGAGTGGTGAGGGTTGTCCATAGAGATGTTGGGCGGCAATGGCCTGCATCTCGCTCTCACTACGCTGCTGTGCCTGTGCGGAAAGTGCCAGGCAGGCGGCGGTGAGCATCACAATACTTTTTTTCATGCTATGTTTTCTTAAGGTTTTTATTTGACGATTACTTTCCGTGTGGTGCCATCGGCGCCTTTCACGATGAGGATGCCTTTTTTTAGAGTTGACGAGTTGACAAGTTGACGAGTTGACAAGTTCTTGCTAATCAGTCGGCCCTGGAGGTCGTAGATGGAACGCGACGGGTTCGCGTTGCACACGACGGCGGTGGGGTTGATGCTGGTGGTCTGGCCCGTCTCTTCAAAGCTGACTGCAGCACTGGCTGAGTTCTCCACAGCACAGTTGAGGTTGCTTTCAGCGTCGTAGTTGGCCACGAGAGCCACCACCTTCAGGTCTTCTTTCTTCCAGTCATCCTCCACGGCGAAGGTATAGTTGGCCGTGAAGGTATTGCCCTCCCAGGCGATGTCATCGCCCCACGTGCTGTTGTAGGCGCGGATGACGTGGTTGTGCTGGTAGTGGTCGATCATTCCGTTGGAACTATCCTGGCGGTCGTCGATGTTGTCTTCTGTCAGATAGACGGTCAGGAGCGGGTTCGCCAAGTCGAAGTCGTTGTCGCGCACACCGTTCACCACCACGTTCACCTGTCCGTCGGCCAGCGTGGCCGTGACGCCCAGCATGAGGTGGGTGGGCAATGCCATCTCCATGTCGAGTTCAGCGGCAAAGTCGCTCGGACTGCTGATGAAGTAGATGGCCTGCTTCTGGCCAGTTTGGACGACGTTCTGCGCATAGCGTGCCTGGCGGTTGATCATCCATGCCGGGGCATAAGCCTGGCCGCCCTCGTTAAACAACCAGAGCATATCCACGTCGCAAGGCAGGGTGTAGTTGTCGGTATTGAAGGCAGAATGGTGGCACACCACACTGACGCGCTCGCCATAGATGTCGTTGCTGTGGAGCGCCTCGTTCATCTCCTGAGCGCCGCGCGGACAGTTGGGACAGCGCTGCGTGGTGAACTCCTCCACCAGCACGTTGCGCTGGAAGGCAGCGAAACTGGCTTCCATGGTGTTGTTGGCCATGTTCTCGTCGGTGGCGTTGTCGAGGCTGCTGATGCTGACGCTGATGGGCTGTGAGGCGTCGATGACATTGCTGGCCGTGAAGGTGAAGGCCACGTTGGCCTGGCGACCGCTCTCCACGGTCTGTGCCACATGGTGGGTCACTTCGTCGATTCCACCACCTGAGATGGTGAGCGTGAAGCCCTCGATGTCGCTGGCGGCGACGTTGGCCACATCGGCCTTGAGCTGATAGGCGGTCATGCCCTCAGCCAGGTTGGGCACGATGGCGACGCTGTTGAGCACCAGGTCGTACTGCGGCAGGGAAGAGCCACTGACGACGGCCTCGATGCTGATGGCACCCTTGTCGCTGAAGTCCTCCCACTGGGTATTGTCGTTTTTCTTGAAGAAGGCCGTGCCCTCAGGCGTCGAGCCTACCACAGAAACGGCATTCGAGAGCGACGTGTGGTGGTAGGTGTAGCCCACGTAGAGTCCGTCGGCGAGGTTCTCGATGGTGTAGGCCTCGTTGAGGTTCACCTCGTTCCAGCCCTGCTGCACACGCTTCTGCTTGCGATTGAGCTTACCCTCGGCCAGGTTGTCGCCGTCGAGCGATGGGCGCACCCACACGGACAGTTCGTCGATGTTCAGGCGGGTGGTCAGTCCCACGCGGATGGTGGTGATTTCATTGCCTGCCATTCCGCTGAGCACAGAAGAGGGGATGAAGATGGCTGCCGACGTGTTGCCGACGCCCATATCGCCCCATGAGGTTGTTGTAGACACTTCGCCGTTGCAATAGCCGAAATTGAATGTCTGTGCATGGGCCACCAACAGGGTCGCCCATGCACAAAGTGTCAGAATAATTTTTCTCATAACTTTATTTCATTACTTTCTTGTTGTTCTGGATATAGATACCCTTGGACGTCTTTTCCACTTCACGGCCCTGCAGGTCGTAGATGGGAGAGGCAGGAAGGGTGATGGCCGATGAGGTGATGCCTGTTGCCTCGCCGCCTTCGGTCACGCCCACAGGACCGCCCACGATGGTGAGCGTGCCGTTGACATAGGTCACGTCGTCGGCAGTGATGGTGCCACGGCTCACGACGATGGGATAGTCGCCGGCAGGAGAGGTCTTGGTGGCCTCACAGCTGATCTGCGGCAGGCCATACACACGCTCGCCGATGATCTCGAAGTAGTATTCGTCGACGTCCTCGCCATAGTTGCGGGTGAGGTTACGGGCGCGAATCAGGGTGCCCACCTCCTTCACGTTGTCGCTCTTGAAGAGCTGGCTCCAGCCCTCAGCCTCCTCGTAGAACGCACGGCTGCCGGCACGCAGGTAGAGCATCAGGAAGCCAGGGTCGACGCCCTCGAACGTGGTGGCTGTGGCCGTGGCGGGTGTGTAGCCGCTGACGTGCAGTTCGCGCATGATGAGCACATTGGCAAAGGCGCGGTCGCCAATGGTCTTCAGCGATGCGGGCAGGTAGACCACGCGCACGTACTTGCAACCTTCGAAGGCCTGCGGGTGGATGGCGGTCACACCGCTGCGGATGTTCACCGTGTCGGCTGCTGTGGGCAGCACGGCAATCACTTCGCTCTGGTCTTTCGTATAGACCACGCCGCCTTCCACGACATAGTCCAGGTCGCCATCTTCAGGCAGCGTGAGACTGTTGAGGTTCGAACAGTTGGCCAGGGCGCCGTCGCCATACGTGGTCATCGTGAGCGGCAGCTTCAGGTTGCGCAGGTTGGTGCAGCCGTAGAAGGCCTGTGCGGGCAGTTCATTGTCCACCAAACTGGCCTCGCTCAGGTCGATGTCGGTCAGCGTGGGCATGTTGGCCATCTTATAGAGGTCGTCGGCATTGAGCGTGCCCGTCACCTTCAGGCCACTGATGTTGATGCTGCTGCCCATCATCTGCTGCATAGCATCTATCTGCTGGGCCAGTGTGCCCGGCTCCTCGACGGAGATATTCTGCGTCACACCCTTTGCCTTGTTGGGCGGTGCGATGCCAAGAATCATTTCCTGAGCCTTCGAGAATTGGTAGACACGCGGGTTGAGCAGGCTCACGTTGTAGTAGCCGTCGTGGCGTCCATACCATCCCCAGTTGACGTGTACCAGACCGTCGGCATTGTAGCCATCGACGACGAAAGCATGGCCGCCCTGGTCGTTGGCATCGGCACCGGCATAATAGACGGGTCCCACGTTGGAGAGGTCGTTGAAGAGCATGTCGCACCACTCCTCTTCCGTATAGAGCTCGCTGAAGCCCATCAGGTCGCTGCGCGTATAGGCAGTGGCTGTCGTGATGTCGAAATACTCGCGCAGTCCGTTGGCGGCATCGTCGGTGATGGCGCCTGAAGCGGCGTGGCCATACTGCATGACGGCCATCATGCCCATGGCGTGCGACAGGTCGGCCACTGCCTGTGCCTCCTCAGCCGTGTAGTTGCCCACGGTATAAGTGTTGCGCATGTGTGCCCAGTCGAAATGACAGGTGGAGAAATCGAAGAAATAGTTGGTGCCTGTGGGATCGCCGTAGGGCACCAGCAGCGTTGTGGTGCCATGGCCTGTCTGCGGATACTGGTGGTAGTTCAGAATCTGTGACGTAGCGGTGGCCACACAGCCCACCAGCGTAGGACGCGGAAGGAGTTCGGCATCGGGAAGCACAGGGCACTCGTTGTTGTAGGGTTCCTCCTGCCCCCACTCTGTGGAGAGCATCGGGCGCACCTCGGGCTGGTACTTGTCGGGGTTGGGTTTCACCACGCGCGCACGTTCATTATTATTGATATAATAGGCCACGGCCTCTTCCATCGTCGACATCCACCACTGGAAACCGTCGTTGCGCTGGTCGGCCTCGTAGGTCTTGGTCGAAAAGCCCAGCACCTCGGGCAGCAGGTCGTCGTTGGCCATGATGGCGAATCCGCCGTCGGCATAGCCCATGACGGTGATGTTCTGCTTCTCGGCCAGCACCACAGGCATGTCTCTGCGCGGCGCCTTGTGGGCGGCGGACAGCTGTGCGTTGAGGGCTTTGGCGGCAGCCTGCTTCATCTGCTGCTGCGTACGGGGTGCGGCCTGCATGGTGGTGGCACCCATGAGTGCCACGGCCATGATGATTGTTATCTTGTTGATTTTCATATCTACACTTATTTGATTACCTTTTTGCCATTCACGATATAGATCGTTGACGAGTTGGGAAGTTGACGAGTTGACGAGTTGTTACTCACACGGCGACCCAGAAGGTCGTACCAGATTTCCGTAGGCTGCTGTTCAACAACAGCATTCACACTTGTCGGGATCACCACAGGATCGTCGAAGGCGCTGTCAGCGATGGTCACGTCATCGATGAAGATGGGGTTGTCGGCCTCGCCCGTGGCCAGGAATTTCATCACGATGTAGCTCTGGGGCTTCAGCGGGGTGAGGTCGATGGTCTCCTGTTTCCACTGCGTGGAGGTGGCCTCGCTGTAGTCGACGGTCAGGAAGACAGTCTCTGTGCCGTCGGGCTGCCAGGCTTTCACCACGAGGGTGGCCTCGCTGCCTGCCTCAGCCTTGTGGCTGAAGGTCAGCACAGGGGTCTTCACGCCCACGAAGGTCAGGCGCTGGGTGTTGAACGAGCTATAGTCGCCCGTGGTGTAAGGCATGAACATCAGCGAACCGGCATCCTCGCCAGCGGCATCCATCGTCGAGGGGTTGAACGAGCGCACGCCGTCCTGCTCTGTCCAAATGCTGGTCTTGACATGTCCCATGGCGAAGGTCTCGCGATAGGGCAACGTGAGCGGCCATCCTGTGGCGATCTTGGCAACACCGTCGCGGCTGGAGCCCACGGCATTCTTGGCCACGACAATCCACTTGGCAATGTCGAAGTTCTCTGTATCGGTATAGTCGGCATCTACCTGGCGGTCGGTACCTGTGTAGATGAGCTGGTCTTTCTGTCCGAGGTCATTGGTGGCATACACCTCGTAGGTCACCTCTTCAGGGCGCACCACATAGCCGTTTTCGCCCGTGGCCGGCACCTCAGCCCACTCGAAATGGACGCTCTGGCCATTGTCCTGGATTTTGGTCACCACAGGAGCCTGCGGCACGTCGACACCCACGTAGACGGGTGCTGCCTCAGTACGCAGACCGTTGCCCTCCTCGTTGTAGGCAATCACGGTGTAGTAGTTGTAGCCGTTCACGGGTCCGTTGTCGGTCAGCGTCTGGGCAGAGCCCACAGCGGGGTGGTCGATGGTAGCGATGACGGTCTCCTCGCGCAGCACCTCAATCTTGGTGATGCTTGTCAGCGCATCGCCAGCGATGGTCTTCGTGGGTGCATTGAACGAGATGGTGGTCTGCAACTGTCCTGTCGGCTCAGCCTCAATGGCGAGGTTCTCCACACGGGCGGGTGCTGCCGGCGAGGCGTTCACACGAATCTCAATGTCGTCGAGATAGAGCGAAGAGCCCTTGTTCGGCGTGGCATGGAAGCCAAAGCAATAGCTGGCGGCCTCGTCGACGATGAACTCCTTCTCAAACTTGACATACGACGTGTTGCTGATGGAGCGCTCAGGGATCAGCATCGTGGTCATGGCGTCGATGGATGCTGTCCGGCCGAACAGCACCTCAAACTTCTCAGGCGTCTCCTCGTAGCCAACCTTCATCCTGAAGCGCAGGACGTAGGCATTGCCGGGCTGCAGCTGCACGGCAGGCGTGAAGAGCCAGTCGTCGGTGGCGCCGTCGGTCTGGCACCACATCTCCTCGAAGTTCGTCACCTCGCCACCCAAGTAGCTGGATGAGGTGTGCAGTTTCCAGGTCAGCTCGCCCCAACGGTCGCTGTCTCCGTTCACGTTCACCACGGTGAAGTATTCCAGGCGGTTGCCCTCGCCGAAGTGTTCCACGAAGGGCACGCCAAAGCCGTCGCCCGCCACCTGCTTGTTCGACAGGGCGCGCGCGCTGGGAGTGCCGTCGTTCACGGCAGCCACGGCATAGACATACTCTTTCAGCGTGGTTATCTCAATCTGCTCTGTGAAGGTGGTGCCGCTGACGCCCTGGGCAGCCAGCGTCTCTTCACCATCCACAATGCGATAGATATTATAGGTCAGCGTGCCCATGTATCCGCCGTTGACGCACTCTGTGGGAGCCGTCCACGTGAGGTTCACCTGGCCGCCGTCCGTCATGCTGAGCACCACATTGGTGGGTGCCTTGGGTGCATCGGGGCCTATCCACTGGGTGAGCGAGGCGGTCTGTCCTTCGCCCACCTCGTTGGCCAGCTTCACGACGAAGGTGACGTTGCCACCCTCTTCCAGGGTGAGGGGCAGCGTCACAGTGGCGCCAACCTCCACGGTCCCCTGCACGGTCTGTTCTGTGCCGTTCTCGATGCCGTAGGTCAGCGTGTAGTTAAGCTCGCCCGTCAGTTCCTGATGGTCGAAAGTTTCTGTGGGAGCCGTAAACGAGAAGGTGCCGCTCAACGAGTTGCCCTCGAAGTCGGCAGTCAGGTTCGTGGCCTTTGCCGGAGAGCCTGCTGCAGCAGGTTCGCCCACAATCACCATGTCGCCAAAGTAGTCGAACTCGTTGGGGAACTCGCCCACCTCTGTACGCTGCAGGGTGTTCAGGTTCACGCTATAAAGCTTGCTATGACCATAGTAGTTGGTCTGTGTGCAGTAGTAGAACTGGTTGGTCACGGGGTCGATCTCGCCCGTCGAAGCGCCGCCGAATCCTTCTATCTGGCCTTTCACGGTCTCGCTGCCGTTGGTCGTGTTGATGCTGACCAAGTTGCCGCTGTTGTCAATGCCGTAGAGTTCGTCCACGCCTGTCACGCCCAGCGCCACATAGTTGCGGGTGGGCTGGCAGATGTCTGTCCTGACAAGATTCACGTAGTCCACAGTGCCCAGCATGCCGTCGGCAAACAGCGCATAGACCGTCCCGTACATGCCGCCGGCGGTCCCG
>JAEEGI010021101.1_pt1 | contig 12975 bp, 5 predicted proteins | sample 8958751 | NCBI WGS metagenome assembly JAEEGI01 (sample SAMN16246545, study PRJNA631951) | gut metagenome | biome: gut microbiome; feature: rumen; material: KS-attached | host: Bos | place: Iran: Karaj | collected 2018-10 | reverse complement strand
CGTTGTCGCCGTTGACGAGGCGGATGACGTAGACGCCGGCGGGTTGGTTGAGGTTGAGTTCGGCGTTGCCGTTGATCATTTGGTTGGCGACGGTGCGGCCGGTGACGTCGACCACCTGGAGGGTGGCATCGCCGACGTTGCTGACGGTCCAGTTGGTGCCGTTGAAGTAGGCGAAGGTCTCGGCGTTGTTTTCGTTGGTGCCGTTAGCCTTGAAGACGAGGCGGAAGCGGCTGGCGTAGTCGCTGGTCTTGGCTTCGAAGGTGTAGCTCGGGGTTTGGAGCAGGTCGACATCCATGCCGGTGAGGTTATCGATGAGGTGGAGGTAGTTCATCTCGACGTTTTCGGCCTCGACGGCGAGGGTGTAGGTGCCGTTTTCGCTGGCGCGGAAGCTGACGGGCATTTCGGCCTCGGCGGCGCTGTATGCCACAGCCATTTCTTCGTCACCTTGCGGGATAAAGATATGTGTGCCATTATCATTGAGATAGAACTTGTTCATGCCATGACCTTCGCCCAAACGCACGCGAGCGTTGTCAATGATACTACCTCGGCTCTTTTCAACATTCAGGGTAACAGCAGAAGCCTTTCCAAGCTGTTCATGATTGAAATACAATTTCTGATTGGCTTTAGTGGTTTGCACCAAGAAAGCATCACCTGCATTAATGGTTGAACCATCGGCGAATTCTTGACCTGCACCGTTCAGCACTTGGAAATTCATCGGTTCGGAGCTCTCATCATAAACGTAAACATTGCAAGCAAATGGGTTACCAATGAGGTTAAAACCAACATTCGGGATTGTAACTTCGTACAAGTCCTCGTATTCATTCAGTTCTCCAGCAAAATTAACAACAGTGTTACTACCACTAGCATAGAGGTAACCCACTTCGGGATCAATGGTAAAGGTTCCAGCTTTGTAATTCAACCATTCAAGGGTCGCTGTGTTATCGAACTTGTAAAGGTCGTAATAGTTTGTAAGCAAACCATTAACATCGGCAGCAATAAGATTATCGTAAATCGGGGAAGCAATCAGATAGTAACCTGCATTGTTTTCATTGGAATAGGTGCAAGCCGTGATATTCTTCTGTACCGTAGCGTTAACCGAGTTGCCGATGTATTGAGCACCGTCTTCAATAACGAGCTTAGCTGCACCAAGTTCGTTGGTAAGGTTATTATTACCCATATTCAACGCAACACCACTAGGAACGATGGACGGACCAGCAATTTCAACAGCACTTGTGGGATCCGAAAGGAACACGCGGGTGTAGTAGGCCGTGGTTGTAACAGGCGTAGGCGTAGGAACTCCACCCTCTGTGTATTTGTAGAGTTGGATGTCCTGCTGACCACTCTTGTAGTAACGGAATCTTGTCTGATTCGAGGCCGTATTGTATTTCAATGTGATATCTCCGCCTGTAGTGGTCACAACTATATTAACATTACCTTCAGTAGTAATTGTAATGTTGTTTGCAACAGCTTCATCATAGCCAGTCAATCCATTCGCATAAGAGCCATGTCCGATGTATTTGCCGCTCTTGCTTTTTACAGAATAGCCACCGTTCATGGCGGCAATCGTAAACACTGCCGCATCAGTCGTGGCATTTGAAGCAATGACACCTTCGTTTAGATAATCAAAAACACTAATTGTGTTTCCGACCGCATCTAAAGTCTCAAGACCACCATCGAAAGCAACAGCAGCATCTTCATAAACAATCAGATAATTACCATTGGTAATATCAGAAGTTTTGGTCACTTTCACATAGTTAGCACCTTCCTTTGAATTAGAAGTGCTACCAACCGTGGTAGTGTGCTCGTAAACAGCAAAGAACTCATAGGTATCGTCCAAAGTGAAGTCTGAGCCAGCAGCCAAAAGATTGGTCACATTATTGGCGTCGGTAGTCCAGCCAGCGAAGGTGAAGTCGTCTTGAGCAAGGTCGTCAGCACTTGCCAATTGGATGACCGTGCCTTCCTGTTCAGAAACAGGAGTGGTTTCCACGCCGTTACGGGAATACTGGTACACGTATGTAGGAATCTCCTCAAACACAGCCTGAACCAGCACATAGCAGGATGGCATGACAAATTGATTGTTTTCGATGGTAACGGTGACGGAAGTGTCATCGGCCTCAGCCTGCCATTCAACAAAGCGGTAATTGGTGGCAGGCGTGGCGGTCAAAGTAACCGTGCTACCTTCTGGAATTTGGTAGGAGCCTTCGTTACCAGTCTGCACTTCGTTGCCAATAGCCACCGTAACCGTGCCGTTTTCGGCTTCTATTTCAAGCTCATAGCTCTGCACTTGGACTTGCTCATAATACACGGTAACACCCGTAGCGCGGCAAGCTTTTGAAATAACCACGCTAGCGGCTTGTCTACTATTGGTAGGCGTGACAGTAATGACCGTTCCGCTAGTGGAAACCGTTGCATTCGTCCAGTCGTTTCCAGTGAAGCCTTCAACATAACTTGTCATAGCATCAATCTTTATAGAAGTGATGGCGTAGCCAACTGCGGGTGTGATGGTCAACACTTGGTCTTTATAAAAACGAGTGTGAGTGTAGTTGCCGTTGTCGCCTCCGCCAAGATAATTATTAGCACCTGTAGTACTTTCACCCTTGGCATTGGTCATCGTAGCATAAGTGCTTGACCAAGTTACAAGGTCGGCACTAGCACCTTCATCATAAGAAGCTATAGTTAAATCCCAAGTATAATGCGGAGCTTCAGGAGCAGCAACCGTACCCGTAAGAGCGACCGTATAGTCTTCATCGCCTTCCCAAGCAATAGTAATCGTACCGTCGTAAGTGCCTTGCCCCAAACCAGCGTTCATTTTCACGGTGATAGTTTGGTCAATAGCACCTTCATTAGGAGTCAGGGTATAAGGTGAAGTGATGGCATCACTACCATTGTACATAGTGAAGTTGCCAGCAGGCAGTGTAACTGTGACATCGTCTGTGAGGTTTCCACCCGTTATGGTAAAGGTGCTGGAAGGAACTTCGGTAGCACCTTGGGCGTAGGTAAAGCTCAATGATGTGGGAGTGACGGAAAGAATGGGGTCAGCGCCAACTTCCATTTCGGGATCCGCAAAGATTTTAAATTCTTTTGTAGTATTGTACAACATGGGGAAGCCAATGAAAGAATAGGTTTTAGAAAGATCCAATTCTCCAACGGCCCCACCTGCTTTGAAAAGTTGAACATTATCTTCACCTAATTGGACATAGTAATAGCTGCCAGATTTGGTAAGGGTTGCACCCGTAATTTTAAGATATTTGCTAATCACTTCATTGAAGGTAAAGCTCCATACAGATTGGGCAACTGCCGTAGGTTCAGGAGCGGTACCCGAAACAGGATTCACGCCAGAAAGATTGGTGATTTGTGGGTTGGCATTGTAAAACTGAAAATCAACAGTAGCCGTGCCATTAAGGATATTGCCAGCCGTAAGGCCATGACCACTCTTGTGCATCAACACGGCACCGCTAGCATCCTGAATATAAGCATCATTGTTATAGACATAAGTAACAACAGCATTGTTAAGATTCACATAATAAGTTCCAGCCTCGGTGTTAGCCGTAAGGGCTGCAATGTTGGCTAAAGGAGTGACCTTGGTATATTCTTTCGTCACAATAGAGCTGGATTCATCACCGTTGTATGCGATGGCCCTAACCTCGGTGCTTTGGTTAATGGTGAAAGAATGAGCTTCAGTGTAACCCGTACCAGAATTATTGTCAGGGTCTGTACCATCGGTGGTATAATAAGCCGTGGTTCCTTCAGCAGGAGTGATAGTCACTTCTAATTCGTTCACAAAAGACTGGCTATTTGGCGAAATTGTAGGAGCAGTGACGGTTGAACCTGACGAGGGCGTATATTTAAAAAGCTCAACATAGTAGTATTCCGAACCATTAACATTACTAGTTGCATAATTACCAAATTTATTAATGGTTCCCGTCCTATAGATAATAGCACGCGTTGCGGTTTGATGTTTAATCAAGAAAGAGCCATTTTGTGTTTGTTTTGTAACAACATGATAATATGCAGTAGTTCCAACTTCAAAACTTGTACCCGAAGATTTACAATTCAGATAGTTTGTGCCATTAGAAATGCTAATTCTATTCTCACTATCTTTAGCAATGGTTACGACATAGTCTTCTGCATCAGATAAAGAAATAACTCCTCCAGACACCGTGATTTCAACACCTGAGATTTGAGTTGCAAATGTGTTAGAAAGAGCATAATACTTATCTCCAACTTTTGCAGCAATTACGTAATCTCCATCTGTAATATCAGAAACCTTTGATACAAGATTGTACGTTTGTCCCCACATCCCCATCGGGATAGTGAGACCTACCAGCAGCGCCAAGGCTGCCAAGATTCTAGTAAATCTTTTTTTCATTTTGTTTTGGATTTAATTGTTTGATTATTATGTTTTTATGAATTTCGGATGTTATGGTTTTTGAGTTTTTGGCGTTTCCCTGGGTGGGAGGGGTTGGATTTTTAGGCCGCAAATATACGTAATTAATTGGTACGCGCGCGCGGAAAAACACGGAAAATTTTGATTTTTTTCGAACACGGATGGACACGGATTTTACGGAAGAATTTTTGAATTGAGAATTGAGAATTGAGAATTGTTAGTTTAGAGTTTAGTGTTTAGAGTTTAGAGTCAGTTAAAAGTTTAGAGTTGAAAGTTCAAAGTTGAAAATTAGCAGGCATGTCATGCCTACGAGGGATTGTGCGGTGGCATGGCATCTATGCCTGCGGCCCGAGATTCTGAGACAATCGCACAACGAAGGACGTACATCTCCCCTTGCCGTCATCGCGGGCGAAGACCCGCGATCTCCCAAGCGGCAAGGAATTATCATACATACCTCTTTATCAATACTATATCCGACAGCAAACGACAACAAACGACTGCAGTCGACTACAAACGTTTGTTCAACGGGTTAGTATTGACAAGAGCACTTTCTTTGTGGCTGAATTAATAATACGACTATGCCTAATCAAAGTAAAAACCGTGTAAAGCTAAACAGAAGCTACAAGAAAATCGGGATAATCCCAGATTCCGCACTCAAGAAAATCAGCAATTTCATTGAACTGCCTTCCCAGGTTCAAACCATAAGAGCCAAGATCAGCAATACAATAAAACATAACCATCGGCACTTGGACGAGATGGAAGAGCAACTCCGTCGGCTTGGCATCACCAAAGAGGGTTATGCTGAGTTTGTGGCTAAAAACTACAATCAAATTCGCTTAGGAAACAAACCCATGTCCCTCGTGTTGGCAGTGTTATTGGACAATTCGAACCATATAGCTGCCGTGCATCTGCACTACGACAAAAACGAGAAATTCTGGCTGGTCACCACCGTACACGCCATCAAATTGAAAGAATTGGAAAAGATGACTCTGATATGGGAGAAATGAGAAAAGGAGGTCTCGAGGACCTCCCTTTTATCTCCGTAGTCGCCCCTGCTACGAGGCCACTTGCCATAGCCTATCTGTTAGCTACCCAACGCACAACAAGGGCAAGATGCGAGGGCCTGGGCGTTTCAGACACTGCAAAATTACAACTTTTCCACAAATCCGCAAGGTTATGTGCTTTTTTTCTTTGTCCCTTCTCCTTGATGAGAAGGGACCGAAGAATCAAGGCCGACATCAAGGGCCCAACACACAAGGCGGGCGCCCCTCCCCCATGTCGGCCGTGGCCCACGCGCCCAGCCCGGTCGGTCTTTGGCAAGCCCACTCAAGGCGCTTCTATCCTTTAGATCCCAGTTGTCAGACAAGCCTTGTGGGTCTGCACATACTCTCAACGCTACACTTACCACTACTCTAAATTGACTACGTCGAATGCTCCGCATTTCTCAACTCTAAACTCTCAACTTTACCATGCCGTCATCGCGGGCGGTCCCTGAGGTCCCTGAGCCTGTCGAAGGGTCGAAGGGCAGACCCGCGATCTCCCAAGCGGTAAGGAATTATCATACATTCCTCTTTCTCAATACTATATCCGACAGCAAACGACAACAAACGACTACAGTCGACTACAAACGTTTAATCAACGGGTAGGTCTTGACAAGGTTTGCATCTTTGCAGCGCTAATAAAAAAACTGATATATGGAAACGCAAGACGACAAGATCATCCAGATTCCGATGGAAGATGGAAAAGAAGCCATGAAACAACGGCAAGAGATCATTTCACAAGTGTATCGTAAATGGACCGAGGAGAATCCAGACAAGAGAGTGTACAACCGCTCATTGAAAGATTATATCAATATACGCTATCTTTCAATAACAGAAACTATGCGTCATGCCTCAAAGACGTATACTTCAACCTTGGCACTTCTGCAGTTAGACACCATATTACGATATTCGGTGGTTTACGGAAAGCCCAAACCTCCGAAGAAAGGTGTAGCCAATCAAAAGATATTTTCCTATATGCTGGAAATGCACTATGAATTGATAGGCATTGGCCTTGTAAAAATGATGGTTGGTGTGAAACGCACAGGAGAGAAGGTGCAGTATTGCATTACTGCAATAGAGGCATAAAAAAAAGAAATCGACAGGTTGGCTCTCTCGAAAGGTCATCGCCAAATTGTGGACGTCAATGGACTGTTCCCCTATTGATTTCTGCCTGCAAAATTACAACTTTTTTGTTTACCCGCAAGGGGTTGGGGTTGTTTTTTCAAAGGGAGCGAACGCACATCGTTCGCTCCCTTTGAAAGATCCTTACTTAAACAGGACCTTGGGACCCATGTTGTAGTAGATGTCGACAGGGATGCCGGCGGCGTTCACCTTGTCGAGGTCGGCCTGCAGCTCGGGCTTGATGACGCTCATCTCACCCATCCAGGCCTTGGTGGCTTCGTAGTCGCCGTCGCCCTGGTGCTTCAAGATGTCGCCAGCCAGCTTCTCCACCGCCACTTTCATCTTCTCGAAGTCGATGGCATACTTGCCCTCTTCGTTGCGCACGAAGGCACCTTCGTTCTGGAAGTAGTTGAAGGTGAGCATGTTGGCCTTGCCGTGAGCGCTGGCGGCACCGAAGCGCACCGAGCGGAAGATGCCGGCCATGAAGGTCGTGTAGTTGTCTTCCATGGTGGTGTTGGTGTACTCGCCCATCTCGGCCAGCTTGGTGACGAGATAGAGACCCAGCACGTCGGCCTTGGCCTCTTCGAGGGCGTTGTATTGGTTGCTCAGAGCCTCACGCACGGTGCCCTTGCCCGTGATGGTGTTCTTGATGCCCATGCCGTGGGCGGTCTCGTGGAACATGACGTTGGCGAAGAAGGCGTCAAACTTGATGTGCTCCATCGACTCGGGCGTCATCAGCTCCTTGGAGATGGGCTCGAGGATCTTGTCGAACTTGGCCTGCATGGCGTTCTTGAGCTGGAGCTTGCGGGTACCGCGCTGCAGCTGCACACGCTCGTCGTTAGGCAGGTTGATGGCGATGGTCTTGCTGTTGGCGTTGCAGTCGCCAGCGTAGTACACCACGTCGTAGGCGGCCAGGTCGACATCGCTGCCGGGCACTTCCTTCTTGTATTCGGCAGGCACGGGCAGCTGCTTCTGGAGCTCAGGCACAAAGGCGGCGTAGCGAGCCAGCTGCTTGGTCCATTCCTGATCCTTGATGAGGATGAAGGCTTCGTGCGAGGCCTTGATGCCATAGCGGGCGTCGGTGTAGTTCTCGATGGGGCCGATGACGAGGTCGACGTTGTTGTTGCGGACGTCCATCCACTGCATGTCGCTCTCGAGGTAGTCGTCGGTGCGGAGGGCCTTGGCGCGGAGGCGGAGGTACTCTGCAAACTCCTCATCGCCAGCGAGTTCGGAGGCATCGTCAAGCAGCGAGGCGGCCTTTTTGATCTGTTGCTCGAAGTAGTCGTGGTACCACACGCACTTGAGGTTGCCGTCGTCGTCGCGGACGATCATGGTGTATTGGCTGGTCTTGTTGGGATCGTCAAAGGCGTTCCATTCCTCCTCGGTCATGTCGGCGGGATAGAAGCGGGCGCCGGCGGGTTTGTCGCCGATGCCTTCCACGAAGGGTTTGTTGCCGTCGAGGCCATCCCAAGGGCCGTAGGCGATGGTGGCCAGTTTCTTGATGTCGGCGTTGTCGCCGATGCGGTTCATGAGTTCTTCCTTGTCACCATAGTTCTCTTGCCAGAAGAGGTTGTCCATGATGTCGGCAGCCTCGAAGAGCAGGCCGAGCATCTCGAGCTCGCCTTCGCTGAGGTGGTCGATGCTGGTGGTGAGGGTGTACTCGGCGTATTTGTCCGAGAGATGTGTGGTTTGCTGAACGGGCTCGGGAGCAGGTTCAGGCTTGGGGGTGTCGCAGGCGGTGGCGATGAGGGCCAAGGCTGCGATGAGGGATAGGTACTTGATTTTCATTGATTTATTGTTTGAATTAAGACTATTGTTTTCGGAATATTGGGATGCAAATATAAGGATTTTATTAATTGAGAATTGATAATCGGGGGAAACTAGATTAGACGAAATGGGGAGACAAGCATAATCAGATATAGTCCATGTAATTATTGATGTTCACGGCGGCGAATTGTGCCTCGGGATAGGCATTGGCGAAGGCTTTTGGGGCTGAAGGGGTTTTCTTTCCCGACTTCATCTCGAAGGCGTTCATCACGCCAGAGCCGAGCTCAATGAGGTCAATCTCCTGCCTGTCGTATGTTCGCCAAAAATAATACTCAAGCCCGAGGCGTTCATTATGATTGCGTTTCAGGCGTTCGGTGATGATATAGTTCTCCCAGAGTGCGCCTCTGTCTTCATCGGACCTTAGTTGATAGGGCTCGTAGTTGCGGATAACCGCATTGCGTATGCCATTATCCACAAAATACCACTTGCTTGACTTGGCGACTTCTTTCCTCAGGTTTTTGGAATAGCCACCCAAACGGTACAAAACAAACACCTTTTGCAACAAATCCAGATAGCGCTCAACGGTGTTCTTGCTTATCCCCAATTGTTTACCAATCTCTTCATAAGAAAGCTCATTCCCCATCTGATAGGCAACCAAACGCAAAAGGTCTCGCATCTTGCCAGAGTTTTTTACACCATCCACAGCAAGGATGTCTTTCAGGAGATACGACTCGACGATATCATTCAAATACTCCCTCTTTTCGGAATAAGAATCCGAAGCAACCACTTCTGGATAGGAACCATAAAGCAATCGGGACTCCAGGTTTCTTTTGCTCTCAATAGGTGACTCTATAGCAGCCAGCTCTTGTTGCGAGAAAGGCAGCAAAGTGAACTGCGTGCCACGACCGACCAACGGTTCGCCCGCTTGGTTTTTCAAGTCGAAGGAAGAAGAACCGCTGGCGACGACACGAATACCAGGAATTTCGTCTACAATGAGCTTCAACTTATTTCCGATATCAGGGACATGCTGCGCTTCATCGATGGCGAGCAAATCCACGCCTTCCAGCACATGCTTGTAATTGGCAATACTGACCGGCTCAAGCATCGCGACCGAATCGGCATCCTCGCCATTAAGCACCAGCGACTTGCCTTCAAAACGCTGAACAAGCTGCTTCAGCAAGAATGTCTTTCCCACACGACGCGGTCCAAAAACCATCATAACCTTTTGAGGCTTCATGCGCTGCTCTATCTGTGGCAGCAAAGCACGTTGAATCTGATCCATTTCATTAAAGTATTACGCTGCAAAAATACGACTATTTTCTTACCAAACAAGCAAAAAATGAAAATTCCGTCAGTTGATTGACGGAATTTAGCTAAATTACGTCAGTTGACTGACGGAATTAACAGTTTATTCTTTAAACTCGCCTCCCATAGATTCCATTCCAACACACACACCTCCGTTGGAATGACATGGGAGGTTCTCTCTCATTAGCATCCGATGGCCCGGGAGATCACGAGGCGGAGGATCTCAGAAGTGCCTTCGCCGATTTGGAGGATGCGTTGGTCGCGATAGAAACGCTCCATGTCGAACTCCTTGAGCAGGCCGTGGCCGCCCATCACCTGCACGGCGTTGTCGCACACCTCGGCAGCCACCTCCGAGCAGTAGAGCTTGGCCATGGCGGCTTCCTTGCCGAAGGGACGGTGCTGGTCCTTGAGCCAGCAGGCGTGGTAGAGCAGGTTGCGTGCCGCCTCAATCTTCACGGCCATGTCGGCCAGCTTGAACGCCACGGCTTGGAACTTGCATACGGGCTTGCCAAACTGCACGCGTTTCTTCGAGTAGGCCAACGCCATCTCGTAGGCGCCTTGGGCACAGCCCAGACCCATGGCGGCGATGGAGAGTCGACCCGAGTCGAGGGTGGCGAGCATGATGTGGGAGCCTTCGCCAGGCTTGCCAAGGATGCAGTCGTCGCTGAGGCGCACGTCGTTGAAGACGAGCTTGCCCGTGTTGGAAGCGCGCCACATCATCTTGTCGTGCATGGGCGTCTGCGTGAAGCCTTCCTTCTTGTTCTCCACCAGCAGGGCGGTGAACTCAGGCTTGCCGTCCTTCTCGCCCGAGATGGCCTGCACCGTGGTGCCAAGGCTGATGGGCGTCGCGCTGTTGGTGATGAAGATCTTGGAGCCATTGAGGTGCCAGAAGGTGCCGTCGTATTGGGCGGTCGTCTTGGTGCCACGCGAGTCGCTACCGGCGTCTTCCTCGGTGAGGCCGAAGCCCCAGAGGCGGTCCTTGCAGAGCTGGGGCAGATACTTGCGCTTCTGCTCCTCAGTGCCATAGTCCTTGATGGGGCCGATGCCGAGCGAGTTGTCAGCGGCGATGGTGGCGGCGGTGGAGCCGTCAACGCGGGCGAGCTCCTCCACGGCGATGATATAGCTCAGGTTGTCGAGCCCCTGGCCACCGTATTCCTTCGGAACAGTCATGCCCAAGAGACCGAGTTCAGCCATCTTGAGGGTGAGACCCACGTCGAAATGTTGGTTTTCGTCGTTCTCGCGGGCAACGGGTTTCACTTCCTGTTCGGCGAAGTCGCGCACACGCTGGCGGAGGGCTTCCTGATCGGTTGTTAGGTCGAAATTCATTTTGGTGAGATTTCAGGTTTATTCTTATGTGCTACTGGCTTTTGGCTTCTGGCTTCTGGCAGTCTCATGTGTGGGAAGGACTTCCATTCTGTTGAGGCTGCCAGAGGCCAGTTGCCAGTTGCCAAAAGCTATTTATTCTAACTCAATTAACTGCATTTTATTATCCACCATCTGGCCTTCTTCAACGAAAATCCGTTTCACCTTGGCCTTTCCGACAGCCACGATGTTGTTCTCCATCTTCATGGCTTCGACCACCATCATGATTTGGCCTTCCTTCACCTCGTCGCCTTCCTTCACGTTGATCTTCACCACCTTGCCTGGCATGGGCGACACCAGTCGCGACTTGTCGTTGACCTGCTCCTTACAAGCGTAATCCAAGGTGTCGTTGAGCTGGTCGGTGCGGAAGCAGGTGAAGTTGAGGCCGTGGAAGTTGACGATGGTCTTCTGCTCGTCGTTGACGGAGCAGTAGACCGTCTCGGTGCGCCCGTTGAGCATGATTTTCAACTGCCTGTTGTCGTATTGGATGAACTCTACCGCAAAGGGACTCTCCCCTATCGTTCCCTTGATCTTGCCTGCCTCGGCGGCATTGATGCTGACGGGGACACGCCTGCCTTCCACATCCACGATGAGCTGCATGTGGTAACGCCAGTAGCCAATCTCCTCCCAAACGTTCTCGGGATGCTGCTCGACCTGTTTCTTGCAGAAGTCGTACATTAAGAAGGCCGCCACGATATCGTTGACGTTTTGTGCGTTGCGGCTGTCGTCCAAGGCCTTGAGCAGCACCTCTTGATGACTGGTGCAGAACCCGGTGTCAATCTTGTTGTCGACGAAGTCCTCATTTTTGATCACCTCCCAGAGGTAGGCCTTGTTGGTGGTAAGGCCTTGTATGATGAAGTCTTTCAAGGAACGGCTGGCGGTGTCGATGGCGGCTTGGCGGTCCTTGGCGTGGCAGGTCAGCTTGGCGACCATGGGGTCGTATGCTTCAGAGATGGCGCAGGGACCGTCGATACTGCTGTCCACGCGGGCACCACGCACTTGGGGTTCGTGGTAGGCCGTCACCTTGCCTGGTGTGGGCAGGAAGCCGTTGGCGGGGTCTTCGGCGTAGATACGCAGCTCGATGGCATGGCCTTGGGGCTGTATGGCCTCCTGGGTCCAGCCCATCTCCTTCCCTCTCGCGATGCGGATTTGTTCCTCCACGATGTCGATGCCCGTACGCATCTCCGTGACGGGGTGCTCCACTTGGATGCGGGTGTTCATCTCGAGGAAATAGAAGTTCAGGTCTTTGTCGACGAGAAACTCCACCGTGCCCGCGTTGCGGTAGCCAATGGCCTTGCACAGCTTGACGGCGGTGTTGCAGATCTGTTGACGACGTTCCTCCGTCAGTGTCGGCGAGGGTGACTCCTCTATGATCTTCTGGTAACGGCGTTGTATGGTGCATTCACGTTCATGGAGGTGGATGACGTTGCCGAAATGGTCGGCGAGCACCTGCACCTCGATGTGGCGTGGGTTCTCGATATATTGCTCGACAAAGACGGTGCCGTCGCCGAAGTATTTCTCGGCCTCGCGTGAAGCGCGTTCCAGTTCGTCCTTCAGGTCAGCCTTCTCCCAGACGATGTGCATGCCTTTGCCGCCGCCGCCTGCCGCCGCCTTGATGAGGACGGGGTAAGGTAGGGTGTCGGCATGATCGAGGATCTCCTCATGGCTACCCATCATGCCGAAGGTGACGGGGATGCCGTGTTTGACGGCGAGCTTGCGGGCCTCGATTTTGTTGCCCATGAGCCGCATGGCTTTGGCGTCGGGGCCAATGAAGATGAGGTTGTTGGTTTCGCAGGCTTCGGCCAGTTCGGGGCTCTCGGAAAGGAAGCCGTAGCCTGGGTGTATGGCGTCGGCGCCAGCGTCGAGGGCGGCGTCGATGATCTTGCGGACGTTGAGGTAGGTCTCTTTCAGCGCGCCGTTGCCGAGGGGATAGGCCTCGTCGGCCATGCGGCGGTGCAGGGCGTTGGCGTCGTTGTCGGCGAAGATGGCGAC
>JAEEGI010021097.1_pt1 | contig 12977 bp, 9 predicted proteins | sample 8958751 | NCBI WGS metagenome assembly JAEEGI01 (sample SAMN16246545, study PRJNA631951) | gut metagenome | biome: gut microbiome; feature: rumen; material: KS-attached | host: Bos | place: Iran: Karaj | collected 2018-10 | reverse complement strand
TCAGGAAAACACTCTGACAGCTCATCAAAGAACAACTCTTCTTTGTCTACGATTGTATCGACGGATACTTCAAACAGTTGCGCGATCCTTTCGATCGTTTGGTAATCGGGGCGCCTCAAACCGTTTTCCCATTTCGAAACAAGGTCCCTTGACACAAACAGAAGATCGGCAAGAGTTTGTTGTGACATATCGTTTGCTGGAAACAAAAACTCTGGTTGCATTTTCCCGAAGATTGGCATTTTTCGATTCTGTGTATTCAATCAGTTTGCTTTTTGATCCCGGGTAATCGGTTGAAAAGAAAACGGTTAACAGGTCAGCCTTCTTTTCGGGATCGTTTTCTTTTTCAAGTTCTTTTGCCAGTCGTATCTTTTCATCGACATCCGACTGCCTTCTGAACCGTATTGCATCTATTCGTTTTATTTGACCGTTTTGTGATTCTTCAACCAGTTTTTCTACGGACGGAACAATGGCTGTCTCAGATTTTCTTGTTTCGGCCCTCTCTTTTTCAGCGTTAATCTTGGATACATACAGATCGCAGAAGACCGATAATGATTCTGATGTTGCTTTCTTTTTTCAAGAAGCTTGAGCAATCTCTTTTCCGTATATTGTTCATTGGAATGATATAGGAACCAGTCAAAGTCGAATTGCTTTTTGTAATGATTACTTGCTATGGCAAGTTTGCCGAGATCGGAGGCAACGTCAATCCAACTGGTTATATTTCTGAGTCCGAATATGATTGCAAGATATTCCAGGCACTCTCTGTCGAAGTCGACAAGTCCGAATCTCTTCTTGGCAATCATTTTTTTATATAGATCGTTGTACTTTTTCCGAAGCGCCTTCTCGGCCAGTTCGCTTCCGTCTTCCGCAAAGTAAGAAAGCAATTCGCTGAAGTGGAGATGCTCCCAGGACTTACGGGTATTCAAAGACAGATACTTTTCAGTTATTGCAGGCACGAATGATTCTCTGTCGGGAAACAGACATACGAGACGATAAAGATATGCCCCCCGGGAACCCTCGCACTGCGCGTCAAAAGCGAACCCGTTAAGGCATCCCCACAGGACGTCTTTTCTGTATTTTTCAACATCAGCAGTCGATTTCAGCACAGAAAAACAGCGCCCGTGGCCGCGTTTTAGATATTGCCTAAACTGCCTGCTCTTCATATGTTTTCTCTCTTTTCACAAACAACGTATGGACTATAATATTTTCAGCCATACTGCTATCTCCTTGTATTAATGAAATCGCGGCAGAGCCGCGATGAAATCCGGGCAAGCCCGGTTGAAATCGTTCGCTTCGCTCACGATGAAATCAAATCCGTCCTCTGTATCCCGCACGTCAGTGCGGATTTCATCGCGCTGCGATTTCATCCACGAAGTGGATTTATCCCGTCCGAAGGACGGATTTAGTTGAAAAAACCTCGCTTACGCGAGGTTTTTTCCGGAGGCACCACCCGGAATCGGACCGGGGAATAAAGGTTTTGCAGACCTCTGCCTTACCGCTTGGCTATGGTGCCGAAAATATAAAGGGAACGTGTCAGCGTTCCCTTGTTTGTGGAGCGGATTACGGGGATCGAACCCGCCACCTCGACCTTGGCAAGGTCGCGCTCTACCAAATGAGCTAAATCCGCAAATGGTGCCTCCGGTCGGAATTGAACCAACGACACGGGGATTTTCAGTCCCCTGCTCTACCAACTGAGCTACAGAGGCATACCGCAAGGGCTGCAGCTTATTAAGATGGCGACCCGGATGGGGCTCGAACCCACGACCTCCAGCGTGACAGGCTGGCGCTCTAACCAACTGAGCTACCGGGCCGGATAAATACGGTGGGAACAACAGGGCTCGAACCTGTGACCCCATGCTTGTAAGGCATGTGCTCTCCCAGCTGAGCTATGCTCCCGTTTTATGCCCTTTTTGCCGGCGCGTTGACTATTATATCACTTTGAGGGGGCTTTGTCAACTCTTTTTTTTATTTTTTTTCGGATATGAGAAAAAACGAAAAAAAATGTGATTGAATTTGAAATGAATTGGGATTATAATATATACCGATTCCCGAAAGGGCGATACAGTCATACCCGAAAGGACAGACGACATGGCAGAAACACTGAAATTCAGGCACGACGGATCCTTCAGGATACTCATGGTCTCCGACATCCAGGAAGGCCCCTCGATCGATCCGAGAGCGCCGGAGTGCTACCGGAAGCTGGTTGAGCACACAAGACCCGACTTCATCATATGGGGCGGCGACAACATCGACGGCCGCAAGGCAAAGACGGCGGACGAACTCCGCGCGCATCTTTCGGTCTTTGCCGCGCCAGCGGAGGAAGCCGGGATACCCTGGGCCTTCGTGTTCGGCAACCACGATTACGATATGGACATCTCCCCCGCCGAGCAGGCGTCGATCTACGCCGGATACCCCGGCTGCCTTTCCCGTGACCTCCCCGAAGGCATCCACGGGACCTCGAATTTCGCGATCCCGGTATACGGCCCCGACGGCCGCCCCGCCTACGCGGTCTACGGCTTCGACACCGCCCACAAGCACCCCGAGATACGTCCGGGAAGATCGTCGAACGAGCTGCTTCTGCCCGGCCTGCCCGACCATGTCCGAAAATGGGATACCGTCAGGTTCGACCAGCTCGCCTGGTACGTTGATATCTCCCGCAGGCTCGAACGCGAAGCAGGGGCCCCCGTAAGGGCTCTGGCGGTCATGCACGTCCCGCCCTACGAGCTTCAGTATCTGAAAGACGCACCCGAACTCTGCTCGACGAAGGGCGAGACGTCGCAGCGGATCCAGGCCGGCGTCCTCAACACCGGGATCTTCGCGACGATGTACGAACGAGGTGACGTCGAATGCATCGCCGCCGGGCATCTTCACGAGAGCACGATCGAAGGCGAATACGGCGGCATCCGCCTCTGCCTCGACGGCTGCGCGGGCTTCTCGCCGAAATCGCTCCCGCACTGCCGCGGGGGGCGTGTCTTTGACATCACGCTTGAAGGCGGTTTCTCGACCGGGTTCATCCCCTATCTTTCCCTCCCGGGCATCGATCCCGCCTGACGGCACCGGAAGCAGTGTGCGGAGACATAATTTCAGGGGTTGTCTAAAAACTCGCGTGACGAGTTTTTAAACAGCCCCTTAAACAGCCCCTTTGATTCATATGCGGTCGCGGCTCAGCCCGCGGCCTTTTCCTTTATCGCGTTGACGGTATCGCTGAGAGCGAGGTTCCAGGTCTTCGTCGTCTTTGCTACCATGGTCGTCAGCAGAGACGTATTCTGATAGACGTCGTTTCTCCAGAGCCTGATCGGGCTGTTGGTATCGCCGCCGATCTGATCGAAGAGCGTGCGGCCGAAGTCGAAGACGACTCCCCTTCTGATTATATCGAACATCCTCGCGTCGCCTTCGCCGTTGCTGTAGCGGTATTTGAAGGAGGTCTCGAAGATCACCGGGGTGACCTCGTTATATCCCTCTCTCGCCAGCATTTCGATAACCGCGCCGCTCATGTCCCTGTCGTCGGCATCGATCGGGATGCAGTACATCGAGTGCGGGAATCCGACTCCGGTGTAGTACTGCTCCTGATCGAGGTTGTACTTGGGAGCGCAGAGGATGCTGTAGTCGTAGTCGGCGTTCCTCATATAGGTCTGAAGTCTTGTTCCGTCAAGGACGTAGAGGAGGCATTCGCCGGAGGAGATGTACTTGTAGTTTTCGTTTGAGGTATGGAAGAACCCGGGCGAGTCGCTGCCGTTCCAGAATGCCTGCTTCAGCCTGTCTCTGAGGTCGATCGACTTGTCGCCCCCGACATCGGCCGAGACGACCGCCTGGCCGTCGGCGTCGAATTCGACGTAGTGGAGCCCGGCGCCGAGATAGAAGACGTCAAGTACGGGATGCGCGATCACGTAAAGGCCGTAGGTGTTGGTAGGATCGCGGGGAGTGGCTCCGCCGGTCTTGTCCACATAGACGCCGTTGATGATCTCGAACATCTTGTCAAGCGTCCATCCGCCTTCAAGAGCGAGCTCCTGGATACCCGAGATGTTGTATTCCTTCGCCTTGTCGTTGTTGAGACCCAGGAACATCATCTGGTAGAGGAGGCTGGAGGCGATGTCGCCCGACGCGAAGTAGAGCGCGTCTCCGATCGTGTTGAGCTTAACGAGGCTTTCAGGCCACCAGTCGTTATCGAAGTTGAGATAATCCACGTCATAGAGGTTGGCGAGCGATCCGTTGACCATCAGGAGAGACGCCGCTCTCGAGTAGCAGGCCAGCGCGTCGTAGGCGTGCGCACCGGCGCTGATGTTGGTGTTGGCGGCCTCGCAGAAGGTCTTGAAGGTGGAGGAGTTGCCGGCTTCAACGATGAAGTCGAGCTTGACGCCCAGCTTGGTCTCGACGATCGAATTGCGCTTGAAGACGGCGCTCTCGATCATATCGCCCTTGGAATCGTCGCCGAAGTATTCGACGATGCTCTGCTTCCAGGCAAGGAAGGTGAAATCGGTATCGTTGAAATTGACGCCGGCAAATGGGTCGGCGGTCGTCTCCTCGACAGATTCTCCGTCGGTGGCAGCGATCGGCGAGGTGGTGTCGCCTCCCGGAGCCTCGGGATCCGAACACGCGGCAAGCAGCGGCAGCGTGAAGAGGACCGCAAGGAGCAGGGCGAGAATGATCCTCATCTGTGTTTTCATTGCAGTTGGAGCTCCGCCCGGAAAAGGAGCGGATCTATCCTTTCGGTTTGTTTGATGCTTCAGAGGAGTCCCGGTTTCCGGAGGCGGAAAAAGGGTCATGACCCGCTGTTGACGGTATATCCGAAATAAGCTCTCGCAGCGGCGGAGTAATCGCAGATCGAGCGGCAGAGATCGTCGATTGAATCGCTGACTCCGTTCGTGACATACGCCGCGCAGTACTCGGTCACGCTGTAGCTCATGAGGCTGCCGTACTGTTTTTCTCCCGCGACCGAGTCCGCGAGTCTGAAATAGTAGGTGTCCGCGAACTTCTTGGGGGGAATGTTGCAAAGGTAGAACAGATCTCCTTCCGAAGCTTCAAGGATCTCCGAGCAGTTTGCCTCGGTAAGGACCGACGAAAGAGAGACTCCGGCGGTCTCCGCCTGCCTTACCGCAGCGTCAAAATCGGCGGCGGTCCATACAAGGAGTCTGCTGCCCGAAGTCAGCCCCTCGGCTCTCAGGCGTATGCTTACGCCGTCGGCAAGGCTGAGCGAGGCCGCAGTCAGCGTACAGGCGGCAGTCGATTCGACATGCGGCGCGTCAAGCTTCCGGATTATGTTTTCGTCGCCGACCGAAAGCTTCTTGGCGGCCTGGGGAAGGGCGCGGTTCGCGAGCCGGTCCTCCTCATAATGGAAATATGTCTGGGAGGCGGTCGCGTAGTTGAGCATCGCCGCCATCATCTTGTCAAGCTTCGGATCGTTTGACGGATTTCCGTAGAGCGAACCGACATATTCAACGGCGGAATAACGCATCTCGCCGCTCTCGATCGAATATGTCTTCCCGCCCGACACGGCGCTGATCTCGGCTCTGACGCTGATGCGGTCGCCGAGTTTCTTCGCGGCGATCCCCTCGGTGATGAAGAAGACGCAGTCCGAGCCGTTCTCATAGGTCGTATCGACGACCTCGTCGCCGTTCCATTCGGTCCTGTGGAGCCGGTATGTCGCGGAGGCCGGGAAGCCCTCGTGAGAGGAGACCACCTTGAATCTGATCGAAACGTTGTTGCCGATAAGGAGGCTTGCCGAGGTTATAGTCAGCTCATAGGGGCAGGAGTAGACGTATTTTCCGTCGGTCCTGTCGCAGACGAGGAAGGGGTCGGCCGCCGCCGCGGCGACGGGCGAGGTGGATTCCACCCTTCCTCCCCTGACGAGAAGTATGCCTTCTCCGACGTTCACCGAATAGCCCGAAGCGTCAAGGACCATTCCCTCTCCGACGACGCATTCTTCGGTGAGAGTCGCGTCGGCAAACAGCAGTATCCTTCCGGGAGGCGAGGTCTCGGACAGCGCCATCTCGATGTTTTCGAACCACTGCTGGGAGGTCTTTTTGCCGCCCGAGCCGTATTTTTCGACGACGACCGGGGGCAGACCGCCGACTCTGTCGGCGTATGTCAGCGAGATCCATCCGTCATATCCCGTGCCGTCGATCGTGCAGAAGATATGTCCGAATCCGTCCTTTATCTCAGTAACGAAAGCACTGTATCTGTAAGGAAGTATGTAAAGAGTCGCGGTGGAGGTGCTTGCGCCCGCCCTGATCCTGAGGCCTCCGGGATAGTTCACCGAATACTCGCCGGGTCTGAAGTCTACGGCCGGAGTCGGCTGCGGAACATTGGGCTCAGGCTCGGGTTCGGGCTCCGGGGTAGGCTCGTCGCCCGACGACGCTCCTCCGGCGGCCGCGGTCAGCGCGGTGTCCTCGAACCAGATGATCCCCTCGCAGTTGAAAACGCCGGTCTGCCCGTAATAGGCGACGAATTTATCGATCGAGCATTTGATCGGGTCGCCCATCGAATATCTGACTCCCCCGATCAGCGCGTTGATATTATCGGTGAAATATACGGTGTCTCCTATGATGCCCGTGATGAGCATCGCGTGACCGTACCTCTGGCCCGCAGTCGTCATCGTGGACTGGAATCCGACAAGGATATTTGTCGCCACCGGGGCTTTTGACGCGATATCGTAGAGGGCGGCAGACATAGAGTATTTCGGCACCGGATAGGCGTGTATCTTCTTGCCGCCGCTCGACGTAGTCTTGTTCTTGTAGTTGTCGAATTCGTCGTTTCCGTTGCCGCCGACGTAGAAGGTGTTGACGCCGTTCAGGATCAGCTGTATGTTGACGTAATGGGCGCACTTCTTGTAGAAGGTCCCTCCGGCATATCCGTTGCAGTTCGCGACGTCGTAGGCGAGCGCTCTCCTGTAGACGGTGCTTACCTGCTGCCAGAGAGAGGCGTCGGTCGGCACCGTCACGGCGGATACAGGCTGCGGCAGAATGACAAGCGATATAAGCATTCCCGCGGCAAGCAGCGACGCGAAAAAGCGCTTTGCCCGCAACTTAAGCTTATGACTCATAAAAACAGTTCTTCTCCGTTTCGTAAACTTTGGTTCCCGCCCGATGGTGGCAGGCACTGCCGGCAGAAGTCAGATTTCGACTGATGCAGTTAAACAAACAATGACAGTTATAATTATTTTACACAAAAATTTGAAAAAAGTCAACAAAAAAATATCTTCCCGGGCATCCGCACCGAAAAAGAAGGGCCGAAAACCCGCATGGCCGATTGAAAATCTCCCTCCGACGGTTCCTGAAGCTCCCCTGAGGACCCTGTCTGCCACGGCGCTTTTTTATCGGGATATGCTATTCGTCATTTAAAATATGATTATTTAGCGATTGAAAAATATATTTGTTTATGATATAATATATTATCTATCAACAGCGAGGTACCGAAAATGAACCCGATCATGAAAAGACTCTTCGCGGTCATGCTGGCTCTTCTGATGCTTGCCGGCACCGCCGCGGGAATGGTTTCCTGCAAAAACACCGGCGGAGACGACACCACCGCCGAAAGCACCACCGAGACCCCCGAGACCGATGCTCCGCAGCCTACCTCCATCAAGCTTGTGGACAAGGGCGTCTGCCAGGCCACGGTCGTCAGATCCGACAATCTCGCGGCCGCCGACACCCCCGTCCAGCAGGCGATGAAGATCAGGACCAACCTCAACAAATATGTCGCGAAGGGCGACACCAAGATCGACACCGACTGGACAAAGGACGGAACTCACGATCCCGAAAAGATCGAGATCCTCGTCGGCATGACCAACTATGAGGAGACTCAGGAGGCCATCAAAGACGTTTCCTACGGCGATTACGTCATCAAGGCCGTGGGCAACAAGATAGTCATTTACGGCTATACCTCCGACGCGCTGACCTACGCCTCCACCATATTCAACTCGATGCTCGCCGATGCTGCGAAGAAGAACGACGACGACACCTACGATCTCGAGCTTGATCTGGCTGCTCTCAACGTGACCGGAACGCGCTCCTCCCTCATCTCGAAGATCCCCCACTACAGCGGCGGCACATTCTATTCCTACTATGATCCGGGCGACGACGCCGAGGAGATCATCCTGAAAAAGACAAATGCCGACGAGTTCAGAAAATACATGACCGACCTGACCGCGGCCGGATACACTCTCCACGCGTCGCACGAGATAAAGGACAATATCTTCGGCACATTCTACAACGACAGCTATATCATCAACGCCGGCTTCTATGCCTATGAATCGGCAGCGAGAATAATCATCGAGCCCTACAGAGCCGAGGTGCTCCCCGTCCGCGCGGAAGACAACAAATGGACCGAGGTCACCACCTCGCAGATCACCATGATCGGACTTGAGTACAAGAAGGACGACGGAGGCTACGCCTCAAACGGCCTCAGCATCCTCATCCGGCTCTGCGACGGACGCTTTATCGTGGTCGACGGCGGATTCAACCGCTCGAACTGCATCAACATGCTCATCAACCAGATGAAGACCCAGTCCTCCGCCTACTCCGCCAAGACCGGCGGCATCAAGGTCGCCGCCTGGATAATCACCCACGCTCACGGAGACCACAACGGCGCAATCAACGGCAAATACTCCACCGTCGCCTCCAACAACATCAAGGTCGAGCGCTTCTTCGTCAACTTCATGTCGGACGTCGAGCGCAACAAATCGATTGCCAACACCGGCAACTTCTCGTCGGGCGAAGGCGGCAACTGGACGACCACATACGTGGCCGCCGCCGCTCTCAAAGCCGACGTCGTTCCGGTGCACGTCGGCCAGGTCTACTATCTCGCCGACCTCAAGCTCGAAGTCCTCTACACCATCGAGAGCTACGGCCCCGAGATGACCAACGCCCTCAATACGACGTCGCTCATCATGAAGATGACCTTCAAGGATCCCAAGACCGGCAAGGAGACCGTCTACATGTCCACCGGCGACGCCACCGGCCCCGGGTTCAACATCTCCAGCAAGATGTACGGCGATTATCTGAAATCCGACATAGTGCAGGTCGCTCACCACGGTTATACCACCTGGGGCACCGAGACGGGCACGATCACAGCCTACAGGCTCATGGCTCCTCCGACGGTCGCCTGGCCGCAGGGTATAAAGGCATATCCCAACTACAAGGATAAATCCTACAACAAGGCGATCTGGGATACCTCTTCCAACCCGAACTACCAGGAGACCCTGGTCGCGGGATGGGAAGGCTCGATCACCACATTCCCGCTTCCCTACACTCCCGGCAGCGCGATCGTCAACGCCGTCAATCCTCCCGACTGATATTTAATTCAGGCATCCGCGCCTTCAGCGGACATATGATGATTCGGAGGCTGTTAAAAAACTCGCTACGCGATTTTTTTAACTAGCCGACGAGCAATTGCTCGCCGCGAGGCCGCGGCGTTTTTGCCCGTTTGACAGCAATAATCAAGCTTTGGAGTGGCAAAAACCGCAATTCTGAGGGGTGTTAAAAAAGTTGGACTTTTTTAACACCCCCCGCCGGTTCATATATGAAGCCGGCGGGTGATCCCGACCGACAGAAAGAATCAGCGAGGCTGACAGAGATGGATATTTATTTCATAAGACACGGCGACCCCAACTACAAGGACAACTGCCTGACGCCCCTCGGACATATTCAGGCCGAGGCCTGCGCGGAGCGCTTCAAGGCATGCGCCGACCGCTTTCCCGAGCTCGCGCTGACCTCGATCTTCACTTCGAAATACGGCAGGGCGAGAGAGACGGCCGAACACACCGCCGCGAAGCTCGGGCTGCCGGTCACCGAACTTGATTTCATACATGAGATATCGTCAGGCCGCCCCGAGATCACCGACAGAGAGGAAAACCTCAAATACACCGCCTGGCTCGGCGCCGATCTCATGGTCTACAACGAAGGCGCCGATCTTCTGAAGGTCGACTGGGACAACAACCCGGTCTGGGGCGGAAACCGCTTCAAACACAGCTACGAGCGGGTCGTCGCCGGTCTCGATCCCTGGCTCGAGACCTTCGGCTTCAAACGCGAGGGCGCATGCTACCGCTGCCTGCGCTCCCCCTCCGCTCCTCCCGAAAGACCTGCCGTCTTTGCGCACGCAGGATCGATCTCCTGCGTCATCGCACACCTTCTGAACCTGCCGGCGCCCTTCGTCACAGGTCATTTCCACCTGCAGTGCACCGGTATCACCGTCTTCGACTTCGAGGAGAGGGAAGGCTCGCTGATAACTCCCAGGATCAGAAGACTGAACGACGCCGACCACATCCGCGGCCTCAAGGTCACCGACGCCGACACCAATCCTCAGTAGACCGGGCAGGCCGCCATGGAATTCTGGATTTCGGCCCTGCTCGTCAGCCTGGTCATACTCGCAGGAGCCTTCGTGCAGCGGGTATCGGGATTCGGCTTCGGCATAATCGTCATGACCTTCCTGCCGCACATCACCGGCAGCTTCCCCGAATCGACGGCGCTGTCGGCGCTCGTCTCGCTCTTCATGACCTGCTGGGTGGCACTGAGCCTCGTCCGCTTCTGCAGCTGGAAGACGCTCGTCTTTCCGCTGATCGGCAGTCTTGCGCTGACCGTCCCCTGCCTGCTCTATCTGAAATCCGCCGCCGACAGAAAGATTCTCTTCATAATACTCGGCGCCCTTCTTATCCTGCTCAGCGTATATTTCCTGCTCCTTTCGGACAGGGTAAGATTCAGGGCGCACTGGTATTCGGGACTCGCTTTCGGCTCGGTGAGCGGAGCCATGAACGGCCTTTTCTCGATGGGCGGACCGCCGATGGTCATCTATTTTCTGCAGACCTCGGAGGACGACAAGAAGGTCTATCTGGCCACTATCCAGATGTTCTTTCTCATCACGAACCTCTTCAGCACCGCCGCCAGAGCCGTCATCGGAGGATTTTTCACCGCGGATATCCTGAAGCTCCTTCCATTCGGCCTTGCCGCGGCAGCGGCGGGCGTATTTGCCGGGAAGGCCGTCTTCGGAAAACTCGACGCGAAGCGTCTCAAATACGTGATCTACGGATTCATGGCCCTAAGCGGCCTTCTGAACATAATAAACGCGCTTGCCGGAAGCTGACAGACGCAGGGAAAACGTCTCACCGGCGTGTCGCCGAACGGTAACGCCTCACCGGCGCGAAGCCCAAACACGGCATAACCCGAAAACCGCAGCCCGCAAAAGGAGAAACATAATGACATCAAAACCTGAGATCCTGAAGATACTCGCCCAGAACGCCAGATATACGAATGCGGAGCTTGCCGCGATGACGGGAAAGAGCGAGGAGGAAGTCGAAAAGGAAATAAAGCGCCTTGAAAAGGAAAAGCTCATAAGAGGCTACAAGGCGGTCGTGGACTGGGACAAGTTCGACGACGCCTACGTATCGGCGATCGTCGAGCTCAAGGTCGTCCCCAAGCCCGACCTGGGCTTTGAGGATATCGCCGCGAGGATCTCGGCATACACAAACGTCGAGACCGTCTACCTGATGTCGGGGACCTTCGATCTTTCGGTCGTCGTAAAGGGACGGACGCTGCAGGAGGTGGCGAATTTCGTCGCCAAGGAGCTGGCCGCGATGGAATCGGTCACCTCCACCGCCACACATTTTGTGATGCGCAGATACAAGGAACTCGACGTGGTCCTCATCGGCGACGAGGACGACGACAGATGCGAGAGTCTCATATGATCGACTATGATTCTGTCCTGAACCCGACGGTCACCGGTATGAAGCCGTCGGGCATCAGGAAGTTCTTCGATATCGCCGCGACTATGGAGGACGTCATCTCGCTCGGCGTCGGCGAGCCGGATTTCCAGACGCCCTGGTTCATACGCAAGGCGGGCATCATGTCGCTCGAAAGAGGAAAGACAAAATACACCTCAAATTCGGGCCTTGTCTCGCTCAGACGCGAGATCGCCGATTATGTAAGCAGAAAATACCGACTCGATTATTCCCCGGAGGGTGAGATACTTCTCACCGTCGGCGGCAGCGAGGCGATCGACTGCGCGATCCGCGCGCTCGTCTCCCCCGGCGACGAGGTCATCATCCCCCAGCCGAGCTACGTCTGCTACGAGCCTGTAACGAGGCTGGCTGGCGGCGTCCCGGTGATAATCGAGACTAAGGCGGAGGACGACTTCAGACTCACTCCGGGACAGCTGAGGGCGGCTCTGTCGCCGCGCACGAAGGCTCTCATACTTCCCTACCCCTGCAACCCCACCGGGGCGATCATGGAGCGGAAGGATATCGAGGCGCTCTCGGAGGTCCTTGCAGGAACCGACGTCATCGTCATATCCGACGAGATCTACGCCGAGCTGACCTTCGGACAACGGCATGTCTCGCCGGCGTCGGTCGGCGGGATGTTCGAGCGGACTGTCACCGTGAACGGTTTTTCAAAGGCCTTCTCGATGACGGGTTGGCGACTCGGATATGCCTGCGGCCCGCGCGAGATACTCTCGCAGATGACGAAGATCCACCAGTACGCGATCATGTGCGCCCCGACGACCTCGCAGCACGCGGCTGTCGAGGCTCTGCGGCTGGGAGACGAGTCTGTCGACAACATGGTCCGCGAATACGACAGGCGCCGCAAGCTCATCGTCGCCCTCTTCAACGGCATGGGCCTCGAGTGCCGCGAGCCGAAAGGAGCCTTCTACGCCTTCCCGTCGATCGCGTCCACCGGCCTTTCGAGCGACGAGTTCTGCGAGCGCCTGCTGCGCGAGGAGCGCGTCGCCGTCGTCCCCGGCACCGCCTTCGGACAGGGCGGCGAGGGCTTCGTCAGGGCCTCCTACTGCTATTCGAAGGAACACATCATCGAGGCCTGCGCGAGAATAAAGAGATTCATAACGAAGCTCTGAACGGCAGCGACAGGACACAGGGGCTGTCAAAAAAGTCGGACTTTTTTGACAGCCCCGCACATGTCACGGCCGGGAAACCGTGACATGTGCCGATCTTTTTCGTTTTTTGCCGGAAAAACATCATTTTTTCGAGCATTTCAGAG
>JAEEGI010021096.1_pt1 | contig 12978 bp, 11 predicted proteins | sample 8958751 | NCBI WGS metagenome assembly JAEEGI01 (sample SAMN16246545, study PRJNA631951) | gut metagenome | biome: gut microbiome; feature: rumen; material: KS-attached | host: Bos | place: Iran: Karaj | collected 2018-10 | reverse complement strand
ATGAACAGGTATGAAATGATCTACATCATCGACGCCGATCTGGAGGAAGCTGCTCGCAAAGAGCTGATCGAAAAGGTTTCCGCGCTGATCACAAACAACGGTGGTGAGATCGAGAAAGTCGACGAAACATGGGGCAAGCGCCGCCTGGCCTATGCGATCGACTACAAGACCGAAGGCTGGTACGTACTGGTGAACTTCAAGGCACCGGTCGAACTGCCCCGCGAGCTCGAGCGTAACCTGCAGATCAACGAGAACGTTCTCCGTTATCTCGTGATCAAGCTGGTCGAGAAGCGTTCTTCGGTGAAGCCCCGTGCCGAAAGGCCGGCTCCCGTTGCCGCTCCTGTGGATGAAGCTCCCGTTGCTGAGGAAGCCGCTCCTGCAGTTGCTGCAGAAGAAGCTCCCGCTGCTGATGCAGAGTAAGTCTGAGAGGAGAGGGAAACATGAATAAGCTGACAATCATCGGAAACCTGACCCGTGATCCTGAACTGCGCACCACCACTACCGGTGTGAACGTTTGTGACTTTACCGTTGCGGTAAACCGCAGGCAGCGCCGTGATGCTCAGGGCGGACAGCCTGAAGCGGATTTCTTCCGCGTGACTGCCTGGCGTGAGCGCGGAGAACTCTGCGCCAAGTATCTGGCGAAGGGCCGCAAGGTCTGCGTTATCGGACCGGTCAGCGTCCGTACCTTTACAGGCAACGACGGCACCACCCGTGCCAGCCTGGAAGTAACGGCTGATGAAGTGGAATTCCTTTCTTCCCGGAATGACGGAGAAGCCGGCGGCTATGCTGCTTCCGCTGCTCCTGAAGCTCCCTCTGCTGATTCCCAGGCAGCCGGTTTCACTGCTGTGGAAACCGATGAGCTGCCGTTCTAACGCTCGAAAAGGAGGATAAAGCCAATGTCTGAAGAACGTGGCGAAAGAAGACCGCGCCCCCGCGGAGGACGTCGTCCCCGCCGGAAGGTTTGCAGCTTCTGCGTTGACAAGATTGAATACATCGATTACAAGGATATCAACCGCCTGCGCCGCTTCACCAATGAGCGCGGCAAGATTCTGCCCCGCCGGATGAGCGGCAACTGCGCCAAGCATCAGCGTCAGCTGAGCGAGGCCATCAAGCGCGCACGTGCCATCGCCTTGATGCCCTACACGGTGGAATAATCATTCACAGAAGTACGGTCCCGACAATCGTCGGGACCGTTTTTTGATGCCTTCCGGCTTTTCTTCCGCAGCCTGCGGGAACAGCGTTTTCATGCAGCAAAAAACCCGGGACAACTTCCCGGGTTTTCAGTAAAATGTTTATTTCAGGTCTGTAGGCGTTGCCGGATCCGGAGCCGCGGTCGGTGTGGCCGTCGGCGCGGCAGTCGGTGTCGCGGTCGGCGCTGCGGTCGGTTCCGCTGTCGGGGCTGGTGTTTCTGTCGGTGCCGGAGTCGGTGTGCCCGGATTCGGGTCGTACAGCAGCATCAGCAGGTCACGGGACGCCTTTTCACCGGGCTTCTCGTCCTTCGCCAGCGGGATATTCCAGTACGTCTGGAACTTGGCAACCGCTTCAGCGGTCTTCTTTCCGTAAACCCCGTCCTTTTTCCCGGGATCATATCCCAGCTGTGCCAGCCGTGTCTGCATATACAGCACGCTGATCCCGCGGTCACCCAGCTTCAGCGGCAGGTAAGGATCATAAACCGGCGCATCATCCGCGAACAGGCGGTTCCGGACTTTCTTCGTAATGTAATTGTGCTCCCTCACGCCGATTGCATCACAGAACAGGTTGATTGCCAGCTGGGTGTTGTCTCCGTAGGCGCCGTCCACCTTGCCGACCGGGTACCCCAGGTCTGCCAGCCGCTGCTGGATCTTCCGCACCGTGCTTCCCCGTGCACCCTTGCCGATCGCGCCGTCCGGGATATCACTGTCCTGCGAAGAGGATCTGGGGGTGGCTGTCGGTTTGGCGGTGGGCTTCACCGTGGCCGTCGGCGTCGGTGCCGCCGTCGGTGCGGGTGTCGCGGTAACTGCCGGAACCAGGTTCAGCACCTGTTCAAGCTCCCAGGGTTTTGTCACGCCTTCCTTGTAATAGTACAGCTTCCCGTCTGCCTTGAAAACCACCTTCGTCTGCTGGCTGACAGCCGGGTATTCCTCGGTCTTCCCGGTCGCAAGATCAATCACAAATGCCTTGTGTTCGGTCGTCGTCACGGTCACCGCGTCCTTGGTCACCGCCATGGACAGTGGTTCCGGAACGCTCAGGCCGTAAAAACTCAGGGTTATACCGCCTGTAGCGCCGTCCGCTGTCACTTTTCCGGGAATCGGTGCCTGCTTGATGGTATACCCCTTTTCATCGGTCATGTCAATCCAGTAAACAAACTTCCCGTCATCGGTGTATGCCACTGCGTGGCTGGAAATCACGGTTTCCCCGGCCTTCAGGATCCCGTCCTGCAGGTCCGCGGCACCCTTGCGCAGCGCAGCGTTTTCTTCCTCCGTCAGCACTACGTCCCGCGGAAGATCTGAAAGCCCGCTCTTCTGCAGGGCAAAGAAATGTCCATCCGGTGCCATGCAGTAGATCTCGATTTCCGAGCATCCGATCAGATCTGCTACAGCGGCGGAAGACTGGCGGATCAGTCCGTTTGCATCCTGCAGCATCAGCCGGTCGTTCTCCCCGATCCAGGCTGTCACAGTTCCGTCTGTGACCACGGGCGCCGCCATAGCGGTCCCGATCATGCCGGCCGCCAGCAGAACGGCGGCGATGACTGCTGTAATTTTACGCATCAGAAATAAACCTCCTCCTGACAGCGTATTGCTATCACATATATAGACGAGCAGAATACCGGAAATCTTCCACTTTCCGAAAAAACTTTTTCATTCCGTATCTGCCGGCAGGTCATTCACCACGTTCCTGGCCCAGAAATCCGAGCGGAGCATGATCAGTCCGATCACCAGCTTGACGATATCGATAAACTGGACGCAGAAATAGACCCGGATGATGTCCATATCGGTAAACCGCGTCAGGCAGAAAGCCAGCAGCACCGTTACCGTCCAGGTATACACCGCGTCAAACAGGAAGGTAATCACCGTACGTCCGCCGGAGCGGATCGTGAAATACGTTACATGCGCAAAGGAATGAATCGGCAGCGAAAGCCCGGCGATCACCAGCAGCTGCTGCGTCAGGCTGCGCACATCCTCCCCGACATTGTACAGCTTCGGTACCAGCGGGGACGCCAGGATCATCACCAGGCCGATGATGATATGAATCACTTCCGTCAGGAAGATCAGCTTCCGGTCCACATCCCGGGCCTCCGTGATGTTTCCCATTCCCAGCCGCTGTCCCACCATAATGGATACAGCGCTGCCCATGGCAAACATAATCACGCAGAACAGGTTCCATGCCGTTCCGGTGATATTCAGCGCCGCCACCGCGCTCAGTCCCCGGGTGGAATAAAACTGGTTGATGAATGTCATACCCAGGGACCATAGGATTTCATTGACCAGCAGCGGCATGGCAGTCCGGGCCACCCGGCCGACCAGTCTTCCCGGAACGCGGAAGCTCCGGTAAGCACCGGCAATAAAGGGATATTTGTCCTCATGACGATGGGTATGGATCACCACAATCGCCAGCTCGGCATACCGGGAAATGACCGTGGCGATTGCCGCGCCGGCCACTCCCATGGCCGGCATGCCCAGGTTGCCGAAGATCAGCACCCAGTTCAGCACGAGGTTCGTCAGGATCGCGATAATCCCCGCCTTCATCGGTGCGACGGTTTCCCCGGATTCACGCAGTGTGCCCGCGTATACCTGGACCAGGGCAAAGGGCGGAAGGCCCAGCAGCATAATCTGCAGGTATTCGACGCCCTCCCGCAGTGCCAGCTCCGGGTCTCCGCCGTTGCTGTCCCCCTGCAGGAATGAAGCGATAAAGTTTTCACCGCAGAGCAGGTACACCGCGACCGCCATGACCGAGCAGGCAACGGCAAAATACATTTTAATCCGGAAGGTGTTCCGCATTCCGTCCATATCGCCCTTGCCGTAATACTGGGCGCCGAAAATGCTCACACCACTGAGTCCGCCGAAAATCGCCAGGTTGTATACCATCATCACCTGGTTGGCGATCGACGTCGCGGAAATCGCCTCCGTCCCCAGGCGGCCGACCATCACGTTGTCGAGCAGGGAAACGAAGGAGGAGATAAACTGCTGGATAATGATGGGAATCAGCAGCGTCAGCACGCTTTTATAGAAGCTTTTGCTGCCGATAAAGCGTTTCAGTATACCGTTCTTCATAATGCCTCTTCACGGGCAGGCAGGCCTGGCCGTGTTTCTCTGTTTCATCACCATGACGGTCCCGGTCCCGTAATACCGGAAGCAGCGGATCGCTTCCGCGTCAATCCGTTCCCCGGCAATCAGCACCGGTACAGCCGGCGGGCAGCCGGCACACGGATCGGCCAGGATACGTCCCTCCGCCTGTTCCACGGGGATTTCTTCCCGGGGAGACAGCATCGCCTCCCGGATGGAGCAGGCTTTTTCCGGTTCCCGTACGGCAAAGCGTACGCCCGGAAGCGGTTCCTGTTCCGGTATCCCGCGCAGCGCCTGCGCAAGGCGCTCCAGGTCCTCTTCCGTTGTCGCCGGCGAGGGCATCAGTACCGTAAAATCCGGATCCGCAAACTCACATACAATTCCCCGGGCCTGCAGCATCCCGGCCAGGTGCGTTCCGGTCAGGCCCCGGTTCCGCGCGGCGATTGTCAGCTTCATCGGCTCATTTCCGGCCGTGGTCCAGCCGTCCCGCCGCAGGTCTTCCCGCAGGCCGTCCAGCCGGCGCACCGTCTGCCGGAGTCGTTCCGGCCATCCGCCGGCCAGCTCCGCGTTCATCCGGTCCAGTGACTGCAGGATCAGGTAGGACGGACTGGTAGACGCAAAAAAAGCCATCGCCTGCTCCGCCTGTTCCGCCCATTCCCCCGGTGCCTCCCGGGAAATGTGCAGGTATGCGGCGCCTGTCAGGCAGTTGAGTGTTTTATGGGCCGAGTCACAGGCCATATCCGCACCCAGTGAAATCGGATGCAGGTCCTCCGGCAGGAATTTCAGGTACGCGCCGTGCGCGTTGTCCACCAGAAGCGGCACGCCCTTCCGCCGGCATACGCCGGCCAGTCCCCGGATATCCGCCGTGTTCCCCGTATAATCCGGCGAGGTGACATAAACCGCCATATAGCTTCCGCTGTCCAGCCGTTCCTCCAGTGTCTCCGGGGAAATCCGGCAGGAAAGCAGGCCCTCTCCTTCTGCGGGAAAGATCCAGTCAATTTCCAGGTCCAGTGCTGCGGCCGCGGCCATCAGGGTCCGGTGTGCGTTTCTCCCGGCGAGCACGCGCAGCGGAATTCCCCGCTCCTTTGCCCGCAGGGCCGCCAGGTACAGCATCGCCCGGATGCAGAGGGAAGATCCTTCCGCGGAATATACGGTCCGGCCTGTGCCGAACAGTGCCGCGGCGTTATCTTCGCTCTCCCGGATAATCCCGCGGGCATGGTACAGTTCGTCCGCTCCGGGGATTTCCGTAATATCCCGGGATTCCGGTCCGGTCAGCGGCATGCCCTTATGCCCGGGCATGTGCATCCGCACCCCGTTCCCGGTCCGGTACCGCTCCGCAAAATCACAGATCGGTGTATTCATCTCATGCGTCTCCGTCTGTCTGCAGCGCTGCCTGCAGCGCGATCGCGCATTCCATCCGTTTCCGGAAAAGCTCGCATCCGTAGGCATATACCCCGCGGACCGATCCGGTCGCGTGATACGCGTTGGCCGCGCATCCGCCGGAACAGTACAGCCGTGCCCAGCACTCCCGGCATTCCGGCCGGGCATATACGTTGCAGTCGGCAAATTCCTGCCGGATCTCCGTATTTGTCACCCCGTGCCACACATCGCCCAGGCGGAATTTCTCCTCGCCCACAAACTGGTGGCAGGGATACAGGTCGCCCCAGGGAGTAACCGCCATGTATTCCGTTCCGGATCCGCATCCGGAAATCCGTTTGTAGATGCACGGGCCGCCGGAGAGGTCCAGCATATAATGGTAGAACGTAAACGGCCGGCCTTCCCGTGCCCGCTGCAGCATAAGGCGTGCGAGGTCCTCATACTGTTTCAGCACCACCGGAAGGTCTTCCTTCGTCAGGGCCGCCGGATCTCCTTTCGCGCAGACCACCGGTTCCATGCTCAGTTCGGTAAAGCCCAGGTCCAGCATTACCTTGATATCCTCCAGGAAATCCGGATTCGCATGGGTAAATGTGCCGCGCATGTAGTAGTTCTTCCCGCCCCGGGCCGCTACCAGTTTCTGGAACTTCGGCACAATTTTCTCCCAGCTTCCGTTGCCGGCATAATCCACACGGCAGCGGTCATGGATTTCCTTGCGCCCGTCCAGGCTCAGCACGACATTGCTCATTTCGCGGTTGGCGAAATCAATCACATCGTCATCGATCAGCATCCCGTTGGTCGTCAGCGTAAAGCGGAAATGCTTGCCTTTCTCCTTTTCAATGCTCCGGGCATAGGCCACCAGCCGTTTCACCACATCGAAGTTCATCAGCGGTTCTCCGCCGAAGAAGTCCACTTCCAGGTTGCGCCGGCTGCCGGAGTTCGCCACCAGGAAATCCAGCGCCTGTTTGCCTACTTCGTATGACATGACGGCGCGTTCCCCGTGGTACTTCCCCTGGCTGGCAAAGCAGTACGCGCAGTTCAGGTTGCAGGTATGCGCCACATGCAGGCACAGTGCTTTCACCACACCGGCGGTCCGCTGTTTCAGCGTACCGGCCATCGGTTCAAACACATCCGGCGAAAACAGCTTTCCCTGTTCCTTCAGCGCCGTAATCTGGTTATAGCATTCGGCCAGCTCCGCCGGATCCTCATGGAACCGCTGTTCCATTTCGGCAATCAGCTCATCCCGACCGGCATTCTCATATCCGCCGATCATTTCATAGGCGATCTCGTCCACCGCGTGTACGCTGCCCGAACACGTATCCACCACAATATACCGGTCATCCAGATGAAAACGATGTATCATATTTCCACTCCCGTCAGGTCATAAAAAATGCCGCCTTTCGGCGGCACAGTCAGGCGAAATGATTATTCGGCCTTTTCCTTGCTGTTCTCGCACTGCTGGTTGGCGATGCCGCAGCTCGTCTTGCAGGCGGACTGGCAGGAAGTCTGGCATTCGCCGCATCCGCCGTTCTTTGCGCTTTCGCACAGATCACGGGTGTTCAGAGTCTGAATATGCTTCATCATCATTACCTCCTCGTCCGGATTTCGGGACCTATTCTACCATAGCTGGCCGATGAAGTCAATCGCGGTTGGGCCGGAATATTCAAGGCTTCCGGGCTCAGATTCCGCGGAAGGAGAACCTGAATTCCAGCGGTCCGGTAATATCCGGCAGGTACTCTTCATGGGTCCGGGCGCCCCAGCTGTCATCTCCGCCGACGCCCATCTGGATCGCGCTCATCTTCAGCACGGTGTAGCTCACCGGCGGCAGCTCAAATCCGTGGGCCGCGTTCTCCAGCTCATGCGGCGTGTACGGCAGCGCTGAGAATTCCCCGCCGTTCAGCCACAGGCGCAGGCCCCGGCCCTTCGCGTCCGTGATATCCGCCCAGCGGACACCGGTCCGGTTCCCGCACTCCTGGGGCATCAGGTAAGGCGTCACGTTTTCCTCCGCCCGGTATTCCCAGATTCCCAGCCGGGCACCCTGCCGGCGGTCAATATGGTTCTCCTCCGGCCCCAGGCCGAAGAAGCGTACCCGGTTGTAATCCGCATCCAGCTTCGTAATCATGCCGAATTCCGGCATCACCCCGAGCCCTTCCACGGGATCATAATGCAGGCAGATATCCACCCGGCCGCAGGGATGAACCCGGTAAGTGGTCCGGCAGACCGCCGGCGGGTTGGTCGGCAGGTTGGTTTCCACGGTAAAGGTTACGCTGCCGTCCGCTTCACGTACCGGGCGCATGGCGGCATTCGTCTTCCGGGTCTGCCCCGTATATCCGGCCGCCGCGTACATGGACGCGATCTTCCACTGCGCATACCGCTGCGGCATCCGGTTGCCGCAGTCATTGTTGGTCGGTGCCCGCCAGAAATTCGGCAGGACCGGCGCCTTCAGCATTTCCCGGTCTCCCCAGCGATATGACGTCAGCGCGCCGGTGCCCCGGGCAAGCATCACCTCAAAGGATTCCCCGGCCACCCCGATATTCCACGGACTTTCACTGATCCGCAGTTCCGGCATCGGCGCGTGCTCCTTTTTGCCTTCCACAATCCAGGTTCCCTGGCCGAACGCGATTTCATACCCGGCATCCGCCCATTCCGTATCCTCTTTCAGCAGGAAGCTCACCGTCAGGGCATATTCCCCGGGCATTTCCGGTTTTTCAAAGGGCACCGGATATACCGCGTTGGACAGCGGCGGAACATCCGTCGCGATCTCGGTTTTCCGGATCAGCTTTCCGTCCCGTTCCAGCTTTGCCACACACCGGAAAGCGGACGTAGGGGTAAACATGTGCCGGTTGATCACTTCAATCTGTTCCGGGCTGACCTTCGCCGTGATGTTCTGGTAATTGTACCGGATCTCCTGCAGCTTCGGGGTTCCCTTTCCGTCCGCAAACACGATGCCGTTTCCGCAGAAGATGCCGTCATTCGGCCGGTCATCCCAGTCGCCGCCATACAGCAGCGTTTCCTTTCCGAACCGGCTGCGGGCGGTCATCGCCTGGTCAATGAAGTCCCAGATGAATCCGCCCTGGTACAGCTCCTCCTCATAGGCGAGCTCGGTATACTTGTGCATCGCGCCGTTGGAGTTCCCCATGGAATGTGTGTATTCGCAAAGGATGAACGGCTTTTCGCGGTGCGTCTTCAGGTATTCCCGGATGCGCGCGGCCGGCGTGTACATTTCACTCTCGATATCCGTAATTTCCCGGATCCGCTGTTCTGCCGGCATGTGCATGTCGCCTTCATAGTGCACCGGCCGTGTCGGATCCAGCCGGCGCATTTCGTTGCTCATCGCCAGGATCACCGTGCCGGACAGGCTTTCATTGCCGCAGGACCAGATCAGGACGCACGGATGATTCCGGTCCCGCCCGATCATGGAACGCACCCGGTCCAGCAGCAGCGGTTCCCATTCATGGAAATCCCCGGGGAAAACCTTGTCGGTCCGTCCGTTCCAGTACATATCCCACATTCCGTGGGATTCCATGTTGTTCTCATCAATCACGTACAGGCCCAGCTCATCGCACAGGCGGTACAGCTCCCCGGAGTTCGGATAATGGCTGGTCCGTACGGCATTGATATTGTTCCGCTTCATCAGGACCAGGTCCCGGCGGATTTTCTCCGCGGTCACGGCCCGGCCGGTTTCACCGCAGAAGTCATGCCGGTTAACGCCCTTGAACACCACCCGCGTCCCGTTCACCAGGATCACACTGTTCCGGATCTCGATTTTCCGGAAGCCGGCTTTCAACCGTGTGAATTCCGTTTCTCCGGCCGGGGATACAATCTCCGCTTCCACTGTATACAGGTACGGATCCTCCGCTGACCAGAGGCGCACCTGATCCACCGCCAGCGTTCCGCAGATCTCCGGCTCCCCGCCGGTAGTCACGGCTGCATCCGCCACGGTCTTGCCGTCCCGTTTCAGCCGCAGGCAGAACCGGCTCCCCGCCGGCGCTTCGGTCTTCGCCGTCCATTTCATGATCCCGCGGGTCATGGTGTCATCCGGCTCCGCGGTCCAGGTCAGGTCCCGGATATGGGCTTCCGGAACCGCATACAGGTAAACATCCCGGTACAGGCCGGAAAAGCGCAGGAAATCCTGGTCCTCCAGCCAGCTGCCGGCGCACCAGCGGTAGACACGGCAGGCCAGTTTGTTTTCGCCCTCCGCCAGCGCATCTGTCAGTTCAAATTCATGCGGTGTAAAGCTGTCTCCCGAAAAACCGATATACCTTCCGTTCAGCCAGACCGCCAGGCCGCTTTCCGCGCCCCGGAAGGAAATGAACAGGCGTTTGCCCTTCATGCCCGCCGGCAGGCGGAATGTCTTCACATAGCACGCTACGGGATTGAACTTTTCAGGCAGTTCACCGGGCGACAGCGTCTCGTGCCCGTCCCACGGGTACTGGACATTGCAGTACTGCGGCACGCCGTATCCCTCTGTCTGGATATGCGCCGGCACGGTGATATCCGCCCAGCCGCTGCAGTCATAGTCCGGCTGTTCAAACCCCGGTATCACCTGTTTCGGATTCCGGGCATGGAAAAACTTCCACTGCCCGTTCAGGCTCATCCGAAGGGAGGAATCCCCCGCGTCCGCCTCTGCTGCTGATCTGTATACAGTAAAGTCGGCATGCGGGTCCAGCCGGTTCTCCCGGAAATACCCCGGATCATTCAGCCTGCTTTCATCAAACATGTTCCCTGTGCTCCTTTCCGAAATCCCTTACTTCTTCCCGCCGGGGCGGACCACATATGTCAGGATGAACAGCACGATAATCGCGCCGCCCAGGATCCACGGTACCGCATTCAGCAGTCCTTCCCACACTTTCTGCAGGAAGGAGCGTGAATCTTCTGCCGGGTTATCCGCTTTCTGATCCGGAACCTGATCCTCCGCGGCGTTTTCCGGTTTTTCAGCCGCCGCTTCTTCTGTTTCCGCTTCCACGGCATCCATATCCGCCTGTTCGGGTTCCATAGCAGCCTCCGCCTTATCCCCTGTGTCCGGGATCCCGGAAGACATCGCCGGCACCGGCACTGCCGTCGGATTTGCCGTCGCCATCGGCATCGGGGCTTCCGGCTCGCTTTGCTGCATCGCCTCCGCAGCTTCCGCCTTAAGCGCCGGAGCGCTGCCGTTCGCTGCTTTCGCCGAAAGCATTCCTTCTTCCGGCATCGGTTCCGTCATGGCATCCGCGCCCATCCCCATCAGAACCACCTGTTCCGCAGACGCATCGGCAGCTTCCTCCGCAGTTTCAGCCGCTTCCTGCACGTTTCCGGTCACCAGCGTGTTTGCCGTCAGGGCCGCGGTTCCCGGTGCGTTTGTCTTCTCCTGCAGCAGGCCGTTATTCCGGGCCAGCACCACGCCGCCGATCAGGATCACAAACGCGGCGGCCACGCTCATGATATAGCGCAGCTGGCCGCGGACCTTCCGGGGCTCAGCGGTTTCCGTTTCCGGTTTCCCGGCTGCAGCTTCCTCCCGGATCATCCGGGTCCAGTTTTCATGAAAGTCTTCCGGGACTTCCGGCGTCTCTTCCGCCATCCGGGCCAGTTCCTCATCGAGCGCGGAGAAATCCATGTCATCCGTGCGGCCGGTATTCTTTTCCTGATCGCTCATGACCGATTCCTCCTTTCGCTCTGTTGGACGTTCCCCGGCGGAGAAAGTTCCCCGCCTTCCGCCAGCCATTCCTGGAGCTTTGCCTTCGCCCGGCTGACCCGGCTTTTGACCGTTCCCTCGGATACTCCCAGCCGGGCAGCCGCATCTTCATAGGAGATGCCTTCCAGCTGGGTCATCACCAGCGCTTCCCGCTGGTCTTCCGGCAGCTGCCTGATTCCTTCCCGCAGCCGCTGCCGCCGGTCTGCGGCGATCACCTTTTCCTCCGTTCCCGGTTCAGGGTCCGGCGGATCAAAGCCCGCTTCCCGCAGCGGCTCAATGGACTCACTGCGGTCCCGCTTTGCCTTCCGCGCGGCATCCAGGCAGCAATTGGCCGCAATCCGGTAAACCCAGGTCTCAAACGCGCATTCCCCGCGGTAGCTTTCCAGCGACCGCCAGATCTTCAGCATCGTCTCCTGGGCGCAGTCCGATGCTGATTCCCGTTCTCCCGTATAATGCCAGCATATCCGCCATATCCGGCCTTCCAGCGGTGTCAGCAGGCTTTCAAAGGCTTCCGGATCTCCCTGCCGGGCTCTCCGCAGCAGCAGCTCATCCATCCCGTTCCTTTCTCCTTCCCGCCCGTCCATGGAAAAAAACACTTGAATCCTGGCCCTGTTTTTTCTAATATGATAGCATACGTCAGGTCTTTTCGCCACACCGGAAATAAACCGGACGAAAGTTCCGGCGGCCGCGGGCGGACTCGCTCCGTGCTGCGGAAACAGGCCGCGGACAGAAAGGCTTTCCATGATCCAGACAGAGAATACCGCCATTGTGCTCCGCCATGCGGATTACCGGGATAATGACCGGATGATTACACTGCTCAGTCCGTCCCGCGGACGGATTGACGCGCTGATCCGCAGCTGCCGGAAACCGAAATCGCACAACCTGAACGCGGGGGAGCTTTTTGCGCTCGGCGACTATATGCTTGTGGAAAAAAACGGGCGGAATACCGTCACCTCTGTCCGGCTGATCGAAACCTTTTACCCGCTTCGCAATGATTATACCCGGCTGACGGTCGGCGTTTACCTGCTGAACCTGGCGGATGCCGCCGCGGAACCGGAGCAGGAGCAGCGGGAGCTGTTCATGCTGCTCGTCCACACCCTCTCGCGCCTTACCTTCTCCGACCAGGAATGGAAACCCCTGCTTGCCGGTTTCCTGCTGCATTTCTCCGCCTGCCAGGGTTTCCGTCCGCGCCTGAGCCACTGCGTCCACTGCGGAAAACGCATCCCGGATGAGGGACCGTTCTTCTTTGACGCGGCAGAAGGCGGCCTTTGCTGCGCACAGTGCCGAAAAGAAAAGAGCCAGGTTCCCCTGGCTCCTGAACAGGTCCGTTGGATGCGCGGCGCGCTGTCTTCCGGGTCCGCGTCCTGGGTCAATACCCCGGACGCTGTCGCGCCCCTCCCGCTTCTCCGGAATTATGTGGAGCAGCGGATGGGCCGTCGGATCAGAAGCGCTTCCATGCTTCCGGACAACTGATTTTTTATCCCTTCACCACTCGGTTCAGGATCTTCCTGCTCCGCTCCAGGAACGCTGTGATCTCCTCCGCCTCCAGCGGCTGTGCCGCCATGCGGGCCAGATCATACACCTGGCAGCAGAGCATTTTTGTTTCCTCATCCTCCGGATCCCGCGCGGCCAGCGCCTGCACGGTCTCGTTCCGCCGGTTCAGCACCAGCG
>JAEEGI010021095.1_pt1 | contig 12978 bp, 8 predicted proteins | sample 8958751 | NCBI WGS metagenome assembly JAEEGI01 (sample SAMN16246545, study PRJNA631951) | gut metagenome | biome: gut microbiome; feature: rumen; material: KS-attached | host: Bos | place: Iran: Karaj | collected 2018-10 | reverse complement strand
AATCTTTCAAAATCTTATTATTTCCTTTTATTGATGTCATCTGATTTTTGACAGATTTTTACTGATATTTTTGACAGATTTCTTTGCGAAGCAAATCCCATAATTAAAACACCAGCACCTCCGATTCTCCAAAGTTGTCATATGAAGAAGTAATCACCTTCTCGCCAGCTTCAAGGCCTTCGACGACCTCGTAATACTGCGGGTTCTGCCGCCCGACTTTGATGTCGCGCTTGGTGGCTTTGCTGCCATCTGACGAGAGCACATAAATCCACTTGCCGCCCGTCTTTTGGTAGAAGGCGCCACGCGGGATGAGCACCGCCTCCACAGGCTGACCGAGTTGCAGGTTGAGGTAATAGGTCTGGCCGCTACGGATGTTGTCGGGCTGCTGCTCCATGAACTTGAAGTCGGCCTTGAACTTGCCGTCGCGCACCTCGGGATACACCTTGCGGATCTGCGCCTGATACCGCTCGCTCTGCCGCTCAAAGGTGGCCTCCAAGCCAGGCGTGATGCGGTCGATGTAATGCTCATCGATTTGGGCCTCAATCTTGTAACTGTCGAGGTTGTTGATTTGCCCGATCTTGGAGCCTGCGCCCACCGACTGACCCAACACCACATCCAAGAGGCCCAACTCGCCGTCGATGGGTGCTTTGATGGTCAAGTTTTCCTTGCGCTTGCGGATCATCATCATGTTGACACGCATGTTTTCGAGGCTCTCGCGCATACGGTCGATTTCCACCGAGCGATGGAGGCTGTCCTGCTTGGCGCGGTTCTCCACCAGCTTCAGGCGGCTGTTCGAGAGCGTGAAGTCCTCTTCGGCCTTCAGGTAGTCCTCGCGAGCGATGAGGCCGTCGTCGTAGAGCGATTTCTGTGCCTCATAGGTGCGGCGGTTTCGTTGCACCTCCATCTGCAGTTGCAGCTTCTCCTGCTCCACGCTCAACTTCTGTTGTTCCATCTGAATCATGGTGTTGCGCAAGATGTTCTCCTTCTCGGCGAGGTCGGCCTCGGAGGAAAGGATCTGCATGTCGAGGTTCTCATTGCTCAAAATAAGAATGACATCGCCGGCCTTGACGCGGCTGCCTTCCTCGGTGACGATTTGCTGCACCACACCGCCTTCCAAGGGGCTGATTTGGATGGTCGTCATGGGCGCGACCTGTCCGCTGATGCGGATGTAGTCGTTGAACTCGCCCGAGGTGACGGTGCTCACGGTGATGTTGTCCGCGTCGATGCGGAGTTTCTTCGAGTCGTCCCTGAAGATAAGCCAGAGGATGAAGACGAGGAGCAACGCCCCGCCCCAAAACGGTAGCGCCTTCTTGGTGAACGCGCGGCGAATGCCTTTTTTCTGTTCGATTTTACGATCCATTGAGTGTTCCATATTCGTAGAGTTATTTAATTGTTTATTTCTTTGGTCACAAAACCCGCAAAACCCTCAAAACCTTTTTTTCTCGGCAGGGGAAAGCGGCCAACTGGCCCGCTTTCCGGCGGCAACGCGGTTGCGTGCCGCCACACGCTTTTCTTTGGACTTTATCATTGTTTTGTATGTTTTGTCGGTTTTGTGATAATAATCAATTGTTCTTCAAAGACTTAACAGGATTCATTCGGGCAACGCGGTTGCTGCTCATGACGACCACGGCAGTCACGATAAGCAAGACCGACACCGCACCGATGATGAAATAGAGTGGCGAGAGGCCGATGCGCATGGCGAACAACTCCAGCCATTTGTCGGCGAGGAAATAGGCTATCGCTACACCGATTAAGGCAGCAATCACCGCCAGTTTCAGCACATCCGCAACGAACATACGGATGATTTCGCCCGCCACCGCGCCGTTCACCTTGCGGATGGCCACCTCCTTGCTGCGGCGGTTCGACTCGTCGCGCACGAAGCCAATCAGACCAATCAATGCGATGGCCATAGCAAACAACGCTCCCATCGTGAAAGCACGCCGCATCTGGTAGGTGTAGGAATACTCATCCCTGACCAATTCGGCATAGGGCATCACCTCTATGTTTTTCCGCCCGGGCAAGCACTCCTCAATGACCGCCTTCACCTTCGCCATAGCTTCGGGATTCACCTCACGCACCTTCACCACCAGTTTGTCCATAAGTTGCGAGCGATCATAAGAGCCATAATCCCAATCCTTGTTCCAGCAGAAACGGATGCTGGGTCTATTATCCTTACCGATGGCCGAACCGATAATATAGTCCTCGTATACGCCACAGATGGTATATACATCGTCGTCATCGACACTATGTTCCGAAATCAAGATGTCCTTGCCCACGGCACCGTCGCTCCAATCTTCATAGCGGTTCATCTTCTCCACGAAACTGCGGCTCACCGCCACATCTTTCGGCTTCGACGGTACCCTTCCTTCAAGCAAGCGGAAACCCATCAGGTTGAAGAAGCCCTCCGTCGCACCTGCTTGATCGCACACATTGAACAGTTCTTTCGATGGATTGTCAGGCAAAGATATGTTGTTCCCCGAAGACTTTTCCAATGGGGGACAATAAGCCAGTTCTGCTGCCTCCACTTCGGGGATCTGCCTTAATTTCTCGGTAATCAGCGCCAGTTTGTCCTTGCCCGCACCTTCCAGCGGCGAATACAGCAACTGCTCGTATTCATAGCCCAAATCGGTGCCCAGGGCCGTATTGTATTGTCGGTCAGCCACGATGACCAAAGGCAGCAGGATGGCGTTGATACCAATCTGCACCATCAGCAGCGAGAGTTTCCAGCGGCGTTTGCTCTCATTGTAACCGCTGAAGGCCGACGAAACGGGAATCCTGACGAACATCATCGCGGGGATGAGCGCAGAGACCAAGAAAATGAAAGCAATGATGGCGACGAGCGTCCATCGTGTCTGCGACACCATAAGGTTTCCGAATGGCACGCCCAACAGCGACTCAATGACCCCGTTGAACGCCCATATCAGCAAGGCCGCCACGGCCAACGAAGCCAACAAATTCAAGGTCGTCTCCTTGATGAGCATTCCGTAGATGCTGCCCGCACTGGCACCATAGCATTTTCTGACACCCATCTCCTTCGAGCGGCGCACCACATCAGATACGGCCATCAGCAGGTAGTTCAACACCGAGACCAAAATCAGCAGAAAAGCCATGACCGACAAGATCATCACAAAATTCCTGACGCTCTCCTCCTGACGGTGCACGTTGACCAAAGGTTCCAGTGTGTACCATATCGACGAGCCGTTTTGCTCCAACTCATCCATAGGCTGGTGCGCCTCCTGCATCTTTCGGATGGCATCCTTCAGATCGTTAGGGTCTACATTTGGTGCCAACCTGACATAACTATTATAGCGGTCATTGCCCAACCAGTTGTTGTTGCTCCTCTCCCCACAAAAGCCAATACTCAACACGACGTCGCACTGCACCGATCCATTCTTGGGAAAGTCATCGAACACGCTCACCACGGTCAGTTTGGTCTCTGGGCTCTCTTCGATGTAGATTTGTTTGCCAATGGCTTCGTTCGTGCCTCCCAACTTCTCTGCGAAACTGCGGCTGATCGCAACGTTGCCATTCCATCGTTGCAAGGCTTGCATTGGGTCGCCAACCAGAACGGTACGGCCGAAAAAGTCAAAGAAACAAGTATCCACACCGAGGCACACTCCTGTGATGAGGTTGTCGCTTTCATCATAAAAGTGATTGTTTGACACATCGGTATAGCGCGTCGCTGCTTCCACGCCGGGAACCTCCGCCTTGAAGCCTGGCGCAATAGCTCCTGAAGTCCTTGAATAATCACTTGGGTCGTCGCCTTTCTGATGGATGATGTTCTCCATGATGAGATAGATGCGGTCCACATCTTTGTAGAAACTGTCGTAGGACAGCTCGAAGCACACCTTGGCAATCAGCACGATGCCAATGGCGAGACCTATTCCAAGGGAGAGGATTTTGATGAGTTTGTCGGTTAATCTGTTCATATTGTTGAATTGTTGATTGTTTAATCGTTTAATTGTTGTTTGAACTATGGCTGATTGCCTATGACTATGGCAGCTTTAACTAAAGGTATGAATTCCTATTATTTCGTGAAGCTGCCATAGGCCATAAGCCATAGTCATTGTAATAAATACGGTACTCCTCCATAATAAGTTACAACGCTGCATTTAATAAAGTATTGAAGCCAGGCGTTCAATTGTTCGGCAAGGGCGTTGAGGTAGTTGTTCGATGCCGTCTGGTACTCGATGGACGAAATCAAGCCCTGCTCGAAGCGTTTGGTATTCAGTGCGAAGGCCTCCTGCTGCAATTCAGCGCGGGTGTCGGCTTGGCGCAGGGCATCGGCTGAGCCGTCGCGGTCGGCGATGGCGCGGCGCACCTCGGCCTCCACTGTTTGGAGGGCTTGCTCATAGTCGGCCTGGGCACGGTCGTAGGCGTTCTTCTTCCGCGCGATGTTGGAATGGCTGGAGAGGCGGTCGAAGATGGGGATGCTTAACGAGAGCTGCACATATTCGCCGCCGTTGTTCTTCAATTGTTCGAAATAGGGCGTGGGCACATAACCCTCCATGCCAGGGTAGGTGAAGTAACTCGACGACCAGCCACCGTAGAGCGAGAGGCGGGGCAGCAACTGCCAGCGGGCTGTCTTAAGGGCGAGGCGGGCATTTTTCATCGTGCCTTCAGCCAAAACGACGGCGGGCATGTTGGTTTTGGCAAATTCTACCATTTGGGAAATTTCATCCGTTCGGCTGCCACGGTGTGACAGCCCTACAGCCGTTTCGTTTGTAGGGCTGTCGCATTGCGGCAGCCGCGAAAACGATTCGTCAATTTTCAAAGGTTTTTCAATCGGCCAAAACATCACATCCTTCAGGGTGATGATGGCGTTGTTGAGGTTGTTCCGACAGGTGGTCAGTTGGTACTGGCGCTCGGCGAGGTCGCTCTGCATCTGCACCACATCGGCGTGGGATTTCTGTCCCAGTTGTTCCTGTCTGGTGGCCAACTGCACGGCCTTTTCCGCTGTGGCCACCTGCGCCAGCAAGGCTTTCTGCATCTCGGTATAATACAACACATTGCAGTAAGCTTCCATCGTGGCGAGACAGATCTGGTCTTCGGTTTGTTGCTCCTTGGTCAAGCCCATCAGTTGGGCCGTCTTGGTGATTTTCAGGTTGTTGACGGCCTGGAATCCGTTGAAGAGGTTGATGCCCGCCGAGAGACTGTAGCCATTGTGGAACGAGGTCGTCCTGATGTAGGTGTTGGTTTCGGGGTCGATGCTGCGGCCGAAGTTGGAATAGGCGTATGTGCCTCCCTCGATTGTGGGCGTAAAGGCCGCAAGGATGGCATCGCGGCGGTCGATTTGTGCATCACGGTTGTCGGCATGGGCAATGCGCATCTTGGTGGAATGCTCCACGGCATAGCGCATACAGGCTTTGAGGTCCATGGTAGTGGTGTCCTGGGCCTTGACCTGATTCAAGGCCCCAAGCGACATCATTAAAATGAAAAAGGTATGTTTTGCTTTCATTTTACACATATTTTCTTTGTGCCAAACGAGAACATATCGCATGCCAAAAACACAACTATTTAATATTCAAAGATTTAAAAAATTAGACTTAAATCAAAGTGTAACATTATTTTACAGTGGTGTAACAAAACTTTACAGTGTAAAGTGGACTTCTATTCTAAAAGCCCTTGCCTTTTTCGGATTTTTTCTATTTTTGTTGCGATTAAAAAACACCAACTAAACATCAACATCATGAAGAAAACGCTGATTATCGCCCTCGCGGGCATGATGCTGTTCGCCTTCACGCAGTGCGGCGGCGGCAAAAACGAAAACGGAAAAGACGACAAGGCTAAGACCGAAACAAAAACAGTGAAAGCCTCCAAGCAATTTACGGAAATGAAGGAAGCTTTCGACGAGGTTGAGAAGATGATCAAAGACACCAAGGATTGCGAAGAACTGAAAGAAGCGGCTTTTGCCGTGGCCCTCGGTGCACTCGCCGTTGAACTGGGTGGCGACGAATACACCGCTGAAGATAAGATGACCGAAAAAGAAAAAGAACAATTCAACAAGATCATCGAAGACCTCAGCAACAAAGCGCAAAAGAAAGCCGAACAGCTGGGGTGCGACCTTAGCCTAGACGAGTAAAGCATCAAAGTAGCACAAACAACGGCTGGTCACGCCTCGTGACCGGCCGTTTTTGTTTTGTTGCCCTCATCGACGACGCACGACACCGTCATGTCGCCCGTCACATTCACCACGGTGCGCAACATGTCCAAAGGCCTGTCAATACCCAAGATGAGTGCCAATCCCTCTATCGGGATACCGACCGAATCAAGCACAATCATCAGCATCACAATAGAGCCTCCAGGGATGCCCGGTGTGCCAATGGATGAGATGGTAGCCGTGGCCAAAATAAGCAGCATCTGACCGAAGGTCAAGTCCAGGCCCAAGACCTGTGCCAAAAACACCGCTGCCACCGCCTGATAACAACTGGTGCCATCCATATTAATGGTCACGCCTACGGGCAGAACAAACGACGACACTTCCTCAGAGACACCCAGATGCTTCTGCGTGCGCTCCATGGTCAAGGGCAAAGTGGCCGCACTCGAGCTGGTGGTGAAGGCCAACATCTGCACGGGCGCCGCCGCCTTGAAGAACTGCTTCATCGTTCGCTTGCCGAAGACCCGCATGATGAAGGGATACACCAGCAAGATAATGACGGCCAAAGCTAGCACCACGGTCAGGGCATACAAACCCAAAGCAGAGAAGATGCCCACATCGCCGGCATAGTCCACGATTAAGGCAGCCATTAAAGCAAAGACACCAACTGGCGCAAAGGCCATGATGAAGTCAATGATCTTGAGCAAAACAAGATTCAACTGTTGGAAGAAACGCACCAGCGAGGGCACTTTTGAAGGTCCCACGACAATCAAGGCCACGCCAAAGAGTAAGGCGAAGAAGATGATCTGCAGCATCTTAGAGTTGTCGCCCAAGGCCTTGAAAAGGTTCTCGGGCACCATGTCGACCACGAACTGCAAAGGCGACTCATCCTTCACCTGCTGCATCTGCGCCTCGCGCTCCACGACGGTCTGTTGGTAACGCTCCATGAACTCCGTCTGCCGGTCTTTCGGGAAGACCTTCCCCGGCTTGATGACGCTGACCATGCCCAAGCCTATGCCCACAGCCAATATTGTAGTGCAGACATAAATCAGGATGGTTTTCAAGCCGATGCGCGACAGGTTGCGGATGTCCTTCAGGTTGACGACACCCAAGATGAGTGAAACCAACACCAATGGTACGGCGATGAGTTTGAGCAGGCGCATGAAAATGTCGCCCCAAGGCGCCACCCAGTCGTGCACAAAGCCTTCCCAATGCAAGGCAATGGCCAGAAAGCCGAAGCCCAAACCCAAGCCCATGCCCAGCAAAATCTTGGCATAGAGCGGAATGCGTTTTCTATGTGCTTCTCCCCTATTCAATCAAATTGATTTTTTGTATGGCCACGCCGTCTTCAGTCACGATGCGGACGACATAAATACCTTTAGAATAGCCTTCCAAATTCAGCTCAACCTTGTTCGAACTGGCCTTTCTATCCTCCAGCATCTCACCCTTGATACCCATCAGCGTCACCTGTTGGATATTTGTTTGTGCTTCAATGACGACCTTTTCCTTTGCAGGATTGGGATAAACATTGAATTTCAAGTTAGCCAACTCGTTCACATTCACGTCGGTGGTATCCGTCGGGACAACCTTCACATCATCGACAAACCAGTCGTAGGCCAGCCACTCGCCAAAAGTGTTGTAACCTCTGAATCCAATCTTGATGTTACGTCCGATATACTCATCCAAGTTGATGGAAATCGGCTCGTCGTAAGCGTTGATTTGTCCGTAAGGCATGTCGGCTGCATCCCATTTGTCGTCCCAAGTGCCGTTGTAGGTGTCGTACACCCTGACCACGAAACGGTCGTAGCCATCGGTGCCGTACTGCACCCAAGTCCAGAACTGCAGAACGGTAGGTCTGGTGACGGTCAAAACAGGCGTAATCAAAGTCTGGTCTTGTGCCGCGGGACTCTCGCTGCTGTCCCATTCCAACACGGCGTGCTTGTTACCGCGATGAGGATTCACAACAAAGCTTTCTTCATAGTAGTCCGTGTAGTACACCGTGCCTTGCACGGTCCAATCCCACCATGTCGGATTCCCGTCAGTGGTCCAGCCTTCGGGCATGGTGAACATGCTATTGCACTCCTCGAAGGTTTCATAGAGCAGCGGGCGTTGGTAGTCCCAACGGATCGGGATCTCCTCCGACGTTGCGCTGTTGCCTAAGGCATCAACGAGCTGCACGGTCAAAGTGCCATGGGTATGGTTGTCGTATGCAGGAATGGTGGCTGTGTAGTCATAGTTGCCCTTGCCTGCCCTTGTAAATGTCAAATCATGGGAATGACCCCAAATGGTATAGGTAGCTGCCAACGTAGCAGGCATGTCGGATGCATCGTGGACGCGCAAAGTGAGGTTCATCTCGGTGTCGGCGTATGTTTGATTACCGCTGACAGCGATCACCGTGGGAGCCTCATGGTCTTCCGAAGAACTATTGATGAAGATGTCATCGAGATAAAGGTTCCATCCGTAGTCGCTGACGCCCTCAAAGATGATGAAACCATAGTCGTCGGGGCAATCGAAGGTGAAGGCATATTCGTACCAGTCATCCACATCGGCGACGACGGGTTCTTTATAGGTGCAGCGGTGGATAGTGCCAAGCAATTGTCCGCCTTCCGAACGCGGCACAGCGTTGTAATACACATTGATACGGTCGTCCTTATTGATATTCGGGTTGCTGTTGCGGAACATCCAGAAACTGACGATGTTGTCGTGTTCGTTCAGATTCATTTTGGGCGAGACCAATTCAGCCGAACCACCTGAAGGATTGGTGTAAGTATAGAAACGAGCCATATATTGACTGCCTTCATGCGGCATCGCGCTCGGCGTGGAGCCTTCCGTGATGCGGTCGAAGGCATAGTTGCCATTAGTGATGTTGTTTTGCCAACCGAAAGGCACAAAGTCGTTCTCGAAGCCTTCCTCAAGTGGGAAGTCGGCGTATGGAGCCAAAGCCGTGATGGCAAAGTCGGCGCTTTGTGTTGGAGCGGAATGGCCGGAAACCACATCAAAGATGGCGTGAACTACCTCGTTGTTGTTCAGATTCATCGGTAAGGTCGTCTTGGCAACCAATTCCACTGAACTGTTGTAAGGCACGTTGATTTGGTTCACCTGTGTGCCGTTCTGGTAGAACTCAATCGGCAAGTTGCCCGTGCTGTTGAGCTGATAGGTATCCGACTGTTCACCCGTGTTATTGAGGCGGAAACGCAGATAGGCAGGCTCGCCGAAATAGACGGAAGTGTCGGCAGTGAGTTGTTCCACGTTGAAGTTGTATTGTGCGGTCTGCTCGATGATGATATCATCAATGGACAAATACCACGGTCCGTTGTCGGCCACGCTGTGGAAGCCCACATAGTAAGCGCCAGAACTCGTTGCCTGAAACACGCCCGAGGTCTGTTCAAACTCCTCGTTGGCAACCACCATCATCGGCACAGCCGTTTCCGTCATTGCCGAAGGATTGGCGGATGCACCGGCCTTCACTTCCAGGTTGAAGTGATCGACATGCCAGGTGGCGTACCAAAACGAAACGCGGTAATAATTCCCCGCCGTCACGTCGATTTCCTTGTAAATCCACACGTCGGTATTATAGGTGGCATACATGTACCAGTCGCCTGTGTGGGGCTTCCTGCCACGGGCCGTATTGTCGTCCGGAATAGTGATGCCGGCCTTCCAGCCGCCATCGCCAATCCAGCCCACAGGGGTTTGGTCTACTGTGTTACCATTTTCAAAAGTCTCGTTGACAAGCACTTGGGCGAAGGCGCTTCCTGCTAGAAGCCACATCGCAATAAAAGCGTACAGTTTTTTCATATTCGGTTTTCTTTAGTTTTCTTATGCAAAGTTAGCATTTATTTCCTAGCCACCACCAAAAAATGCGGACTCATGCCCATCATCTCGGGCTCCGATTCAGTGATGCGGACAATGTCAAGAAGGCGCTCACGGCTTTCCTCGTCCTCCCATTTCTCAGTGAGGTGCGGTGTAAACCAAATACAGCCCTCCACGGCGATGGCTTTCTCCACAGTGAATCCCGCCTCTGCGATTTCCGATTTCATCTCATCAGAAGTAGTGAAATACGATTCCGCGATGAACCTCGGGTATTCCGCTGGTCGAATATGGTTGCCCGTGGTCATCTCGCCTTTGATCATGTTGAAAAACACGGGGTCATCAAGGAATTCCACGAGGTTCTGGTTCTTCTTTTCGCCATACACCGACAGTGCCCAAGTCATGGAACTGAACTTGGAGATGCCCGCCGCCACCAGGAGGCCGCCTTTCTTCAGCACTCGGAACGCCTCGCGAAGCGACTGCAAACGCTCTTCCCTATCACGCAGATGGTACTGCGGCCCCATCAGCAGCACCACATCGGCACTCTCGTCGGGTCGGTCGACTTGCAAAGCATTGCCCGTCTCGGCAATGAAGCGACAATCCTGCATCATATTGGCCTTGGCATATTCTACGGCGTTTTCCGCCAACTCAATCAGATGGACTTCATTGCCCTTCTTCGCCAGCCAAGCCGCATACATCCCGATGCCACCACCGATGTCGTAAATCAACTTGCCTTTGTCAATGTAGCGCGCCAAGATTTCCTTTGTCCTGTGAAACTCCACGATGCCCAGGCCACGCTCCAGCCTGCCTATCTCCGCACCATTGTTATAGAAGTCGTAGATTTCGCTCATAGTCGTGATATGTAATAAACCACTTAGTAATAACTCGCTTAGTAATAAACTACTTACTAAATTTCCGCAAAAATATACAATTATCGGTCTTATTCCTTTATTTCTTGCCAAAATGTCAGTTTTCCAAATGGCACACAATTTGACAAAGGACGCGCGTCATCTGGATTGCTTCGTCGTTCCTCCTCGCAATGACGCGAAGCGGCAACAATCTTGAATCTTAAATTTTGAATTTTAAATACATAACGATATGACAACTGGTAACATTGGAGTAAAGACAGAAAACATTTTCCCTGTCATCAAGAAGTTCCTCTATTCGGACCAGGAGATTTTCCTGCGCGAAATCATCAGTAACGCCGTGGACGCCACGCAAAAACTGAAGGCCTTGGCCGCCTCGGGCGAGTTCAAGGGCGAGCTGGGCGACCTCACCATCAAGGTGGAAGTCGACAAGAAGAAAAAGACCCTCACCGTGCGCGACCGCGGCATCGGCATGAACGCCGAAGAGGTGGACAAATACATCAACCAAATCGCCTTCTCAGGCGCCGAGGAGTTCATCGCCAAGTTCAAGACCCAAAGCGAGGCCGAAGCCGCCAACATCATCGGACATTTTGGCTTGGGCTTCTACTCCGCCTTCATGGTCTCCTCGAAGGTGTCTCTGATTTCCAAGTCCTGCAAGGAAGAAGGCAAGAACGGCGTCATCTGGGAATGCGACGGCAGCCCAGAGTACACCATGAACGAAATCCCGAAGGGCGACCGCGGCACCGATGTCATCCTTTATATCAGTGACGATGCCTCCGAGTTCCTCGAAGAAGGCCGCATCCGAGAGCTGCTCAACAAATACTGCAAGTTCCTACCCATCCCGATTCAGTTCGGCACACGCAAGGTGCAGGAGGAAATCGAGGGCGAGACCGACAAGGATGGCAAACCCAAGACCAAGGAAGTGGAGAAGCCTTGGATCATTAACGACGTGGCACCGCTGTGGAAGAAAGCCCCGACCGACATCAAAGACGAGGAATACAACGACTTCTACCACACGCTCTACCCGATGAGCTTCGGCGAGCCGCTGTTCCACATCCACCTCAACGTGGACTACCCCTTCAACCTCACGGGCATCCTCTATTTCCCGAAGGTGAAGAACCGCTACGAGTTCCAGCGCAACAAGATCCAACTCTACTGCAACGAGGTCTTCGTCACCGACAGCGTCGAAGGCATCCTGCCCGAGTTCCTCTCGCTGCTGCACGGCGTCATCGACTCGCCCGACATCCCACTGAACGTCAGCCGTTCGTTCCTGCAAAGCGACCAGAATGTGAAGAAAATCTCGACCTATATCACCAAAAAAGTGGCCGAGAAACTCGAAGAACTCTTCAAGAAAGACCGCGAGGCCTACGAGAAGAACTGGGACGACATCCGCGTGTTCATCGAATACGGCATGATGAGCGACCCGAAGTTTTACGAGCGCGCCGAGAAGTTCTTCCTCTTCAAGGACACCGACGACAAATACTACACCATCGAGGAGTACAAGACCTTGATTAAGGAAAACCAGACCGACAAGAACAAAGTCCTCGTCTATCTGTATGCCACCGACAAGGACGACCAATACACCAACATCGAGAACGCCAAGACCAAGGGCTACAATGTCTTGATGATGGACGGCATCCTCGACCCGCATTTCATCAGCGCCTACGAGCAGAAGGAAGGCGAGAAAGGCGACGACAACCGTGCGATGTTTGCCCGTGTGGACTCTAACACCATCGACAAACTCATCGTGAAGGACGACAAGGAAGCCGCCTCGGGCCTTGACGACAAACAAAAAGAGACTTTGAAAGCCGCCTTCGAGAAGGTCATCGACAAGGTGAAGTTCAACGTGGAGTTCAGCAACGAAGGTGCCGAAGCCGCCCCCGTGGAGGTCACCCAAAACGAGTGGATGCGCCGCATGAAGGAGATGGAACAGATGGGCGGCGGTCCCATGTCGTTCTACGGCTCGATGCCCGATAGTTATACGCTGATGCTCAACACCAACAGCCCTGTCATCACCGGCCTCTTGGACAAGGACGAAGCCGCACAAGAAGCTACCATTCGGCAGATTTATGACCTCGCACTGCTCTCGAAGAACTTGCTGAAGGGCAAGGATTTGAGTGAGTTTGTGAAGAGGAATCTTGAAAAACTTTGATTATCAAGAATTTGAGAAATCGAAGATTCAACGTAGTTAATTATAGAAAATCCCCG
>JAEEGI010021092.1_pt1 | contig 12980 bp, 7 predicted proteins | sample 8958751 | NCBI WGS metagenome assembly JAEEGI01 (sample SAMN16246545, study PRJNA631951) | gut metagenome | biome: gut microbiome; feature: rumen; material: KS-attached | host: Bos | place: Iran: Karaj | collected 2018-10 | reverse complement strand
CGTCTGGACGATGATGACCGAATCATGAAGAGAATCCTTAAAAACACAGATTATTGGTGGTACGATTATAGTGATTGTTACGTTCGTCCCGTTCAGAACAAATAATTATTTATGGGTTGCGCCCTCTCCATATAGGAACTGGCGCAACCCCTTGCTATGTATAAAAGGTTATTCATATTAAACAAACAGCACTTATGGAAAACATTCGAAACTTATTTATCCTATTGCTATCGTGGTGTCTGTTGCCCCTTGCTGCCTTTGCACAGTTGCCAGCCGATGCCCCAAAGACAAAGGGACAGTTGTCGGCCTTGGAGCATAAGGCCAACAATGGTGATGTGCATGCACAGTATGTGCTTGCTTGCAGTTATATGAACGGTGTGCAGGGTGTGGTATCAGCCAATGCGTCAAAAGGAAAGAGTCTGCTGAAGAAAGCGGCAGACGGTGGTGATGCAGATGCATGCCGACTGATGTACAAAATGAATCCTTTGAAGAATGTGACCTATCAAGAAAAAGCTTTGGACATCTATCGTCGACAGGCCACAGGTGAAGCTTGCTATAAAATAGCCGACATCTATTCCAATGACCGTAAACTATGCCTGCGATGGCTGAAGACCGCCATGCAAGGAGGATACGCCAAAGCTGAGAAAGACTTGAGATCAATGCATCAGTATGATCATACATCGGCATCGTTCGAAGCATGGTGTGTCGCAATTGAGCCTTTTGAGTTGGCTATTCCAAAAACGGTGACAACATTGGCACAACCCACGTTGGCCATGAATGATGAAGAGGATGAGGCAGATGATATTGACACCAATATTCCATTGAACAAGCGAAAGAACAAGCATACGATGGCCCTCATCATTGGCAATGAGAAATATTCGGCTCCTGATGTGGGCAATGTGCCGTTTGCAGAACGCGACGCAGCCGTCTTTGCCAGTTATTGTCAGAAGACATTAGGCATACCCGTAGCACAGATTCGCAGCTATTCCAACCTGACAGCAGCCCAGATGCGGCGACAGGTGCAACTGCTGCAAGAGAAGGTAAAGGCTTTCAATGGTCACATGAATGTCATTTTCTACTATTCAGGCCACGGGGTTCCCAATGGTGAGGGAAACGACACCTATTTATTGCCAGTAGATGCCGACGGATTGGATGTGGAGATATGCTATTCGCTTAAACGACTCTATTCAGAGCTGGAGCAGATGAATGCCAAGAACGTGCTGGTTCTAACCGATGCTTGCTTCTCAGGAAAGGGTCGTGGAATGGATTTCATCGGCAAGGAGCGTGGTGAAAGAGGCATTGCCCGCATGGCAAAAAGTCCAACTCCACAAGGCAAAATGGTGGTATTCTCAGCTGCACAAGGCGATGAAACTGCGTGGCCATACAAGAAGAAGTCTCACGGTCTGTTCACCTATTTTCTACTAAAGAAATTACAAGAGAGCCAAGGCGAATGCACATTGGGTGAACTGAATGACTATCTCAAGGAGAATGTGGTCAGATCGTCACTCTTGCAAAATGATAAAAAACAGACTCCTAAAGCAGAACCTTCAGCTGGATTGCAAGGTGTATGGAGAGACATGAAAATAACTGGTGAATGATGATGAGGTTAGTGAAGCATTGGGGATTGATCAGTACAGCTCTACTATGTGGACAGCTGACGATGGCACAGGATGACCCATTCCGTGCTAAGTATGATAACTTCAGCAAGCAAGCCAAGGAGCAGTACGATGGCTTTCGCGAGCGTGCCAACCGCGAATATGCCGACTTTGTGCGCAACGCATGGCAAGAGTATCAAGCCAAGCCTGCCATACCGAAGCCAAAGGAGAAGGAGGTACCACCACTTGTAAAGCCAAAGGACGACAGCAAAATAGCACCCCTTAAAAGCAATCCCGTAAAGATAGATCAGCAAATAATTGAGATGCCGGAAACGGTACCTCAGCCAGTTCCTGTGAGCCCGATAAAAGAGCAACAGGGACAGAATACGAGATTTGCTGACTTCGATTACTACGGTACGCCCATGCAGGTGCGGCTCCCAGAAGACGGTCTCTTCGCTCTGAATGCCATCACTCCCGAGACGACAGCTGATGCTTGGCGTCAGTTGGCAAGTTCCGACTACGACAACACGATTCGAGACTGTCTGGCTCTGCGCATGAAGCACCGATTAGGCGATTGGGCTTACCTGAAAATGTTGGATAAGTTTGCAAAGTCATGCATGAGCGACGAGAACAAGGCGACCCTGCTCATGGCTTACATCTATCAGCAATCGGGCTATGCCATGCGACTGGCTTCTACGTCAGGTCAGCTGCGCATGCTGTTTGCCACCAAACATCAGATTTTCGGCAAGTCCTACTTCATGATTTCTGGTGAACGGTACTATACATACGGTAAAGATGACAGTCAGCTCGTGGTCTGCAATGTCAGCTTTCCACAGGAAAAGATGCTTTCCTTACTGATTACAGAACCGATGGACTTTGAACCAAGGATGTCGGAAAAACGAGTCTTGACTTCAGAAGGTTATGCTGACCTAACAGTAGAAGTTTGCGTGAATCAGAATCTTACTGATTTCTTTACCGACTATCCTGCATCCATGCTTAACAACAACCAGATGACGCGTTGGGCCATGTATGCCAATACTCCCTTTCATCCAGAACAGAAAGAGAAGTTGGAAGGATCCTTGAAAGGAAAACTGACAGGCCTTTCCGAGAAAGACGCCGTTGAGAGACTGCTGAACTGGGTGCAGACAGCCTTCCAGTATGATTACGACGAAAACGTGTGGGGGCATGACCGAGCCTTCTTTGCCGAAGAAACGCTCTTCTATCCCTATTGCGACTGTGAAGACCGCAGTATCCTGCTGTCCCGACTGGTGCGTGACCTGCTTGGGCTGAAGGTGATTCTGGTCTATTACCCAGGACACTTGGCGATGGCCGTTGGCTTCAACGAAGATGTGACAGGCGACTATATCCTGTTAGACGGAAAACGCTATGTAGTGTGTGACCCCACCTATATCAATGCTCCTGTAGGTATGACGATGCCCAACATGGACAATCAGACGGCGAAGATTATCCTGTTGGAATAAGATTGTTCCCATGAAAAGAGTGTGCTATCCGGAAAACTTGAAAACAGTTTTCCGGATAGCACACTTGATGGTTTCACCAGACAAGTGCAGATGTCTTACCTGATGAAGTTGGTCCAAGCGCGCTGCTCCTGCTGTGGATGACCGTCCTCACGAGCATTTAGTTTCTTGATCATCCATGCCATGTTGCGAGCCATCGTGCGCATGGTCTGCATGCCTTCCTCGTCTTGTGCGGCCTGACCGGGGGTCTGCCCATAGACCATGTTCCAATACTGAGAGGATACAAGCGGCATGTTCATCATCGTGAAATACTTGTTCAAACGGTCGAAGGCGGCAGAGGCACCGCCACGACGACAGACCACAACGCTGGCACCGGGCTTGAACTGAAGGTCGGGGCCAAGCGAATAGAACACGCGGTCGAGCAGAGCACAAAGCGAACCGTTGGGGCCACCATAATAGACGGGTGACCCAATGACCAGACCATCGATGCCATCCTTGACGATGCTCCAAATCTTGGTATATAGGTCATCGCGGAAGGTACACTTCCCCAGTCTGCCACACATACCGCAGGCAATACATCCCTGCACCGCCTTCTTGCCAATGCTGACGATCTCGGTGTCGATGCCTTCTTCGTTCAGGGTCTTGGCCACTTCACTCAGTGAGAGGAAAGTGTTGCCGTTCTCTTTCGGGCTTCCATTAATCAATAATACTTTCATAATCGACATTGTTTAGTTATCAGTGATTTTTTTCATTTGAGTTTTATCGGAAGAATTGAGCTACCGACTGCATGTAGGGAGTCAGTTGCTTAGGATACCATCTCCCCCAACTGCTCAGGCTGTTATGGCAATAAGTGACGATGAGCCGGCGACGTGCTCGCGATATGGCTACATAGAACTTGCGGGCCTCCTCATCGTTTTTCTCCGTGGTATCGGCAAAGGCGCTGGGATATTTTCCTTCGACGGCATCGAACACAATGACATTGTCGAACTCCAGTCCCTTCGCCTTGTGGACGGTGGAGATAAACACGCGGTCCTGCATGCTCACAGCTCCGCAGAGGTCGGCTTCCTTCAGCGTAGTGAGGTCTTGCAGGTGACGCCCCAGTTGTTCGGCCAACGAGTGTCCGCTCTCAGGCGTAAGCATATCCATTTCTATATAGCTCTTGATATATCTGAACTTTGGTATGTCGCCCATTCGGTGCACCTCACGCAGACTGTTATAAGCATTATTCAGCGCCACGACAAGGGCTGGCTCGGCAGTAGGTTCATAGAGCTGTTCCACGGCTTGGGTGTACAGGTCGGCATATAGGCTGCGGAACTTCTCGATGGTGGTGCGATGATGTGCTATAAAGGTGCGCTGCTCGTCAAGCCGCTGACTGCCCAGCCGATAACAGTAATCTACCAGACTCAGCGTAGCCATGATATCGTCGTTGGCCAAGTGGGAGTTCTGTCCCTCCAGCTTCAGTTCGTCCAACAGGAACTTCAGCTTATAGCTACGCAAACGAGGCCGCAACAGTCGGATGAGCTTCAGCGAGTCGTAATAGACAGGCCACAACGTCTTCATAGATAGTTGGGGCGCATAGCGAAGCATGTTGTGCTCCATGATCTGATAGTCGTAGGTGGCGTTGTGGCCCAATATATCGCAATCGCGCGCAAAATCGACAAATCGCTGCATTGCCTCAGCATGAGTGAAATGAGGCTGGCGGGCATACTCCTCAATGAGCGGATTCGGCACGTCGCCCAGCATGGCAGGAATCTCGCGGTCGGTCTCGATGAAGAGGTTGAGCTCATCGACCACCTTTCCATTGCGAACGCGAATGGCTGCTATCTGTACCACATCATCCTCGAACACATTGAGCCCCGTGGTCTCGGTATCGAAGATGACAAAATCGCGCTGCGTATATGCCGTCGCGAACTCAGCCAGATAGGTGGAGTTCTCGTAACAGAGGAAATCGACAGGCGAGATGGAGCGCTGCATGAGCTGACGCACGAACTGACGGGCCGATGACTGTGAGCTATACACACGCAACCCAACAAACAACTGCGACCAGGCTATGAAGTTGTGCTCCATTGCCACAACAGAGAGGTGAGCCAGCAATAGGCGCACATCAGGCGTAGAGAAGAGGTCAGTGCCAGAGACCTTGAAGTGAGGCACGTCGGTCAGAGCGTTACTCAGCTCATCGGCATCGCTATTGAATGCTACGACAACGGCAACCGACTCGTCAGGATAGCCTTCGTAGAGGCGGCGCACCATGCGTGCCACAAGATTCAGTTCATCAACACTGCTATGACTGTCGGACAGAAGCAGGTCGCCTGCTCGTTTCTCAGTAAAATTCTGTGTTGATGGCAACAACTCAGGTGCTATGCCAAGCTGGCGCTCGGCATAGACATTGAACACATCAAGCAAGTATTTGGGGGAACGATAGTTATGATAGAAGTTATGGAAGCCCTGCGCACCGGCCCGCTGGCGAAGCAGCTCCAGAGTGTCGGTCTTGGCTCCCATGAAGGAGAAGATGGCCTGCTGAGGGTCGCCAAGATAGACAACGGTGGCTCCAGGGGCTGTGAAGAGGTCGATAATAGCTAACTGCAAGGGGTTGAGGTCCTGCACCTCATCGACCTGAATCCAGGAGTATTGGGGATGCGACAATGTCGCATCGTACAGGGAAGGAGACGAAGAGGGGGAGGGGACTGATGAGGAAAGAGCGTCGTAGGTGAGGAGGAGCAGGTCCTCGAAATCGAGCAGGTCGTTGCGCTGCTTGTAAGCCTCGTACTGAGAGGCGGCATAAAGAGAGTTGAGCAGGCGGAAGGCTTCGGGACTCAAGAGGGATGCCTCCTCGCTCGTTTGGGGAGACACGGAGCGATAGTGGTCAGCATGTCGATAGAGCTCGATGGCAGCTTCCTGTGAATAGTCCAATCTGAATGCCAGACAGAGTTCCTTCAACAGGCGCGGTGGCAGAGCATCACGATGCACGATGAGCTCATGCGGATGATGGTGCTCGCACTGGTACATGAGGTGCTGAAGATTGATCATCTGCGAATAGCGTTGCCGCTGCTTGTTGTCGCCTAAAACGGTGAGTTCATCCTCGCCCAGATAATCGGCCAGGATGCTGATGCTGGTATCAGTGTCTATGACGGCAGACTGCTCCGGCACAATGTTCTGCTGAAACAGGAATTGTGAACAGAAACGATGCACATTGCCCACGAAGAGCTCACCAAGTGATTCGGTAAGCAATCCGCTGTCAGCCTCGTCCGTTCCAAATTGAGCCATCCGCTCGATGATGCGGTCGCGCATGCCACGCGCTGCACGGTTGGTAAACGTAAGACAGGCCATGTCGTGAAAGGCGACGCCCTGCCTGCGTGCCCACGCAATTCGCTCGGCCAGTACAGCCGTCTTGCCACATCCAGGAGGAGCCAGCACCAGATGATACCCACCCGATGCCTGAATCACTTCCTGCTGTTCTCTGTTGAACTCCATGATAGTTTTCGGTTTTCAGATGCAAAAATACACAAAATCTTTAACAAATCGATAAGTAATTGCTATCTTTGCATACAAAAATCAGTATTAAAGTAAAGATGAACCATCCCACCATCACTCTTGAACAGCTGAGCATAGGCTATTTGCAGAAAGGCAACACCAAGGTTGTGGCCAGCCAGTTGAATGCCGAAATCCGAGAGGGCGAGCTGACTTGCCTGCTGGGGTCTAACGGCGTGGGCAAATCGACCCTGCTACGCACTCTGGCCGCCTTTCAGCCGAAACTGGAGGGTGAAGTATGGATAGACAACGACGGAAAGCGCCTCTCCCTCAGCTCCTATACCGACAAGCAACTGAGCCGACTCATAGGCGTAGTGCTCACAGAAAAGCCCGACGTAAAGAACATGACCGTGCGCGAGCTCGTGGGACTGGGCCGCTCACCCTACACAGGATTCTGGGGCATGCTCTCGGAGAACGACCTGAAAATAGTGGATGAGAGCATAGCACTGGTAGGAGTGAGTGAACTCAGTGAGCGACTGATTGACACGCTAAGCGATGGTGAACGTCAAAAAGTGATGATAGCCAAGGCCCTGGCTCAGCAAACGCCCGTCATCTTTCTTGACGAACCGACGGCCTTTCTTGATTTCCCGTCGAAGGTGGAGGTCATGCAACTGTTGCGCCGACTGGCCCGAAGCATGCAGAAGACCATCTTCATGTCAACCCACGACCTGGAACTGGCCCTGCAAGTGGCCGACACGCTTTGGCTCATGGAAAAAGGCCAGCTCAACGTGGGAACCCCGCGCCAGCTGGCCGATGCCGGAACTCTGTCACGTTTTGTTGAGCGCGAAGGCATCTCGTTTGATGCACAATCACTCAGTGTCCGTGTGACCGAGTAGTAAAATCATCATTTTCAATATTCATCGAGCTTCTCTCTCAGTTCAGCCTTCTTTTGCTGCTTGCTCTTCTTGCGCCACTTCCGTGGAGTCACATAGTTGAGCAGTTTCAGCAAATCTGTTCCCTTACTGGGATCAGCCGTCATCAGCTGGCGCTCCGTCTTGTCGATACTCAGACGTTTCTTCAGTTCTTTCAACTTGTCAGCTTGTTTGCCGTGTCCGAACACCACAACGCCTTCCACACTCAGCAGCTTAGAGATGAGATAGACGGTATCGCGCACTTCAGAGAGATTAACAATGCGGCTTTCATAATTCACATGCGAGAGCACCATTGTCTTCGTACTGTCCGACACTGCGAACCATCCGAGTGAATCGGCTACCACAGAACTGTCCTTGCACACCACATTAGCACCGCCAATGGGAAGGAGTGTCTCCACATCGGCCACCACGAGCCGTCGCTGTGCCGAAACCGATGTTGCAATAGCGGCAAAAACCATTATAAAAAATATTCGAAAAGCTTTCATAGGGTGCAAAAGTAAACATTCCATGCGGTCCAACCAAATTTCAAAAGTCAATTTAACATAAATTGAAAGGGACTTCGCCCACCTTTTCGCACTTTTTTATGGCAAAGAGATAATAATTCGCGGGATTTTGTATAACTTTGTCACCGAAGAAAAGAGAATGAATGATGAAAACAAAACAAATCCTTTGCTGCGCTATGCTCATGCTTTCATTATCGGGCTTTGCACAGGTCTCTACAGGTCTGCACGAGTCTTTCCTCAATCCCCCCGACAGCATACGCGTGGGCTGCTACTATTACTGGGTAAACGAACAGGTGGATCCAAAAGGCGTAGTGGCCGACCTCAAATGGATGAAGGACAACGGCATCACGCTGGCCTTCCTGGCAACAGACATACGCAATCGCACAAACTGGGAGAATCCCTGGGAAGGGCAGACATTCGGCAAAAACAAGTTCCAAAGCAAACTGTGGTGGAAGAACCTGCGCACTGCCTTAAAGACTGCCGGAGAACTGGGCATTGAAATGGGCATCTTCAACTGTCCGGGCTGGAGCCAGTCAGGAGGTCCGTGGGTGAAGCCTGAAGAGGCCATGCGCAACTGGACACCCAATGGCATTGAGGTGTGCAAGACCAATCGGGGTACTGATGTCGTATGCAGCCCCTGTTCGCCAGAAGCAGAAGGCCTGGAAGTTGACAAACTGTCGAAGCGCCACGTCCAGAAGCACTTCGAAGCATTTATCGGTGAGATATTGCGCCGCATCCCTGCTGAAGAGCGCAAGACTCTGACCACCGTTGTGGTAGATAGCTGGGAACGAGGCAAGCAAAACTATACTGACTCCATCTTTGAAAAATTCCAGCAACGCTTCGGCTATCCGCTCGATTATCAGAATGAAGCCTGCAAGAAAGACCTCAACCGTCTCATTGCTGAGTTGGTGGCTTCTGAGTATATGGGCGGACTGACGGAGAAAGCTCATGAATACGGTTTGCGCACCTGGTGCGAGCCTTATGCCCACAGCCCCTTCCCCGGCAACAGCATCACCTACGGCAGTGCTGCTGACGAGGTGGCTGCTGAGTTCTGGGTGGGCGACAGAAAATTCCGCCAGAAGGAGATGGATGCTGCTCTTGGTGCCGCCCGACGTAGCGGTAAGAATCGTGTGTGGGCCGAGAGTTTCACCGACGGGTGGCCAGAGCTGGCCAAAGACGACTGGAGCTTTAAGAAGCTGAAGCCCATTGCCGACCGCTACTTCCATGCCGGCATCAACGCCACCATCCTCCATGTCATCATCTCACAGCCAGGCGATGACCGTCAACCAGCCGTGCGCCCCTGGTTCGGCACCTACTTCGACCGACGCAGCCGTCATGCCGCCGACCTGAAGCCACTGGTTAAATACCTGCGCCGCTGCAACTTCATGTTGCAATTAGGCAAGCCCTACGAGGGAGCCAAAGACTGCCGCATCATGGACGACGGAACTGTCATACGCTTCACTGAAGAGTCGCTCTTTGAGGTAACCTTCCCCAACGGGCATAAGGAGAAGTGGGATCCCGCTGCCAACGATTAAAATTCTCCGTGTGGTGATAAATGAATTCTTCAAAAAAAGACTGCAACGCGGTCGTCAAGCGACAAAGCACTGGTCAGGGGATGACTTAGTATCGGTCATGTGATGACCAAGTATCGGTCATGCGATGACCAAGCATCGGTCATAGCGTGACAAAAGCGCGGTCACGAAAAACGTATGGAAGCAAGAGAACTATTCGACATCTGCAAGGAACTGGCTCATGAAGAGCCGTCGGCCAAAGGACTGCAACGCATGCACGAACTACTCATGCTGTGCTGTAGTGAGGGCACGCGCCATCATGGCGGTGCCTTTGGCAATCTGTTCTCACAGGTGGATTTTCTGTGCAAGCAGTACGGGCTGAGCACGGCTGAGCGCGTGGCTATACAGACAGCCCGACGGCACACCCGACAGGCAGGCAACGAGCCGCTGCCCAGCACAGAAGACTGGCACTACGACCTGCGCGCACTCACCAACTTCGTTTCGGCCACGTTCAAAGCCGATGTCCCCCATGAACTGAGGAAGCTCCTTCCCTCCATCGACCGACCGCTGAAGAAGGACTTCCACGTGGACAGGAAATACCTGCGCTGCATTGTGCGCAGCTGGAACGACGAGGTGATCAGCGTGAGCACCGAAGAGGGCGAGCTCAGCGTGGATTACGGTTCGACCGACGGCGGGCGCGACCTGAGTTATCTGCGGCGCATGCTGCGCGAAGACATGCAGGTGAACCTGCTCGACAGTCACGTGAGAGAGAGCGACGGCACGCTGGTACCCAGGTTCATCATCGTGGAGCCCGACTTCCTGCTCGACATCTCATCCGTAGCAGCTTGTTTCACTAACTACGGCCACCATCCACTCATCTACACCGTCAACCGACTGAAGGAACGCCCCAACACGCAGGCCATCCTGCTGGGTAACTTTGCCGGAACAGCACTCGACGACCTCATCAACGACCCGAAAGGGGCCACCACCGCCAAGTCGCTGAAACGCTCGTTCCGCGAACAGGCACTGCGCTTCAGCACTTGTCAGGGATTCAAGGCCCAGCAGTTCAAGGCCGATGCCGAGATGCAGGTGAGGAACCTGCGCGAGACGGTGAGCGAACTGTTCGAGAAGGAAGGATTCGATCGCAGGAAGGCACTGCTCGAACCTTCGTTCATTTGTGAGCAACTGGGACTGCAGGGACGAGTGGACTTGATGACGAGCGACCTGCGACTGCTGGTGGAGCAGAAGTCGGGGCGCAACATGAAGATAGAGCGACAGAGCCACGACCCACACGGCATGCAGCGCGAAGACCACTACGTGCAGCTGTTGCTCTACTACGGTATCCTGCGCTACAACTTCGGACGAACCGACCAATCGGTCGATATCCGACTGCTCTACTCCCGCTATCCCGTCAGTCAGGGGCTGCTCTCCGTGAACTACTACCGCCAGCTCTTTGCCGAGGCACTGAAGGTGCGCAATCAGATTGTGGCCACCGAACTGCTCACGGCCCGCGAAGGGTTCGGACGAATCATCCCCCTGCTCAGTCCCTCTATTATATATAAAGATGTGAAGCCCGACGGCTATTTCAATCAATACGTGCTGCCCGACATGCTGACGATGCAAAAGGAACTGGCGGCACTGAGCCCTGTGGAGCGCGCCTACTATGAGCGCATGATGACGTTTGTGTATCGCGAACAGGTGTGCCAGAAACTGGGTACGCCCGACCAGTGGCTACAGCACAACAGCGGCTCGTCAGCCGACCTCTGGCAACAGCCCATCACACTGAAGCAGGAGACAGGCAACATCTATGCAAGACTGAGCATCGTGAAGCAGGAGCGCAGCGTGAGCAACGGCGGCTACGACCGCATCACACTATCGACTGAGCCCTCCGACAACGACGTGAAGAACTTCAGACGGGGCGACATGATCTATCTCTATGCATATCATGAGAGGAGAGGTGCGCCCGACGTGAGAACCAGCATACTCTACAAGGGAACACTCGATGAAATCAGCAACCGACAGCTGGTGGTACGGCTGAACGACGGACAGCAGAACGACGACATATTCCAGCCACGCGACGGGCGCTTCTGGGCAGTGGAGCACGGAGGCAGCGACCTCACCACATCGTCATGCCTGCGCAGTCTGCACAAGTTCATCACCGCTCCTGCCCCACTCCACGGCCAGCGCGACAAGAAAGCCCTGCTCTTAGGACAGCGGCAGCCTGAGGCCGACACTGCCCTGCATCTCAGTCGCACGTACAGCGACACCTACGATGCACTCATAGAGAAAGCCATGCAGGCCCGAGACTACTTCCTGCTCGTAGGTCCGCCGGGAACGGGAAAGACCTCGCAGGCCCTGCGCTTCATCGTTGCCGAGGAGCTGGCGAGAGGCCGAGGCCCAGAGGCTGCACAGGCCTCCATTCTGCTCACCGCCTACACCAATCGGGCCGTCGATGAGATTTGCGCCATGCTGTCCTCAGAGGACTTGCCCTATCTGCGTATCGGCAACGAGGCTGTGTGCGATCCGCGCTTCCGCAGTCACCTGCTGGAAGAATCGCTCACTGGCACGCTCCGCCTCGACGACATTCGTGAGCACATCAGCTCGGCTCCCATCATCGTGGGTACCACCTCGATGCTACAGTCCCGACAGGAACTGTTCCTGCTGAAGCACTTCACCCTCGCCATTGTCGATGAAGCCTCGCAGATTCTGGAACCCAACATCATAGGACTGCTGGCTCACCCTCAGATAGAACGATTCATTCTGGTAGGCGACCACAAGCAACTGCCTGCCGTGGTGCAGCAAGAGGCCAGTATGACCACCATTGACGAGCCCTGCCTGCGCGCCATCGGACTGACCGACTGCCGACAGTCGCTCTTCGAGCGCCTGCTGAACTGGGAACGGCAATGCGGACGAACACAGTTCATCGGCACGCTCGACCATCAGGGACGCATGCACCCCGAAGTGGCGCAGTTTCCCTGCACCCACTTCTATGCCCACGAGCAACTGAAACCCGTTCCACTGCCCCACCAGTTGGAAGAACGGCTCGCCTACGACCTGCCATCAGAAGAACCCCTCGACGACGTGCTCAAACAGCAACGCATCATCTTCTTAGACACGAAGGAGCAGCAGGAGGCCGCACTGGTGGCCAAGCTCATCAGCCGCATCTACCGGTTCTATGGCCACCACTTCAATCCCGACACCACCCTGGGGGTCATTGTTCCCTATCGCCACCAGATAGGCCTCATCCGACAGGAACTGGAACAATACGACACTCCCTGTCTGTTCGACGTGAGCATCGACACAGTGGAGCGCTATCAGGGTTCGCAGCGCGATGTCATCATCTATTCCTTTACCGTCAGCCACCGCTATCAGCTCGACTTCCTCACAGCCAGCACCATCAGCGAGAACGGACAGACGATTGACCGAAAACTGAACGTGGCCATGACACGCGCCCGCCGACAGCTCATCATGACGGGACGAGCCGACCTGCTCA
>JAEEGI010021091.1_pt1 | contig 12980 bp, 12 predicted proteins | sample 8958751 | NCBI WGS metagenome assembly JAEEGI01 (sample SAMN16246545, study PRJNA631951) | gut metagenome | biome: gut microbiome; feature: rumen; material: KS-attached | host: Bos | place: Iran: Karaj | collected 2018-10 | reverse complement strand
GCTCGGTGATCACCGGGCTTTTTTTCATTTTTATTTCTTCATTGAGCGGATATACTCGATCAGTGCGACCATAAGAAGGAAGACGCAGGACAAGACACCGCGTTTGAGATCGTAATCAGCGATCTTTCCGCATACCGTGATGACGAAGATACATATCAGATCGATCAGCATCGAATTGGCCGAGATCATGGAAGCTCTGTCTGAAGAAGTGATGCTCTCGTGCTGTATCGATGATGAGATCGGCATGAAGAAACCGAAGAGGAGATCGATCATGCAGAAAGAGATGATGACGATAGGAACATTATGTGAAAACGCGATCAGCAATGCAGAGAGTATCTCCAGTGACAGTATGAGGATCGCCGTTTTGTTTCTGCCAAACAGGTCGCTGGTTTTCTTGGACAGAGCGGAAGACATGTCCAGAAGGCTTGTCAGTATACCGATGTAACTGATCTGGGAGAGCGTCAGGCCGATCTCCAGGAATTTCTCCTGGTTGAGAAAGACCGCCAGAAGATGGGTCGTTTCGGATAAAAGAGCTGTCGCGATCAGAAGCCGGAGCATTTTTCTGTTGCGCAGTACCTCTCCAAACAGGGAAAAGACGTTCCTTTTCGTTTTCTTTTCTTCCGTATTTCTGACTTCTTTCAGAAACAGAGTCAGCAGAAAAGAAAGAGCGTAGGGGAAGATTGTCAGATAGGCACTTAAGCGCAGGTCGTCTTTGATGAAAACGGCAAAGATGAAGGAAGCCAGCAGCATACCGGCTGTCCCGCAGGCAGAATGGATACCGAAATTGCGGTGATCGTTTTCAGGATCGGAAAGATAGATGATACTGCTGTCAACGCCGGAGAGTCCCGCAAACGCAACGGCCAGGACGATCCTTTCCATCAGAAAGAGGAAAAACCCGCTTGCTTTGTAGAACATGATCTTGGAGATGAAATACAGGAATTCGCAGATGATCATGGTCTTTTTGTATCCGATCCGATCGGCCAGCATGCCCCAGGGTATTTCAAGGGCGATCGTCAGTGCATAATTGATTCCTTCGATCAGGGAGATCTCAAACAGGGTGATCCCGTAGGTCGTTCTATAGATCGTGGCAACAAATGCATAGAAAACCATTCCCTGCAGAAAGCAGATCAGGAACATGATCGGGATATTTCTTCGGGTGTCTTTGTTTTCCATATACAGGATTATTATAGTAGAAAAACACAGAAGGTTGTCTGTGTTCAGAGAATAATGACTTCTTTTTCCCTGCAGTAATCCAGTGTCTCATCATCCCAGATCGAGGACTGTACTTCGCCGATGTGAGCTTTATTCATCAGCAGCATGCACAGTCTGCTTTCGCCGATGCCGCCGCCGATCGTGTAGGGCAGTTGTCTGTTTACGATCATCTGATGATATTGATACTGCAGTTTGTATTCTTCATTTTTTTCTTTCAGCTGTTCCAATAACGAGTTTTCGTCGACCCGGATGCCCATGCTGGAGATCTCAAAGGCACAATCCAGCAGTTCGTTGTAGTAAAGCAGATCACCGTTTAGGTTCCAGTCGTCGTAGTCTGCCGCACGGTCATCATGGGGTTCACCGTCCGATAACTTATGGCCGATGCCTTTGATGAAGACCGATTTATATTGTTTCAGAAGAGCTTTTTCTCTTTCCTTGGAATCCAGTCCCGGATACATATCGAGGACTTCCTGGGCATCAAAGAAGTAAAGCTTCTTCTGTAATGTCGTCGTGACGGAAGGATATTTGGCTTTCAAGGCATCCAGCGTTTCCAGGATACATTCATGGATGGCGGATACCGTCTCATAGAGATAATCGAGATTCCTCTGATCTTTCGTGATGACTTTCTCCCAGTCCCACTGGTCGACATAGATGGAATGCAGATTGTCGATCTTTTCGTCCTTGCGGATGGCATTCATGTCGGTATAGAGGCCGTTTCCTTCAAAGAAATTGTAGTTGTATAAGGCCATCCTCTTCCACTTGGCCAGGGAATGGACGATGACACATTCCTTGTCGATGAAAGGCGCGTTGAAATTGACAGCTTCCACCTTCCCGTCGAGGTCGTCGTTGAGACCTGTCGACTTGAGAACGAAAAGGGGAGCACTGACGCGTTTCAGTTTCAGGGCTGCCGTCAGTCTTTCTTCAAATACCCGTTTGATGAAGCTGATGGAGGCCTGCGTTTCATAAAGATCCAGCGAGGATTTGTATCCTTCAGGTAAATATACACTCATGCGATTATTCTATCATAAAACGAATGAAAGAATTTACATAAATTAATGAAAACAATAACAATCCATGAAATTTTTACATGAAAAATGTTGACAGGTGGCTCTCATGTGTTAAACTAATACCATATAAAACAGAAAGGAGATCTTGCGTATGAAACGAACTAGTATCAGAAAATCGGTCTTCTTTTCTGTCGAAGATGTACTGGTCCTTATCGATGTATTGGTACTGCGTTTACGTGGCATTATTATTATGCAGGCGTGCTGATAGATCGATAATGGAGGGCCATTGATGTAAGAAATGATGAGCTTGCTGTTATCGGGTAGCTCATCTTTTATTTTGTTAGAGACAGCTGAAGCTGTATCTATAAATTCACTACTTATAGAAAGGGAGAATGTTATGAAAAAATTATTCGTCTTATTGCTCGCAGTTCTCTGCGCACTGACACTGGCGGGATGCTCCGGCAGTAAAGAAGAGGGCGGCGGAGAAACTCCGGCAGATGAAGCTGTCTATGTCAAACTGGGCGGTTCAGGACCATTAAGCGGTGACGCCAAGGTTTACGGCGAGGCTGTCAGAAACGCAGCTCAGATCGCTGTTGATGAGATCAACGCTTCCGATTCCAAGATCAAGTTTGATTTCAACATGGCTGATGATGAGGCTGATGGTGAAAAAGCAGTTGCTGCTTATTCGACACTCTATGACTGGGGCATGCAGGTTTCGCTGATGACTGTCACATCCGGTGCCGGTGCTGCCGTTGCATCCAGCTATGATGAGGACCAGATCTTCGCGATCACGCCGTCCGGATCTTCCACTGCACTTGTCTACACGGATTCCAAGAATTTCAAGAGCAACTTCCAGATGTGCTTCACCGATCCGAACCAGGGTGTCGCTTCGGCTGACTACATGAAGGAACATTTTGCTGACAAGACGATCGCTGTCATCTACAAGTCCGATGACGTATACTCAGCAGGCGTCAATGAGAAGTTTGCGGCACAGGCTGCTGCCAACGGTCTGAACGTTGTCTATTCCGGTGCTTTCACCGATGATTCTTCTACCGACTTCTCGACTCAGCTGACTGCTGCCAAGGATGCCGGTGCTGATCTGGTTTACCTGCCGATCTACTACCAGCCTGCTTCCATCATTCTGAAACAGGCCAGCGATATGGGTTATGCTCCTGTCTTCTTCGGTGTTGACGGCATGGACGGTATCCTGACACTGGAAGGTTTCGATACTTCTCTGGCAGAGGGCGTTTACCTGCTGACACCGTTTGCAGCTGACGCTGACGATGAACAGACAAAACATTTCGTTGAAGCTTACAAGAAAGCTTACGGCGATACTCCGAACCAGTTCGCAGCTGATGCTTATGACTGTGTCTATGCGATCCATCAGGCACTCGAGAATCTCGGCTACAACAGTGGATATTCTACCAACGGATTATGCGATGATATGATCGCTCAGTTCACTTCCATGTCATTTGACGGTGTTACCGGCAAGAATATGACCTGGGCTGAAAACGGTGAAGTTTCCAAGGCTCCGAAGGCTGTTGTCATCAGCGGCGGTGTCTACGTTTCAGCAGACTAAGATTTCAAAAAACATCTATAAAGGTTGCTGAATCTTTCAGCAACCTTTATGCTGTATATGTGAGGGTTTATGACTTTTCTGACGTATCTGATTTCAGGATTGGCCTTAGGCAGCGTATATGCCATCATTGCACTGGGATATACGATGGTCTACGGTATCGCTAAAATGCTCAACTTCGCCCATGGCGACATCATTATGGCCGGTGGTTATGCGGCGTTTTTTGCGTTTACGAAATTCGGTCTTTCAGCTCCGGTATCGATCGTTCTGTCGATCGCATTCTGCACGCTGCTGGGCGTCATCATCGAACGACTTGCTTACAAGCCTCTGAGGCAGGCAAGTTCTCTTTCCGTACTGATCACGGCGATCGGTGTCAGCTATTTCCTGCAGAATGCGTCGCAGCTGATGTTTGGCTCCGACACCAAGATCTTTCCGGCGATGCTGACGGAGGGTTCTCTGAATCTGGGCGGACTGACCATTTCCTATCTGACACTGATCACGATCGTGACCTGTATCATCATCATGGTCGCTTTGACTTTATTCATTAATAAGACAAAAACCGGCAAGGCTATGAGGGCCTGCGCCGAAGACAAGGGAGCAGCTCAGCTGATGGGCATCAACGTCGATACGACGATCTCCATCACCTTTGCAATCGGCTCCGGTCTGGCGGCGATCGCAGCACTCTTGCTTTGTTCGACATATCCGTCTCTGTCCCCGACGTTAGGGTCGATGCCGGGCATCAAGGCCTTTACGGCTGCGGTATTCGGCGGCATCGGTTCCATTCCCGGCGCTTTATTGGGCGGACTGCTTTTAGGTATCATCGAAAACCTGACGAAGGCCTATCTTTCGACACAGCTTTCCGATGCGATCGTCTTTACGGTACTGATCGTTGTTTTATTAATCAAACCGACCGGCTTGTTAGGCAAGAAAGAGAATGTGAAGGTGTAGCGTATGAAGCAGTTATTCTCAAGAAAAAACAGAGCGCGTACGATCAGCTTCGCCATGGTCATCATCGCTTATATCGTGATCGAAATTCTGACTCACACCATCCGTATGAGCCGTCTTTTCACGTCTTTGCTGGTACCGACCTGCTGCTACATCATCCTGGCACTGTCTCTGAATCTGGTCGTCGGCTTCTCCGGCGAGCTGTCTTTGGGACATGCGGGATTCATGGCGATCGGTGCTTTTACAGCCGTAACAATTTCCGGCCTTCTGGCCGCTTCTGTACCCAATGAGATCCTGAGACTTGTGATTGCGATCGTCTGCGGCAGTGTCTTATCAGGCATTTTCGGTCTGATCATTTCTGTTCCGGTCCTGAAGCTCTCGGGCGACTATCTGGCCATCGTCACGCTGGCCTTCGGTCAGATCATCAAATCGCTGATCAACAACGTCTATCTGGGCTTTGATGCCGACGGACTGCAGTTTTCTTTCGTCACCAACAACCTGAATCTCAACGGAGGAAAGATGCTGATATCGGGTCCGATGGGTGCGACCGATACCGCCAAGATTTCCAATTTCACGAGCGGTTTCGTGCTCATTGTGATCACACTGTTCGTTATTTATTCGCTGATCAATTCCAGGTACGGCCGGGCCATTATGGCTGCCAGGGACAACCGCATTGCAGCGGAATCGATTGGTGTGGACATCTCCAAGACAAAGACACTGGCTTTCGTCATCTCGGCGACCCTTGCCGGAGCTGCCGGTGCTTTGTATGCGCTGAACTATTCGACTCTGCAGCCGGCGAAGTTTGATTTCAACACTTCGATCCTGGTGCTGGTCTATGTCGTATTCGGCGGACTGGGCAACATCAACGGTACGATCCTGGCGACGACGGTACTTTATGTCCTGCCGGAACTGATGAGATCCTTAAGGGATTACCGTATGCTGATCTATGCGATCGTGCTGATCGTGGTCATGCAGATCACCAACAGTGCAAGGATCAGACAGATGATCGAGAAACTGTCAAAGAAATTCTTTAAGAAAGGAGCGGTATCATGAGTCCTGTTCTTGAAGTGAAGAATCTGGGCATTGATTTCGGCGGTCTGACTGCCGTCAATAAGCTCAATCTTGAAGTGAATGAAAAAGAGATCGTGGGTCTGATCGGTCCCAACGGCGCCGGCAAGACGACGGTCTTCAACATGCTGACGAAGGTCTATGAACCTTCCAGAGGCAATATCTATCTCAACGGGCAGGACATCGAGAAGATGGATACCGTTGAGGTCAACAAGGCCGGTGTGGCCAGGACTTTCCAGAATATCAGACTGTTCGGAAAACTGAGTGTTCTGGACAACGTCAAGACCGGCATGAACAATCTGTATGAGTATTCCGTCATGGATGCGATCTTCCATACAAAGAAGCGGAATGAAAACGAGAAGCTGATCGAAGAAAAGGCCGATGAGCTTCTGAAGATCTTCTCGCTATACGATGTGAGGGATGTCGAAGCCGATGCGTTGCCCTATGGTGCGCAAAGAAGACTCGAGATCGCCAGAGCACTGGCGACCGATCCGAAAGTTTTATTATTGGACGAACCGGCTGCCGGTATGAACCCGCAGGAGACGGAGGAACTGATGAAGACCATCCGTTTTGTCAGGGACCAGTTCGGCATCTGCATCCTGCTGATCGAGCACGACATGTCACTGGTCATGAATATCTGTGAGCGGATCTACGTTCTCAATTACGGAACATTGCTGGCGAAAGGAAGCCCTGATGAGATCAAGAACAACGAGAAGGTCGTCAAGGCTTATCTGGGAGACTGATTATGCTGAAGGTGAATAATCTGGTCGTCCGTTACGGGATGATCGAAGCGATCAAGGGTATCAATTTTGAAGTGGACGACGGTGAGATCGTCACTTTGATCGGTGCCAACGGTGCCGGCAAGACGACGACCATGCATACGATATCGGGACTGCTCAAACCTTATTCCGGATCGATCGAAATGGACGGGAAGGACATCACGAAAGTCCCGCCGCACAAGATCGTCGAGATGGGCATTGCCCAGTGTCCGGAAAGAAGAAGGGTCTTTGCCTCCCAGTCCGTGGAAGACAACCTGTTTTTGGGTGCCTATACCAGGAAGGACAAAGAGGGGATCGCTGAGGATCTTAGGAACGTCTATTCTCTGTTTCCGATCCTGGATGAGAGAAAGAACCAGCTGGCCGGAACGCTTTCCGGCGGTGAGCAGCAGATGCTGGCGATGGGCAGAGCCCTGATGGCAAAACCCAAGATCATGCTGCTGGATGAGCCCAGCATGGGTCTCTCCCCGTTACTTGTCAGGGAAATTTTCGATATAATAAGAGATATAAACAGTCAGGGTGTGACGATTCTGCTGGTGGAACAGAACGCCAAGATGGCTCTGGGCATTGCCGACCGTGCCTATGTCATTGAGACAGGCAAGATCGTAATGAGCGGGACCGGGGCAGAACTGCTCAACAGTGAGGACATCAAGAAAGCTTACCTGGGAGGATAATCATGTACGTAAAAGATTATATGGTGTCAAACCCTATTACGCTTAGGGCTGACCAATCTGTTTCTGAAGCTGTCGATATCATGGATGAAAATGAGCTGCACAGGCTTCCGGTCGTAGATGAGGGCGGCAAGCTTGTCGGTCTGGTGACAGAGAGTGTGATCACCTCAAATACGCCGAACAACGCATCTTCGCTTTCGGTATTCGAGCTGAACTATCTTCTCAACAAACTGACGATCCGCGACATCATGATCGAAGAAGTCATTACCATCGATCAGGATGCCTTGCTGGAAGAGGCAGCCGTGCTGATGAGAAGGAACGATATCGGCTGTCTGCCGGTCGTGGAGAAAGACAATACACTGATCGGCATCATCACCCACAACGATATCTTCACTGCTTTCATCGAGCTGATGGGCTACTATCACAACGGCATGCGCTATGTCATCACACTGCCGGAGGACAAGCCCGGCATCATGGAAGACATCTGCCGTATCTTCAAGGAAAACGACGTCTCGATCTCCAACATTGCCGTCTACAACAATAAGAGAGGCATCGAGATCCCGGTCGTAGCTTACGGCTACAAGGATCTTTCCGAGAAGCTCAGGGAAGCCGGCTACAATGTGACGGGTGCCAAAAAACTGCACGAACACTATTAAACAGGAGTCATCCTGTTTTCTTTTCGTGTATAATGAACAGGTATGAAAAAACTGTTTTTCGTTGACATCGACGGCACGATCCTTGACGGTTCACGCAACATGAAGAAGGTATCCGACAAGACCAGATATGCGATGAAGGAATTGAAGAAAGACAATTATGTCTTCATCGCTTCCGGCAGATGCAAAGGCCTTCTGGATCCGGATATCCTGAGTCTTGATACCAGCGGTTTCGTTTTGTGCAACGGAGCGTATGCTGAGGTGGAAGGAAAAGAGATTTTTTCGATGTATTTTACGAAAGAAGCACTTGATGCGATCAGAAGGGTCGTGAAGAAATATGAGGGATTCGTCATCCTGGAAGCGATCGATGAGATGTTTGTCGATTCCAAGCAGTCAAGGGCATACAGAGAGTATATGCACAGCTGGGGCTCGGCCCTGGATGGCTTTGCGGTCGGCGGGGAAGGAAGAAGCGATTATCTGATCTCCATGATCGGTTTTGCGGATCGAAGCATCCTGAAAAATGTCGAAGAGGAGCTTGCGCCTTATGTCGACCTGGCGGCACACAAACAGTACAGTTCCTATGATGTCAACATCAAGGGTATCAATAAAGGAGTCGGCGTGCAGAAGATCATGGAATACCTGAAGGCAGCACCTGAAGACTGCTACAGTTTCGGGGATGCGATCAACGATCTGGAGATGCTGCAGTGTGTAGGACATCCGGTCGTTGTGGACAACTGCGTACCCGAACTCAAGACCTTCGGCTTTGAGCAAACTGACGATGTTCTGGATGAGGGCTTTTACAATTATTGTGTTTCGCATAAGTTGATTAAAGCGCTGTGACTTGCTAAAATAATAGGGAATTAAAAGGAGACGTAACATGGGACTTGGTGACAGATTAAAAGAATTCATTGCACCTGAAGAAGAAGACGAAGAACAGCTCGAACTCACGGAAGAGGAAGCGGAAGCCGTTTCTCCTTACGAGAGGGGCACACTTCAGGGTTCATCCAATATCACTGCAAATACCAATATCGTTCTGTTTGAACCGAGAAACTTCGATGAAGCCGAAGAGATCGGTCATCATATCAAGAGCAAGAGGGCCTGCTGTGTGAACCTGCACAGAATGCCTTCCGAATACCGCCAGAGGATCATCGATTTCCTCTCCGGTGTCGTATATGGTGTTGACGGTTCGATCAAGAAGATCGGTGAAAACGTCATCCTGTGTTCACCGAAGAACCTGCAGGTCGGCGGTGACATCAATCTGAATTCAGACGAAGATTAAGCTAGGATTAAGACATGTCCGTAAAACGATGTGGCGAAGAGAGCTGACGGGAGGTGGAAGTCAGCGTACGGTTTTACGGGAATCACTTATGAGCTCTGATAGATAAAAATATCAGCGTTGCTCGCGTTAAGAGTTTGAGAAACAAATGAAGGTGGTACCTCGCTTTGTTAGCGACCTTTGGTAGCACCTTTTTCATTGGAAGAGGAGATCTATATGGAATACAAAGACACACTGCACATGCCGAAAACGGATTTTGAGATGAGAGGAAATCTTCCCAAAAAAGAACCGGATATTCTGAAACGGTGGGAAGATGACGATCATTATCACAAGATCCTTGCCAAGAATGAGGGACATACCCCTTTTGTCCTGCATGACGGTCCGCCGTATGCCAACGGCAACCTGCATGCCGGCACGGCCATGAACCGCATCATCAAGGATATCATCGTCCGTTCCAAGGCCATGGCAGGTTACTATACGCCGTTTTTCCCGGGCTGGGATACCCACGGTCTGCCGATCGAAAACGCCGTGCAGAAGCTGGGTGTCAACCGCAAGGAGGTCAGTCCCAGGGAATTCAGGGAAAAGTGTGAGGAATATGCGCATCAGCAGATCGCCAAGCAGATGGAGACGGAAAAGCGTCTGGGTCAGGTCGGCGATTATGAACATCCCTACATCACTTTATTCAAGGAATTTGAAGGAAGACAGATCCGTTCCTTTGCCAAGATGGCACTTGATGGGATGATCTTCCAGGGACTCAAGCCGATCTACTGGTCACCTTATCAGGAGACAGCGATCGCCGATTCCGAGATCGTCTATTTCGACCGCAAGGACCCGACAATCTATGTGACCTTCGATGTCAAGGACGGCAAGGGTGTTCTGGAAGGGGATGAGAAGTTCGTCATCTGGACGACGACTCCCTGGACTTTGCCGGGTGACGTCGCCATCACACTGCATCCGGATCTGACCTATGCATTGGTTGAAACCGAAAAAGGCAAGATGATCATGCTGGAGAATCTGGTGAATGATCTGATGGCCAAGTTTGAATTACATGAATATCATGTCTTAAAGACATACAAAGGCAAGGAACTGGAAGGCGTTGTCTGCAAGCAGGTCTTATATCCCGAAGAAAGAGAATCCCTGGTCTGTCTGGCTGACTATGTCACCGATGAAGACGGTACCGGCTGTGTTCATACCGCCGGCGGTCACGGTCTCGATGACTTCTATACGACACAGAAATACGGTCTGCCCACTGTCTGTCCGGTCGATGAAAAAGGCTGCATGACGGCAGAAGCCGGAGACTGGCTCGAGGGTCAGTTCGTCTTTGATGCCAACAAGACAGTCACACAAAGGCTGGAAGATACCGGTCATCTGCTGAAGCTGGAATGGATCACCCACTCCTATCCGCATGATGACAGACTCAAGAAGCCGGTCATCTTCCGTGCCACGACCCAGTGGTTCGCTTCGATCGAGCAGATCAAACCGCAGCTGCTGGAAGCGATCAAAAACGTCAAGTGGATCAACTCGTTTGGCGAACTGCGTCTCACTAACATGGTGAAGGACAGGAAAGACTGGTGTATCTCCCGTCAGAGACTCTGGGGCGTTCCGATCCCCATCATCTACAACGAAGACAAGACGCCGATCATCGATGCCGATGTCTTTGAACATATCGCGAAACTGTTTGACGAGCACGGATCCAATGTCTGGTTCGAATCCGATCCGAAGGATCTGCTTCCCGAAGGTTACAGCAATCCTGCTTCGCCCAACGGCAACTTTACGAAAGAGACCGACATCATGGATGTCTGGTTCGATTCCGGTTCTTCCTGGAACGAACTGATCGCCAGAGGATACTCTTATCCCTGTGATCTGTATTTCGAAGGTTCCGATCAGTACAGAGGCTGGTTCAACTCTTCGCTGATCGTTTCGGTCGCCAACCACGGTGTAGCACCTTACAAGTCCGTCCTGTCTCACGGCTATGTCTGTGACTCCAAGGGCGAGGCGATGCACAAGTCTGTCGGCAATGTCGTCGACCCGCTTGACATCATCAAACAGTACGGCGCCGATATCCTGAGGCTCTGGGCTTCTTCGGAAGACTTCAAGGCTGACATGAGGATCGGTGATTCCAACCTGAAACAGGTCTCCGATCAGTACCGCAAGATCAGGAACACTTTCCGTTTCATGCTGGGTAATATCGCCAAGGATGACTTCACAGCCGATATGAAGGTCGCTTATGAAGATCTGGAACCGGTCGATCAGTACATGATGGTCGCTTTGAACGACATGGCGGAAAAGGTCGAGAATGCCTATGATGCCTATGACTTCGTCATGGCGACATCGACGATGACCAACTTCATGACCAATGAACTGTCCAGTTACTACTGCGACTTCGCCAAGGATATCCTGTATTGCGACAAACTGGATTCACCTCGCAGAAGAAAGATCCAGACCGTGCTTTATACGGCAGTCGATTATCTGGTGAAACTCTGGTCACCGGTACTGTGCTATACAGCCGATGAAGTCTGGAAGTTCTTTGACAACGGCGAGGCCGACTGTGTCCATTACGTCCACTTCCCGAAGGTCGAGCACTATGAGGGAGAAGACGTGATCCGTGAGAATTTCACAAGACTGCATCAGATCCGCAGTGACATCTTCAAGGCCAGGGAAGAGGCGATCAACGCCAACATCATCGAAAAGCCGATGCAGGCCCATGCGCTGTTACATGTATCTGAAGATGACAAGAAGCTTCTGACGGATGCCTTCGGAAATAAGATCAATCAGTGGCTGATCATCGCCAAGGTCTCCTTTGTCGATGAGGAGCTTCCGAAATATGACAACGTTGAAGTCAAGATCGAGATGGCCAAGGGTCATGTCTGTCCGCGCTGCTGGAACATCGTCGAAGAGGAAAACGAAGACGGTCTGTGCGACAGATGTGTCGATGCACTGAAATAAGAATCAGAAATGAGGCTTCGGCCTCATTTTTCTTTTGGCGTATAATAGTGGTATGACAAAAGTCACATTGAAGAAAAACGAAGGACGTACGATCTCCGCCGGAGGACTGTGGATCTTTGACAATGAGATCGATCATATCGAAGGGGCTTATGAAAACGGTGATATCGTATCTGTTGTTTCCTATAAAGACGATTTCATCGGCTGCGGCTACATCAACGATCATTCCAAGATCCGGATCAGGATACTGAGCAGGGATAAAGATGAAGTGATCGATGAGGCTTTCTTTGAAAAGCGGTTTGCGGATGCCTGGAACTATCGCAAGAGCGTCGTCGATACGAAGTGCTGCCGCATCGTATTCTCCGATTCCGACAGACTGCCGGGCCTCATCGTCGACAAGTTCAATGACATCCTGGTCTTTGAGATCGACACACTGGGCATGGATGTCAGAAAAGACATCCTGGTAAAAACCATGACGAAAGTCTTAAAGGATGACGGTGTCAATATCAGGGGCATCTATGAACGCAGCGATGCCAGAGTCAGAACACTGGAAGGTCTTGAGAGAGTCAAAGGATATTTAAGCGAACCTTTTGATACGCTGATCCAGGTAGAAGAAAACGGTGTGAAGCTGGAGATCGATATCGATCAGGGCCAGAAGACCGGCTACTTTCTGGACCAGAAATACAATCATCTGGCCATCCGCTGCCTGTGTAAGGATAAAAGAGTATTGGACTGCTGCACCCATACGGGCGGTTTTGCGCTGAGTGCGGCTCTTGCCGCCAGGGAAGTCATCGGCATCGATGCTTCCGATCTGGCGATCTCTCAGGCACAAAGGAACAGCGAACTCAACGGT
>JAEEGI010021089.1_pt1 | contig 12981 bp, 8 predicted proteins | sample 8958751 | NCBI WGS metagenome assembly JAEEGI01 (sample SAMN16246545, study PRJNA631951) | gut metagenome | biome: gut microbiome; feature: rumen; material: KS-attached | host: Bos | place: Iran: Karaj | collected 2018-10 | reverse complement strand
GGATTGGGGATTGGGCCCAATCCCCAATCCCCAATCCCCAATCCCCAAAACCCTATATATTGCTATTTAAATCAAAAAAATAAACTATTAAAAAATAATGTTATAATATTTAATTATATTATTATCTGATTTTTATTATTTGAAAAAAGAAAAAATATCAAAATAAATAATTTAGCTGTTGTATCAAATGTTAAAATTAAATCAATAAAAAATAATGATTCAAGAATACTTAAAAAAAAACAATTATTAATAACTTTAATTTAAATGATTTAAAAACATTTTCTAAATCATTAATTTTTATATATGATAATTTAGACATTTATGATAAACAAATAGAAAAAATATAGATTAAATAAATGTTAAATGTTTATTGATTGAATTTTATAAAAAAATGAATTCTTTAATGTAAATAAAGTTTAACCAAAAATAAAATAGTATTATTAATTTGGAAAAAATTCCAAATATGGAAACAGGAAAAGAATCTAGAAACCTTTTTTTGATTTTAAATTTTAAGACTTTTATTTTTAAAAAGTTGTTTTATATCTTTTAACAGGTTATTGTGGATGTTGAAAGAAGAAAATATGGAGCAATTCCAATTTTTTTAACTTGTAATTATATTTTAAATAAGAAATATTCAGATATTTAAAATAATGAAACTTTTTTATATTTGTTTATTTGTGGAATCAAAATTCATCTTTAATTTTTATTTTTATCTAATAAATACTGAAAGTGAAGATGTTGAATTTTTAAGGAGAGGAAACAAAAAATTGAAAATTAAATTATCTAGTTTTAATAATATATTTGTTCATATTTAAGGTGTTTGAAATGAGTGAAGTGTTACCCTTTCATTATAATGAATTCTTAATTTTTCCACAAACTCAATTATAGTACTAAATAAGAAAAGAAAAAAGATATTAAGGGATATATGTATTTAAAATTTGGAGATAGTAATAAGAAAGATGGATAAACTAGAATCTTTGCTATCTTGTTTTCATTTAATTTTCTTTTTTTTTTTAATTTGTATTGATTTCTTCAAAAAATTCTTATTTTAAATCCTATTTTTTTGAAAAAATCATCATTTTTTCTTTTATAACTTTTTTCACTAATATTTTCCTTTTTTATTTACTTATTCTTGTTTATCATGTTTCTCTTCTTTATAATCATTATTTGATTTAGAAAATGAATTTTTACTTTTACTTCAAAAAAATTTGAAAATAATTGATTATCATTTTATGATTTTTTGATATCCTATTATATAATCTACAATAATTAATAAAATAATATTTAAAACTTTACTTGAATTTTTGTCTTCTTTTAGTTATTTGGTTACTTATACTTTAATGAACTTTAAATAATTATATATATTATTGTGCTTATTTTCCAAGAATTAATATTTATTCTTATAAAATATTTTGAAAAACTAAATCATTTTAAGATGCAATTATTTTTTTATTTGGGTAAATGTTAATAAATGAAAGATTAAAATGATTATTATTTTTATATGGGCATTATTATTATTGTAATCAACATATAATACATAATCTATATAATATTTTGTATAAAGAAGAATATTAATATCCAAAATATATGTTGCAATTTCGATTTCTCTGAATTCTCTTTATTTTTTTTTCATTTTTATCTATCATATATTATTTAATTATTAATTATTTTATTTCTATATATTCCCTTCTTAGAAACATTCAATTATATCATTTATATATTAAGTTATTAATTCTCTAGAAAATGAATAAAATTTATCTTCTCCATATATTACTTAACTTAAGCATCCATAAAAGCAATTATCATTTCCTTCTATTTTAAATTTTATTGTTTTTTAAGTGCTTCATTATCAAAAAAATTAGGTTTTGTCTCTTTTTTTTTCTTAAAAGTTGTCTTTATTGAAATGTGTTTCTTTAATAAGATTTTTAATTTTCAAAAGGGGATATTCTTATAGTATATAATGTAGGATTCCCTATATTATATGAAAATATTTAATATTTAATATATAGAATAAATATTCATATAAAAATATAATTATAGTAAAAAATAATAATAAAAAAATAAGACAGATAATTAATGATATAAAAAAGAATAATGAGAATCCATAAATCTGATATAAAAGTATAAAACAAAAATTGATATAATTCTTTGATTTTTTTTTAACATAAATAGATTTAATAGACAATAATTTATAATTTATCAATTTATAAAATATATTATATTGTTATTTGAGACAAATATTTATTATTGATTTCTCTATTTATAATTTTTATTTATCTTATATTAAACATTTATTTATTTTTATTATTTTCAAATTAAGATTCTTTATTTTAATAAATTTAAAATTAATATATTTATATTTTTATTAAAATTATTCTTCTTCCTTTTTTTCTGTTTCATTTATTTCTTTATTTTCTTGATTTTTTTCATTATTATTTTCAATATTTTCCACACTATTTATATGTTCTTTTTCAAATGAATTATTATTTTTTTCTCCATTTTTGGTTTTATCACGTAAATTATCATTTTTCATTTGTTCTTTTAAAAAGAATTTTTTACCTTTTCTTGCATTATTAATCATATTTAAATTTTTAATTTTTCTTTTTAATTCATTTTTTTTAAAAACTAAGGCTTTATTATCTTTTTCAGCTTGTTTATAATCAATTTCAATTTGTTTATTTTGATATAATAATTTATGCATTTTATCATCATTTGTTTTTGTAATAGAATTTAATTGGTTTCTACAATCTTTAATTTGTTCTTTTAATGTCATAATTAATTGAAGAGTATCTTTTAATTCTTCTTTTGTAAATGATTTAGCAACTTCTTTTGTTGTTTCTTTTGGCTCTCTTAATTTTTTTATCATCATTTCTAAAGTTAAAATTTTTTCATGAATGATTCTAATAAATCTATCTTGTTTACTAAACTTATCTTGATAATCTTTTATATTACTTTTACTTTGTTTTATTTCTTTCTTTAATGTTTCAATTTTTTCTGTTATTTGATTTTCTTTATCATAATCTGAAATAAATTTAATTTGACTTTCATTTAATTTTAATAATTCTTCATATTGTTTTTTTAATTCATTATTTTTATTAGTTTCTTGTTTCAAAAGATTTTGTAAATTAAATGCTCTTTCTAAATTTGTTTTAAATTCTATTTTATTTTTTAATTTATCAATCATTCTTTTATATCTTTCTGTTTCAGTATTATTGGCACTTATTTCTTTTTCCATTTCTCTAATTTGATTAGTTAATTTCCCTTCTGTATCTTCATTTTTTTTTTCTTCTATTTTTTCTAAAACTTCTTTATATTTTTGATTAGAAATTTCAATTTGATTTCTTAATTCACTATTATAATTACTTAATAATTTAAAATATTTTTCTTTTTTAATTAAATCATTAATTAAATCTTCTTTATTATCTTCATCACTATTACTACTTTTTTTTTCTTTTATTTCATGACTAATATTTGTAACATCATTTTCTTTTAATTCTTTATTATTTTCTACTAATTTTTGAAGTTCTTCTGGTGAAAGTTCATCAGTATTTACTCCAATATCTGTTACTTCAATCAATGATTGCTCATCTTCAGGATATTCTTCTTCTGACATTTTATTTTTATTATTATAACTTATAATTTTTATTTTTTATTTTTTTTATATTCATTTAATGTTTTATTTGTATTTATTAAATTTATTTTTTTTTTAAATTATTTAATATCATGAATACAGATATTGTTCCTCACAATAAATTTAATTTTAATATTAATGAAAGTTTTATAAATAATATTTCCTTTGTGAGATTTAATACTGTTTTAGGAAATTTAAATTTTGATTTGAATTCAAATGAAAATAATTTTGTTAAGATTTTAGAAGAAAAAAATAAAGCTTTAGAACCTTTGGATTATTTAGATGATTTTAATTCTAATGATATATATGAAGAATTATTAAATATTAGTTCTGCTTTTAATTCTTCAGCTCCAGTATCTAAATCTGATTCTATTAATTTTCCATAAAATTCAAAATTTTTTTTATGAATTTGTTGGAAAAATATTATTTAAAAATATCTTGTATTATTAGGTAATTTTTTTTATTTGTTTCACTTAAAATTTATTTAAAATGTTAGTCTTTTATAAATCTAGTAATAATATAAAAAGTAATATTTAAATAATATATATATTTAAAATCTCTATTAAACTTTATAACTATATTAAATAATATTTTTTATTTAGATATATTATAAAATATTTTATGAGATTCAATTATTTTTTGAATTTTAATTACTTGAAACATACTTTGCTTTAAATATAAAAAATATTTTATTTTTTCTAATACCATTAAAAAAGAATCAATACCCAAATTATTTATTTTTATATATAATAAACATTCAATAAAATTTCCGTTTTGTAATAATATATTTATTATTTTTTCATTACTCATATTATTTTTTTCATAAATTAATTCAATATTTTTAATATTTATTTTTTTTTCTTTTTCATTTTTTTTTATTAAAATTAAATTCATTAAATATTGATAAAGATATAATAAATAATTATTATTATCATTTTGATTTGTTAAATTAGTTTTTTCTTTTTCAATAATTTTTAAAGAAGAATCAAGATTTAATATTCCATTATTATAATATGAAAAAATATAAGTTTCTTCATCATCTTTTAAATTATTTTCTAATTTATAAGAATCAGAAAATTTTTTCGAATTTTGAAGTGATTGTTGAAATAAAATTGAAGAAGTTAACTTAATGAAACTTTTATTTATTATTAATTCCTTTTCAATTATTCCATTTTTTTTGTCAGATAAAATTTTTACGCTCAGTATTATACAATCATTAGGAGAAAATATTTTTAAACATAATTCATTTGAAAAAACCATAAATAAATTATCATCAATAAATAAAATATTATTAGTTATCAAAAACGATGTTCTTATTCTATATAATAAATTTATTTCATTCCTTTCATTATTATAAGTATAATAATTTATTACTCCATCAGATTGACAAGATAAAAATTTATTATTATTTCCTAATTTAAAATTAATAATATTTTTTGGAAAAAAATTGTTAAAATTTTCTTCTAGAATTTTAGGTTGATATTTATCTAAATATTCTTTATAATTTAGATATTCATTATAATTTGTTGGGGAATTAATTATTAAATCTGAAAAATTCAAAGAAAATATTTTTAATTGCTTATCTTCTTTTATAAATATATCTATAGTATTATGTATTAATTCTTCATCTTTTAAAGTCAAAGTAGGGATAAATTTAAATGTTATTTTTAAAATATTTTTTGAATAAAATTTACTTACCAAAAATATATAGATGAAATTTTCTGTATATAAAATAATAATATTTATATCATTTTCAATAAATTCCAAAGGTATAATTTTTGACTTATATATAATTATTATTTCATCATTAATAATATTATATTTTATAGTTTTTTGTTCATTTAGATTAAATTTTATTAAACTACCGAATTCATCAATAAAATATATATTCTCTTTAAAAAAGGAAGTATATAAAATTTTCATTTCATTATCAGATAAAAAATTATCAAATATTATTTTATCATTATCAAAATCAAACATATATATTTTATTTAAACATGTTCTTAAATATAAAATTTGATTTTTATAAACTTTAAATTCTTTTATTTCATTTTTTTCTTCTATTTCTCTCTTTATTGTATTTAAAGTGTTCAACTCTTTAGTATAATTATATTTATAAATATAAACATTTTCTTGATGATTTTGTATAAGGAAATATATAATATTTTCATTAACTGATATAAATTTAATTTTTTTTGAAATTGTATTTATATGATACAAAAAATTAAAAGAATCATTTGAAAAAAAACTGATTAAATCATCTGAAGAAATAAAACAAATTTGATTTAATTTTTTAATTAATTTTATTGAAAAAATTGAGGATTTATGAGGATTTTCACTAATTTCTTTATTTTCTTTTGTTTCATAATTATATATAAAAATTCTTCCTTGATTTGAGGAAATAATAATCTTATTATTCGAAATGCAAAAAATTGAAAAATAAAGATATATTTCATTTATTGATTTATCATTATATTTATCTTTTTCAATAAATAATATTTCAAATGTTTTATTTTCAAAATCAATTTTATATGCTTTTAAAGTACCATTTTTATCAATACTAAATAATATTTCATTTAAATAATCTAAAGAAAAAATCATATTTTTTTTACTTTCTATTTTTAAAATACTTTGAAAAGTTTCAGAATTTTCTATTAAAAAAATTTCAATTGTACCATTCTTTAACCCTAAAGTAATATAAATTTTATTATTATGAATTAAATGTTTAATAATCATAATTGAATTATCATCTTTAAAAGGAATAGAAATTAATTTTTTTATAGAATCATTTAATAAATTATAAATTTCAAAATTTGAATTATTTGAAGTGTATATTATATTATTATTCTCAATATAGTCAAAACATTTAACATTAAGATTAAAATTTATATTAAATTTATTTTCACAATCTAAATCTTCAACAAATTTATTATTTATAATTTGATATATAATAAGCTTTCCTAAATTTGTTATTATGAAAATTTGTTCATTTATAGAACAAATAACATTTAATCTATCATTAGTTGCAATAATATTAGATGATAAAATTTGAGAAAATACTTTATTTTCTAAATCAATAACTATTATAAAACTATTTGAAATATATATTAAATATTTATCTTTAAAAATTATAGATGAATATTTATTTCCCCAATTTGGAGAAGGAGGAATTCCTTTTAAATGTTGATATAAAGTTTTAAGAGAATTATTATTTGTTTTTATTTTTGATTTGTTTTTTTTCTTAAACATTTTAAATAAAAAATAAGATAATAATTAAAAACTCTTTTATTTTAAATTCATAGATTATTTTATTTATTTAATTATTAATAAATTAAAAAACTATTTCAATAATGTTTCAATTATCTAATAAACTTTCTCAAGATTTTAATGAATTAATAATAAGAATAGATTCAAATATAAATTATTTAAACATAAATAAAGAAGATAATAATTTATTAAAAGAAACGAATAATTTACTTTCAAGTGCTTCTTTAATTTTAATTAAGATGTATGAAAATTCAAATAATTATCCACTAAAAGATTTAGAAAAAAAATATAAAATATTAGAAAATAAAAAAAAACAAATTTCAAATATAACAAATAAATACCATTTCAATTTATTAAATAAAGTAGAAAATAATAGAGATGAAGAAATGCAAACATTAATAAATCACGATGAGCAACCAATAGATATGAATTATTTAACTAATTATAATGAATCTTTATTGTATGGAACATTAAGAAATTTAAGACAAATAAATGAAAATTTAAAAGAAACTTCAATTGGATTAAATCAACAAGGTAATCAATTAAAAATATCATCTGAAAAAATGGATAATAATATTCAAAATGTGAAAGAAGGAAATAAAATATTAAATAGTATAAGATGTTCATCATTCTGTAAAAAAATATGGATGATGATAATAAATATGTTATTATTTATAATAATATTACTTTTAATAACATTAAAAGTAATATCTTATTTAAAATAAAAAAATTAAATTAAAACTAAAACAAAATTTATTTGCATTTAAAATTTATTTATATGTAAATATCTAAAAATCATTCTTCTTCATATTTTTTTCATAAAAAATATATCTTTCTATTTTTTATTATATTATGTTGTTAGTTCATTCTCAAATTCTTCATTATTTATTTTCTGATATTAGAAATCTAATTTATTTATATAAAAAATAAATAATTTTTTCTTTAATTGTTTTTGAATTTCCTTTAAATTATAAAATCATTTTTATATTTCCATAAAACAATACAATATATTTAATATAATTTTAAATAATATAATTTTTAAAAATAAAATAATTAAATAATTAATTTCTAAATACATACATTTCAAGAAAAAAATAAATTATAATTTTTCATAAAAAAACAAAAAATGGAAAACTTAAGAAACATGATTTCAAATTTATATATATATCAATTTCAAAAACAAAATGAAAATAACAATATATCATTAAATAAAAGTAATAAATCAAGTAGAGAACTTTCTCCAATTCCAATGAATAATTCAATACATAATTATATAGAAATTCCAAAATTAAAAAATGAAAATTCAAAAAATAAAAAAATAAATAATTTAAGATCTTATTCCCCAAATTATAATATTTTACCAAATGATTTAATTAAAAAACAAAGTATAAATTATATAACAAAAAATAAAGAATTATTAAAAGAAAAAGAAATAAAAATGAAAGAAGAAAGATTAAAAAAAGAAAATGAAGCTTTAAATTTATTATTAAATAAAAAAGATTCAAATAAAAATTATATTAAAATTCAAAGTAGATTATATGATTATGAACAAAATCAAAAAAAAAAGAAATTAGTCAAAATACCAAAAAATAATATCCAAAAAATAAGAAGTCAGAGTTCTGAAGCAAGGCAAAAAATAGAAAATAATAATAATATAATAGACCAAAATTCATTAAAATATTATCAAAATTTAGGAGATATAATTTTACCAAAAATTAAACCAGAAACTTCTCCAATTAATAATGAAATAAATAAAACTTTAAATTATAATATTAATAATAATAATAATAATAATAATAATAATGATAATAATAATAATAATGATATTATTATCTTAAACAAAAAGGAAAACGAAAAAAAAATAAATAAGAAAAATATACTTGAAGAAGAAAAAAAAGAGAAATTAAAAGAATTAACTGAATTAAAAAAAAATTTGGAAATTGAATATTTTTCTTTACCAATTGCAAGATTAAGCAAAAAACAAATAGAAAGAAAAGGAGAAATTGAAAGAAACTTAAATGAAATTGATAATCAAATGAATAAATTGTCTTATAAAAATATTATTATTAAAATTTAAGTATTATTATTATTTATAAATATATTAAAATTAATTAATTATCACAAAAAATAGTTATCTTTTTTTGAAAAGAAAATTTTTTTCTCTTTTTTTTTTTTTTTTTATATTTTTGTAACTCTAAGAAAAATTTTATTTCTTCATTTTCATTAACATTTTTAATTATTTCAATAATATCTAAGTCTTTATTAATCCATTTATTAACTAATAAGCTTTCAACATTTGGCCTTTCATTAATATTTTCTTTAAATAGAGAAATTAATAAATCTTTAAATTCTTTTTCATTTTTTAAAGTATCATCGTTATTAATTTTATTTTGCGCATCATGAATCTTTTCTTTAATTATTTGTTTTTTTTCATCCAAAGTTCTTTTATTGTCTTTCAAAAAATCTTTTAAATTATTTTCAATTATATGTTGATAATAATAAATAAAATATATTATTAATCCAATACTATAAATATCTATTTGATAGCAAATATCATTTTCAATTGTTTTATCAATATTATAATATTCAGGTCCTTTAATATTCCAAGTGGAAGAATTTAATTTAATATTTTCTTTTTCTTTTTTTACTTTCATCACAGAAAAATCTCCTAATTTAAAAAGAAAAGAAGAACAAATTAAAATATTTTCTGCTTTAATATCACAATGAACTATATGATGTTCTTTTAAAAATAATAGACTATGAATTAATTGATATAAAATAAATTTAATTAATAAAAGACTCATATGTTGTATATTTTGAAATAACTCTTTTTTATTATTTAATTTTAATAAATTTGCTTCATAGAAATAAGAAGTAAAATATTTTAAATCAGAAAACAACGCATATTCCATAACAAGTGAATAATAAATAATATTTTTTTCTTCATCTTTAAATATACTAAAAGTTCTAATACAATATTTACTTCTTATATTTCTTGACCAAGCAAACTCATTTTCAACTGATTTAATTCCTTCATTTAATTTATTCTTATCTTTAAATTTTTTATTTACTTTTACAATTTTCCAAGCATATTTATTATCTTTCACAGTTATACAATACACTATTCCATAACCACCTTTTCCTAAAACTGAATAATTTTTTATATTAAAATTATGCTTATTAGCAATTTTCTTTATTTCCTCTTCCATATTTATTAACAAATTTTTTATTTAAATATCACCTTTTAAAGTTTGTAAAAAATAGTTAAATCTGATTTTTTGATTAAAATTATTTAATTGGATTATTAATTTTTCTGAAAAGCAAACAGTTTTTTAGAAAAAGTAGAAAATTATTTTTGTAAAATCCTTTTTGTTCAAAGATATTCAAAAGAATTGTTTTGAGTCATGATATTTTTAAAATTTTAAATTACTTATAAATTAAATTAGTTATTTCAAAATTATTTTTTAATCTCTTCTTGAGTATAATAACTATTTTCTTTCAAAAAAGAATTTTAAGAAAAAATTATTTCCTTTTATTTGTCTTATGGAATAATTAAAATATATATTAATTAAAAGAAATGAAATATATTCTTTTTGTTCCATTTAAAAAAATATTTATTATTGATTAGTTTTACATAAGAAATTAAAGATAAGAAATAAAATATAAGGGAAAAAATAACTTTAAAGAAGATCAAATAAAGAATTCATGTACATATGTTTAATATTAATTAATTTATTTTTTTATTGTCTACAAAAAATTATTTATTTCTTTTCAAGTTTTTGATTTTTATTTTTTTTAAATTTTTCCAACCCTTTATATAGTATTTCATGAAAAAGTTAAATAAAAGAAAAAATTATTCGGAAATAAAAAAATGAAAAAATAAAAAATAGTTAAAAATAAATATTAAAATTTAAAAATTAAAAAAAATATTACAATTTGAAATTAACATTCTAAAATATAAAATTAATAAAAATCATAAACGATTCTTAAATTTTTTTACATTAAAATAAAAAAATTTAAATAAAATAAAATAAAAACAATATTTTAACAACATTTTTTTTTTTTATTTTTTAAATTTCCTTTTTGAATTTGAATATGTTCTTTGGAATAATTTTCCCCTCCATTTTTTTCAATATAAATTTGAACTAAACTAATAAAAGCATTTCTAACACTTTCTAAATTTTTAGCTGAAGTTTCAAAAAGAAAACCATTAACACTTTTAGCAAATTGTTTTCCTTCATCAATAGAAATAGCTTCGTTAATATATAAATCACTTTTATTAGCAAGAATTCCTAAAATAACATTATTAGTATTATCTTTAACTTTTTGAAGCCAAAAATTATTTAATTCAACAAATGAAACTTTATCTGTAATATCATAAACCATTAAAACTATATTTGAACCTTTTAAAAATAAAGGAGTTAAACTTCGAAATCTTTCTTGTCCTGCTGTATCCCATATATTTAATTTTATTTCTTTATTATTTATTGTTTCTATTTTTGTGAATTTATCTGTTCCTATTGTTGATATTGATTGATCTATAAATAATTCATTTATATATTGATTTATTATTGATGTTTTTCCTACTGATGATTCTCCTATTACCACTATTTTTAATTCATTATTGTCATCTTGTGATAATATTGTACTGGAAATGTTCATTTTTTTTATGGATTTTTTTGGTTTTTTTTTATTTTTATTTTTTTATGATTTTTATTTTTGAAAATAAAATATGTATTTAGAAATGATTATATAAAGATAAATCAAAATACTTTTAATATTGATTCTTAAAAATAATTATTTTTTCAAACAGAGAAAATATATAGAATTGTTAAATAAAAAATAAACAAATTAGATTAAATTAATTTTTGAATAATCTTTGAAAAAAAAAATATAATAAAAAACAGAAAGGGACATTTTATTTAAATTATAAAGCATTATAATTTAATTAAATAAAAAAAAAGAATAAATTAATCTACCTAAAAAAATTTTATAAAAATTTTTAATAAATAAATAAATAAAAAATAAATAGAGCTATTATTGAAGATAATAAAAAACCCTAAAAGTAAAAATTTTACTTTTTTTTTAAAATGAGATATCTACAAACACTAAATAAATTTAATTCAATTCAATATCATTGTCATTACTAATATCATTCTTACAAACCGGGCAATTATTATTATTATTATTAAACCATTCTTCAATACAATGTCCATGAAAAATATGAAAACAAGGTAAAGTTTCACATTCATCTTCAAGTTTATATTCTTCCATACAAATAATACATTTTTTAGCAAAATCATCTAATTTTTCGATTTTATCTAAAAAAATTTTATCTACTTTAAATTTAGGTAATCCTCTTATTATACTTTCAATTTTTTGTTGCTTAAAAAATTCATTTTCATCAAATTCAAAATATAAATCTCTATCAATAAATTCATTAATTAATCTTATTCTCTCATTATAATTATTATTTCTATTATTTCTATTATGATTATGATTATGATTATGATTATTATTATGATTATTATTATTTCTTCTTAATAAATTTCTTTCTCTTTCAATTTCTCTATCATTATTTAATCTATTAATTAATTGTTGTTCAGTTTTACCATATTTAAAAATTGTTTTAGTATTTTTATTAATAAAACCATTTTCAGGATGAGATTTTAAAACGAAAAATTTTATATTTCCAAAAGAAATAATATCTCCTCTTTCAATATATTTATTCATTCCAGAAAGAAAATTAGGTTTATAAAATCTTTCAATAATAATATTTTGATTTTTTCTGTCATTAAAAATTGGATTTTCATTTAAAATAATAGCTAAAGTAACAGAACGAATTTGTTCAATATTTTTATTTTTAATATTTATTATTGTTTCATTATTAATAACACCAAAAGAAGGATAACAATTTCTAATAAAAAAATCATATGAATTAATTCTAGTTAAAGAATTATTATAAATAGATAATTGATTTTTATAAGGAGTTAAATATATTTTTTCTTTTATTTCTTCATTACTTTCATTTTCTTAATTTTTACATGTTATAAAATTCGCTTCTTTTTTTTGAATAATATTAC
>JAEEGI010021087.1_pt1 | contig 12983 bp, 10 predicted proteins | sample 8958751 | NCBI WGS metagenome assembly JAEEGI01 (sample SAMN16246545, study PRJNA631951) | gut metagenome | biome: gut microbiome; feature: rumen; material: KS-attached | host: Bos | place: Iran: Karaj | collected 2018-10 | reverse complement strand
GATGTATTCCAGCGGGTTGTGGCGCGGGTCTTCACCGGCTTCGACGGCGAGACGCTTGTGTCCGATGCGGATCAGCGCGCGGACCTCTTCCTCGATCTCCTGCTGGGAAAGCTTACGGCGGGGAATCGTGCGGTTCTTGGCGTGATAGGGGCAGTATGTGCATCCGTTGATGCAGTAATTCGACAGGTACAGGGGAGCGAAAAGGACGATCCGGTTACCGTAGAAACGGTGTTTGATCGAAGCGGCGAGCGCGTAGATCTTCTCTTCCAGTCCGGGTTCGTTGCAGTCCATCAGGATGGCGGCTTCCCGGTGGGTCAGGCCCTTGCAGAGGGCGGCCTTTTCCAGGATTTCAAGCACACGCTGGTGATTGCCACTTTCTCGGGCGGCTTCCTCGAGGGTATCGAGCACTTCCTGGTGGTCGATGAATTCCCCGGCGTGGGCGGACTTGGGATTATACATGATCAAAACTGAATTTGGAACACAAAAGTAGGGAAGATTTCGTATATTTGCAAGTTATAACCGAGCGAGAAAACATGACGCAGAAACAACATATTCTCCTTACCTTGGGCAAGGACCTGCTGTTCATCCTGGTGGCCCTTTTCCTCATCGTGAAAGGCCGTTTCCTGGGCGCCGTCATCGGCGTCCTGGCGCTCCTCTGGTACGGCCGGGACTTCTCGTTCCGGATCAGGCAGCTGGGGCAGACGGCGGATTCCAAACGTGACAACGTGGAGCGTCCTTCCGAGACCCGGCGTCCGGAGGACAGCCCCATCATCGACGACGGAAAGATCCAGGTGACGGACCTTTCCGGCGCCAAGGAAGTGGATTTCGAAAAGGAATAGGACATGATTCCGCAGGAGACGGTGCAACTCATCCTGGACACGGCGCGCGTCGAGGACGTCGTGGGCGATTTCGTGACGCTGAAGCGCCGCGGAAGCAGCCTGTGGGCCTGCTGCCCCTTCCATAATGAGAAAACGCCGTCCTTCCATGTGGAGCCCTCCCGCGGTATCTACAAATGCTTCGGCTGCGGCAAGTCCGGCACGGCCGTGGGCTTTGTGATGGAGTACGAGAAGCTCTCCTACACGGAGGCCCTGAAGTACCTTGCCCGCAAGTACCACATCGAGGTGAAGGAGAAGGAAGAATCGGCCGAAGACATCGCTGCGCGCCAGCGGAACGAAAGCCTTCTCGCCGTATCGGAGTTCGCTTTCAATTTCTACAAGGAGCAACTCTCCACGGAAGAAGGCCGCGCCGTTGCCGTCCAGTATTTCCATTCCCGCGGCCTGGAGGATCAGACCATCGCCAAATATGGCCTGGGATGGGCCCCCAAGTCCAAGAGCGCCTTCACCGAGGCGGCGAAAGAGGCTGGTTACAAGGACGAATACCTCCTGGAGACAGGCCTTTGCGCCCAGTGGGACACGGATGGTTCCCTGCACGACCGCTTCTATGACCGGGTGATGTTCCCGATCCATTCGGTGAGCGGCCGCGTCATCGCCTTCGGCGGACGTACCCTGTTCACCGACAAGTCCGTCGCCAAGTATGTGAATTCCAAGGAGTCGGAGATCTATGTCAAATCCCGCTCCCTCTACGGCATCTATTTCGCCAAGTCCGCCATCTCCCGGGCCGACAAGTGCTACCTGGTGGAAGGTTATCTGGACGTCCTGTCCATGCATCAGCTGGGCATCACCAACGTGGTGGCTTCCAGCGGAACCTCCCTGACCGTGGAGCAGATCCGCCTCATCAAGCGGTTCACCGAGAACGTCACCATCATGTACGACGGCGACTCGGCCGGCATCCACGCCGCCCTCCGCGGCATCGACCTGATCCTGAAGGAAGGGATGAACGTCAAGGTCGTCCTCATTCCCGACGGTGACGATCCGGACTCCTATGCCCGGAAGCATACCCTGGAGGAGGTGGAAGCCTTCATCGCTTCCAACGAGCAGGATTTCATCGCCTTTAAGGCAGACCTCCTGCTGGATGAAGCCGGGAACGACCCCCTCAAGCGGGCGAACCTCATCAACGACATCGCCGATACGGTCGCCGGCATTCCCGACGCGGTGAAGCGGTCCGTCTATACCGATTCCATCGCGGCGAAATTCCGGATCGATGCGGACATCCTTACGGACCGCGTCCGCCGCACCCGCGAGAAGATCCAGGGAGAGGAGCGGACGCAGGCCCAGCGCGAAGCTGCCCGGGCCCGTCAGGCGGAGGCCCCGGCACAGGAACCGGAGCCGGCCGTCTATACCCCTTCCGTCAACGAACTGAGCGCGTTGGAAACGCAGAATCCCCAGGTCGCGCCCTCTGAACGCGAATTGTTGGGATTCATCCTGACCGACGGCTGTACGCAGCTGGTTTTCGAAAGCGATTCGGAATTCTACGACCCGGAAGGGTCGCAGACCGTCGCCGAATTCATCGACGGGGCGCTTTCCGGGGACGACATCCAGTTCGCGAACGAAGGTTATCGGCGCACCTATGACGCCTATTTTACCCTGTATGACGAAGGAAAGTCGCAGGAGGAGATCATCCGCGACCTGCTGAACGGGGCGGACGATACCGTCCGTTTCGTGGCCTCCCAGCTTTCCGATGTCAAATATGCCTTGACAGTCAAGCATTTCCAGGAGGCGCTCACCACCCGCAACTCCTGGCTCACGAATTTCGTCCCCAAGGCTATCCTGGCCTACCACGACAAGCGCCTGCTGTCGGAACGGCTTGCCCTGACCCGGGAGCTGGCTACGGCCGGTGCGGACCGCCAGCTGGAGATCCTGTCCGCCCTGGAACGCATCAATGAAATGAAGAAAAAGATCAACATAAAACTCGGAAGATTGAAATGAGCGACCACAAGAGAACCCTCGTGACCTGCGCACTCCCGTACGCCAACGGTCCCGTCCACATCGGCCACCTGGCCGGCGCCTACATCCCCGGTGACATCTACGTCCGTTACCTCCGCATGCGGGGCGAAGACGTCGTCTTTGTCTGCGGTTCGGACGAACACGGCGTGCCCATCACCATCAAGGCGCGCGCCCAGGGCGTTACCCCGCAGGATATCGTGGACAAGTACCACCAGGTGATGAAAGATGCCTTCACGGGTCTGGGAATCAACTTCGACATCTATTCCCGCACCACCTCCCAGGTGCACGACGCCACCGCGTCCGAGTTTTTCCGGAAACTGTACGACGACGATAAGTTCATCACGAAGGAGACCGAACAGTATTATGACGAGGAGGCGAAGACCTTCCTCGCGGACCGCTACATCGTGGGTACTTGCCCCAAGTGCGGCAATCCCGGCGCCTATGGCGACCAGTGCGAGAAATGCGGCTCCACGCTGAGCCCCGAGGAACTGATCGACCCGCGTTCCGCCCTGTCCGGTTCTACGCCCAAGAAGGTGAAGACCAAGCACTGGTATCTCCCGCTGGACCAGTACGAGCCCTGGCTCCGCGACTGGATCCTGGAGCAGCACAAGGAGTGGAAGACCAACGTGTACGGCCAGTGCAAGAGCTGGCTGGACGGCGGCCTGCAGCCCCGCGCCGTGTCCCGCGACCTGGACTGGGGCGTTCCGGTGCCCGTGGAGGGTGCCGAGGGCAAGGTCCTCTATGTCTGGTTCGACGCGCCCATCGGCTATATCTCCAACACGAAGGAACTCCTTCCGGAGAGCTGGGAAAAGTGGTGGAAGGATCCCGAGACGCGCCTGGTGCACTTCATCGGCAAGGACAACATCGTGTTCCACTGCATCGTGTTCCCGTCCATGCTCAAGGCCTACGGCGACTTCATCCTCCCGGAGAATGTCCCGGCCAACGAATTCCTGAACCTCGAGGGCGACAAGATTTCCACCTCCCGCAACTGGGCCGTCTGGGTCCACGAGTATGAGGAGCAGTTCCCGGGCCAGGAGGACGTGCTGCGGTATGTCCTGACGGCCAATGCACCGGAAACCAAGGACAATGACTTCACCTGGAAGGACTTCCAGCAGCGGAACAACTCCGAACTCGTGGCCGTGTTCGGCAACTTCGTGAATCGCGCCGTGGTCCTCACGCACAAGTATTTCGGAGGCGTCGTCCCGGAGAACCGCAAGCCCGAACCCATTGACGCCGAGACGCTGGCGGCGGTCATCCCCTGCAAGGAAGCCCTGGAAAAATACATCGAGACCTTCCATTTCCGCGAGGCCCTGAAGGAGGCGATGAACATCGCCCGCATCGGCAACAAGTACATTTCCGACATGGAGCCCTGGAAGGTGGCGAAGACGGACCTGGACCGCACGGCTTCCATCCTGTACACCTGCCTCCAGATCTGCGCCGACCTCGCCATCGCCTTCGAGCCTTTCACTCCGTTCAGCGCCGGGAAGCTCCGCGACATCCTCCGCGTGGGCATCAATGCCGGCACCGACCACCGCACCGGTGAAGGCACGCCGACCGTGAACTTCTACAAGCCGGGCGAAGGCAAGGCCCTGCATACGGGTGCCGTGCCTGCGGAAGGCATCGTTCTCTCCTGGCCGATGCTGGGTGTCCCGGAACTCCTGCCGGCAGGGCACGCCCTCGGCGAGGCCGTACTGCTGTTCCAGAAGATCGAGGACAGCGTCGTGGACGTCCAGATCGCCCGCCTCGCGGCCATCAAGGCCGAACGTGAAGCGGCTGAGGCCGCCAAGGCTGCCGAAGAAGCCGCCAAGAAAGTGGAGCCGCAGAAGGCCGAGGTTACCTTCGACCAGTTCGGCGCAATGGACATCCGCACTGCCACGGTCCTTGCGGCCGAGCGTGTCCCCAAGACGGACAAGCTGCTGAAACTCACCATCGACACCGGTATCGACACCCGCACGATCGTCTCCGGCATCGCCGAATACTACAGCCCCGAAGACATGCTGGGCAAGCAGATCTGCATCCTTGCGAACCTCGCTCCCCGCACCATCCGCGGTATCGAATCCAAGGGCATGATCCTCATGGCCAAGCAGGGCGACGGCAAGATGCGCTTCATCACCCCGCAGGAAGTGGTCACCAACGGAGCCCAGATCAATTAGGCGTTCCGGCTAACCGCCTGAAACACAGTCTATTAAAGAATTCTCCCTGGTGCATTTGTACCAGGGAGAATCGTTTAACCCGTTGAGGCTGAGCTACTTGGGCGGAACGCCTATTTGCTCAAATTGATGAACGGCAGGGCGCTGGAGCCATTGTAGGTCGGGAGTTCGCCGTTCCACTTCTCAATGGCGTACTGCTGGACGAGCAGGGCGTTCAGGGAAGCGGCGACCACGCGGTTGTAGTAGGCTTCGCCGTCACCCTGGATCTTCTGGGCTTCTGCCTCACCCTTGGCCTTGGCGATGGCGATTTTCGCCTCAGCCTCGGCTTCCTTCACCTTGTTTTCGGCCTTGAGGGCGTTCTGGACGGCCTCGTTCTTGGCGTTGATGGCTTCGGTCAGCGAGGCCGGCGGATCGATCTTCGTCGTGAATTCGCGGACGATGAAGCCTTCGCGGTTCATGGACTCGTCCAGGCGGGCGCGGACCTCGGTCTCGAACTTGGCCCGGTTCGCCATCAGCTCATCGGACGTGTAATTGTTCGCGCAGGTACGGTAGGCCTCGAAGATACAGGTGTTGATGTAGCCCATCTCCAGTTCGCGCACCGGCTTGCGGTACTTCACGAAAATGTCCACGGCCTTGTTCTCGTCGATCTGGTAGGCGAGGGTCGGGGTCATGGAGAAGATGGCCGCATCCTTGGGGTTCACCGTGAACGGCTCATAGGTAACGCGCTGGATATAAGTGGGATACTCAAAGATGCTTTCCGTGATGGGATTGTACCATACCCAGCCGCGGCAAGTACCTTCCACGCCGCCGCGGAGCTGTGCGTTGGAAGACCATTTCTTGAACTTGATACCCACCGCCGCGGAGTCGATGGTGGTGCAGCAGGAGGCCATCAGGATGATGGCCAGCGTAGTGACTCCAAGGGAAATCCATGTGGCCTTGCCCAGGGAGAACTTGCGGGGAGTGATGGTTTTCGTCGCTTTCATATCTGAGGAATGTTGAGTGATTACAGGTAAACCAGCCGGGAAAGGACCGCAGGATCGAAGAGCCGGCGGGCCATCGCCCTGAGGGCTTCCGGCGTGACGGCTTCGATGCGGGTGCGGGTTTCCGCGCTCGTGTCGATGCGCCCCCAGGCGAGGAGGCTCTTGCCCATGGAAAGGCACTGCGCCTCGCCATTGTCGGAGGCGATGGCAAGCTGTCCGAGAAGCTGTTTCTTGGCGGCCTTCAAGGTGCGCTCGGAAAGCGGCACTTCGCGCACGCGGTCGAGAATCTTGTCCAAAGCCGAGAGGCAGCGTTCCAGGTTGGGCTTGTCGCAGCCGAAGCTGATGGCGAAAATGCCGGTGTCGGCGTATTGGGTGTAGTTGCATTCCACATTGTACACCCATCCGTGTTTCTCCCGCAATTCGCGGCCGAGAAGGGAGTTCGAGCCCGGCCCGCCCAGGATGTTGCCCAGCAGGGCCGCCGTGATGCGGTCCTCGCTGTCATACAGCGACGGTGCCCGGCTGCCCAGCACGGCATTCACTTCATGATGACGTTTGTCCACGGTCTTGGAAAAGGGCGGGATGGACTCCAGGGAGGACGATGTCCTTGCCGGGGCCTCTGCCAGCGAGGCCCCATCTTGGGGAAAGACCTTCGCCACACGCTTCAACACCTTCTTTTCCAAAATCTTCTCGTCGATGTCGGCGACCAGGGTGAAGGCCATCCGCTCCGGGACGAAGAAGGTCCGGACAAAACGGCGGAGGTCGTCGGGCGTGATGCGCTTGACGGTGGCGGCGGTGCCCAGGATGGGCTTTTCCAGCGGATGTCCTTCGAAAAGCATCCCCTCGAACTTGTCGTAGACATCCTCATAGGGATTGTCCTTGTAGGAAATGATTTCGTCCAGGACCACGCCGCGCTCGGTCTCGATCTCGGCAACGGGGAAGGTGGCTTCCGTCGCCAGTTCGAAGAGCAGGCCGGCGGCCTTGCCCAGGTCCTCCTTCAGCACGGTGGCATGAAGGACGATTTCCTCCTTGGTGGTGTAGGCGTTGAGTTCGCCGCCCAGGCGGTCCAGGTAACTGTTGATGACCGAGGCGCTTTTCCGGGATGTTCCCCGGAAGATCGTATGTTCCGCGAAATGGGCGATACCGCCCGGGAAACCCGTTTCATCCCGCGTCCCGCAGCGGATGCTCAGGGCGCAATAGCCGACGGCGGAGCCGCTGCGCCGGACGGCGTAACGAAGTCCGCAAGGTGCCGTTCCGCTCCGCATTACCTGCCTTTGGATATCCTGCGAAGGTCTTCGGCGAGGAAGCCGGGACCGTTCTTGCCCGTGACCTTGTGCTTGCGGATGTAGTAAAGGGTGTCCGTATCCGCCTCCAGGAGCATCTTGTAGCTCCAGGTGCCGGCAGAAACGGTATAACTCACAAGCGTATTGAAAGTCTTGTCGGTATAGACTTTGTCCGCATCGTCCTCTTCGCAGAGAAGGATGTCTTCATCCAGATACTTTCCCTTATCCTTGTCGGTGAGGGATTCGGACAGGTCCTCCTGCGCGAGGTAGATCCGCTTGATGCGTCCCTTCCTGTCGAAGTTCTCGTTGAACCAGTTCATTCCGGAATAGGCGACCTTCTCGGATTCCATGGCCTTGAGGGTGAAATCCTGGATGCCGCGGACCAGGGCCGGCAGGAAAACCAGCTCCCGGCCGGAGCCGCCTTCCACCGGGCACAGCGGCAGGGAGATGACCTCCGTGCGCAGCGCGATGTTTTCCCCCTCGTCGGCTCCTCCCTTCTCCAGGGTCAGGAACCGGACCATCGGCTCTTCCTCTCCCTTGGCCTGCCCGTCGGTGACCAGGAGGAAATAGTAGTCGTCGGATTTGCGGAGTTTGCTGTATTCTTCGGCCGTGCAGAACTCGAAGGCGGAGGCCGTCCAGACGTCCACCACTTCCTGGCGGATGGCGGCGTCGAGCACCTCGCCCGAGCCCATCACGACCTTGGTGATCTTGTCAGTGAAGTCGGAGAACCGGTATTTGCGGGTCGTGACGTTCCCTTGCTGGGCGAAAAGGCCCGTGCTGAGCAGCAGCAGCGTGATGAGGGTGGTCAATCGTTTCATATTCCTTGCTTCTTTTCGAGACAAAGATACGCTTCCGGTCCGGTTTTTCAAAATTACTTCTTATCTTTGTAAGTTATGAGTCAGTATATCGTATCGGCACGCAAGTACAGACCGGACTCTTTCGAAACCCTGCTCGGCCAGGACAACATCGCCCGGACCCTGTCGAACTCCATCAAGCGGGGGCAGCTCGCCCACGCCTATCTCTTCTGTGGACCGCGCGGGGTGGGGAAGACCACCACGGCGCGCATCTTCGCGAAGATGATCAACTGCGCCCATCCCGGGCCGGAGATGGAACCGTGCGGCCAGTGCGAGTCCTGCGTTTCCTTCCAGGAAGGCCGGTCCTACTGCATCCACGAGCTGGACGCCGCCTCCAACAACAGCGTGGAGGACATCAAGTCCCTGATGGAGAAAGTCCAGGTGCCGCCGCAGGTGGGGAAGTACAGTGTCTACATCATCGACGAGGTCCACATGTTGTCCCAGGCGGCTTTCAATGCCTTCCTGAAGACCTTGGAGGAGCCGCCGGCACACGCCATCTTCATTCTCGCCACCACCGAGAAGCACAAGATCCTGCCTACGATCCTCTCCCGCTGCCAGACCTACGATTTCAACCGCATCAGCATCGCCGACATGGTCCGGAACCTCCGGGGCATTGCCGCCAGGGAAGGGGTTTCCATCGACGATGAATCCCTTCACGTCATCGCTTCCAAGGCCGACGGGGCCATGCGTGACGCCCTGACGATCTTCGACCAGACGGTCGCCTTCTGCGGAACCGACATCCATTACGAGGATGTCATCCGCAACCTGAACGTGCTGGACTACGAGTACAGTTTCTCCATGGTGGAGGACTTCCTGTCCGGCAACTACGGTGCGGCCCTGACTACCTTTGACGAGGTGCTCGGGAAGGGGTTCAACGCCCTCCATTTCGTCGCGGCCCTGAGTTCGCATCTGCGGGACCTCGTCGTTGCCCGGACCGCCGGATTGGACTCCTTGCTGGAACTGCCGGATTCACTGAAGAAACGGTATCAGGAGCAGGCCGCCCGCTGTCCGCTCCAGTTCCTCTATGAGGCCCTGAACATCACCACCGCCTGCGAAACGGGCTACAAAGCGGCGGTGAATCCGCGCCTGCACATCGAGTTCGCCCTGATGAAACTCAGCTTCCTCACGGGCGCGGCCGGCGTTTCCACGGCCCCCCGCCCGGTCGCCGTTCCCAAACCCGCTCCGGCGGAAACTCCTGCCCCGCAGGTAAAACCGGTTCCTCAGGTACAACCCGCTCCGGCGGAGAAGCCTGTTCCTCAGGAACAGCCGGCTCCGGCCGACAAGACGGCCGTGGCTCAGAAGCCTGCTCCTCCGGCTCCCGTACCGGAGCGCCGCAAACGTGTCCCCAAGACGGGATCCTCCCTGTCGATGAATGCCATCATGGAGGAGAAGGAGCAGAAACCCGAAGAGGAAGTGCCTGCCAGCCAGGTTCCCGGTGCCCTTCCTTCCAACGAGGAAATCGAAGGCAAGTGGAAAGAACTGGCCGACAAGTTCTCCTCGCGTCCCCGCCTGGCCAACGCCATGACGCAGACCAAACTCCGGATCGAGGAGGGGGACGGTGTCAAGTCCGTCTATTTCACGGTCTCCAACGCTGCCCAGAAGCAGTGGATCGAGGAGAAGCTCCTCCGCGAGCTGGAGAACACCTTCCGGGAAATCCTTTCCAGCGTGAAAGTCAATCTCCACGTGGATGAAATCCCCGAGGAGGAATCCGGGGAGAAGATTCCCTACATGCCTGAAGAAAAGGCCCGCGACCTGATGGACAAGAACCCGGAGGTCAGGGCTTTCGTGGCCGACCTGGGCCTCGATACCAAATAATTCCGCCATGAAACTACGCGCAGAAAACCTTGTTAAGAAATACGGCGTCCGCACGGTCGTGAAGGGCGTTTCGATGGAGGTGAGCCAGGGGGAGATCGTGGGCTTCCTGGGCCCGAACGGCGCCGGTAAGACCACCAGCTTCTACATGATCACCGGCCAGATCGTCCCGAATGAGGGGCGGATCTTCATCGACGATGAGGAACTGACCAACCTCCCGATGTATAAACGCTCCCAGAAGGGCGTCGGCTATCTGCCGCAGGAGGCTTCCGTCTTCCGGAAAATGTCCGTGGAGGACAACATCATGTCCGTGATGGAGATGACCGATATGACCCGGGAGGAAAGGAACGCCCGGCTGGAGCGCCTGATCGACGAATTCAGCCTCTCCAAAGTCCGCAAATCCCTGGGTATCCAGCTCTCCGGCGGTGAGCGCCGCCGCTGCGAAATCGCCCGCGCTCTCGCCGTGGACCCGAAGTTCATCCTGCTGGACGAACCCTTCGCCGGCGTCGACCCCATCGCCGTGGAGGACATCCAGTACATCATCGCCAAGCTCAAGTACCGTAACATCGGCGTCATCATCACCGACCACAATGTGGGTGAAACCCTTGCGATTACGGACCGTGCCTATCTTCTGTACGAAGGCACGATCCTTCAGGAAGGAACACCGGAAGAACTGGCTGCCGACGAGGATGTCCGTACCAAGTACCTCGGTTCCGGTTTTGTCCTCAAGCGTTCCAAGAGCGTCGAGCGCGCCCGCAAGGAAGCACAGGCGGAAACAGAAGCGAAGGCGAAAGCAGAGGCAGAAGCGGAAGCGATGGCGATGGCCGCTGAAAAAATATCGCCCGAGGAATAGTTTGGCACGCCCCTTGCAATAGACTAAGCCGGTTAGTTTTAAGTTGGTTTAGTTAATAAGGTACAGTAAAGGCGGGTCGCAAGACCCGCCTCTATTGTTTTTATGCTTCCCGTACCGCTTCGGCAACCTGCTCCAGCAGCCACTTGGGCGTGGATGTGGCACCGCAGATACCTACGCTGTCACCGTCTTGGATCCAGGAAGATTCGATGTCGGAAACGGAACCGATGCGGTAGGAGCGCGGGTTCACGCGGTGGCACAGGTCGAAGAGGACGCGCCCGTTGGAACTGGATTCACCGGCGACGAAAAGGATGAGGTCGTGCGCCCGGGCAAAGGCTTCCAGATGCTCATGCCGGTTCGCCACTTGTGCGCAGATGGTGTCATGGACCGTCACACGGTCGCCAAGGGAACGCACCCGGTCACAGATTTCCGCATATTCCGCAGGACTCTTCGTAGTCTGGGAAAAGATTTCGACAGGTTGGGAAAAGTCGATTTCTCCGAGACGGGATTCCAGCATGGCCCGGTTCTCCACCACGAGGGCGTCGCCGTCCACCTGGCCGAGCAGGCCCAGGACCTCGGCATGGCCGATCTTTCCGAAGATGATGAGCGTTCCGTCCAATCCGTCCGCATGCAGGCGGGCATAGGCCTCCCGGATATGTTTTTGCAGCTGCAGCACGACAGGACAGGTGCAGTCGATGACCTTCAGGCCGCGGTTCCGGGCCTCCGCGTAGGTCTCCGGCGGTTCGCCATGGGCCCGGATGAGGACGGTTTCGCTCTCGGGGACGTCGGAAAGGGTTGCAACGGTCCGGAGCCCTTCCGCGCCCAGGCGGTCGAGCTCGGCTTCGTTGTGGACGATGGCGCCGAGGGAATAGAGATGGTCGCGGTCCGAGAGAAAACGTTCCGCGCTGGAGATGGCACGGATGACGCCGCCGCAGAAGCCGGAACGGGGGTCGATTTCGACCGTTACCATGACAGGGCCGGCGCCTCGAGGATGCCGAACTTGCCCTGGATGACGCCGAGGGCCCATACCAGCTCCTCGTGGAGGGTCATGTGGGTGTTGTCCATCACATAGGCGTCTTCCGGCTGGCGGAGGGGAGAGGTCTCGCGGTGCGAGTCGATGTAATCCCGTTCCGCGAGGTTCTTGACGATGTCTTCGAATACAGGCGTATCGCCCTTTTCCACCATCTCGTCATAGCGGCGCTGGGCGCGGACCTGCGCATCGGCTACCATGAACACCTTCAGCTCGGCGTTCGGGAAGACGGTGGTGCCGATGTCGCGGCCGTCCATGATGACGCGGCCGCCCTCGGAAAAGGCGCGGAGCTTGCGGTCCACGTAGTTGCGGACAAAGGGAATGGCCGACACCGGACTCACGTGGGAGGATACCTCCAGGGTGCGGATTTCGGTTTCGATACAGCGTTCGCCGAGGTACAGGCAGGTTTTCCCGTCGTCATTGCGGAAATGCAGGTCCAGACCCTCCACGACGGCCTTCAGGGCCGCTTCGTCGATGGTCCCGTCCTCCGCGATCATCCCGTTCTCCATCGCGAACAGGGTGACGCCGCGGTACATCGCGCCGCTGTCCAGGTACAGGAAATCGAATTCCTTCGCAACCATCTTGGCGAAGGTGCTCTTGCCGGTGGCCGAGAAGCCGTCGACGGCGATGATGATATCAGGAACGTTCATATCTTTCGGTCTTATCTTCGCAAAAATAGGAAAAAAAGTCCGATATTTGCACAAAAGATGCGCATTATGAAGATTTTGATCGTTGATGACGAACGCTCCATCCGGAACTCCCTGAAAGAGATCCTGGAAATGGAAGGATATCAGGTAGATACGGCCGAAAACGGCGCTACGGCCTGCGAACTGGCCGAAAAGGAGAAGTACGATGCCATTTTCTGCGACATCAAGATGCCCGGCATGGACGGGACGGAAGTGCTGCAGAAACTTGTCGCCGACGGGGTCGAGACCCCGGTCATCATGATCTCCGGTCACGGCGACATCGACACCGCCGTCAAGTGCATCAAGGACGGTGCCTTCGACTTCATCGGCAAACCCCTGGATCTCAACCGCATCCTCATCACCATCAAGAATGCGACCGACAAGGCCAACCTCGTCACCCAGACCAAGATCCTCAAGAAGAAGGTCTACGGGCAGGAGATGGTGGGCCAGTCCGAGGGCATGCGGCACATCCGCGAGATGATCGACAAGGTCGCCCCC
>JAEEGI010021084.1_pt1 | contig 12985 bp, 6 predicted proteins | sample 8958751 | NCBI WGS metagenome assembly JAEEGI01 (sample SAMN16246545, study PRJNA631951) | gut metagenome | biome: gut microbiome; feature: rumen; material: KS-attached | host: Bos | place: Iran: Karaj | collected 2018-10 | reverse complement strand
TTCGGGAAGTACATCCCACAGGACTTCTCCGAGTCCTACTACATAACGTTTTGCTTCCATAATTTTATGCGGTTTTCAGTTGTTTGATATATGTAAAGAGATAAACGACACCCACGGCCATAACGATGGCAGCGCCAGCCTGTCCGAAGGGGTTGCACATCAGTCCCATGAACGGAGGGAAAATGGCTCCGCCCACCAGTCCCATTATCATGAGGCCAGACACCTCGTTCTTCTTCTCTGGCACCGACTGAAGGGCCTGAGCAAAGACAATGGAGAATACATTTGAATTGCCAAAGCCCACTAGGGCGAGGGCTATATAGAGCAACCACTCGTTATGAGCTAAGCCCAGACCAAACATAGAGAGAGCCATCATCACCACACTGATAACGAAGAACTTCTTAATACTGAAACGGCTCATGATAAACGAACCCGTGAAACAGCCCAGCGTACGGAAGGCGAAATAGATGCTGGTGGCATACTTGAAGTCATCGGTGGTCTGGCCGTCAATGCCCAAGCGCTCGAAGAGAATGCCTGGGGCGTAGGTGTTCACACCAACATCGATGCCCACGTGACACATAATGCCGATGAACGACAGCAGGACGACGGGAATTCCCAAAAGGCGCACACATTCAGAAAAAGTAGAAGGGCGACCCTCAATAGGCTCTTCGTCAATTGGTGTTAGTCCTAGCAACGCAGTAGCCACTATGCCGATGCCCAAGAAGATAACGAAAAGCACATACCAACTGAGACCCATAAAGCCCGTCTTGGCACCCCAGGCAGCGATGAGCGGTGCAGAAAAAGAGGCAATCGCTTTTACAAACTGTCCGAAGGTTAGCGTTGATGCCAGATTCTTTCCGCCAGTAACAATAGATACTAAAGGATTAAGCGAGGTCTGCATAAGCGCATTACCAATGCCGAGCAGCGATAAGGCGATGTACATCATCCAAAGCTGAGTACCTTTGGCTTCGGCGCCAACCATTAGATGGCTAACCAACGGCAAGGCTAGCGCCAGCAGTGTCACCACGAGGCTGAGCAGCACGGTCTTCTTACGACCAATCTTGTTCATCAGCATGCCCGTGGGCACAGAGAAGATGAAGAACCATAGGAACACGAGCGAGGGCAGAATGCCTTTCTCTACGCCGAAATCCTTTTCCATACTGTCGGCTGCAGTTCCTACCAAATCCACGAAGCCCATGCAGAAGAAGCAGAGCATCACGGGAATCAGATAAATGGATTTATTTTTCATAATTTTTGCTATTAATATTCTCGTTATCACGATATGACGTTATTTTGCCAAGTTGATTTCGTAGATGGTGGCCTTGCCGCCCTTCACCTTTATATTATTATAAGGCTCCGAGGGGAATACCAGGTTGGTCATGGCCATCTTGCCCTCAGCGTCGAAGGCCTCGATGGAGCAGCGGTCGATGAAGAGGCGCAGCTGCTTGATGCTGCCATAGGTGGGAGCCTCGGTCACGCAGGGGAAGGCCTCGCTGAAGCCCACGTTGCCGCTCTTCGTGCGGTCCATGGCGAAGGTCTGCTTCTGTCCGTCGTATTTCATCGTCACCTGCTCACCCTTCGCGTTCGACAGCACAATCTCGGTCTGGCCCTTCATGTCGACTATAATCTCGCAGGCCTCCGTGGGGTTCTTCACCTTGGCGCCACGCACAGCGAGCATCTCCTTCGAGGGCACCACGCTGACGTAGGTCTCCTCGCCACAAGTGAAGAGTCCGAGGTCGCGGGCGATGCTGTTGGCCGAGCGGAACTGCTTCGTGGGCACCTGGTTGGCATACTGCCAGTTCGACATCCAAGCCAGCACCACGCGACGGTTGTCGGGAGCGTTGTAGAACGACACGGTGGCGTAGTGGTCCTTGCCGTAGTCCATCCATTTCGTCACCTTCGGCATCGACTCGCAGGTGAACTTACGACCGTCGAAGTTGCCCACGAAATATTGGGTGGCGCTGCCGCCGAAGGGTCCGCCGGGGTTGATGTTGCACACGAGCACCCACTTGGTGGTTTGCTCGTTGGGGCGCTTGCCCGTCAGCGTGAGGGGGAACAGGTCGGGGCATTCCCACACGCCGTCGTGGCAGCCATATTCCTGGCCAAACGACGACTCATACTTCCACGCCTTCAAGTCGGCAGAGGAGTAGATTTGCATCTCCTGCCCCACGGCCAGAATCATCACCCAGCGCTTTGTAGGCTCATACCAAAACACGTTGGGGTCGCGGAAGTCGGGCTTGTCGCTGGTGATGACGGGGTTGCCCTCATATTTCTTAAAGGTGCGTCCGTTGTCCTTCGAGATGGCCATCGACTGCGTCTGATGATGCCCAGCCGAGGTGTAGAAGGCCACCACCTCGTTGCCGTTGGTGATGCACGAGCCGCTGAAGATGCTGCCCAGCCAGTCGGGTTCGAAGGTCATGGGCTGAGCGTCCCAATGCACGAGGTCCTTCGACGTAGAGTGGCCCCAGTGCATGTTCTCCCACTGCGAGCCGTAGGGGTTATACTGATAGTAGAGATGCCACACGCCATCCTTGTAGAACATGCCGTTGGGGTCGTTCATCCAGCCGTAGAGAGGCGTGTGGTGATAGAGCGGACGGAAATGCTCGCGGTTCGTCGTGTCGAAAGTGTTGGAGTACTTGATTTCCTTCCAGCACACAAATCCGCCCACGGCGCCTTTCTGCCTACGGTCGCCATGGAACTCGATGTCCAGCAGACGAGCACCCTTCAGCTCATAGGGCACCCAATAGTCCACACGATCAACGGCCAGCTTCACGTTGATGCGCTGCACCATCTCGTTGCGCCCGTCGAGGACGGCAATCGAAGCAATCTCCTCCGTCTCCTGCACGGGCAGCAGCACGTACTTTGCATTTTGAGTTCGCAGCATGGCGTGCTTCTCGCCCAGCACCATCGGTGTCACCTGAGCGTAAACAAGCGTGAGTGTCATCACTGCCATCAGTGTCAAAAAAAGTTTTTTCATGTTTGTAGTTTTTAGTTCATTGAAAATTTTTTGCAAATATACGTGTTTTTCCACGAAATGTCTGTCATTTCTGTTTCATTCGTCAAGAAAAAACGTTCAATGTAACATTTTTCTATGTCATTGAACGATTATTGCTATTATTGAGGGAGGACTGAAGGGCCATCTGAGTCCAGCGTCCTGTCTGTTGCTGTATTACAGCAACAAACGGAACAGCATGCCCCCACGACCACAGCGAGAGCTTCGAAGGCAATCGGTCTGTCGAACTCACTCCCTTTCACTCCTCTCCCTTTCTCCTCAGTTCTCAAAGTGGGGCCGCTCATATTCCACGTCGGGCGTACGGGCGATGCGCTCCACCATACCGTCGGGCATTGGCTTCAGCTTCTTTTTCTTCGTCAGGCTGTTCATCTCCTTGCGAAAGCCGTCGAGCTGAGCTTGCGTCAGGTTGTAATGGCTCTTGCCGTAATCATCGATTTCGAAACTTTTGATGCGTAGGAAGCCGAAGCGCTCGAAGTAGGGCATCAGGTTGTAGCCGCTGAGTGTCGAGGCCGTTCGGATGAAGTTGAGCACATAAGGCACCACGTTGGTAGAGTCGGGCTTGACGTCAGTACGCCTTAGCCTTTCATAGAGGTCGGGCAGGAAGTCGGGCTGCCCTCCCTCGTTGGCAAAGTAGTTGACGAGCTTCAGGAAAGGGCACAGCCGCTCGAAGAGGTCGGCAGCCTCGAAGATACAGTCGTCCGTCTTGCCGTCGATATAGTGCTTCACGCCTTTCGCCAGCCCCTCACGCTTGCCCCAGTGCATCTGCTCATAGCGATAGCCCAAGTGCATCAGCACATAGTAGGAGGCCAGGTTGTTGGTCACCTCCGCCAGTCCGCCCCAGCAGAAGTTGGGCTGCAGCTGGTGTTGGTGGCCCCATTCGTGTCCCAAGCCCCAGACGGCCTCAGCATCGTCAACGAGCAGCTGCTTGCAGTTGAGCAGCCCCCGCTCGTTGTCCACGTGCGAGCTGATGCCGAGTCCGCCTTGGAAGGCGACGCCATAGGTGAAGTTGACGTAGAGCAGAGAGCGGTTCTTGGGCGTTCTACCATATTTCTCGAACCCCACCACCCGCTGCTCCCACGCCAGCAGCGTGTCCATCACGTTCATATACTGTCGATAGCCGGGTGTCTTTCCATCGTCGGCCTTGCAAAACTCATGCATGCCGGCCGATGTCCACACGGCGTGCACCTTGCGCCCCACCACGTCGATGAATCGCGATGGGGCGGCAGCCGTCATCTGATGCATCTGCTCGTTGGTCATGTCAGGTGTCAGATAGCCGTTGACGGTCGCTCCCACGAAGTGCACGTGCAGGGGCGGCATGTCGGCAGCACGGCCCTCCGAGAAGTAGGCGATGTATGCCAGCCCTGCCCACCGGCTGTCGTGGTCGATGATGTTCAGGCCGTTGTGCAGACTATAGTTTCTGATGTCAGGGTCGCCGCCGTCGAAGTTGCGCCCCGTCTTCCCCGTATACCACGCCACCACCTTCAGCGTGGCACTCTGTCCCTCGGGCAGGTCGCCCACCACCACCAGGTGCTTCCCTGGCTCCATCACGATGCCGGTGACGCCCTGCAGCTGGTCGTAGCACTTGCCGGGGGTCTTCCACTGCTCGGCCAGCCATTGCGGCGAGTCGTAGCAGTCGAACGAGGCCACACGGTAGTCGGTGTGGTAGCTTTTGTTCAGCAGTTCGAGGGCCAGCTGCCGCAATAGTGGCTGACGCAGATGCTCGATGTCCGACAGCGTGGTTCCGGGCTTCAGCGTCGTCAGCAGGTCGTCGGCAAAGACGTTGGTGCTCATCTCCGTATTCACCTCCCTCATAAACTTCATTTCTGCGCACGAAGCAAAATCGCCCAGCCCCCTGAGGAAGCGCACCTTAACGTATTGTGGGCGCACCAGCCCGCCCTCGAAGCCGACGCGCTTCACATCCGCATTCATGGGCCACTGGCATTGCCTATACAATCGGAAGCCACTGTCGCCTTCGGTCTGGACATAGATTCCTGCCTCGCCCACCCAGCCGTTCGAGCCTGTCTGGCGCGGCACATATTCCATATAGTCGATGCGCTCCACATCTCTGAAGCCAAAGAGGAGTTCGGCGGGCTGCTCGGGCGTCACGCTGACCAGCTCTGGCGAATAGGCCGAGTGATAGATGGTGCCAGGGTCGTTGTCCTGGGTATATTCTATCAGGCCGTCGGCATTCTGGTTGTTGGCCGACAGCATTCGTGGCATCACGCGCTGAGGCACAGGCAGACTTTCGCAGCACTGCTGCCACAGCATTTCCTGAGCATCGGCCACAGCAGCAGTGATGCCCAAAAGGATGGTTAGGATGGATTTCATGTAGGCTTTAGGTTGTCGTATCACTTTGCAAAGATACGTGTTTTTACTGTATCCACAAAAAGAAAAAGCCGTTTTTTCTTTGTTGTCCTATCGCTTTTTCGTAACTTTGCAGCGACATATCCATTTCAAACTATGAATAAACGACTACTTTCATTGGCCGTCACCGTCGTGGCCATCCTCGCCACGGCATTTGGGCAAACCTCTTTCAGCGAAGCCACCACCCTCTATCTGCTCCACAGCAGCGGCAACCATATAGAGTGCGGCTCCGACGATGGCGGATGGATTGAGGCCCCCACCAAGGGCAGCCCGCAGCAGATGACGCTGACCCCCGCAGGGCAGGGCTACTACACCATCCAGGTGGCAGGACAGCAGAAATACCTGTCGCTGGCCGGACAGTGGAACTCGAAGTTCATTGCCAGCGCCACGGGCGACGAGGCCAAATGGGCCATCGAGCAGGGCATGGGACAGTATGTGAAGCTGCGCTGCAAAGCCAACGACAAATACTTGGGCACCGACAGCAACGACGCCCACCAGAAGGTGTTTACCGACAAGAGCGGGTCGGACATGAAGCACCAGTGGTACTTCAGCAACAACGTCAGGGAAACGCCTCCCACCGACACCCTCAGCTATATGGTCGCCCCGCAGGTGGTGCGCCAGCACTTCGACGGCTGGGGCGTGTCGCTCTGCTGGTGGGCTGGGCAGTGCGGCAAGTGGACTGACCAGAAGATTGACCAAATAGTGGACTGGCTGGTGAGTCCCACAGGCTTGAACTACACCCACTTCCGCTATAATATCGGCGGTGGCGACGACCCTGAGAACCGCCACTGCGACCCCCACCACATGGGGCGCGGCAAGGGTCTGCGCGCCGAGATGGAGGGCTTCAAGGACTTCAGCGGCGACGAATACCACTGGGACCGCGATGCCGCACAGCGCAAAATCATGCTGAAGATACGCGAGAAGCGCCCCGACGCCGTCTTCGAGGCATTCAGCAACTCATGCCCCTACTACATGACCTACAGCGGCTGCGTCAGCGGCAATGCCGACGGCGGCAAGGACAACTTGAAACCAGAGTACTACGAGGAGTTCGCCCACTACCTCGTCGACGTGTGCAAGCACTACAAGGACGAGTATGGCATTGAGTTCAAGACGCTCGAACCCTTCAACGAGTCGGTCACCAACTTCTGGTATGCCAACGGCCCGCAGGAGGGCTGCCACTTCGACTATCAGTCGCAGGTGAAGTTCATCCGCGTGCTCGAGCCCATCCTGCGCGCGTCGGGCCTCAACACGGTCATCTCGGCCTCCGACGAGACCAACGTGGGACTGAGCGTCGAGGGATTCAAGCAATACAAGAGTGCGGGCGTGCTGTCGAAGGTGGGACAATGGAACACACACACCTATCAGGCCAGCAATGCCGACCGCGCCCGCCTGGCCCTGCTGGCCCACCAGGCACAGATGCCACTATGGATGAGCGAGACCGGCTCGGGCGGCAACGGCATCGGCGGCAACCTCGCCCTGGCGCAGCGGCTCATCGACGACATGCGCTACATACAGCCCGAAGCATGGATAGACTGGCAGTACATGGAGGAGGCCAACGACCAGTGGTGCACCATCCAGGGCAGCTTTGCCAACCAGACGTTCAAGAAGGTGAAGAACTACTACGTGCGCCAGCAGTGCACCCGCTTCATCCGCCATGGCTACGACATCATCGCCTCGCCCTGCCCGCAGTCGCTGGCCGCCGTCAACGCCCAGCGCGACACGCTGGTGCTGGTGGTGCTCAACGAGGGGGCGAAGGCCGTGCACCGCATCGACCTGTCGCTCTTCAGCACCCTGCCTTCGCTCGCCGACATCAAGGCCTATCGCACATCGGCCAACGAGAACCTGGCCAACACCAAGAGCGGCATCACCCTCGACGGCACCATGCTCCAGGTGGTCATGCCCCTGCAGAGCATCGTCACCCTCGTCATCCCCGCCCACAGCCCGGCCACCCAGCCCGACGAGCTGCTGGCCGACGGCTGCGAGTACCTCATCATCCCCCGCCACGAGACCACGCGCGCCATCACCGCCACCGGCAGCAAGGCCACCATCGAGGACATCAACTATGGCGATGCCCAGCGCTGGAGGCTGAAAGACATGGGCAACGGCACCTACAGCCTGCAGAACGCCCTCGGACTGCGCCTCACCGCCCATCGCAGCAGCGGCAGCTCATCGCTCACGGTACAGAAAGCCGAGGCCAGCGAGCAGGACTTCTACATCGACGTGGTCGATTATCCGTTCTACAAGATTCTGGCCAGCCGGGGGCGCACCCACGGATTCGACCTGAGCAACGAGTCGACGGCGGCGGGCACCACCGTCACCGTGTGGCAGTATCAGGACAACAACCCCACGCCCATCCATCGCCAATGGATGCTCTTCCCCCTCGCCGACCCACAGACTGCCGCTGCCATCGACGATGTGCAGACGACGGCGCAGCGACGCAACGACCCGTCAGCCCACCAGCTCTACGACCTCGCAGGTCGCCGCATCAACGCTGAACGTTTGCCAAAGGGCATCTACATCAGCGGAGGGCGAAAAGTGGTCAGATGACCAAAGCCAAACTTATTATCGTCTACTGCGATATCTACAAATAATCGTTTAGTGGAATAACCTTTTTTCAACAGAATTTGGTTATTCCACTAAACTTTCGTCTCTACTCAGCCCTACGTTATTCTACAACAACGAATTTGACGAATTTAACGAATTGGCAAATGATTATCCGCATGTACCCGATTGACGGTCTGCGCTCAATCTCTGGTAGCTCTTGCTACCGAAGGATTACCATTCTCTATATTCATCATCATTTACAAATTTCGGTTGGCAGCGGCCGCTGCCATCATTGGCGGCGTTCGCTGCCATCATTGGCAGCGGCCGCTGCCAATCATGTCCCCGCCCGCTGCCAACCTAAAAAGCATGCCCCTTTTCCCTCTGCGGTGCCTCCCGCTCCCTGTTTGCCGTGCGCCGCCTCTCTTGGATGCGCCCCATTTTGCTCGTCATCAACAATGCTCATCTGCATGTCATCACTTTTTTAGCGAATCGCTTGCTGATTCCGTAAATAATTCTTGTCTCTCCTCTAAAGAAATATGAAATTTTTGCGGGGCGGCACCCATTGTGCCGCCCCGCCTATGTAGTATAGAAAAAAGGTATCGGAACCTAATCCCAGATGCGCTTCAGCTCTCGCACCTGCACCTCGCAGTCGGCCCCTTCTACGATGAGACGGTTGTAGAGGCTCTGCGGGAACACAAGGTTGGTCATGGCCATGGTGCCCTGCTGGGTGAAAATCTCCACCGACGACTGGTCGACGAAGATGTCGAGCGTCACCTTGTTGCCCACTACGCACAGCGGAGCGTTCATGGAGGGCAGCGAGAAGGTGCCGTTGAACGAGGCCTTTCCTGTCTTGGCTGTGCGGTGGGCGGTGAGCATGCGTGCGGCGGCGCTGATGTCGAACGAGAATGCTTCATCGACATCGTTGGCGAGGGTCACGGTGGTGCTTCGGTCTAAGGCGATGGTCAGGCGCAGCTGGTAGGCACTCTTCGCGTTGATGGCTTCGCCACCGGCCGAGGCGGGGTGACGGTCGCTCCACGGCCCGGCAATCTTGTCGATCTCGGGCACGACGGTGCTGCACAGCAGCGGACGGCCTTCATACTCGGTGAGGGTGAGTTCGCGAGGCAGCGTGAAAGCTGAGCGCCAGGGCGAGCAGGGCACGGCTCCGGCATACGACCAGTTGTTCATCCAACCAATCATGATGCGCCGGTCGCCCGTGTTGCTCCATGTGACACCGGCATAGTTGTCCATGCCATAGTCGAGCCACAGCGGATACTCGCGCTCATCGGCAATGAAGTTGGTGCCATCAAACTGTCCGGTGAAATACATCGTTCCCGAGCCTACCAGCGGCCCGCCAGGGTTGACGCTGACCAGCAGCACCCACTTGTTTTGAGTGAGGGGTGAGGAGTTAGGAGTTAGGAGTTCTTGGGAACCATTAGCTCCCAGCTCCTCACTCCCATCTTCCATTTTCTCACTTCTCACTCCTAACTCCTCACTCCTCACTCCTAACTCAAACAGGTCGGGGCACTCCCACTGCAGACTGGGTCGGCCCTTCAGCTCGGTGAAGAAAGTGCTGAGGTGGTGCCACGACTTCAGGTCGGTGCTGCCGTAGAACTCCACGCCCATCTTCCAGCCCTTGGCCAAGGCCATGACCCACTTCTTGGTAGGCTCATGCCAGAACACCTTGGGGTCGCGCAGGTTGTCGTCGTCGTTCTTGATGACGGGGTTGCTGGCAAAGCGAGTGAAGTTCTTGCCGCCGTCGGTGCTGTAGGCCAGGCTCTGCTGCTGTGCGCCGCTGGCCGATGTGTAGAGTGCCACCATGGCATTGGCTCCGAAGCCGGCGGTGTTGTCCTTGTCGATGACGGCCGAGCCAGAGAAGATGTCGCCCAGCTCATCGCGTGTGAGGGCGACGGGCTGCTCGGCCCAGTGCATCAGGTCGGTGGAGGTGGCGTGCCCCCACGACATGTTGCCCCAGTCGTTGCCCTGCGGGTTGTATTGATAGAAGAGGTGATAGGTGCCGTCGGCATATACCATTCCATTGGGATCGTTCATCCAGTTCTTGGCTGGCGTGAAATGTATCTGTGGGCGGTACAGCTCGTCGTAGCTGCTCTTCACGGTAGGCTCGTTGGGCTTGGAGGGTTCCTCCTGCTTGGGGTCGTCGATGAGCGGGTTGTAGTCCTGCTTGGGGTCGTCGTCGCCACAAGCGGTAATGGTAGCCGCCATCGCGGCGGCTACCATCATTGCAGAAAAGACATAGAGTGATCTCTTCATAGCTAACATCATATCAACAAATATCAACTAACTTTAAAAACTATCTTGTCTTCAGATATTCCAGAGCGTTCTTGGCCAGCGTGAGCACGTTGTCCTGATAGATGTTGTTCTTCGGGCGTGCGCTCTTGTCGGGTGTGCCGTCGGTGTTCTTCATCGAGAACTCGCAGCCGCCGTTGCCAATGCAGAGCAGAGTGCCCTGGAAGTCGGTCTGGCCCTGCTGGGCCTCCCACACGTTCATCTGGCTGACCCACCATATCTGGCTGTCCCACGTGCCGAGGGGATAGATGCCGTACTTCTGCGTGCACTGCGTGTAGCAAGCCTCCTCCTGGTTGCCAATGCCGGTCCAGAGGCTGGGCAGGTTGAAGTAGAGGCAGTTGTGGTCTTCGGTCCAGCCGGGACCCTTGAAGGCGATGAGCTTCGTGTCGGGTGTGGTCTCCACCTCCAGTCCCTTGTAGATGGGATGCGAGGAGTGGTCTTTCTTGAACTTGTGGTCGGGGTTGAGCTCGACAGCCATCTTCCACACGTCGTTGTTGATGCCACCACCACCGAATCCGAAGGCGTGGTCGTTGCCCTTCATCTCGTCGAGGCTGATGCGTCCCAGATGTCCGGCATAGACGGTGGCGTGGCTCCAGAGGAGCATGCTGCCGCCATCGCGATACCACTGGCGGATGATGGGCGTGGCAGCCTCCACGTCGGCGGGGATGTTCCACACGTCGGCTTCGCTCACGTTCTCGAGGTCGCGGAGCCAGAAGAGCACGCGGAACGGCTCAATCACGTTGACAGAGGTGACGGTGGTGAAGGGCACGAACTGTGCGGTGGGATAGTTGTCGTGCAGCCAGAGCCAAGCCGAAGCCTCGTCGTCGTCGCCATTGGCTACCAGTTCCTCGGGTGTGGCATAGACACTGAGGAAGCCGATGGCGGTCTTACCGATGCGGAGCGATGAGGTGGTGGCGAGGCTGGTGCCCTTGCCATTGCGTGCCACGAGGTTGACGTTCCACGTGTCGCCAGACACCACATTGGGGATGGTATAGCTGGTGGCCGAGCCGGGCAGTTCCTCTTTGATGGTCTGCTTGCCATTGGTGGCGGTGAACATGATTTTCTCGGCATCGGCAGCCTTGTTCCACACCACGAGGGCATCGTAGCCGCCAGACTTCTCCACCTGGCTCATCTGCACGCCAGTGATGCTGGTGGCACCCTCGCGCATATAAGTCTTGATGACGCCGGTGGAGATGTTCTGTCCGTCGGTGAGTTTGAAAACATACTCGAAGGGCACGTTCGTGGGAACGTTCTTCTGCGTGAAGCTGTTGCCGCTGACGATCTCGCTCGAGTTGAGCGTACCGTTGCGATAGATGGCCACCTGCATCTGAGCCTGCTGTGCGGGCCACGTCCAGGTGTAGTCGTCGCCATTGAGCTGTCCGGTGATGTCATTGGCGTTGGGTGCCGTCAGCTTCATGGCCTCGCGGTCGATGTCCTTGTCCTGGCAGCTTGTCAGGGCTGCGGTGATACCGCAGCATACGGAACAAGCAAGGATGAATTGAAATATCTTGGTTTTCATAATTCTTAATTATTAATTCTTAATCGGCGTAGCCGACAACTCTTAATTCTTAACTCTTAACTCCTAACTCACGATTAGTTGTATCCCTTGTTCTGGGTGTAGAGTCCGGGCACGTAGTAGAGCTGGATGTAGGGCAGGGGGAAGTACTCGTTTTTGGCGGGCGTGTAGTGTGCGTCCTTGTAGTACTGGGCGTAGGTCTGTCCGTCGTAGACGACATCCTTCTCCTTCTCGAAGAACTTGTTGAGCGTCTGCGAGGCGATGCCCCAGCGGCGCAGGTCGAAGTAGCGTCCGTTCTCCATGGCCAGCTCCAGGCGGCGCTCCCACTGCAGGCGCAGACGTGCCTTCTCCTTGGTGTCGAAGTCGGAAGCGGGATAGAGGTTGATCTCGCACTGGTCGGCAGCATAGGCGATGTGCTTGGCCACCGAGTTCTTGGCACGCTGGCGGATGGCATTGATGATGGTGCGGGCTTCCTCAAGCGAACCAGTCTCGATGAGCGCCTCGGCACGCATCAGCATCACGTCGGTGTAGCGCAGCACGTAGTCGTTCATGGCGAAGGCCTGCCAAGGGTTGTCGAAGGTCTCGCCCTTCGAGCGCTGTGGCACCTCCTTCAGCGAGGCGTAGTAACCATAGGTGTTGGGCGTGCGGCTGTTGTCCTTGGTCATGGTGTACTGAGCCTCATACTTGTAGGGGAAGGTGGGCATGCCAACGGTGTGGAAGAGGCGCGGGTCCCATTTCTGTGCGGTAGGCACGCCGTTGATGGGATAGTCAATCTTGTTGTTGTAGTCGTTGAACATGGGCAGTCCGTCCTTGGTCTTGAAGGCGTTGACGAGGTTCTGCGTGGGCTTGTGGAAGTCCCATCCGCACGACCATATCTGCCAGCAGCCATTCAGCATGTTGCTCCAGTTGGCGCGGCCGAAGGTGGTGTTGTCGTCCTGATAGTCGCTGTGCTGCACGGCGAAGACGCTCTCCTTCGAGTTCTTGTACTCAGGCAGGAAGATGTCGCCATAGTCCTCTAAATAGCCATACTGCGACTGCTGCACGACGGCCGTGTATTCCAGCACCTTCTTCATGTACTCCTGGTTGATGTGGCTCACGCCGGTGTTGGCCTCGTAGCCATCGCCCCAAGCCATGGTCAGGTAGCACTTGGCCAGATAGGCAGCGGCGGCAATCTTGTTGGCGCGACCGCCATCCTGCTGCTGTGCGGGCAGCACGTCGTAGGCAAATTGGAAGTCGGCCACGATCTT
>JAEEGI010021083.1_pt1 | contig 12985 bp, 8 predicted proteins | sample 8958751 | NCBI WGS metagenome assembly JAEEGI01 (sample SAMN16246545, study PRJNA631951) | gut metagenome | biome: gut microbiome; feature: rumen; material: KS-attached | host: Bos | place: Iran: Karaj | collected 2018-10 | reverse complement strand
GCCTTGAGGAAATCGCATTCCGCAAGGGCTACATTACGCGCGACCAACTCCGTGAGCAGGGCCTCGTGATGCGCAAGAACGAATACGGGCAGTACCTCATACGCCTCGCCGAGGGCGAGACGTTCTGAGTGACGAGTGACGGGTGACGAGTGTTAAAAGTCTTTCAACCCTTCAACCTTTCAACCCTTTCAACGCACAATGAAACACGTTCGCAAGGCAGTCATTCCTGCAGCCGGATTCGGCACCCGGTTCCTTCCAGCAACCAAATGCTCCCCAAAGGAGATGCTCCCGATTGTCGACACGCCGGTCATCCAGTACGTCGTCGAGGAGGCCGTTGCCTCGGGTATCACGGACATCCTCATCGTCATCGGGCGCGGCAAACGCGCAATCGAGGAGCATTTCGACCGTAGCTGCGAGCTCGAGTGGGAGCTTGAGGCCAAGGGCAAGATCCGCGAACTCCAGATCATCCGCCGCATCTCGAACCTCGCGAACATCCACTTCGTCTGGCAGAAGCAGATGCTGGGCCTCGGCGACGCCGTCCGATGCGCCGAACTCCATGTCGGCGACGAGCCATTTGCAGTACTCCTCGGCGACACGCTTCTGCAGTCCACTTCGGGCGTTCCGGCTTGCCGACAGCTCATGGACGCCTATGAGGAGACCGGCACCAGCGTCGTGGCCATGGAGGAGGTGCCGCTTGAGCGCGTGAGCAAGTACGGCGTGCTCAAGGGCGAGCCGGAAAAAGGCAAGATCTGGTCGATCTCCGACCTCGTCGAAAAGCCCGCGCCGGAGGAGGCGCCCTCGCGCATGGTGATCGCAAGCCGCTACGTGCTGACGCCGGACATCTTCCCCGCGCTCCATCAGGTGCGGCCCGGCAAGGGCGGCGAAATCCAACTCACGGACGCCCTCAAGATGCTCGCCCACGCCAACCCGATTCACGGGCGCGTCATCGACGCCATCCGACACGACGTCGGCAACCACATGGGCTTCATCAAGACGAACATCCTCTACGGTCTCAACCGTCCCGATCTGCGCGAGACGCTCGCCAAGTTCATCAAGGAAATTGCCGCAACGCTATGACGGCGCTTCTTTCCCTCGGCTCGAACCTCGGGGACAGGTTGGCCAACCTCCGCGCGGCCTTCGCCGCGCTTGAAGCTGAAATTCCCCACACCTCATTCGTGACCGCCCCTGTCTACGAAACGGAACCTGTTGACGTGCCGGAGGAGTGGGCAGGCCACAACTACTATAACACGGCGGTCGCGCTGGAGACCGATTTGACGCCGGACGAGCTGTCCGTGGCCGTGCACGCCATAGAGGACAAACTCGGAAGAAAGCGCATAGGCTACCATGCGCCGCGGACAATCGACATCGACATCGTGGCCTTCGGCGACGCCCAATCTTCGCGCCCAGATTTGAAATTGCCCCATCCCGAGGCCGCATCGCGCCGCTTTGTGCTGCAGCCCCTCGCGGACATCGCCCCGGACTTCATCCTCCCGGGACAAAATCAAACAATCGTCGAACTCCTCGCCGCCCTACCACCAGAAGGCCGCATTTGGCAACCCAGAGTGTAGATAAGTCGGAATGCCCCCTGGGATTTCGAGGAGTTCTACAACCGCATAAAGGGATTTTCCGGAAGAAACTCCACGGTTGCGTCGGGGCCGGCGAGGCGGAGTAGCGCCTCACGGTCGGTTTGGGTGTCGTTGACGCCGGAGATGCACGGAACGCGGACTACGAATGGCTTGCCGCTTTCACGGAGCCAGGCGTAGTTACGCAGGACAACGGACAAATCGCCGCCGCACCAGCGGCGGAAGGCTTCGGGGTCGTGGTGCTTCAAATCCTGGTAGACGAAGTCCATGCGCGAGATGACGGCACGGTAGGTCTCCTCCGAAGCATAGCCGCTTGTCTCAATCGCCAGGTGGACGCCATGCGCCTTCAGGGTGTCTGACACCTCACAGACGAAATCGGCCTGCGCCAGCGGCTCGCCGCCGGAAAAGGTCACCCCTCCCCCGCTTTGAAGCATGATGTCGGCATTGCGCAACAACTCTTCCGCAAGCGCTCCGGCTTCCCAGTCCTCGCCGCATGGCACTGTCTCACCGTTCTTTCGGGTCAGCGTCTCCTTTTCAAAGCTCTTCCCCTGAGGATTGTGGCACCAAGGACACCGCAACGGACAACCCTTGAGGAAAACGGTTGTCCGGATGCCGGGACCGTCGTGCAGAGTGAATTCGCGAATCTCGAAGAGTCGGCCGGTCATGAGGCGGCCAGCTCCACGCGGCGAATGATCTGGTTCTGGAATTCGCGGTCAAGCTCGACGAAGTAACCGCTCCAGCCCCACACGCGCACAATGAGATGGCGGTGCTTCTCGGGGTGTTCCTGGGCGTCAAGGAGAGTCTTGCGGTCGATGGCGTTGATCTGCATCTGGTGTCCGCCACGCAGGATGAAGAACCTGACTAGCTCCGCAACCTTGTCGATGCCGTCAGGCATGAGAAAGGCCGATCCGTGGATTTCGATGGTCAGCGGACCGCCGTTGCTCACAAGCCCAAGGTCGGGTTCCGTGAAGGAGCGGATGACGGACACCGGCCCCTTGACGGGGATGTCGAGCGACGGCGCCCAGTTGGCCGGGAATGGTTCGCCTGTGAGGCGGCCGCAAGGCGAGGCGTGGATTTCGCGCGCATGCCAGACGTAGTACATGGCCGAGCCAGTGCCCGGACGGAAAATGCCGCCGCGGTCGTTGCGCTTGCCGTCAAATGCGTGGCCCCAGAAGTCGATGACGCGCTTGGCGATTTCGTCGACGCGCGGGTCGGCGTTGCCCATCTTCGGCGCGGCCTTGGCGGCGGCAAGGATGTCGGGGCGCGAGGCGAAGTCGGTGTCGAGCAGTTCGACCAGCTCGCCAAGCGACACAAGATGTTTTTCAAAGACCAGCTCACGGACGGCGGCAAGCGAGTCGACGGCCACAGATATGCCGGTGCCGTGGATTCCGAAATTGTTGTATTTCGCGCCGCAAGAGATGTCGCGGGCGCGCTCAACGCAGCCCGTCGAAATCGTGGAGACGAAGGGGCCTGGCAGTATTTCGACATGGCGATATTTCTCGACCAGCGCGTCGGCGCGCCGCTGAATCTCGGCGAAGAAGGCCGCCTCGATGGCTTGGTATGTTGCGCAGGGCTGAGCTTGCGAATCAGGACAAGCGATCACGTGTAACGCGGAGTCCAGCGCGCCGGGAAAGCTGACGGCGTCGATGTTGGCAATGTCGAGACCGCAACCGGGGATGATGAACTCCCAGCAGGCGGCGACCGTGTAGTCGCGGGCGTCTTCGGGCGCGTAGCCCCAACGCTCCAGCGTGGGAATCACCACATCGTCGTTTGCGTACTGCGGGAAGCCGAGGCCCTTGGCCGTAAGCTCGGTGCCGAGGCGGAAGATTTTGGGCGGGGTCGTCTTGTCAACGCGGAGGTTGATTTTCGGGTCGACAAGTTTGAGTTCGCCGCAGGCTTTGAGACAAAGGCGCGAAAGGGCGTTGAAGGCAGGTTTGCCATCGCGCGTGACGCCGCCAAGCATGACAGACTGTCCGTTGTCGCCCTGCTGGACGCCGATGTAAAGATCGCTGTCGCGGTTGCAGGCCACGAAGAATTCTTCGAGAAGCTCCAATGCACCATCCTCGTCGAGGCGTCCCTCGCTCAGGTCGTTCTCAAAGTATGGTAGCAGATATTGGTCGATGCGACCGAGACCGCAGTGGTACTCACCCTCGCACCAGAGGGTGTAATGGAGGATGCGCAGGGATTGCAGCGCCTCGTGGAAGGTGCGGGCCCCGTGGCGCGGGACACGCGACAACGTCTCGGCGATTTCGTCGAGTCCGCGCGCCGCCGCTGCGGCGCGGTAGCGCTCGGTTAGCGTCAGCACGGCCTCCGTCGAGAGGATGGCGTTTTCGAGGAACTCGACTCCCTCGGCGTCTGACTCCGCACGGCAGCGGTCGAGACGTTCGCGCATCCGCACGAGGCGCGCGTCGAGGCCCTCCGCGATTGCGGGACCGAAGTCGGCGGTCATGTTGAAGACGACGCCCTTTTCGCCGAAGGCGGTTCCGGCGGCGCGCCGCGCGGCCATCTCCTCATCGGTGTGAAGGTCGGGGATTTGGCGGAGGGTGCGCGTGAAGGCGATTCGCTCGCCCTCGAGGAACGCTGGCGCTTCCCCCTCGGCACGGAGCATTTCGCAAAGGCCGATGCGGGCGCGCGCCATGTCGGAGACGCCGTCCGCGACGAAGCGGGCGAGCAGAGGCGACCAGTCCACATCGCGGCGGAAGGCGTTCTGTTTCCGGTCGAATGTGAAATCGAGAAGGGATTGGATGCGTGGTGTCATGGTATGCTCCATTAGTAACAGTTATTTGTTGCCACAACTGCTTCAATGATAGCATAACGACCACTTCGATGCAATTCTTTCGCTTTGTGGGGTGATCTGACAAGGCAAACGCGCACACCTCTGACGGAGGTATGCGCGTTTGCCTTGCCAAATCACCCGTTTCTTACGGGTGGGTCGCACCGGGTGGACTACTTGACAATCAGGATAAAGGCGGGGGCGGCGCGGGAAACGGTGAACGTACGTGGAGCGCCCATGGTCTCCGTTCCGAAAACATCGTAAACAGGGGTCACGGTGTAGGCATCGGGAAGGTAGTGTCCTCCCGGAGTCCAAGCGACGGAAAGCGTGTCGCCGGATTCGCCAAGAGTCTTGCCGTTGCGCGTCCAGACGTAGCGAACCGCGCCGACGGCGCGAGCCGTGAACGTCTTTGTCGCTTCGATGCCGAGTTGGTTTTCCGCCGGTGGAACGGCAAGCCATTCCTCCGCGCCGTCGTAGCCGCAGCCGGAGACGGTGAGGCCATTTGCCGTGAGCGGCGCACTTCCAGGATTGGCAAGATCGTAGAGCCCCGCCACACCATCGATAACGCACGGCACGTATTCGCGCACCTTGACGCCGTTGTCGTAGATCGTCAGGCGGTAGAGGCGTGCCTTGGCGTACATGTATCCGTTGTTCACGTCGGGTACGGCAAGCGAACCGAACACGAGCCTATTGGGGCTGTTCTTGCTTCGCGTCCAACTTGCAATCGTGCTGTCACCGTTGAAAACGGAGCCGTCCGTCGCGCCCGGCTCAAGGCGGGTCTGGGCATCCGGGCTGTCAATCGTGAGCAATCGGCGCTGGTGGTCGACCGCGATGCCGGAATGGAGGACACCCCAGTTATTGTTGAACAGCCACGAGTATTTGCCGTTGGTCCCGCTGCTGTCCTGCGTGTAAAGCCGGCAGAACAGTCCGCTGCCCCCGGCATCAAAGAGTTCCTGTTGCGGGTTGTTGTAGCCGTTGGCGAAGCCGAAATCGACGACGAGTTTCGTGTTGCCGTTCGGGACGTAGCCGGTATCGACGCGCTGGGCTCCCGCGAAGAGGACGTAGGCGTCGCGGTCGCGGTCGGACGAGACCGCGATGTCGCCGCCCGCCTTCGGCATGCCGTTCTTGCCGTTGTTCGCATCCCAATAGACTCTTACGAACGTGTCGCCGTATTTCAGTCCGGGAGCGCCGTTCTTCACATACGGGACGTATTCGCGGACGAGCGAACCGGATTCGTAGATCCTGAGGCCGTAGATGCGCACCGGGGTGTAGCCGCCGCCCTTGCCGGCGGTCGCGCCAAGGATGATGGGATTCGCGGCATTCGCCGAAAACGCCGTGAACACGTCGTTCGTGTTGGCGTAGTTGACATAGCCCGCCGTCGTCATCGTGACGGCCTTGTTCTGCGAGTCGAAGACGGCGGTGCGGCGCACGAGCGCGGCATTGGCCTGCGACGGCAGCCCGACGCCCTTCCACATGGCCGTGCCGAGGCAGGCGCCAATTGCGTTTGCGTTTTGATAAAGAGCCACCGTCTCGGTGCTGTTGCCTGCCTGGAGGAGGAACCAGTCGCCGCTCCCGGAGCGGTCCGCCGCCAGTGCATAGTCGAATTCAATGCGGGTGTTTGGGCCGGGGGTGTAGCCCGTGTCGATGAAGTGCCCGCCCTTCGCGCCATCCGCCTGGGTCTGGTCGTTGCCGGCGAGTTCGATGAAGCCGTCGTCGGGGATGCGCTCGACATCGCCGCCGGCCGTGAGTCCGAAAACGTTGTATTCAGCGGAATGGAACGCTCCGCCCACGGTGTCGCGGAAGCCGGCGACGCCACCCTTCACACACGGGACGAGATTGCAGACGAGCGCGCCGTTCTTGTAGAACTTGGCGCCGTAGATGCGCGCCTTGGCCGGAGTTTCAATGGTGGCGCCATTGGCATTGGTCATGCGGCCGAAAAGCGCAATCGGGACGTTGCCCGTGGCCGGGAGTCCCGGAGTGGATTTCATTGATTCCGTCTTGTTTGTGACGGATCCGGTGAGGGAATGGACCTTCCCCGCCAAGATGTCGAAGACGACCGTGTGCCGATCCGAATCCGGCATCACCAGATACGTTCCGCCGACCCATCCCTGCCCGACATGGAAAGAAAGGCCGCCGGATCCGTTGACGTAGTATGCGGCGTTCTGCCCGCCGCCCACATAGACGCCGAAGAGCCGGGCATCCTTCTCGACGGCCGTGAAGGCGTAGTCGACTTCGATCCGCAGATCGGAGGCCGGCACGACGCCGGTGTTGACGAAGGTCGAGCCGTCGCTTTCGATGTACGCGTCGCCGGCGGTTGCGGAGGCGTCGTCCTCCTGCCACTGCCAGGTGAGGCGGACCTTCGCCGAGGTGTCGGTGGCGGAGTAGGAGCAGGACTCGTCGGCGACGGGGGCACTCCAGTCGGAGCCGTCCCAGGTTTCGAGCGTGTAGCCCGCGCACGTGTAGTCGATGCCGTTCAGAGTGGCCTTCTGCGGCGCGGAGAACGTGTAGCCCTCCGCGTCGAAGGCGTAGACCCCGGTTTCCTCGTTGCCCTCAAGCCCGGCGACGGCCGTCGCGACGACGACGTTCGTGACAGGAACGCCGTTGAAAAAGCGGGCGTCGTCAAGCGCGCGGTTCTGCGAGAGTTCCGCGGTCGAAAGGACCTTGTTGTAGACGCGGACGGCCTTAATCGTGCCGTTGAGATAGCGATCGTTGTCGGAGGCGGTGCCCAGCCATCGGCCGCCAATCGTAAACGCCCGTGAGCCGACCGAAGTCGTCGTGGTGCCGGCCGTCACCGTCCCGGTCTCCGTCTCGAAGACCGAGGATTTGCCCTTGTCGTACAGCGCCGTCGCGTAGTAGTGTCGGCCCGTCCAGGGCTTTATGCTGGCATCGGCCACGCCGCTGACGGCCTTGACGCGGAAGATGAGCTGGTTGTTGGTGTCGACCTTGTAGGTGTAGAACCCGCAGTTGTCGCCGCCGCAGTCGAAGAAGAAGGGATAGTTCGCGGTCTGCGCCGACTTGTCGGCGTCGAAGACCAGCTGGATCGTAAAGGCATTGCCCAGGCTGATGGCATCGGCAAGCCGGCCGATTTCACCGCCGCCGAAGACATAGCCGTCGTCGGTCCACTCGCTGACCACGCCGCTTCCGGTCTTGTTCCCGAAAGAGACGCTGTTCCCCGCTGCAAGGTCGATCCACTGCGAGGCGTCGCCGTCGTGCGCCTTGAGGAGACCGACGTTGCGGATGCCGTCGAGCTGCAGAAGAAGCGCGTCGCGCGCGGCGTAGTTGGACGGTTCGTAGAGCAGGCCGGCCCGGCCGATGCCGGCGGCAAGCAGGACAGCCGCGAACAAAGCGGCGAATTTCGTCATGGATGTTGCGTTCATGTCTGGTTCTCCTGGTTGGCGGGTTTGCGGACAGGTGTATGACGACCTATCCCGTGGATGTCTACAATTGTAGCACCTCAACCAGTTCAAATCGGAACTTTTGGAGCAAATATTTTTAGCGAATATGAAGGTTCCGCCACTGTCTCATCGAAATCCCGTGGCGGCTATGGAAGAGTTTTCGCAGTTCGCGGTCGGAGGTGAAGCCGCAAAAGTCGGCGATGGCGCCGATGGCGGGCTTCGGCTGGGAAAGAAGATCGAGGACCTTCGTCATGCGGACGTGGAGTATTTCATCAAGAACGGAATGGCCTATGGCCTCACGAAAGCGGCGCTCGAAGTGTTTTCGGGAACCGGGGAAGCGGGCTGCAAGGGCGGCCGCCGTCAGACCGGCGGTCGCCTCGCCGCGGATAATTTCGACGGCCTTGAGAATGCGGGGCTCGCGCCGTCCGAAGCCGCCGGTGGATTCGCGTCGCAGCACCAGCAACGGTCCGAAGGAAGCGCCCGTGGCGGAAGAAGCCAGAAGCTTTGCGGCGGCGTAGCCGGCGTATTCGACGTCGAGGACTATGGAGGAGAAGCGGGCCGTGTCACCGACGCATTCGCTTTCGTCGTAGTGCATCCCGTCCACGCCCAATATGGCTATTTCCCGTGGGACATGGCGGCGCAGCATCTGCGCCGCCTTGACGACGTCAAGCGCGGAATTGTCATTTACCGCGAAAACCGCGGTGCGTCTGGGAAGAGCACCGAGCCATTGCGCAATACGGACGACACGGGCTTCGGAGGCCTCGTTGCGGCGGCCTTGGAATACGTGGCAATGGTGGCCGTCGGCGTCGCAGAGCGCCCGGAAGGTTTCGATGCGCATTCTGTTCCAGCGCGCGAGAGATGGCGATGGCACTGCCGCAAATGCGGCGGGAAGCCCGGCGGCGAGTTCGCGGTATGCAAAGTCCGCGACGGCGGCATTGTCACAGACAACCGATTCCGCGCCGCTCCAACGCTCCGGCTCCGGTGGGTCGAGATAGACCGCCGGAACGCGCCCGAAAAGGCTCAGGGGTATGTCCTCGTCAAGACCGGCGCGGTCGACAATGCAACCTACAGGCTGATGTTCCGCCAGCAGGGCGCGGATGTGCTCCGGACGAGACTCCTCCGGCGGGAAAGGCTTCACTTCCCATCCGCGCGATGAAGCGAAACGCCTGACGCCGGCGAGCTTGCGGCGGCTGTTCCATGTCCAGCAATGGTGGCAGAGGTAGAGGATGGTGCGGGCTTTTGACATATAAGACCTCCATCAATGCCACCGCATCCGCCTCACCACGGGAAATGGTCGGTGTAGAGACCGGGGTTGGCGGACTGCGACTCGATTTCGGCCGCGTCGTCGCAGTGTATCTGGTCGAGGTGGTCGGGATAGAGGAAGCGCAGGCCAGTGCGCGGGCGGCCGTGGCAGCGGCAGTACGGCGCGCCGGCGGCCTCCCAGACGTTGTCCTTGAAAACAGCCTCGCCACTCCAATCGCTGAAGGCGCGCACCATCACGTTGGCCGAGCGCGAGAAGCGGTTGCCGACGATTTCAAAGCCCGGGGTGGGCATGGTGGTGTCGTAGAGCATCAGGTGCGCGGCGTTGGGGTTCCAGCGCTGCAAGTGGCCCCAGCCGAATCCGGCGTCGCGGAAATCGTTGTTTTCAAGACGGATGTTTTCGGTGACGCCGTCCTTCCCCTGGTGCCAGAACTCGTACGAGTATTCGCAGCGCTCGACGAAGTTCCCGCGCCAGACGATGTTGCGCTGGATGCTTCCCGGCATGCTGGACTGGTTGGTGAGGCCGGCGTCCCAGCATTGCGAGACGCGGCAGTTTTCGACCAGGACGTCTTCCGCGCCGCCCCAGAGTTCGATGCCGTTGCCGTAGCGGACGCCGTTGCCAAGCTTGTCGGTGTAGAGATAGCCGCCGCCAATCCAGAAGATGCCGCAGTTGCGGATGTCAATGCGCTTGACGCTGCCGCCGCCAATGCCGTGCGCGGCGGAATAGCGGATGTCGAGCGAATCGTACGCGATGTCATGGGCGCCGCCCTGGTCGATTCCGTGGATCTTCTCGGCAAGTTCTAGGGAACGCCAACGTGCGCCTGGATTGCCGGCTTCCGAGCGGACGATGACCCGCGCGGTGGTGGGATCAAAGAAGAAATCGAGGTCGTGCAGAAGCTCCGCGCGCGTTCCACGCTTGAAGAGGCATCCCGACTCGCCGCCGTCAAGAATGACGTTGCCGATGTCGGCGCGCGCGCCGGACGCGGCGCTCCAGATTCCTCCGCCTTCGTCGTTCCAGCTGTCCGCGCCGCTTGCGTCATGGCAGGGCTGTATGATGGGTGCCGGTCCTTCGCCGAACGCACCGTAGCGGATTGGGTGGCCGGGAATTCCCGAACGGGCGCGAAGCTGCCCGCGCCAGACGCCGCCGCGCTCGAAGAGAACCGTCGCGCCGGGTGCGAGTTCCAGCGCGTTGACCTCGTCGAGGGACATCGACTTGCCAATGCGAAAGACCTCGTCGGTCGGCGCACGGCCGTATGCGGCCTCGGCTTCGGCATCCGCCTCGTCCGGCAACCGCCCAGAAGGAAATTTTGCTATTCCCGCTTCTACGATTTTCTTCATTTGTCCTCCGATAAAATCCTCATTTCGCAGAAGAGCGAAGTCCCTCGAGAATGACGCGTTTGCGTGGATTGTCGGCTGAGGGGAGGGCCTTTTGCCCCGGAGCCGAGATTGTGTGTTCGAGGCTCCAGATGTTCGCCTCGCGGAAGGCGTGGTAGGTCCAGTCCCACCCGTATTCCTCGAAGAGCTCGATGCAGTCGCGCAGATAGTTCTCCGCCCCCTCGGCCCATGTTATGGCCGAGAACTCGCCAACATAAATCTTGGCATGGTGACGGGCCTCGAACTCCCGCACCGGCGCCAGCCGCGCGCGGATGTGTTCCTTGTTCCAGTTCTTTTCCTGGTCTGGCCACTTCAGACCGGCAGGACGGCCCTGGATGCCCTGGTGCGTGAAGTCCGTCGGGGCGTAGACGTGGATCTGGTAGATTACGTTGTCCATGCGAAGGGGCGAAAGGTATTCGAATGCCGATGGCGCGTTCGCGAGGTTGGACGCGAAGACGATGGTGGTGTCGGGGTCGATGGCGCGGATGGCCTCCGCGGCGCGGCGCTGGAGCGTCCAGTAGTCGTTCCTCGCGCGTCCGTTCTGGTGCGGCTCGTTGATGAGGTCGTAGCCGTAGATGGCGGGCTTCCCCTTGAAGCGCGTGGCGATGCGGCGCCACGTGTCAATCCACGCCTCGGCGAAGACGTCATTGTGGAGCATGTTCATCTCGCGGTCCTTTGCGCGCTTGCCTCCGGGCGGGACATGCACGTCGATGACGATCTTCATGCCGCGCGCGTCGGCCCATCGCAGAACGTCCTCGAGGTTGTCGAGGCGCGAGTCGACCCATGCCGCGTACTCCTTGAGGTCCTGGTTGTCGTCGTTGCCGCTCCAGTTGCGGCAGATCTGGAAGCGCACCAATGTCGCCCCCCAGCGGTGCATCGTCTCGATGTCGTCCTCCGTCATCGCCCGTTGCGGCGACATGAATCCGTGAAGCGGCGGCTGGTTTTTCACGGAATCGGGATAGTGGACGATCCAATCCTGGTTGATGACGCGGAAGAGGCCCGTCGTCGGGCCGCCGCGAAGAGTCGAGAGGTCGAAGACGACGCGGCCGCTCGTGCCCTGCAGACCGAGCTGGAGGGTGACCGAGTCGGGCCGCAGACCGCCGAACGAGGCGTCGTTGCGGAGTTCCTTGGCGAAACCGCCGAATTCCTTCGGGCAGTTCGGCCAGCGTTCAAGGCCGGTGGACTTGTCCACGACGTGCATCTGGAACTTGAGTCCGAGATACGACTTGGTGGGCTTGGCGAGGTCGGTTCCCTCGGCGGAGACCGAAATCGAAAAGCCTTTCGCCCCGGCGCAGAGCGAAGCCGGCAGTTCCGCCTCCGCCATGGCGTCGGCAGGGTAGTCCGAGGCGGGAATGTCGACGATGAGCTTGTCGCCTTCGAGCTTTGCGTACTTTTCGGGCAAAACCCACTTGAGGCCCGTGAGCGGGGGAAGCTGCGTCTCGGAAATCTGGACTTCCTGCGACTCGTCAACGCCTTGAACTTGAGACGGGGGGGGCGGAATCCCGAATCGGCTGGCGGGATCGCAAGCGACAAATGCGAGAAGAGGCATTGCAATCAGAAATGGAATGTGCTTTTTCATAGTTACAATTTTACCAAAATACGGCCTTGTCCCTCAAGCCACGGAAGAACAATCTCTGCATCATCCCATCATCCGCGTCCTTTGATTTCTTGCGGGTTGACGCCGTCTTGTGCTATCATTAGACTACATTTTTTAAGGAACCTTAGCAATGGCTACAATTGTCATAGTCGGATCAGGCATGATGGGCAGTGCCCTTGCCTTCCCCGCCCGCGAAAACGGCAACACAGTCCGTCTCGTCGGCTCACCCCTTGACGGCGAAATCATCGACGCCTGCCGCGCCACAGGCCGCCACCCCAAGTTCGCGAAGCACTTCCCCGAAGGCATCCCGCCCTTCCCCGAAGGCGTTGAATACTACAAGGTCGACGAACTCGACAAGGCCCTTGCGGGCGCTGACCTCGTCATCGGCGGCGTCTCCAGCTTCGGCGTCGACTGGTTCGGCGACGAGGTTCTGCCGCGCATACCGATTTCCGTGCCCGTGCTGTCCGTCACCAAGAGACTCTGGAACACCCCGGATGGCAAGCTTCTCACCTATCCCGAACTTTGGAGGAAGCGCCTCTCCGCCAAGGGGATCATTCGCGACATCTGCGCCATCGGCGGCCCCTGCACGAGCTATGAACTGGTCGCGCACGACCAGACCGAGGTCGCCTTCTGCGGCGGCGACCTTCCCACTTTGAAGCGCATCCGCTCCTGGATGGCCACGGACTACTACCACATCTCCGTCACCACCGACGTCACCGGCATCGAGAGCGCCGTCGCCCTCAAGAACGGCTACGCGCTCGGCATCGCGCTCACCATCGGCCTCAACCAGAAGGAACGCGGCCTCGACAGCGAACTTCACTACAACAGCCAGGCCGCCGTCTTTGGGCAGGCCGCCAAGGAAATGGCCCGCCTGCTCGACCTCCAGGGCGCGGCCACGCTCGACAACCTCTGCGTCGGCATGGGCGACCTCTATGTCACCGTCTACGGCGGACGTACACGCCTTGTCGGCATCCTGCTCGGTCGCGGCATGACAATCGACGAG
>JAEEGI010021079.1_pt1 | contig 12987 bp, 12 predicted proteins | sample 8958751 | NCBI WGS metagenome assembly JAEEGI01 (sample SAMN16246545, study PRJNA631951) | gut metagenome | biome: gut microbiome; feature: rumen; material: KS-attached | host: Bos | place: Iran: Karaj | collected 2018-10 | reverse complement strand
TGTATCATTTCCACAGTATCTTGTGCACTGCCGTGAGCACCGTGCAGGAGGAGGCTCGCCAGCGTCTCCTCGCCATACTGCTCCTGGGCTTCGTTCTCGGCTTCCGTCAGTCCGTCGGTATAGACGAAGAACGTCTTACCCTTGATACCGTCCAGCTGCTGACCCACAAACTCCAGCCCGGGCCAAAGGCCTATGGGGGCGTTGGACTCCATATCGATATAGCGGCCGTTAAGCAGAGGGGGATTGTGGCCGGCGTTGCAGAAGTCCAGACGGCCGCTCTGCAGGTTCAGTTCGCCGATGAACATAGTGATGAACATGCCATTGGCGTTGTCGGCAGACAGCGTGTCGTTCAGTTTGGTGGCAATATAGGCGGGTGGGAATCCCTCCTTGGCAAAGGTGCGGAACAGGTTGACGGCCACCGACATCAGCATGGAGGCGGGGACTCCCTTGCCGCTGACGTCGCCCACGGCAAAGTAGAGGTTGTGGCCGTTAATGATGTAGCCGTAGAGGTCGCCGCCCACCTCCTTGGCAGGCGTCATCTGTGCGTAGAGGTCCAGCCCCTCGTATTCAGGGAATGTGCTGGGTACCATGCTCATCTGTATGTCGCGGGCAATGCGCAGTTCGCTCTCGATGCGTTCCTGCCTGGCTTTCATCTCGGCCATGTGCTTGGCGGCCCGACGGCGGAACAGCGTATAGACGATGAAGAATACCGTTATGAGCACGAGCGCTACGGCCAATGCCAGGAAGCGCTGACGGTTCAGGCTTATCTGCTGCTGGGCTATCTCCTCGTCCTTCTGTTTGGTCTCGTAGATGGTGGCCAGCTTGGCAGCCTCGCTGCGCTTCTGGCGAACGATGGCCGAGTCGACGAATTCTAACGCGGCGGCGGCGGCGACAAGGGCAGAATCCCTACGACCGGCCTTGTAGTTGGCCTCGAATCTGTTCTTGACCTGATAGATCATGTCGACTGTCGGCTCAACGTGGTACTTGGCAATCATATTGTCGAGCGCCTGATAGCGGTCGGCAGCCTCGGCATAATGCCCCATGCGCATCAGTAAATTCGCGATGCGATATTGCATTTCCTCGCTTTTGACAAAGCTCGACTTCAACATCTCACGATAGTATCTTTCGGCTTCGGCCTTTTTCCCTTGTCCGCAGGCCAACATGGCGTGATCGTAGTCCACATTAGCCTTCACAACGTCCTTGTAGCTGTCGGGCGTATTCGGATGCCCCATATACATATTGAAGAGCGAGTCGGTGCGCTGCATCCAGACGTCTGCCTGGTCGAAAGATCCGAGGTCGAGATAAGCGTTCGCGATATTGTGTACACACATAGTGGCATTATACAAGGCGCCGAACGAGTTCTCTATCCCGAGCAGTTCCTTGACGGCGTCGTAGCACAGCTCGTACGACTTGGCGGCCTCGGCAATGCGCTCCAAACTGATTTGACTGTTGCCCACGCTTAAATACAGCATGATCTTCTGCATCAGCATCTCGTTTTGGTACTCCTTGTCGTAGTTGATGTCCTTCATGATTTCCAGCAGCGGCAGGGCTTTGCGCAGCACAGCATCCTGGTCGCGGCGCACGGTCTCGTATTGTATCTGGAGACAGCTGCAGCAGAACCAGTAGAAGCTGTCGACAGCCGTTCGGGGCGTAGCGTTGGCACCAAGGGTAAATTGTTTCTCGGCCTCGTCCATCCTGTTCACCTGCAGATAGGCTTCGGCTCGCAGCTTAGCGGCCTGAATCTCCGACATCATGCCAAGTTCCAGGAAGCTGTCGGTCAGTGCCAGCGCCCTGTCCAAATCGGGCACGATGCAGGCTTTCTCAACCACACTGTCGACATACCTGCAGGTGGTAAAAGCCTGTTGTCTGTTCTGGCAAGCCGCTACCATCAGCAAAGCCATGAATGCATACAATATCTTCCTCATCGTGTTCCTTTTAGGTTTCTGTTTGCGAAGTTACGAAAAAAAATCGGACTGACCAAACGTCAGCCCGACTTTTTTGCGTGCTCACCTCACCGCCCAGTCGTGAGACACGGCGCTTTTTTCTTAAAAAGCCCCAGAATAATTTGTTAGTGTCGATTTAATTCCCTATCTTTGCAATCATGAAAGTAGAGAGCATTTCGGCCAGATATCGTGAACTGAATATCCGTGATCTTGGCGGCATCCCTTTGCCCGAGGGTAGGGGGCGCATCCCTGGTGGGTTGTTCCTGCGGAGCGGCAAACTCAGCATACTCTCTGCCGAGGCGTGCGCCAGTCTCTGCCAGCGTTACCACATACGCTGCGTCGTCGACCTCCGTACGCCCGTCGAGTCTGCCGAATTCCCCGACGTCCTCCCCGACGGCGTCGAATACCTGCAGATACCCTTGTTGAAGGATGCCGCTGTCGGAATCACCCACGAGACAGGCTCCGATCCGATGACCATCATCCGCAACCTCCGCAAACACCCCGAAAAACTACTCGAGATGGTGCCCGACTTCAAGGCACTCTATCGCGATGTCGTCACCGACCCGTACTCCCGCAGCCAGCTCGACAAGGTCGTCGCGACGCTGCGCAGCAATGCCGACAGAGGCCTCTGCACACTCTTCCATTGCACCGCAGGCAAAGACCGTACAGGCATCGCGAGCATGGCCTTGCTGAAATCCTATGGCGTCAGCGACGAAGAGATCATCAAAGACTACCTGCGCACCAATCGCAATGCCTTCTGGCCAACCGTCAAAAAGTGCTTGGGCGTATGGCTCCTAACCCGAAACTGGACGCTGGTCAAGACCGGTTACAAATGCTTCATGGCCGACCGCGAACTCATAGAAACCGCCCTCAAACTATACGACAGCACCGCCCAGCCGTGAGACCGGCGCTTTTTTCAAAAAAGCCCCAGATGTCTTGATATTCCAATTTGGAATTTCAAGTTGGGGTGGTACAAGAAAACTTCCTTATGCTTTTGCTGAGCAAGGATGATAGCAAGGGGCTGGTACCTAACATCAACGACACAAAAAATCCGAGCCATTGTTCGGATTCTTTTTTTGATAGATTCCCCTCCCTAACTCCCCGCCTCCTTAGAAATTGAATATTTTTGTGGGAAAGCTTTTGTGATTTGAAAGTTTTTCGTAACTTTGTAGCCAATATGACTATATTCAAGCACTACCTATGATTCAACAAATAGCAAAAGATAATGAGGCGGTGACGCCTACGACTCGCGAGATAGAAGGATTAAAAGAGTACTTCCCACAATGCTTTAACCAGCAGGGCGAATTCGATATCGATAAGTTTTGTGAGGCTATCCAGCCACAGGTGGATGTGACTCGCGAAGGTCGTAGTTACGACTTCTTGGGTAAGAGCTATGCCCGTATGTTGTCGTCGCTGGATACCACAACGGTTATTCGCCCTGATACAGAGCACAACGCGAAGCCTGAGAACCAAAACAGCGAGAACATCTATATCAGTGGCGATAACCTCGATGCACTGCACCACTTGGTGAAGAGCTATGCAGGTCAGGTGAAGTGCATCTATATTGATCCGCCTTATAATACGGGAGAAGATGGATTTACATATAATGATAAGTTTACTTTTTCGGTCGAAGAGTTGGAAAAGAAATTGAGCATTAGCATAGACGAAGCAGAGAAGATTCATGCCATGACAAGTAGCCATCGTGCCAGCCATGCAGCATGGCTGACGTTCATGATGCCTCGCCTCCAGTTGGCCCGCGATCTGATGTCTAAGGATGGTCTTATCTTCATATCAATCGATGATAATGAACAGGCTTACTTGAAGCAGTTGTGTGATAATATCTTTGGTGAGGATTGTTTCATTGCTCAGTTTATCTGGGAGAAGCGAGTTAACAGAGAAAATAGAAAAGAGACTTCTGTTCGTCATGATTATGTTTTGTGTTATTCACGAGTATTTATTAGTGACGATATAAGAAGAGTTAAGCAATTGCCAATGACGGATAAAGCTTTAAAGAATTACTCCAATCCTGATAATGATCCCAGAGGGCCTTGGAAATCCGACCCCGCACATGCACAAGCAGGACATGGAACTGAATCACAATTCTATGTACTAACAGCTCCAAATGGTAAAACACACACTTTGCCGAGCGGTCGTTGTTGGATACATACCCAAGATGTTATGCAAGAAGCAATTGATGATAATCGCATATGGTTTGGCTCAGATGGGAATGGAGTGCCTAGAGTGAAAACATATTTATATGCAAAAGATAGGGGCCTCACACCTGAAACAATGATTTTTGCAAAAGACGCATCAACTAATGAGCAGGCAAAGAACGACCTAAAAGATATGTTTGATGGTGTCGCTGTCTTTGATACTCCTAAACCAATACAATTGGTGAAAATACTGATTAACATGGCGACACACGATGGTATCGTTATGGACTTTTTCTCTGGCGCAGCATCAACAGCACACTCAGTTTTGGAGATTAACGCGAATGAATCAAAGGAACTGAAATACATCCTTGTTCAGATACAAGAAAAGATAGCAGAAGACAAAGAAGCCTACAAGGCCGGCTACCGCACCATCGATGAAATAGGTATGGAGCGCATCAAACGTGCAGCGAAGAAAATCAAGGACGAGAATCCGCTGTTTGCTGGCGATTTGGGCTTTAAGCATTATACGCTGGAGGAGGTTCCACAGAATACGCTCGACAAACTGGAGACCTACGACCCAAATGTCATTCTGAGTACTGACGATGTACTGAATATGTTTGGACGTGACACAGTACTGGCTACATGGCTTGTTAATGATGGCTACGGGCTTGGCGCAAAGACAGAAGACGTGGTGCTTGACAAATACCATGCTACACGCTGTGGCAACCACCTCTATCTGACGGATGGCGACTTCACGGAAGATGCGATGACGGCATTGGTAGACCGCTATCAGAGCGATCCTGCGTTCAATCCAGACTGCATTGTGCTGTTTGGCTATAGCTTTGGCCATAATGCGATGGACATGCTGGAGAAGAACAAACCAACCATCAATCTGGTTAAGGATAAGAACATTATTATAGACGTGCGCTACTAAGAGGATATGGAACTGATATTACAGAACAATCTGCAGCACCAGCAGTTGCCAGTAGAGGCCGTAGGTGACGCACTTCAAGAAGTAAATTGGCAGTCGCCAAAAGACTTCTATGCCAATCCGCTGCTGTCATGGTCGAACCGCTATCAGCTTAGTGCACCTATCTTTGAGGTTAAGAAGCAGCTATTGCCTAATCAACCTCAGAAGTTGCAGGAACCAGAAGAAGGAGCCCCTTTGAATCTTGACATCAAGATGGAGACAGGTACTGGAAAAACTTATGTTTACACCAAGACTATCTTCGAACTGCATCAGCGCTATCGCCTGAATAAATTCATTATCTGCGTTCCATCTCTGCCTATCAAGGCTGGTGCAGAACAATTTCTGAACGACCTTTATGTGCAGCGCCATTTCTACGATGCCTGTGGCTATCATTGTGATTTGGAAGTTGGCGTTTTGGAAGCTGCCAAGGCGAAGAAAGGCAAAAGGTATTTCCCTGGAGTGGTGCGCGACTTCGTGGAAGGATCCTGCCAGCAACGCAATAAGATATATGTGCTGTTGCTGAACATGGCCCTGCTGACGAATGCACAGATATTGAAACGCAATGACTACGACTTTGGCGTATTGGGATTTTATCGTCCTTTCGATGCGCTGAGAGCCACACACCCAGTAGTCATCATTGACGAGCCACATCGCTTTACTCGTACGCAGTCGGCCTATACCCAGATTTTAAATGAGCTGAAGCCGCAACTGATACTGCGCTATGGTGCCACGTTCCCTGAGATAACCGTAGGACGTGGTAAAAACAAGCATGTGACGAAAGACTATCTGAATCTGCTCTATGATTTAAATGCCTGCGAGGCTTTTTCTCAGAACCTGATTAAAGGCGTTGCCAAGGAACACTTTGAGTTGCAGGGTCAACAGCGCGAACGTATCATCATCAAAGAGATTAATGAGCGCGAGCGCAAGGTGACGTTGCAATATGGCAATCGAACTGAGGTACTGCAGGCTGGCGACCCTATCACATTAGCACCAGATATGCAAAACGTCAGCGTGGATTCAGTAGAAAAAGGATTGGTGACGCTATCGAATGGTAAGCAGTTCCATACCAGCGAACATTTCAGTCCGTCTGTCTATGCCCAGTCTTATCAAGAAGAAATGGTGAAGTTGGCCATTCAGCGGCATTTCGAAACAGAGCGTCTGAATTTTGAGCGTCCCCAGCGCATGAAGACGTTGGCTCTGTTCTTTATCGACAGTATTCGCTCGTATCGTGGAGAGGGTGAAGAAAACGGCTGGCTGGCAGAGAAATTCGAAGCGTTGCTATCAGAAAGAGTAAGGTTTGAGTTACGACAGCCCTGTTCTGATGATTACAGAGCCTATCTGGAAGCCACACTCAGAGACCCTCATGCCTGTCATGGAGGTTACTTTGCAGAGGACAATCAAAACAGCGACGAGGAGATAGCCCAGCAGGTGAAAGAGATTCTGCACGATAAGAAACAACTGTTGTCATTCAAGAATGAAGATGGTAGTTGGAATACGCGTCGTTTTATTTTCTCGAAGTGGACGTTGAAAGAGGGATGGGATAACCCCAACGTGTTTACCATCTGCAAGTTGCGTTCCAGTGGCAGCGAGATTAGCAAGTTGCAGGAGGTGGGGCGCGGATTGCGTCTGCCGGTTGATGAATATGGTAATCGCAGTAGCGAAGAATTCCTGCTTAACTATATTGTAGACTTCGATGAAGCTGACTTTGCAGCTAAATTGGTCGCTGAGATAAACGGCCAGTTGCAGCAAGTAGCTATCACGGATAAAATACCAATGGAGTTGATTCAACGTGTGGCAGAGAAACGAGGCGTTGATCAATTCCAGTTGATGATGGAACTGGCACAAAAAGGCATCATAAAAGACTTGCAGGGAACAGTTAATGGCGATATGTTGGGTGAGTTGTATAATCAATACCCAGAGTTTGCTGACACTGGCCTGCCAAAGTCTAAGGTTATCGATAGAAACAAGAAGAATACCAATAAGATTAAGATTCGTCCGATGGTATTCGACCGCCTGCGTGACTTGTGGATGAAGATTAACAAAAGGTATGTCATCTTCTTCGACCCCATGCTGGAGAAAGAATTAGAAAAAGCGTTACCTATGCTGTTCAGCGATGGTGTGTTTGCTCAGAGCGTCATAACAAGCCAGAGAGAAATTGTGGGAACTGACGATGGAAAGATGGCCTACGTCCAAGATACAGGCGTTTCGTATCAAACTACGGGAAACCGTATGCCATATAACGAATTCCTGAAGCGAATCAATCGTGCCACCAGCGTTCCTATCCGTACACTCCATGAGGCGATGTGTGAAGGCATTGGTAATAAGCCGCTTTTTAGTCAGGACATGATTAACGACCAGTCGTTGGCTCGTATCATTAGCAATATCACGAACTGGAAGATAGAGAACTCTATGCAGCGGTTTAAGTATAAGCAGACAGCATATGACGTAAAGCGCACAAGACTTACTGACGAGAACGGCAAGTTGTATGAGGACATCGTGCAAAGTTATATTGGTAATCACCTGGATAGCACAAGAGCAGCAGCCCGGTACCTCTATGATGCCTACACATACGATAGCGAATTGGAGCAGACAAACCTCAGAACGTCTGATATTGCTGAGGTCGTAGTATTTGGTAAGATTCCTCGTAAGAGTATTGCAATTCCAACAATCACCAACGACTCGTATAGTCCAGACTTTATGTATATGGTGAAGAAGACAGATGGCACCAAGGAACTGAATATCATTGTCGAGACCAAAGGTGTGGAAGCGCCTGCACATTTACGAGACGTTGAGAAGAAGAAAATCAGCTGTGCCAAGAAGTTCTTTAACCAGCTTCGCGAGGACTATCCTGAGTTAAATGTTAACTTCAGGGATCAACTCAATAATCAGCAGCTTCGTACTATCATTGATGAAGTACTGAGGGAAGTTTGAAAAAAAGGAATCGACTATGGAGAAAAAGAGAACGACACCGGAGTTTATTACGGAGCTGCAGCCGAACGAGATATTCGTGTTTGGCAGCAATCTGAAGGGAATGCACGGCGGTGGTGCGGCGTACGTCGCTTACCGCAAGTTTGGAGCCATCATGGGGCAGGGCGTGGGTCTGCAAGGACAGAGCTATGCTATCCCGACGATGCAGGGCGGCGTAGAGACCATCCGTCCGTATGTAGACGAGTTCATCCGGTTTGCCAAGGACCACCAGGAGCTGACGTTCCTCGTGACGCGCATCGGTTGCGGCATCGCCGGTTTCACTGATGCTGAAATCGCCCCGCTGTTTGCCAACGCCCACGACGTAGAGAACATCGTGCTGCCCGAAGGATGGTAATGAGAAGACATTTTTTTAAATACTACGAATTATCTATGAAATACTTATTTTTTGACACTGAGACTACAGGGGTGCCCAAGGATTACAAGGCACCGAGTTCTGATACTGACAACTGGCCACGTATGGTGCAGCTGGCTTGGATTGTGACTGATGATGAAGGCTGCCGACAGCATTCGGGCAATCTGATTATCCGTCCTGACGGCTTCGAAATTCCTGAGGAGACGTCGAGGATCCATGGTATTACCACTGAGCGTGCCCTGAAGGAGGGTGTAGCACTGGAGGATGCCATTGAGGAGTTCAGGACAGACTTGAAGGAGGCCGACTGCATCGTAGGTCACAATGTTTCGTTCGACAAGAGAATCGTGGGTGCTGAGATGATCCGCCTGGGACTGGAAGATGAGGTAGACGGCAAAAAGAGTCTTTGCACGATGATGGCTTCTATCGATTTCTGTCAACTGCCCGGCAAGTATGGCTTTAAGTACCCCCGACTGCAGGAGCTCTATGTGAAGCTCTTTGGCCGAGAGTTCGACGATGCGCATAACGCCATGAGCGATATTAAGGCGACGGAACAGTGTTTCAGGGAACTTCGTAAGAAAGGACTCATTTGAGATGAATACAGGACTGCAATTCAAACACTATGTTTGGCTGGTAAACATACTGCGCAAGCGCAAACGGATGACGCTGAAGGAGCTGCAGGAGCAGTGGGTCAGCGACGAGGTGGCCGAGGGTAACCCGCTGCCGCGCAGCAGTTTCCACAAATATAGGGATGCCATTCGCGACATGTTCGGGCTCGACATCGAATGCGACATGACATACCATTACTATATTAGCAATCCCGGCGAGGTTGACGACAACCTGACGAAGCAGTGGATGCTGTCGACGCTGACCACGGGTCTGACGCTCACCAACAGCTCGGCTATCAAGGACGACATCATTCTGGAGAACGTGCCTGCGGGCTATGAGTTCCTGCCGGTCATCATGCAGGCCATCCACCAGCGGCGTACCATCACGATAGGCTATCAGAAATTCGGCTACGAGGCTTACTCGAAGCCTGTCGACCCATATGCCGTAAGGTTGTTCCGTCAGCGGTGGTACCTGCTGGCCGACAACCGCGAGCGCATGGCTATTTACTCGTTGGACCGCATGCTGTCGGCTACGTTGACCGACCAGCACTTCCGGCGTCCTGCCGATTTCTCGTCGGAACAATACTTCTCGGAATATTTTGGCGTGATGGTCGACGGCACGCCCATGGAACACGTGGTGGTCAGGGCCTACGGCAAGATGGCTAACCTGTTGCGCACGCTGCCGCTGCACCACTCGCAGCGCGAATTGGCCAGCGCCGACGGGCACACCGACTTCGCGATAGACATCCGGCCGTCCATCGACTTCATCAGCGAACTGATGTCGAAAGCCGACGGGCTCGACGTGCTGGAGCCTGCCAGTCTGAAAGCAAAAATCCGCCAAATCATGGAAGATGCGCTGAAAAGGAACCCGTAAAGATTTAATAAAAGTTAAATATCAAAGAATTATTGGGGGGTGTCCACACTTACTGGATACCCCCCTTGTTATTTTGCAGCCGTAAACTTAAAATTAATAAGATTATGGCAGGTATGTTTTTCTCTTTTATTTTAATCGTAGCAGTCGCCAACTTGGTTGGTGGCTATGTTGAAAATCTAAGTAATAGTAATAATCATTTAAAGTAAGAACAGACGATGAGTAAGAAAATTGAGCTGAAAAAGAAGAAGGGCTGTGAGGCCTATGTGATGTCACCCGAGGAAGCACTGGAATTCTTCGACCGTCATGGCATCAAGTATGAAATCTGCGACACGCCGGTGCCGGTGCTGGGCAATAGGGTGAGCTGCGGTATACCGAGTGATACTGGCGAGCAGGTGATTGAGGATTATTTCTATCTGCCCAAGTCGGTGGTAGGCCTGCATCTTATAGTGGACGTCGTAGCGCAAGGCGATTCGATGATTGAGGCCGATATTCACGAGGGCGACATGCTGCAGCTGGAGATTGGGGCTGAGGCGCACGACGGTGACATTGTTGTGGCCGAGATTGAGCGGGAGTACACTGCCAAGGTGTTTTTCTCTGACGACAAGCGGCAGAAATGGCTGTTGCCTAAGAATCAGAAATACAATGCTATCGCGCTGACCGACCAGAAAGAGACGAGAATATCGGGTGTGGTGCGCAACATTGTGAAGAAGGCGCCCCGTGTGTCGTACAGCGAGTGTATGGACATTCTGAACCGTTCCTTGGCGAAGAAACACCAGGAGGGCGACGTGATGCTGCGTCTGGCGAAGGCCGCCCGTGAGGGTTGTCATCTGTTCTGGGCTGCATCGGCGTGGGCGGTGGCCTACTGCGTGGTGCGCGACTGCTGCGACTACGAGGGCAGCGTGAGCGATTTTGAGCGCAAGGCCATCGATATGAATCTGCCCCCCGACTTCGCCTATCCGTGTTCTGTTGGCAAGGTGCAGCGCACCATCAGCAACCATCCTTACATGCGCCTGCACGTTGATAAGTGGAAGGGAAATGGAGCCTCTGTCCGTGAGATTGTTTTGATGGAGTTTTTGCGGAGAAACATATAAAACTTACCGAAGCAGTTACCGAAGTTCGGCAAGTTTGCCCACGACTTTTACCGAAATCAGCAACACTTACCGAAATTACTTACCGAATGCGTTTCAAGAGTTTGAAGCGCATTTTTTTTGTGCCTACCTTCGCGTCAGAAAACTTTTTTATTCACTTAATTTTTTTGACGTTATGAAAAAAGAAAAAACAACAAAGCAACTTGAGGATGCATGGGTTTGCGAACTGGCGAACCGACTGATGGAAGAAGTGTGTATGGCTCGGAGCGAGGCGTTCCGTCGGGCGCACCTGGTGAGGGAACTATTGGAAAAGCTGGGGCAGGGCGAGGTGACGTTTGAATACAAGCGGGGCGACGACGAGCCGCGCCAGGCACGCGGAACGTTGTGCCACGGGGTGTCCGAAGGGTACGACAACTACCGGTACAAGAAAATCATGACTTCGACGAACAGCCGTCCCAACGATCTTTACTTCACTTATTGGGACTTGGACAAGGACGCGTTCCGTTCGTTCTCGGCGCTGAGAATTGTAAAGATTATTGGTGTAACAATTCCTAATTACACGAACCATGGATAATTACCAACTTGAACCGCGCGAGGTTTCGGTGCGCGTCACCACGACGCTGGTGGCGCATCTCGTAAAGAATTACACGTACGACGCGGAGCGGGGTGTAGTGGTGAACCGGAAACTAAACCGGGTGGTGAAGGGCTCGGTAAACAGTAGGGGCTACGTAAAAACGCGTTTGTGGATAGGCGGCCAGCACCCAACAATAGGCTTGCACCAAATGGTTTGGGTGGTAGTGCACGGCCGACTTCCGTCGCAGATTGACCACATCAACGGCAATCCGCTGGACAACCGGCTGGAGAACCTGCGGGAAGTCAGCAGCAGTGAAAATATGCTAAACATCGTTCATCGTTGGAAACCCAATGCACGTACGGGACTGCCGGGGGTTGATAAACATGGGAATAAATACAGGATAAGCAGTTCTGGCGAATGTATGACTCTCAGCGACAAATATGAGGCTTTTTTTCATAGTGTTCTCTTTGGACGAATGTTCAAGGAACTTTGAACAAAATTATAAAAAAATGAAGACATGATTGCAAGAAACAACATTTTCAATATCCGCGCCGGTCAGAACTGGCAGGGTAAAGTGGGAGTCCGCAAGGGCTTCGTAGAGTTTGAGTCGAAGCCGTATGCCATCCGCGCGTGGCTGGTGCTGATGCGCACATACCGCCGACGGGGCTACACGACCATCCGTCAGATTGTGACGCGCTTTGCGCCGCCCACGGAGAACAACACGGAACGGTACATCGACTTCGTGTGCCGTCAGATGCACTACAACGCGGGCTACGAGCTCAAGGATGATTCTACGTACATCCTTCTGGGCATAGCGATGGCAGCGATGGAAACGTCGACTAAGCTGCGCTACCACGAAGTAGCGAACGTCATGGAAACCTTTAAGATTCGAATAGTTTAAACGAACACGGATTATGGACGAGATTAAATTGTTACATGAGACTGAGCGACGCTTGCGTGAAGCTGCGGCGGGCGTTGCGGACGAGGCGGAGCGCCACGAGATACTGGTGCGTACGCGCGATTTTCTGGAGTTCCTGCAGCGGGTGCAACAGATGCCGATGGTGGCACGGCTGTGCTTCTATAGAGCGGCGTTTGCCACGTACAACATGCTGCGCGTGAACCGCCAGCTGGGTCGCCGCGTGGGTGCGTTCGACAAGGACGTGTATACGGAAATAGTGAAAATACTGTCAAAACTTTTGGTCGAAAATGGAAACAGCGAAGATTGAACAAGATGTCGTTAATCTGCTCAATCTTTCGGGCATAGATAACGAAGGGCTTGTGGTGCAGCAGACGCTGCATCACATGCTGATGTGCGTGAAGCTCTATGAGACGCTTGACGCAGAACAGCGCGTACGGGTGGCGAAATGGCGCAAGCATTTCCAGTTTTTAAACGACATCAGATTTAACTTGAAAGAGAGAAAAGGAAGAAAGGACAAGAAA
>JAEEGI010021076.1_pt1 | contig 12987 bp, 7 predicted proteins | sample 8958751 | NCBI WGS metagenome assembly JAEEGI01 (sample SAMN16246545, study PRJNA631951) | gut metagenome | biome: gut microbiome; feature: rumen; material: KS-attached | host: Bos | place: Iran: Karaj | collected 2018-10 | reverse complement strand
ATGAAAAGGACTTTTCAACCCTCCAACCGCAAGCGTGTCAACAAGCACGGCTTCCGCGAGCGTATGAGCACGCCGAATGGCCGCCGGGTTCTCGCATCCCGCCGCGCCCACGGCCGTAAGAAGCTCACCGTCTCTTCCGAGGATCGCTGGTAGTCCAGCCCCTCCTGACGGAGAAGAACTGCCGACCCATTCCGGGCCGGCAGTTTCTTTTTTGCCCCGTCCGGAGAAAGCGAGGGAGGAGTACAGCCTTCGGGAAAAAGTAGTATCTTTGTAAAATATGTCCAGGGAGAATGATTTTTCGCGTTTGGAGCTGCGCCTGCCTGCGTGCAGGAGCAACTACCGGTATTTCCGCGGGCGGCTGAAGCCGTCCACGAAGCTGCTGGTCCTGGTCAAGGCCAACGCTTATGGACACGGTGCCGTCGAGTTTGCTTCGATGATGCAGCAGGAAGGCGCGGACTACCTCGCCGTCGCCCTGCCGGTCGAGGGCGTGGAGCTCCGCCGCGCCGGTATTTCCCTGCCGATCCTGGTCCTGACGGCCGGGACGGACTTCTTCCCCGAGATTATCGAGAACCGCCTGGAGCCGGGTATCCCCAACCTCTACACGCTGGAGGCGCTCTGCGCCGAACTGCGTGCGCGGGGGCTGCGTGATTTCCCCATCCACATCAAGCTCGACACCGGCATGCACCGCCTCGGCTTCATGACGGGCGAGCTGCCCGCGCTGAAGGAGTTCCTCGCCGTGCACCCGGAAGTCCGGGTGCGGAGCATCTACTCCCATCTCGCCGCCGCGGAGGATCCGGCCGAAGACGCCTTCACGCTCGGCCAGATCGCTATGTTCGAATCCAACGCCCAGTCGCTCACGGACGCCCTCGGCTACCGGCCGATGTGGCATATCCTCAACTCCGCGGGCATCGAGCGCTTCCCGCAGTACCAGCACGACATGGTCCGCCTGGGCATCGGCATCTACGGCATCAGCGCCCTGCCGGACGTTCACCTCGCGCCCGTCGCTTCGCTCAAGGTCAAAGTCCTGCAGGTCAAGACCCTGGGGCCGGAAGACGGCACGATCGGCTATGGCCGCCACGGGCATGTGGCGCCGACGGGGACCGTCATCGCCACCATCCCGGTCGGCTACGCCGACGGCCTGGACCGCCACTTCGGCTGCGGCGCCGCCTCGTTCAGCGTGAACGGGCACCGCGCCCCCACGATCGGCAACATCTGCATGGACATGTGCATGATCGACGTGACCGGCATTCCCGTGCAGGTCGGCGACACCGTGACCATCTTCGGCGAAGACCCGACCGTGGGCGAGCTGGCGCAGATCCTCGGCACCATCCCGTATGAGATCCTGACCTCCGTGCCGCGCCGCATCGAGCGGATCATCCTCCGAACCAATCTAACGACACTATAATGAACAAAAGACTAATCCTTGTCCTCCTGCTGGCCTTGACTGGCCTGCAGGCGCTTTGCCAGACCTATGACGTCCTGGATATCGTCAGCTCCGACCGCCAGAAGAACGCTGGCTGCGAAGGCCCCTACCGCTATGACGCGCCGGCCCTCACGCCCGCGCCGAAAGGCTTCAAGCCTTTCTATATCAGCCACTACGGCCGTCACGGCTCACGCTATGCGTGGACCAGCGACGCCTATACGGTCGTCCGCGACTGCCTGCAGGCGGCCAGCCGCGCCGGCGTGCTGACCGAGCGCGGCCAGCGCCTCTACGACGATTTCCTCGCGTTCATGCCCACCCCGCTGGTCAACACCGGCGACCTGGTGGAGCTGGGCCGCGAGCAGCACACCGAGATCGCCCGCATCATGGCGGCCAGTTTCCCGGAGGTGTTCGCCCAAGGCGGCAAAGTGTCTGCGCGCGCGTCCACCTCGCAGCGCGCCATCGTCAGCATGGGCGCCTTCTGCGTGAGCCTGCAGAAGTGCGCGCCGGAGCTGGACATCGAGGTCAACTCCCTGCATACCAACATGCCGGTCGTCAACGCGACCAGCGCCCCGGCGCAGATCCGGATCCGCCGCAGCGGACGCGTCCTGATCCCGGAATCCCCGGCCTCCTTCACCGCCCGCATCGTCGACTATGACAGCATTCTGGACCGCCTCTTCACCGACCGCGGCTTCCTGGAGGAGCGGGGCGGCCGCTCGAAATTCGTCTCGATGCTCTTCTCCGTGAAAAGCGGCTACCACAACTACTGCGCTGAAGATTTCCTGGAAGACATCTTCACCCCGGAGGAGCAGTTGACCCTGTGGGAGGTCGACAACTACGTCGCGTACGTTGACCACGCCGGCGGCCGCTACCAGCAGATCCCGCTCCTGCTGGACATCGTCGCGGGAGCGGACGAAGCCATCGCCGGCGGCCCCTGCAAGGCCCACCTGCGCTTCGGCCACGACACCGTGTTCAACGCCCTCTGCCCGCTGCTCAACATCAACGGCAGCGGCTTCCAGCCCGAGACGGCCGACGAGGTCAAATACTGGTTCCAGGACTATGACACGCCGATGGCGGCCAACCTCCAGTTCGTCCTCTACCGCTCGAAGCGCGACGCGCGCATCCTCTTCAAGCTCCTGCGCAACGGTTGGGAAGTCTCCCTGCCGCAGCTCACCCCGGTCTCCGGTCCCTACTACGACTGGAACGACTTCCGCGCCTGGGCGCAGCAGCTCGACAGCGAGCACCCCGTGGCCCCGGAACGGCCCGCCGCCCGCTAGGCCGCGGTCCGCATAAAATTGACAGGAGCCGGTCCCGAGGGGCCGGCTCCTGCGTTGCTAACCAAAAATATAATTAAACCAATCCAACTGTTTATTTCCAACTGGTGAAGAGGGCGGAGGAAGCATCCCAACCCGGGCGCTGGGTCAGCACTCCGTTGGAGAGGCTGATCTCAGTCTGCGGATAAGGACGGAAGCCGTAGGTGGCCTCGTAGCGGGCGCGGTAGCCGGCGCCCTGGTCTTTCATCACGGTCTTGACGCCGTTGTTCCAGATCTCCTGGTTGAGCTGGCTCTCCAGGGCGGCGATGCAGTACTCCTTGCCGTAGCGGCGCATGTCACCCCAGCGGATGGCCTCGAAAGGCATCTCGTGGCGGCGCTCGATGCGGAGGGCGTCGAGGGAGTAGGGAATCGTCGGGAGCTTGGCGCGGTTGCGGACAGCGTTCATACCGTCCATGCCGTTGTAGATGACCTTGCCGTCGGTGAGCTCGGCATGCATCAGGAGCACGTCGGCGAAGCGGAGGAGGGTGAAGTCGTTCGTGGCCTTCTTGCGGCCGAGGTCCTTGCCCTGTCCGTAGTACTCGGAGATGGAGGTGAACTCATAAGCCCACTTGCCGTCGAGGTAGCAGGCCGGAGACTGCTGCTTCTTCTGCCACAGGCCGGACTCTTCCATCTGCGACTCGGCGCCGAACTGGTAGGACTCGAAGACCGGGGCCTCTTCCCAGACGCTCCAGATGCAGCCCTTGCGGCGGATGTCGGAGGCGTCCCAGGTGTTCCAGAGGTCAGGGTTGACGGTGCCGAAGCCATAGCCGCGGCTCATCGGGAACACGCCCGTGTAGTCGCCGCTGTCGAAAGTACGCAGACCGCAGTAGTAGTTGAGGTAGTTGTACTTGTGGCTGGACTTGGCGGCGTTGATGTGGAACATCTGCTCGGGGTTGTGGGCGTCCATATACCAGCTTCCCTCGCAGTCGGCCATGAACGGATAGTCAGGCTTGGTGGCCAGGTTGCTGTAGGTCCACAGGCAACGGTAGTCGGGCACCAGGGAGTAGCCGGAGTTTTGGATGCAATCCTCCAGCTTGGCGACCACATAGTCCTTGCCGACGGTCTCGGAGGTCATCTCGTAGGTCTCGAGGTCCATCAGCGGGAGGGTGGTGATGGCCTTGCCTTCCTTGTCACCGTAGAAGCCGGTGTAGAAGAGGTACACGCGGGCGAGGAGGCCTTCGGCCACCCAGCGGTTGACGTGGCCGCGGCCGGTCAGGATCTCGCCGTAAGGCGTGGACGGCATGATGTCGCAGGCCTTCTTGAGGCTGGCGGCGATGAAGCCGTAGATCTCCTCGACGGAAGCCAGGGCCGGATACTCGGCGGCGTCCTCGACGCTTTCGGGCACGCTGGTCACGAGCGGGATGATCTCGAACATCTGGGCGAGTTCGAAGTAGAACCAGGAGCGGAGGATGTAGGCCTCGCCGAGGAGCTGGTTGCGCAGGTCCTCGTTCTCGACCTTGTCAAGCGCGGCGATGGCCATGTTGGCGCGGCCGATGCCGCTGTAGCAGTTGGTCCAGAAATCGCCCTGGGCGTCGATGTCGTTGTACATCAGGTGGTCCCAGGCCTGGGCCTCGGCGTCGTCCATACCGCCGCCGCCGAACTGGTCGTCGGAGCAGAGGTTGGCCTGCATGATGTAGCAGGTGCCGGCGTAGTCGCGCAGGTCGAGGTTGAGCGTGGCGTAGATGCCGGTCACGAGCTGCATGGCGTCCTCTTCGGAGGCGGGGAAGTTGCTCGTGTTGCGCTCGGTATAGCTGACCGTATCCAGGAAGTTCTCGCAGGCCGTCAGCGCGAACAGGGCCGATGCAGCGGCGAAGAATCGTATAATTGTCTTTTTCATGATACGCTAGAATTGAATGTTAACACCGATGAGGAAGGTTCTTGCGGACGGATAGAAGCCCACGTCGATACCGGACACCCAGTCGTCTTCGGTGCCCTTGCCGATTTCAGGATCCATGCCGGAGTAGCCGGTGAGGGTCAGCAGGTTCTGGGCGGTGAAGTAGAGACGGCACTTGCTGATGTGCTTCATGTTCACCAGGCGGCGGAAATCGTAGCCGAGGGTGACGTTGGAGACCTTGAAGTAGTCGCCGTTCTCGACATAGATGTCGGAGATGTTCTGCCAGTTGCGGTTGCTGCCGTAGGTCAGGATCGGGAGACGGTTGGACGTGCCCTCACCCTGCCAGGTCTGGAAGACGTCGGTGGTGAAGTTGTCGCGCTGGCTGTCGGCGAAGGAGCGGTAGCTCTTGGCGATCTGCTGCCCGAAGGCGCCGTAGCCGGCGATGCTGAAGTCGAAGCCCTTGTAGGCCATCCAGAAGTTGAGACCGGTGGTGAAGTGCGGGTTCGGGTCACCGATCATGGTGCGGTCCTCGGCGGAGATGACGCCGTCGCCGTTCACGTCGACGAAGATCAGGTCGCCGGGCTTGGAGTCCTCATACTTGGCCGCGGTGGCGTCCACCTGGGCCTGGTTCTGGAAGACACCGGCGGTCTTGTAGCCGTAGAAGTAGCCGATCGGATAGCCGACCTGGGCGCGGTACATCTCGACGGTGCCCTCGGAGAGGACATCCTCGGCGCCGTGGATGATACCCTCGGCGTTGGCGATGCGGGTGACGATGTTCTTGTTGTAGGCACCGTTCACGTTGATGCCGTAGGTGAAGTCACCGGTGTTCTTGCTCCAGTCGACGGCAACTTCGATACCGGAGTTGCGGATGTCGCCACCGTTGATGTAAGGAGGATTCAGACCGTACACGGAAGCGATCGGGGCGCGGACGAGCCAGTCGCGGGTGTCCTTGATGTAGCCGTCGATCGAGACGCCGAGGCGGGAGTCGAAGAAGCGGGCGTCGAGGCCGAGGTCGAGCTGCTGGGAAGTCTCCCAGCTGACCGCCGGGTTGGCGAGCACGTCACCGACGGCGCCGGTGGCGAAGGAATCCTCGGAGTCGAAAGCGTAGGAAGCGTTCGTGTCCAGCACGATGGTGGAAAGGTACTGGAAGTTGGAGATGCTGGCGTTACCGTTCTGGCCCCAGCTGGCGCGGACCTTCAGGAAGCTGAGCCAGTCCTTGGTCTGGGCCATCCACGGCTCGGAGGAGATCACCCAGCCGGCGGAAGCGGACGGGAAGATACCCCAGCGGTGACCGCGGGCGAAGTTGGAGGAACCGTCGGCGCGGACCGTGGCGGAGAACAGGTACTTGTTGTCGTAGTTGTAGTTCACACGGCCGAAGAACGAGGCGAGGGCGCCCTGGCTGCGGGGAGAACCGGAGACGGACACCTGGCTCAGCTCCTTCGGTTTCGTGTTGGACAGATAGGCACGGTCCCAGTCGTTGGGGAAGATGGAGTTGGTGCCCTTGCCGCTGACGCTCACGCCCATGCCCCATTTCTCGATGGACTGGCCGGCGACGAAGTCGAAGTTGTGCAGGTCCTTGATGGAGAAGTTGTAGGACACGGTGTTCTCCCAGGTGATGCGCTGGTTGTAGCTCATGCTCTGGCTCACGGAGTCGAAGTCGTTGTTCGCCTTCGGGTTGATGTCGTAGATCATGTTGTAGGAGCGGGAGGAGCTGGAGCTCATCACATAGCCGAACTGGGTCTTGAACTTGAGGTTCTTGATCGGCTGCAGCTCGGCGAAGGCGCTGGCCTGGAAGGTGAAGCTGGAGCTCTGCTGGAGACCGCGGGACGTGTAGTAGTCATAGGCCAGCGGGTTGGCGGAGCTGGTGCTGGTGTCGAAGTTCCAGCCTTCGGCGGAACGGGCGGCCTGGTCGTAGAAACCGGCGATGTTGCCGTTCTCGTCATACTTGTAGGCAGGGAGGAGCGGCGTGGTGCGCAGGATGTTGTGGACGGAGTTCCAGTAGATGTCCACGTCGTTGGCGATACCGCTGTTGGTGCTGTGGTTGAAGTTCATCGTCTCGCCGATGCGCAGGATGTTGAGGTCACCGCTCTTGATCACCACGTTGTCGGTGTTGACACGGAACGTGTAGCGGTTGAAGTCGGCGTGGGCCGGTCTGATCTTGTTGTAGCCGATCAGACCCTCCTGGCCGGTGTAGGACAGACCGATGGAGTACCGGTGGTCGGCGGTGCCGCCGGAGAGGTTGATGGCGTGGTTGGTCGTCATCGCGCCCCTGTTGTAGGCCTCTTCCATCCAGTTGGTACCCTTCCAGGTGCCGTTCTGGATGCTCTGGTAGAGATTGGCGGGAAGGACGGCGGCCCAGTCGGTGAGGGCGATGCCTTCGTTCTTGTACATCAGGTCGAGGGCGGCGATGTACTCCTGCGCGTTGGTCAGGTTCGGCATCTTGGCGATGTACTGCTGGCCGTAGTATGCGTCGTAGGACAGGACGGCGCGGCCTTCCTTGCCCTGCTTCGTGGTCACGAGCACGACGCCGTTGGCGGCGCGCGCACCGTAGATGGCGGCGGAGGCGGCGTCCTTGAGCACGTCGATGGACTCGATGTCAGCCGGGTTGAGGGCGCTGAGGCTGCCGCCGACCACGCCGTCAATGACGTAGAGCGGGTCGGAATCGCCGATGGTGCCCATACCGCGGATGTTGACCTTGAAACCCTCGCCCGGCTGGCCGGAGCTCTGGGTGATGGTCACGCCCGGGCTCTGGCTCTGGAGAGCGCTGAGGACGGAAGTCGTGCTGAGTTTGGTCAGGTCATTTCCCTTCACCTGGACCGTGGATCCGGTGAGGAGTTTCTTCTGCTGGACACCGTAACCGATGACAACAGCGTCGGAGAGCATGTCGTGGTCGGGATAGAGGACGATATCCAGGGCGGACTGGCCGGCCACGGCGATTTCTGCCGAGATATAGCCGAGGCTCTCCACGGAGAGCGTCCCGTTGGCGGGAGCTTCAACCGTATAGTGGCCTTCAGCGTCGGATGCCGTCCAGGCGCCCGTACCCTTGACGACGACGGAAGCGAACGGGACAGGGTCGCCGTTGGAACCGTCGGTGATCTTTCCCTTGACCGTCAGGGTCTGTGCATTGACGCTCAATGCGGCGAACCCGGACAGCAGGGACAGGAATAAAAGTTTGGCTTTCATAAGGTTATTTTGAATAAATTAAGTGAGTTGTGTGTGGTTGCAGGTACAAAAGTATCTTATTCTCACTCTGGACAGAGTAAGAATCGCGTATTCCTACGCGCAATTTGCGTATGGGAAAATACTATTTCAGAAGAGCGCGGATGATCTGGCCGATTTCGGCGTTTTCGTGGATGCCCACGAACCTTTCGGCCCCCGGCCCATAGGCGTAAACCGGCACGAGAATGCCGTTGTGGCCCTTGGTGGAGAAGTTGACCTTGACGTTGCGTTCCTCGAGGTTGCCGTCAAGCAGGGTGAGTCCTCCGGTGGCATGGTCGGCGGTCACGACGACCAGGGTGTGGCCGTCTTTCTCGGCCCACTCGAGCACCTTGCCGATGGTGCGGTCGAAGTCGAACAGCTCCTCGGCCATGTAGCCCACCTTCTTCTTGTGGCACCAGTCGTCGATGCTGGAGCCTTCGATCATCAGGAAGAAGCCCTTCCGGTTGTCCAGCAGCTCGATGGCCTTCATCGCGCAGTCCTCGAGCACCGGCCCGCGGTCCAGCGACGGCTCCATCTCGAGCGGGGCGAAGAGGCCGAGCACGCGGCCGTCCTGCACCTTGTTGAGGTCCTCGCGGTTGTCCACGAAAGTATAGCCCTTGTCCTTCATTTCCTGGACCAGGTCGCGGCCGTCGGCGCGGTTCTGCCAGAAGCGGATGCCGCCGCCGGTCAGGAAGTCCACGTTGCTGTCCACGTACTGGGCGGCGTTGACTTCTTCGTCGTCGCGGTCGAGGGAATGGCCCACGAAGTCGAGCGGCGTCGCATCATTGATGCGGCAGGTCACGGCCACGCCGGTCTTCATGCCTTTCTCCTGGGCGCGGTGCAGGGCGGACTTGACGGGGTTGCCGTCCGGGTCCACGCCCATATAGTGGTAGCGGGTCTTGACGCCCGTGGCGAGGGCGGAGCCGCCTGCGCAGGAGTCCGTCACCAGACGGTCCGTGGCATAGGTGCGGGAGAGCCCCGTGTAGATGAAGTTGTCCAGGTTGAGGTGACCTCCGTTGAGCACCCAGCCGCAGCTGACCTGCTCCAGGCCCATGCCGTCGCCGATCATCACGATGATGTTCTTGACCCGCTTGGAGCGGGGCTGCGACACGGTCACCGTCTGATACGGCTCCGCCACCGTGTACTGGTCATCTTCGCTGAACTGGTTGTTGGCGTATTTGGACATGGCGCGGGAGATGTCTTCCTGCGCGAAGGCGCCGGCTGCGAAGCCGAGCGCCAGGAGGATCAATGCTATTCTCTTCATAATCTAACGGTTATTAATCTCAAAGTGGATGTCTGCGGCGTCGCAGCTGCAGGTGACGGTCTTCGTCTGGCCCGGCAGGAGCGGGAAGAAGTTGTCGCTCCAGAAGGCGGGCGCGACCAGTTCGCCGTCCGCGTCGAGCGCCTTCAGGATGTTCATATAGGAGATGACGGAGGACTTGTTGACGAGCGTCACGGCATAGCCGCCGTCGCGCGGCTCCACGCTCATCTCCACCTCCGCGGGCTCCTGGGCGAACACGAAGCGCAGGTCGGCGTGGCGGCTGATCGGGGTGAGGTACCAGTTCGTCCGGTTCCAGACGTAGTCGTTGTCCCGGGCGGGCAGGCAGTAGAAGTTGTCCGCGACCGGCGTGCCGTCGGGGGCGGTGAGCGTCAACGCCACGAAGTGCGGACGCCCGTCGAAGCGGCGCAGGTCGAAGACCGGCAGGCTCTGGCGGTAGTCGAGGCGGATCTCGCGGCTGTCGCCGCCGATCACGCGGGACTGCGCGTCGTAGACGGTATAGGTGGCCTTGAGCGTGCAGGCCTCCGGGCGCTCGCTGACGGCGTAGACCTTGCGGTCGGCGTAGTCGAAGATGAGCTGCTGGGGCTCGCAGGCTTTCTTGGTGCCGTAGTAGCCGGCGGTCGGGACGCCGTACCAGTCATAGAGCTGCCAGTAGAGGGACGGCCAGGCGGAGTTGAGCATCCACTGGACGATGCCCGTGCTCTTCGGCATGCGGGCGCGGAACGCCTCGAACATCGCGCGGGTGCCGTCGTAGTCCACGGCGTGGGCCTTGCGGACGAAGTCCGCGAAACCGGAAGCTGCGCCGTACTGGTTCTCGATAATCGTATTGAGCATCTTGGTCGAGTTCATCGCGGAACCCGAGGTGGTGCAGTGGAAGTCCCAGCTGTCGGAGAGCGGCCACAGGGCGTCCTCCGGAATCATCCGGCGCAGGGATTCGGCCTGCGGGAGGTTGGCGCCGATGCCGGTCTCGGTGTTGAAGCCGAAGGCGCCGCCCGCCTGCGTGTCGCGGTACCAGTAGTCGGGGCCGACGTACTCGTACGGGCCTTCCATCTTGGTGCCGGACCAGCCGGCCAGGCTCTCCAGGTTCTTGGCAGAGCAGACGTAGGGGCGGTATTCCTCCGCCTCATAGATTTCCAGATAGCGCTTCTCGAGGCGCGGGTTGGGGATGCGGTCGCTGCCGGTCAGCCAGCCGATCAGGGCCGGGTGGTTGTGCAGGCGGACCACCTGGTCGTGGAAATACGCGACCGCCAGGTCCTCCGTCTCCGGGCTGTTGATGCAGCCGTAGCCGTCGGTCTCGGGCAGGCCGCAATAGTTCTCCCACTCCCACTGGCAGCTCCAGCCCACGAGGGCGAGCACGCCGAGGCGGTCGCACAGGTCGTAGACCGTGTCGTCCTTGCCCCAGATGTTCTCGAAGCGGATGCAGTTCAGATTCATGTCCTTGACATACTCCACCTGCCGGCGGATGCTTTCCGGCGTATCGCGCAGGAAGAGGTCGTCGGTCCAGCCGGCTCCCTTCAGCAGGATGTCCTTGCCGTTGAGGGTGAACTGGCGGTAGTTCTCCGGGGTGAGGCGGCTCTCGATCTTGCGCACGCCGAAGGCGGCTTCGCGCGCGTCGGAAAGGGCGCCGTCCACCGTCACGGAAGCGCGCAGGTTATACATTTCCGGCTTGCCGAGGTCGTAGCTCCACCAGATGCGCGGCTGCGCGAGGTGCAGCAGCGCGGCTTCGGCGGGCGTCAGCACGACGACCTGCTCCGCGCCGGCGGGCAGTTCGAAGGGGACGGCGGCTTCGCCTTCATTTTCCAGATTCAGGGCAATCATGCCCGAGACGGCCTTGTCCGCATGGTTGCGCAGGCGGACGCGCACCTCCAGGTCGGCCTTGTCCAGGGCGGGAAGCTCCGGCTCGGCGATCACGAACAGGTCCTCGACGGACACCGCGCCGGTCGCATGCAGCGTGACCGGTCGCACGATGCCCATGCTCTCGTCCAGCGGACGCGGGTTCCAGTCCACGAAACCGTGGTTCAGGTCGCCGGACTGGGCGCGGCGCAGCCTGACCTGCAGGCTGTTGCGGCCCTTCAGCAGGTCGGTGACGTCGTAGGCGCGGCGGATGAACATGCCGGCGGTGGTGTCGGACGATGCGATCTGCTTGCCGTTCAGGAAGATGTCGGCATAGTAGTCGAGCCCGTCGAAGACCAGCTCGACGTGCTGGCCGGCCGCGGCTTTCGCCGTGAATTCCGTGCTGTAGGTCCAGCTCCCGTCAAAGACGGACCGGTCGGCGGCGGCGTAGTTGCGGCCCGCGAACAGGGCGTCGCCGAAATAGCCGGCATCCGCGAGGACGCCGCAGACCGTGGACGGGACCGTGGCGGCATATTTGTCCGCCCCGCCGTCGCGGGAAAGTTGCCAGCCCCCGTCCAGGACCATGCTGTCCCCGGAGGCCATCCGGCCCTGTTGCCCGCAGGCGCAGACCGTCAGAGTCATAAGCAAGTAGAGGATCTTTTTCATACGTGGCTAGATGAGAGATGCGCCGATCACCGGGATGTCGTCGCCGGTGCAGACGTCGATGGTGAGCCGTTCGAGGCTCTTGCGATAAGGGAAATCCCGCTTCAGGCGCGCCTCCATGGACTGCCGGAAGAGCGGGTAGGTATAAGCGATGCCGCCGCCGAACGCGATGTGGCTCGGGTCATAGGCGAACATGACGGTGCTGAGGAGGTCGCCCAGGTGCTTGCCCAGGTCGTTGAAGAGGGCGTGGGCGCGGGGGTCGCCGTTGTGGGCGGCTTCGGAAGCGCTGAGGCTGTCCCAGCCGCTCCCGGCGAAGAACTGCTTGCTGCAGAAGCTCTCGAGCGTGGCGCTCCGGTAGGGGAGCGCGCCCAGCTCGCCGGCGCCGCAGTTGGCCCCGCAGAAGAGGCGGCCGCGGTCCACGATGCCGATGCCTACGCCCGTGCCGAGCGTGATCACGACGAGCACTTCCGGCTTGGCGTCGGCGGGATAGCCCTCATACACGCCCATGGCGTAGCAGTTGGCGTCGTTGTTGAGCGATACGGGCAGGTGGAAACGTGCTTCGAGGAGGTCCTTGAGGGGGACTTCCGTCCAGGAAGGGATGTTGGCGGTGTCGTATACGATGCCCCGGTTGACGTCCACGACGGACGGGACGCCGATTCCGATCTTTTCTGTGTCCGGGGTGAGGATGCCGGCAATCTGTTCCGACAGGGTGTCGATAGTTTGTTCGAGGTTAGCTTCGCGGGGGAACCAGGGGGTGGAGACCCGCTTGACAATCTTGCCGTCCTGGACCAGGCCCAGGACCAGATTGGTCCCTCCAACGTCAATTCCAAGTGTCATTTGTCGTGTGATTTTTTTGCAAAATTATGGATTAGATTGAAAGTGCAAAAACAATTTCGCGTATTTAGGCACGCAATTTGCGTCATTCAATTGCCTCGGTCCTTAATATTATTCATATTTGTGGCGTATTAAAAAACGCACTGATTGTGAACACTAAACACCATTTTCTCCTTTTTATCGCGTGCGCGTTTTGCGTAGCCTGCACCCCAGTTTGTCATATTGTTTGGACTGAAGGAGTTACCGATCCCGAGAGCGGCCGGGCTCTCCACACGCTGGAGATCCAGAACCCGCCCGCGGGCACGGACTGGACCGTCTGGTTCAGCCAGTTCCGCACCCCCGTCACGATGGAGGCCGGCGCTCCCGGCTCCATCGAGCACATCAGCGGCACGCTCTACCGCGTCGTCCCTTCGGCCGAGGCGGGCGCCGCGATGACGCTCCGCTACGAGGCGCGCCCGCTGGTCAACCAGTGCCGCGCGCCGGAAGGATTCTTCCTGCAGCGCAAGGGCGGCAAGCCCGTCCCCGTGGACGCGGAATACCGTTTCCTGCCGTCCGAACCCGTCCGCAGCTTCGACTACACCCACGTGGAGACGGGTGTCTATGATATCATTCC
>JAEEGI010021070.1_pt1 | contig 12991 bp, 12 predicted proteins | sample 8958751 | NCBI WGS metagenome assembly JAEEGI01 (sample SAMN16246545, study PRJNA631951) | gut metagenome | biome: gut microbiome; feature: rumen; material: KS-attached | host: Bos | place: Iran: Karaj | collected 2018-10 | reverse complement strand
AAGCTTCATGGTTTTTCTTCTTGAATGAACAGTTTCGGCAAGAAGTTGAAGTGACAGATGTTTCATATTTTTCTCCGTATCAGCATTTGCAGTTGTATGTATCAATTACATCGTAAACGGGACCATTATAGCAGAAAAACAAAAAAAATGCAAGAGAATTGTTGTCAATAAAGTATGACATTTTTGATTTTATGAACAAAATTCAACCGAATTGTTGCTGACAGCAACACTAATTACAAAAAATTATTTTAATGACCGTCTCATTTTTATCCGTGGAAAAATCGTTACGGAAGTATTTTTTTTGTCAAATCGATAATATCTCTTGCATTATTATCGGAAATGTGCTATAATCTGAAAAAGAAAACCGTTCATGGAGGACGCGCTATTATGAAAGCCGCAAAAATAGTCATCACGGTAATTCTTGCAGTCATTCTGACCTCGCTTCTTACGGCTACATGCTGTATTGCCGCGATACGCCATCAGCTTTCGCCGGACGGTATTCAGAGTATTTCAGACAGACTTGATTTATACGGATCGCTGTCGGAAAGTCTGAAAAAAGACGGAAAAACGCTTGAGGAATGGCTTACGGAGCAATCTGACGACAATCTGCTCACAAGAATCGTTTATTCGGAAGACGGACTGAAAGCCGTTTCCGCACTCGGCACGCTTCACACAGCCGTAAAAGGCAAAATCGAGGATTACGTAAGTGATTTTTACGAAAAAAACGGAAAAGGGAAAATCACAAAAGAGGAACTGATGAATCTTGCTCATGATCTGAGCGGAGATCTTGAATCGCTGCTGAATTATAAGCCCGATCCTTCGGACTTTCAGGATCTTGAAGAATATCTTGACTCGCAGGATCTTTCGGCATTCGATCTTGATAATTTCCGATCTTCCGTACCCGCTATTGAGCTATCGTCGAGAATACTGTCTTCTCCTGTTTGGTTTTATGCCATAATTGCCGTTAATTTAATACTTATTCTTGCGATAATTCTTATCAACAGAAACCGCACCTGCCTGATAGCTCTCGGAACATCGAGCCTTATCGCAGGATGTATCCTTCTTGCCGCAAGATGCCTTCCCATGATCGTAGCATCTGTTATACCCGGCCTGTGGCTGAGCCTTGCAATGATAGTGTTTGATATATTATATATTTTCTTCTCATATATGCTGTGGGGCGGTATTATATTTGCAGTAACAGGAATCATACTGATCATCATCGCCGCTATAACAAGAAAAAAAGTTAAAGCGTAAATATATGATCATTTAACTGAATTTTTTTGATCATAAGCGGATTATTCACTTTTTTCCGACTTGATTTAATTAATAGTAAACATAAATAAAATATTATCTAAAAAAAGAGGTTCAAAAATGAGAACAGCAACTTTACTTTTCATCCTTCTGGCAGCACTGTTGTTAATATGGCTGATTGCCACTGTTATTATAATAATCGTGCTTATTTCAAAAAACAAAAATACAAACGCATCTGCAACCGTTGTCAATACATACCTGCGCTGCACAGCATGCGGAGAGATCATACCGAACGGATCGCAGTTTTGTCCGAAATGCGGCACGCCTGCAAACAATGCCGCAACCTTCACCGGCAATGCCGTTGCCCAGGACGGACCGTCCGCGGGTTTTGCCGTTCTCGGTTTCTTTTTCCCGCTTATCGGTCTTATTCTTTACCTTGTATGGAAAGATCAGACTCCTCTGAAAGCCAAATCAAGCGGAATGGGCGCACTTACCGGGTTTATTTCAAGTGTTGTTTTCAGTATTCTGTTTGTAATCATATATGTAGTATTTATTTTAGGTATCTTTTCAATGTACATGTAATGTAATAGATGCATATATTTTAAAAAACTCCCGTTTTTCACGGGAGTTTTTATTTTTAAGAGATATCGGGATGATGCAGGAGTTATATCGGGACGGTTTTATTCTGTTTTTTCGTATCTTTGAAAAGTGAGACCTCCCTGTCGAAAACATCATCGTTTTCCTTTAGTATTTTTCTTTTCTGACCGCTGCCCACAGGGTCGGTCTTCAATCCGTCATAAGGATAAAGCGTATATTTTTCAAATGTTTTTTCGAGCTCTGCCGCAAGATGTCTCCTGATATCTTCGTATTCGGGCATGCCGATCAGATTGTTGTTCTCTTCGGGATCCATGCTTAGATCATACAGCTGATGACCTCCGAATATTCCCTCATAAACATATTTGTACCAATGTGTTCGTATCATTCTGACAGGTCCGTATTCATCTATGATACATATCTGACGGTCTTTGGGCAGACATCCTTTTGTCAGTTCTTCAAGAAACGATTCACCGGGAACAAGATCATCTTCGCTCTCAGTCTTAGGCAGTCCGAAAAACTCTCTCAGCGTAGGCAGAACATCGCAGTGACTGATAAGATTATCGACCTGTGCGCCTCGGCGTACAAATTTCGGTCCCCATACGATAAACGGAACTTTTACAGACGTATCATACATATTTTGCGGATACGTTCCGTTGCCTTTGCCCCATACTCCGTGCTGACCGAGATTCATCCCGTTGTCTCCGGAAAAGACGACGACTGTGTTTTCCGAGAGTCCATTTCGTTCAAGCGCAGCCATAACTTTGCCTATTCCCTCATCCATAGCGGTTATGGCAGAATAATATCCTTTGAGCAGATATTTTCTTTTTTCATCAGTATCGCCTACTTCGTCCATTGCTATCTGATCAGGGTGTAAGGCGGTAAACGGATGACAATCGAATCGGCAGCTGTCATACATCGAAAGAATATTTTTGCGATGCTGATCATGCGTCCACGGCATATGAGGTGCTGTATAGTGCAAATGAAGAGAAAACGGCTCCGATGGGTGGTTATCTATAAATTGCACCGCTTTCTGTGTGAAAAAATCGGTAACGTATCCGTTAAGATACTGCGGTTTACCGTTTATGCAAACATCGGGATGCATATATTCGCACCCTCCGCTCAAAAGGACTGTCCATTCGTCAAAACCGTCCCGCTTTTTAAGACTGTCGCCCATATGCCATTTACCCACGAATCCCATTCTGTAGCCTGCACTGCGGAGAATATCAAAACAGTTCGGGATACCTTCGAGATAATCAACAGCCTCTGTATCGGCTTTGTATCGGCTTTGAAGCTCTTCAGGCAGACTGCCGCAGGAAACATTGCCTCCGCAAAGCCAGTCATGAACTCCGTGCGCAGAGGGCATTCTGCCGGTAACAAGACTGCATCTTGCGGGAGAACAAACCGGCGACGCACAGAAGAAGTTTGTAAAATATGTGCCCTCATCTGCCAGTCTGTCAAGATTAGGTGTTATTATTTCGGGAGTCTCACGTCCAAGAGCCCATGCGCCGTGATCGTCTGAAAGGATAAAAACGATATTCGGTTTTTTCATACCGAATTCCTCTCTTAAATATCTGAATTTTTATGTCGCCGCTGCAATCATGCAAGACCTGGCTTGCACGGTTTTCCGATCGACTTTCGGTAAGCAAAAAACAATTCTTCGGTTGCAAGCGCCATTTTTGTAACGGAAAAATCTTCGCCGTGAGGATATATATACCATGTGTCCGTTAATGTATTAAGATCAACACAGTCACCGTGCTTGCCGAGATAATCGTATTCGATATGGCATGAATAAAGAGACGGAACGGGTTTTTCCATTTCAAAAAAATCGCCGTCAACATCGGTGCCTTTTACATGAAAGCCGTTCATATCGTGTATCAGAGTGCCTTCGCCAAGCCTGATAAACCGTTTTGCGTTAGGCAGAGAATCAACTGTTACGGCAAGGTTTCCGCTTGAATAAACGCCATCTTCAACTTCTTTTCTTACGTTTGTCCGCTCCCATTCATACCAATCCGGAATATGAGAAAACTCGGTATCTCCGTTTTCGGCTTCAAGCTCTCCGAGTTCGGTCATAACCCATTTTTTACCGCATGACCGGCAATATAGAGTATTGTTTTCGCTTGCCATACGGAATTCCGTTTTACATGACGGGCATTGATAAAGAACCTTATGAAGCCCCTCTGCCCGTTTTTTGTATGTTATATGTATATCCTTTTCTTTCTGCCAGTTGAAATCATCATATTGAAAAGCATCAAGAATTTTTTGATTTATTTCATCTGTTGATGCTGTTTTCAGCTGTTCGGGGGTAAAGAGAAGTGTCATTTCAGCCTCTGTAGGCGCAACTCCCCTGTCGTGAAGATTCCAGAACGGAGAGTTTATGTGATGTCCGTGACATATAAGCGATACGACAGGAACCTTCAGCAGGCGGCAGAATTTGCCCAACGATTCCGGAAGAACCGCAGTAGTGCCGCAAAGAGAGTATCTCGCTTCAGGATAAAGGACGATTATATCGCCGTTTTTTATGGTTTTCTGCAGCTGTCTGACAAGCGTGATGTCATTTGTGAATTTTCTTTTGCATATGCATCCAACGTCTCGCAGCAGTTTTTCGCGACCTATAAAACCGTCTATCGCAACAACATAATTTGCCCTGTTTGGAAATATCGCTTTTGTTGCGACCTTAAAATCAAAAAAGGCGTTGTGATTGCAAAGCAGAATATACGGCGGTTTTATCTCATCCATTCCCGTTTTTTGCAGCCGGACTTTGTGTCTGAGAAGGTCGGGAAGACTTATCAGAATAGTGAGCGGTCTCAGATACCATTTTGTGCGGACAGGCGGCGCCGCCATATCAAAACGGATAAACTCCCTGCGCATTATATCAACTCCGATCCATAAAATGATTTCAAGGCATTATATATTGTAATTATAACATAAAATCGTCACATATTCAAGAAAGAGGATAAAAGTCACAATTATTTTACATTTATTTTTCACGGCAAAAAAGCACGGAAAAACCGATCTTACGTGCCTGAACATAGTATAAATCACCTATGTACAACGGAAAAACAAAAACATCGCAAAAACCACCTGAATAAAGCCTGTTTATCGTCACAAAGTATCAGTTTTCATAAAATTCACACAATTGTACTTGATTTTAGGAGCAAAACAGTGTATTATTATTGCAAAGAAATGGCAAAAAAACAAATGCCATTCAAGAGTAAATAATTAAATGAAAAAAGGAGAAAAACATGAAACGCATTGCTACTTTATCACTCGTCTTCCTCTTTGTTTTCGCATTAGTTACCGGATGCGCCGGCGGCTCGTCATCTTCAGCAGCAGGCACATATGTAACAAAATCAGTGAACGGTGTAGCTGTTGATGATTACTTCAAGCAGGAACTCGGCGACGATGTCAGCGAAATGCTTGATATGCTTGGCATTGAATCGTTTTCGGAATTTCTGGTAATAGAACTCAAAGCAGACGGAACAGCCGTTATCACCAGCATGGCAGAAGATCCCGAAACCGCTTCATGGACACAGGATGGCAATAAGCTCATCATTACCGCAGACGGCGAACCGCAGGACTGCACGATCAACGGAAATGAGATCACAATAGGTCTTGAAGGCGAACAGATCGTTCTCATAAAGAAATAATCCGCATTTTCTATTAAACCTTTTCGAAAACATACGACCGCCGCAGTGTTGCGGCGGTTTTAGTTTCTGCGATTCAGTTCAGCACGAATTAATCGTGAAAAAGCATTTCGAAACAGATTGTTTTCCGGAGATACCGACGAAATATGAATTCCGTATTTCTTCATATGAGCAGAACCGCTGTAATGCGCTTAAACCTTACACCGAAACAAAACAATATTATTTCTTTCTTTTTCTCTCAAAAGCACATAATTATGGTGATAAAAGCGTCAGTTTTTTTATAATGGAGCATTTTTGCGGGAAGTGTGCTTTTTTTGTCAAAAAGTCTCTCTTGAAATTACTTATGTTTTGATTTATAATGTTTAACGATTGAAAAATTCAACTCTTGAAAGGAGAAATATATAATGAACGAACAATGCTCACGCGAGCTTCAGTATTCAGACGAAGTTGAAAGAATGTGCGTTGTTGCAAAAGGTCCTCATCACGGACCTGCCCCGATCCCCGAAGAGGGACGCTGGGTAAAAGCATATGACATAAAAGACATTTCAGGTCTTTCTCACGGTATAGGCTGGTGCGCACCTCAGCAGGGCGCCTGCAAGCTTACGCTCAACGTTAAAGACGGAATAATCGAAGAGGCTCTCGTTGAAACTCTCGGTTGCTCAGGCATGACCCATTCTGCTGCGATGGCCGCAGAAATCCTTCAGGGCAAAACACTTCTCGAAGCCCTCAACACAGACCTTGTATGCGACGCAATAAATGTTGCTATGAGAGAAATATTCAAACAGCTCGTTTACGGACGTTCACAGACCGCTTTTTCCGAAAACGGACTTCCCGTTGGCGCATCTCTTGAAGACCTCGGTAAGGGTCTCCGCTCACAGATCGGCACCATGTTCGGCACAAAGGCCAAGGGCGTACGTTACCTTGAAATGGCTGAAGGCTACGTTCTCAACGTTGCAATGGACGAAAACAACGAAATCATCGGCTACAAATTCATACATCTCGGCAAAATGATGGACGCCATAAAGAAAGGCGTAGATCCGAAAGAAGCGTATGAGAAAAACATCGGAACATACGGCAGATATGACAACGCGGCGAAATATATCGATCCGCGTCATGAATAAGGAGGCGGGATCTGATGGCATTGTTTGAAGGATACGAAAGACGTATTGACAAAATAAACAAGACTGTAAAGGAATACGGTTTTTCATCTATTGAAGAAACTCGCGATTACTGTCTTTCAAAAGGCATAGATGTTGACGCCATAGTTAAAGGCGTTCAGCCCATTGCATTTGAAAATGCCGTATGGGCATACACTCTCGGCTGCGCTATCGCACTGAAACTCAATAAAAACAACGCTGCCGATGCTTCCGAAGCCATAGGTATAGGACTTCAGGCGTTCTGCATTCCCGGCTCTGTTGCCGAAAACCGCAAGGTCGGTCTCGGTCACGGAAACCTCGGAGCAATGCTTCTTCGCGAAGAAACTGACTGCTTCTGCTTCCTTGCAGGACATGAGAGCTTTGCAGCAGCAGAGGGCGCTATAGGTATTGCAAGAAAAGCCGACAGAGTGCGCACTAAACCCCTTCGCATCATTCTGAACGGTCTCGGCAAAGATGCCGCTTATATCATTTCAAGAATAAACGGATTCACATATGTTGAAACCGATTACAACTTTGCAACTGAAGAGCTTAAAATCGTTCGCGAAGTAAAATTCTCAGACGGTGAAAGAGCAAAAGTTCGCTGCTACGGCGCAAACGATGTTCTTGAAGGCGTTGCGATAATGAAGCATGAAAAAGTTGACGTTTCCATTACAGGCAACTCAACCAACCCCACACGTTTCCAGCACCTTGTTGCGGGCACATATAAAAAGTGGGCAATAGAAAACGGTAAGAAATACTTCTCCGTAGCTTCAGGCGGCGGAACAGGCAGAACACTTCACCCCGACAATATGGCGGCAGGCCCCGCTTCATACGGTCTTACAGACTCAATGGGCCGTATGCACGGTGATGCTCAGTTTGCAGGATCATCTTCTGTTCCCGCTCATGTTGAAATGATGGGGCTTATCGGCGCAGGCAATAACCCGATGGTTGGTATGACTGTTGCATGTGCGGTCGCTGTTGCGGAAGCGCTCAGGAAATAATCACTCGATACAATAAAAAACCGGACGTCTTTTCGACATCCGGTTTTTTTTCGATCAATCTTTTTGTTTATTCTTATTTTTTTCGGCAAGTGCGACAGTTTTATCGACATAATTATCAAATGAAATCTTCAAACGCTTGAAATATGCCGTGTTTATGCTGTAAAACAGCTGAAGTCCGTCACGCTTTGAAATATAAATAATATTATCGTTTCTGAGACCGCCTACATGACGTCCGACGGTAGTGATGGGTATATCCATTATTTTAGAAAGTGTTGAAATGGTGATTTTACCGTATTTTGCGATCAGGTCTATAAGTTCCACGCGAATGTCGTTGCCGGCTGTAACTATAAATCTTTTTGCATCTACGGGTTTTGTCTGTCCGCGATTCCAGAAGCATTCGGTATGTCTGTAACCGAGAAGCATATATGCCTTTTTACCTTTTTCATGGCATGAAACGGCAAACTGGTTAACGAGTGGGATCGCAACGTATGTTTCATCATATTTTTCCGGACTGTATGAAAACTCCTGAGAATAAAGTTCAAGATTCAGTCCGCTCTTTATCTGTTCAAAAGCATAAAGTGATTCTTTTTCGTATTTTTTGTGAAGCTCGCTGACGTGCTTATATACTCTGTTGAAATAATCAGCCAGCACTTTTACGGCATAATCAAAATCGTTAAGGATATATGTAACTTTGAGCTTGAATTCGGAAGAATCGCTGAGTTCTTCCATTTGAGTGATGAAATAAGCGGGATTTTTTCGGAATTCGGAAATATCGGCATCGTCGCCGAAGATCGTTTTTATAAATATATTAAAAAGTGACTCTTTTTCTTTTACAAAAAGCTTGTTTACGGTTTCAAGATCAAAATTCTCCGCATAATTCTCGCCGACTTCCTGCAAAAACCTGATCAGACTTGAATTGCCGTCCGGTCTTACAAGCGCAAATGGCGCAAGATAATCAGGCAGTTTGTCTGTCCTCTCTCTTAAAAAATGCAGACATTTTATCATAAAATCAGTATCTTCATAAACCGATAAAAATTTCTTTTCGGTATACACATCGTAAAAATAATCTGTTAAGAAAAATGCCGTATCATAAATTTTGCCCATTTCGGGATTAAAAATCATACTTACTTATCCTCCTTGTTTCATTTTTTTGAATAATTGTTGTGTTAGTTTTATGTCATATTTTACTTCATTTTTTTTGTTTTGTCAATGGAAAAAATCATAATTTTTTAATTTAAATATAATAAATTTTGTCAATCAAACGCAAAAATGAAAAGATCAAAACAAAACAGATATACTATGCCAAAAAACAGCATATTCGCTTCCATATGATGTTTTTTTTGGGGAAATGTTTCTATAAACGGAAATAGGCATGCAGTTTTCAAAATCTGGACTATGGATATATAAATATAATTCCCGGTTTTTTTTCTTGACAAAATTGTGCGATTGTGATATAATAAAAAAAAATGGTGATTGATTATGAAAAAGTCTGTTTCTCTGTTTTTTTTCGGTATTATGATGATTTCCGTTCTGCTTTCGGTATCATGTTCACAGGCACCGGAAGTTTTTGACGTTGACCTGGACACCGATCTTGCGATCGATATGTCAGATATAACATTCCGCTGGGGTACGGCGTGGTTAACGCAGTTTTATCCGAGCGAAGGTTTCAGTAATGCGGGAGACAAAATGCGTGCTCATTACCGCGAAATTGAGAAAGAACTCGGCTGTAAAATCGAATTTCTTGCATGGCAGGACGGCGGAACGAGGGTAATGGAGCAGGTGGCTGCAGGTATGCAGACGCTCGACGTTATAGACAGCCATGCCACTAATGCCGGAATTGAGCTTTATCGTGCAGGCTTGCTTACACCGGTGGATGATATTCCGAACATAAACGGCTACGATGAAAAATTCGGACCGCTCCGTTTTCGTCAATACGGTATATTTGACGGAAGACTATACGGACTTTACCAGTATAACTGGGATTTCGCTCCCGAATTTGCGTGCTCCATGACATTCAACACAGATATGCTCAATTCTTTCGGTCTTACTCTCCCCTATGAATATCAGGAAAACGGAAGATGGACATGGCAGGAATACGAAAATCTGCTTTTCTCTGTAGCTGACGCTGCAAAAAACTACGGATACGATTCAAAATTTGCGCCCCATGTTGCAAATATGCCCGAACGTGACGCCTTAGGTTTCATGTTTGTAAACGGGTGTCAGGTAATAGAAAAAGACGCAAACGGAAATTATGTTTTCGGCCTTGACAATCAGAAAGGCATAGATGCTCTTGAATACCTGAAACGTCTTTATAATGAAGATCTGTATGTCGTAGGCGATGTCAATGTGTTTATGAAAGATAAAAATGCCGCTTTTATGACAACAGAGTCGTATTATGCTACACATTTTACAGAAAACAACGAAAGCAACTACCTGCCGGGAAATGACATCACATACGGCTTTATCAATTACCCGCACGGACCGAACGGCGATGAAAACTGTGTTTCTGCGTATGTTCATAAAGTAAGAAGGTTGAACTGGGTAATCAAATACAGCGGCAATGAGCTTTCAGATATCGGCATATTCCTTGACCGCATGTTTGAACCGATAGATGATGAAGGCGGATGGAGAACATCTCTTGAACGCTATGTTTTCTTCGATCAGAGAGACTTTGATAATTACAGCTTTATGCTTGAACACATCAATTACAGGCACGATCTTGATCTCGGCGAAAACGCCTCAAGCAAAATGGACGATGCATTCACGAACGTTATCACACGTTCAAGATCGGCAACGGAAGCGTTCAATTCGATCCGTACGGTTGTAAACGAGGCAATCGCGAAAAATGTTAACTGGGTGTTTGAAGATATCGTTGCGCAGTAGCAAATCTTTTAAGAACTGTTAACACTATTATTAAACAAGCCCGAAAACATTACCGTTTTCGGGCTTGAAAACCAAAGTGCTTAAGCGTTTTATTATCCGACGTCCATTCCGCCGTTGTAAGTGGGAATATCCGAGTTATTGGAATGCTCAAAATTCTCATCGTATAAACTGATAAAATATCCAAAATCGCTTGCAGGCTTAAAGTGTATCAGTTGATCATAGGTTGCGTGAAGAGTAAAATAATATTTAACATTTGTAGTAACATATAAACCGTTATCCACCTCTTCCGTAACTGTTTCCAATGCAACAATATAGCCTTCGTCGTCAAGTCTCGTCGTTTCCAAAGAGGTTAAGAAGTTCTGTCCCGGAATAATGTGTGTTCCGTAGCGGAAAAACTCAACCATAACCCGATAATAAACATCATCCTCGTAATATTCCATTGCATCTTCAAGCGACGCAGATAAAAGAACTGTCCCGTTGTTCACCGTAATATCTTCATTCGGTTTAGAATCTCCGAGGCCCGAGATCATCGGCTTTCCGTTCAGTATTTCCTGATTGAGCGGACCGTTTGAATCGGGGACTTCCTGTATAATGTCTATAATGTCAGGCATACCGATATCCGGATTTTCAACTGACGGATCGGTTTCGATCGCAGTTTTTTCGGTCTCCGGCTTAGTTTGTTCAACACTCGGTATGATCGCGGTGTTTTCGGCAACGGTTTCCTCAATAACCGTCTGCTCTACCGTTTCAACGTCTTCCGTTTCCGCTATCGGGTCCGTTTTCGGTGTGAGCTTGGGATATGCGAAATATACTCCCGCAATCAGCACCAGGCAAGCCGCCGCTGCCGCAACGTACTGCCAACGAAAATGCGCCGTTTGTTTCTCCGCTTTTTCAACAAATTTGCTGTCTATACCGCCTATGGCGTCCAGTAATTCATAATCTTTCATACTGTAAAACCTTTCCTTTCCAGATATCCCCGAAGCTCCGTTCTCATTCGGGAAAGCATCATTTTTACTTTGCTTTGGCTGAAACCGTACCGTCTGCCGATTTGCGGGACTGTATCGAAAAACCAGTATCTTCTTACAAACACGTTCTGCTGCTCGCTGCTGCGGCTTTCAAGAAAAGCGTTTATCGCTTCCGCAAGCTCCGATGACTCGATTTTTTCTTCCGCAGCCATCCCTTCGGAAGGTATGCATTCCAATATCTCTTCGGTAAGTTCGCAGAATATCGCGCTTCTTTTTTCGCTGTTTCTCTTTCTGCATATATCTATTGCAAGATGTCTCGTTATTTTTCCAAGAAACGAAAACAGATATGTTCTCGGCTCATTCGGCGGAATAAGCTTCCACGCGCGCATATAAGTGTCGTTTTCGCATTCTTCAGCGGACTGCATATCGTTTACTATCCTGTTTGCCGCCGCGAGCAGCTTCGAGCCGTATTTTCGCTGCGTTTCGGCTATCGCCTTTTCGTTTCTCGAAAAATACAGATCCACGATTTTCGAATCGTCCATTTCAGCTTCTCCTTTGGTTTATTCGGGCGCCTTCACCCTTATAAGCGTATTTTACGCCCGAACCGTCACAAGATTGTCTGAGGTTTTGTATGAATAAAGGGGCTGTCTTATTGCGACAGCCCCTTTACTTAAGCTATTCTTTATTATACCTTTTCGTAGCTTATAATCCACGACTTCAGCACTGATTGCACTTTTGTTACCTTCACAGTAACGGTATCACCTGCTTTAACACCAGGATTTTCAGATGAGCAAAAGTTCAAGTGTTCACCCGTTGTCATATTGTAACCAAACGCACTTTCAGGAATCAATTCCGAAACCGTAAATGTAACAACTTTCGGTAGTCATTTTAGGTTTTTGATAATTCGTGGACCAGACTAACGTTTGCTGAACTGCGGAGCGCGTCTTGCGGCTTTGAGACCGGGCTTCTTTCTTTCTTTCATTCTCGGGTCTCTTGTAAGGAAGCCTGCTTTTTTGAGCGTGGGCTTGAGGTTTTCGTCAGAAACAACGAGAGCTCTTGCAAGTCCGTGACGGATAGCGCCTGCCTGACCGGAAACGCCGCCGCCTACTACGGTAGCTTCGATATCATATTTGCCCGTAAGAGCTGTAGCTTCAAGGGGCTGACGGACGATGAGCTTAAGAGTTTCGAGACCGAAATAATCATCTATATCTCTGCCGTTGATGGTAATTTTACCTGTTCCCTGATAAACGCGAACGCGTGCAACAGAATGTTTCTTTCTTCCTGTTCCGTAAAAATACGGTCTTTTGGATTCGTACATCAGTTTCGTCCTCCTTAGTCAATGTTGAATACTTCGGGCTGCTGAGCTGCATGCTTGTGCTCAGGTCCGCTGTAAACACGAAGACGGCGCATAGCGCTGCGTCCGATTACGTTGTTGGGGATCATACCTTTTACGGCGAGTTCGAAAACGAATTCGGGATTCTTATCCATCATGGTTCTGTATTTAACTTCCTTCA
>JAEEGI010021062.1_pt1 | contig 12992 bp, 17 predicted proteins | sample 8958751 | NCBI WGS metagenome assembly JAEEGI01 (sample SAMN16246545, study PRJNA631951) | gut metagenome | biome: gut microbiome; feature: rumen; material: KS-attached | host: Bos | place: Iran: Karaj | collected 2018-10 | reverse complement strand
CAAATCTGAATTTCCAAGTTTTGTATATTTCATCACCGCGCCCCTTTCTCTATAAGATTTTCAACAGGCAGTTGTTGGTTATCTCAAAAATGGATTGGTATACAAAGTCCACGTTTGCCTGCTTCATTGCATCCCGCTGCTTATCCGTTACGGTAGTGTAAGGATATATTCCAAACATAAACGGGAAGAAAACATATATGAACCCCCAGATCTCCTGCGCTGATTTCTCCGGACAGAATTTCATGAGTATCCTGCACACATTCTTCATGGATTCACCATAAGCCACCTTGAAAGAAGTAAGGAGTTCCGGTCTGCTGTTTGCTTCCATATCATAGTTGTTCATGGAAAGAAGCTTCAGAAGCTGCTCCCTGTTTGCGATGGAAGTCGCTATTTTCTCAGCAATCTGCTCCTTCGTAAGAGTCACATTATTCTGCAGTATGTCTTCCAGTTCTCCGTTCCAGCGGTCATACTCACGTTCATAAAGCGCCAGGAAAATCTCTTCCTTCGTCTGAAAATAGTTGTAGATGGTCGGTCTTGAAAAAGATGTCTCGCCTCCGATCTCCTTAAGTGTGATGTCCTTGAAACTCATTGTCTGATACAGTTTCTCGCAGGCACTTATGATTTCTTCTTTCCTTGCTGCTGTTCTTTCCGGTGATCCTTTAGGCATTTCCTTCCTCCATATATTTCATTCTGACATCGTGTCAATTTGAATTATAAACGAATTCTGACACCGTGTCAAGATATTTTTGATCAATGGTTACAAGACAACTGTTGAAATTCAATACCACTTGTCCTATACATGAACAATGATGAATTCCTGAAGAAGTGCAATATGAAGGGAGCAAAGGCGATTGCTAAAAGGCACCCGCAGCCGGTTCTCCTTGCCCCCTTCCCTTCCTCGTTCTCCTGGTTCTTCCTGCCACCGATCAAGTTGAGGAGGAAAAGGATGATTTTTGCGTTTCATGAGGCCTCCTTCACTTTTGGACAAATGAAAAGAGCCAACCAACTCAGATCAGCTCTCACTTCATTTCCTATTTTGTTTTTTACAGAACTGCAACTGAAGCTTCCGTCACTCACAGGTATAGCCCGGCTCCTTATAAAGGAGCTCCTTATCCGCGACAATCTGTGCTTCCCAGACATCCTTCTTCCAGTCTGCCTGCTGCACTTCCTTGATTGCTACGGAAACGCTCTCAAGCCCGCACCCGAGGGTCTGCGCGATGTCCTCCGCAATCTTCGTTGCGCACGCCTTCTTCTGCTCCTCCGTTCTTCCCGGATAGCATTTGATCTCTACATGCGGCATAGTGCCACCTCCCGTTCCTATTTTATCCGCGGACAAATCTTGCGTTATACTCCCGGTTAATCTCCGCGATTTCTTTCTTCCCGTCGATATAATCTTGATACATCTCCCAGGGGGAACCGCCCCCGATCCAACAGGAGGAGCAATTCTCGCAGCCGCCTCCGCAATCCATGGATTCACGGATAATCTGCTCCCGCTCTGCTTTAGTGGTGTCCTTAATCAGAATGGATTTCATACGAACCTTCTTTCCGGCCGGTCACTGCTCCGCCGCCATCCCGGCGTTGATTGCATCCTCATTTTCCGCCATGGCACGAAGCGTCATCTCCAGGAGCTTGTCCAGTTCCCATCCCAGCTGCTCCGCCCCGCGCTCAATCACTTCTCTGCTGCATCCGGCGGCAAATCCTTTGCTCTTGTACTTCTTCTTAAGAGACTTCATTTCCATGTCCTTCGTGCTTTTCGAAGGTCTCATCAGCGCCGTAGCCCAAATCAATCCGGTCAGTTCATCCGCGGCAAATAAAACCTTCTCCATCTCCCGGGTCGGCTCCACATCGATGGTTGCGCCGCAGCCGACCGTAATCCCATACCCGTGGGAACATACCACATGGATAATATCCTCGCTGACGCCTCCGTCCCGCAGGAGTTCCGGGGCTTTCAGGCAATGCTCCTCAGGATACAGTTCAAAATCAATGTCATGAAGAAGTCCTACAATACCCCAATAGTCCTCTTCGGCTTCGTATCCGAGCTCCCTCGCATACCACTTCATCACTGCCTCAACCGTCAGCGCGTGCTGAATATGAAACGGATCCTTATTGTATTTTTTCAGCAATACAAATGCTTCCTCTCGTGAAATCATCGTTTTTTCCTTTACTCTGCCATATCATTCATCATTTTTCTGTAGGATTCTTTTGTGAACCGATGATATAATCTGCCGGTTCAGGTTCGTCAGACATACCTTATTATCATCATCAACGCAGCAACTGCGTTCTGGAGAATTGGTTTAACATTTCTGCAGCCCCGCCAGCTTCTCGCGAAGTTCTTCCTCTGTGATTCTGCCGATAACAGTATCCACGACCTCGCCGTTTTTAAAGAATTTCAGGTTCGGGATGCTCGAAACGCCGTATTCACGCGCAATTCCAAGATCATCCTCCACATTGAATTTCCCAACTTTAACCTTTCCCTCAAACTCAGCAGACAGCTTATCCATAACCGGTGCCATAGCTTTACAGGGTCCGCACCAATCCGCATAGAAATCAACCAGCACCGGAATCTCACTTTCGAGAACTTCTCTGTCAAAGTCATCAGTACTGAATCGTATTGCCATAAACTTCACTCCCTCCGAAATGGAATTAACACTCTCAATTGCATGATAACCGCATTTACCTACTAAGCCAATAGGTTGATTGTAGAAAAAGCAGCGCCGTCTCACATGGGGGGGGTGTTGCAGACGGCACTGTACGCATTTTTCTACTTCACCTCCGCCCTTAATACTCGTCCAGAAAACTGTGCTTTATCCCGTCCTTTTTATAGGCGAGCACCGTACTCAGGTTCACATTTTCCATGCTGTTGAAAATGTTTGTCTCAACAAAAGGATTCGTCTTCTTAAGCTCCGCGATCAGTTTCTTCGTCTCCAGCCGTTTTGACGAAGTCGTTCCGTCCTCGTGACACGTCGTGCAGGTATCCGTAAAATGGCACGCGCACTGCAGAAAATGCAGCTCATTGTAGTCCCGCCATGCAATGATATCGCTCTCGCGGATCAGATACATCGGCCGGATCAACTCCATCCCCTCAAAATTCGTGCTGTGCAGTTTCGGCATCATCGTCTGGATCTGCGCTCCGTGAAGCATCCCCATCAGGATGGTTTCGATCACATCGTCATAATGATGCCCGAGCGCGATCTTGTTGCAGCCGAGCTCCTTGGCTTTGCTGTACAGATAACCGCGGCGCATCCTCGCGCAGAGGTAACACGGGCTCTTCTCCACGGTGTCCACCGCGTCGAAAATGTTGCTTTCAAATATCGTGATCGGAATTCCCAGCGTTTTTGCGTTGCTCTCGATGAGCGCACGGTTTTCAGCATTGTAGCCCGGGTCCATCACAAGAAATGTGAGGCTGAAGTCTACCTTCCGATGCCTCTGCAGCTCCTGGAAAAGCTTCGCCATCAGCATGGAATCCTTGCCCCCGGAAATGCAGACCGCGATCCGGTCTCCGTCCTGTATCAACTGATAGTCCCTACAGGCCTTTGCAAACGGCGTCAGAAGCTGTTTATGGAACTTCTTCCGGATGCTCTCCTCTGCCCGTTTCTGCCGCTCTTCTCGATCATTTTCCGAAGAAACACAAGAGCGGACATAGCCGATATAACCGCCTTCAAGGCTGTAGCATTCCCGGCCTTCCAAAAGGTCCTCATCAATCTCTCGGGATTTCCGCCCGATCTGGCAGTAAAGCACCATCTTCTTCGTCTTCTCAAACGGCAGGCTTCCGGATTCCGCCTTCTCCGTGAACTCATCAATCGGAAAATGCACGGCCCCCGGTATCATCCCGTATGCGGTCAGTCCTTCATCCCGAATGTCGATAAGCACATAGGAATCTTTCGACCATTCGCCCAGTTCGTCAAATGTAATCTCGTTCATTGCAGATATTTCTATCCTCCTCGGGCATAATAATACCTGTATTCGCCTACTTAGTCAATGGGCAAATGACGCGGACAAAGCCAAGAGGCAATTCCATCTGCAATTTCCGGTTCCTTAAGGAGATTCCGATAGAAGCGCCTGCTTCCCTTTTACACTTCATCCTTATATCGTAAAAGCAGCGCGGCATTTACCACAACAAATACAGAACCAAAATTATGCCATAATGCGCCTGTTACAGGGGTAAGGATTCCTGCAGCCGACAGGATGACCGCCGTTACATTGATGATCATCGACATGATGATGTTGGTCTTTACTTTCTGCATCGTTTTCCTTGTCAGGGAAAGAAGATACGGAACCCTCTTGATGTCGTCACTGACCAGCACGGCATCTGCAGACTCAATGGCTATGTCACTTCCGATACCGCCCATCGCTATACCGGCATCTGCTGTTGTAAGCGCAAGCGCATCATTTACGCCGTCTCCGATCATACATATCGGCTCCTCACCGCCTGCATAGCCTTTGATGATGCCCATCTTCTCTTCCGGGAGGAGATCGGATCTCACATCCTTTATCCCGACCTTCCCTGCAATAGTTCCTGCCGCCTGCTTATTATCACCGGTGAGCAGCATCGGAGTAATACCATAGCCTGTCAATTTCCTGATCGTTTCCGCCGAATCTTCCCTGATGGTATCTGCTAAAGCCACAAAGCCTTTCAGCATGCCATCAAATGCCATATAGATTACCGTAGCACCATCATTAAAGCATTTTTCCGTCTGCTTATCGGCTTCCTGAATATCCACTCCTTCAGCCTGCATGAAGTCAGCATTACCGGCAAGAACATTCTTACCATGAACTGTGGCTGATATACCGCGCCCTGCTATTACCTTAAAATCTGCAGCTTCATACAGTTCTCCCTCATAATCGGCCACAATCGCTTTTCCGAGAGGATGCTCGGACAGCTTCTCAGCCGAAGCAGCGATACGGAGGATCTCATCCTTATCGTACTGATCATCCAGGCTTACAACCGCTGTGACATGAGGTTTTCCGTAGGTAAGCGTTCCCGTCTTATCAAATGCGATCCTTTTTATCTTTGAAAGCCTCTCCAGTGCATCTCCGGACCGAATGATCATTCCATACTTTGCCGCATTTCCGATACCTGCGAGAACCGCCGTCGGTGTTGCCAGAATAAAAGCACACGGACAGAATACCACAAGGACTGTTACGGCTCTCATAAACTCTCCGGTGAAAATCCATGTTCCTACCGCACATGCAAATGCCACTACCACAAGCCATGTAGCCCATTTGTCGGCAAGCGATACGATCGGAGCTTTATTCTCTTCCGCTTCTTGTGTCAGACGCACCATTCTTTGAAGAGCCGAGTCGCCGCTTTCCTTCCCCGCTTTCATTACAAAAGTTCCAAACTGATTGACCGTACCGCTTGAAACCATGTCCCCGACTCTTTTATCAACCGGTATGCTTTCACCCGTCATGACAGACTGATCGATCGTTGTTTCTCCCTCGGTTATGATTCCATCGACCGGAATAGTCTCTCCGGCAAGCACGCGAATCATGTCACCGACCTTCACATCTTCAGCTGCGATTTCTTTTTCCTCCCCGTCCTTGACAAGATGTGCCTTTTGAGGAGTAAGCCGGATCAGTTTTTCAATTCCTTCTCTGGCCTTTCCGGAGGTATAATCCTCCAGAAGTGAACCGATCTGCATGATCAGGGCGACCTCTCCGGCCGCAAAGAATTCTCCCGTCACAACGGATGCAACAAGGGCCATTGCGACAAGGACATCTGCTTTGATATCATGCTCAAATATAACACCCCTGACGGCTCCGACCAGGATCGGAACACCGCACAGAATGATCGCGATCCAGGCAATATCCACGGGAAGGAAATTCTTTAAAACACCTGTAATGCTTAAAATCAGCGAGACTGCTGAAATCCCCGCAAAAATACTTGTCAGTTTCGTTTCATTTTCAAGCCATCTGCTCATTAAATAAGACCTCCTTGACACATGATGTTTCAAATCATATAATCTAATCGTTATCAAACACTTTGTTCGATTTTGATTATAAAGAGGGCTATTTCACAGAACAACAATCAGATACAGCGAAAAGTACGATATCGAACATTTTAGGAAAAATGTTCGATAAATAAACCGGAGATGAAAAACTATGGACAGAAGACAGCGAAAAACAAGAAAGGCAATCTTTGATGCTTTCACAAAATTGCTGGAGGACAAGAGTTATTCCGGTATAACGGTTCAGGAGATAATAGATGCAGCGGATATCAGCAGGAGCACTTTCTATTCACATTTCGAAACCAAAGACGAGCTGCTGAGAGAACTGTGCACCGAGATATTTGAACATGTTTTCTCCGATCATATATCCAAGGAGAAGTCGCATGATTTTTCAGGGTCCGACAACGACTTAAAAGAAGAGATCACACATATGCTTTACCATCTTCAGGACAATAACCGGTATATAAGTCGTATCCTTTCCTGCGAGAGCGGAGAGATATTCATGAACTTTTTCAAGGAATACCTGAAAAAAATCTTCAATGCAGAGCTCAAAAAGATCCGAACAGATATCCCGACGGAATATGTTTTGAATCATATGGTCTGCGACTTTGCCGAAACAGTACGATGGTGGATGAAGAATGATAAATACTCACCGGAGGATATCAGCAGGTTTTTCTTTTCCACTACACCATTCTGATGACCAACCTCCCACTACTCCGCTCTGCAAATTTCTTTCCGATATTCCCTATCCATCAGAAAAACACAGGGGAATATATGGTTCACCGCCAAATGTTTAATCAAGCAGGTCCAACCCGTAGGTCTTCACATCCCCATTCACAGCATCGTATATCCACTCACCGACACTTCGTTCATTCCCAAGCTTATCAAAGGCATTTGAAGAAATGATCGTATGCTGGGTATTATGGGTATTTGCGTCTTCGCCGTGGCGCCAGATATAAATGCCAACACCGGGGATGTTCGTCTGCAACCCTTCTACCATTTCTTTCAGATCGCGCTGGAAGTTGTCGCCGAGTTCTTTCGTCTTATCCATCTTCCCGCTGTCAATATACGACTGATACTGCATCAGCGTATCATCCCGGTAGGAGCAGTCAAAGAGTATCTTCACACTGTCGCCGCGCTTCTCGTGGAGTGCGGTCAGGCTGTCAAGGACAAGATTATTTGTAGTCAGTCTGTCAGAGATCTGAGCCGGAGTTTTCCACAAGTTCACGGCAGTTTCGTGCCAACCGTCATAAAGCAAGAGCGAACTGTCAACACAGACCGTCACATTTTCCGCACTTGGAAAACGGTCAATCACGTCGTCAGCCAGCAGGGAAGTCGCAAATCCACCTGCGGAAAATCCTGTTACAAGCAAAGTGTCCGGCTCACCCAAATACTGCTTGACCTGTTCCACAAAAGAGGAGTAGTTGCTGTACCCTGTGTGATATACAGTCTTTTTGCCCTCATAAGTTCCCGTGCCCGCGTGGAAATCACCCGTCGCATACGGTATCACGATAAAGCTCCACTCCTTGAACGGATTATCTTCTGCATTGCTGCCGATACCGCCCTGTGCTACAAAGTCCTGGGCAGTCATATTGGTCGCAAAGAACTTCTTACCGCCCTCGGAGGTTTCGGGAGTGATGCTTACACCGCCGCCGAAGAAATACACAACGACTTTGTTTTCCGTACCCTTACGGAAGATACCGTGCCATTCGCTGCCGTCGGAAGACTTTGCGCCGTCGACCTCGACCTCATACCATTTGCCGGGCTCAGGTTCTCCTTTGAGCTTTGGGAAGGTCTTGAGAAATGTCAGCTTCAAAAGAATAAAAATGCCTGCCGCAATCACTAAAATGACAATGCACATGCTGATAAGTATCTTTTTCATTCTGCTTTTCGTTTTTTTGTTTTTCATACAGATGACCTCCTCTTTTTTCAAGCGCTTGACACAACCGCTTTTCTCTGATACTATAGTATCATTCGATAACTGCAAAGTCAATAAAATCGGGAAAATGATACTATTCGGCGAAATCGTATCATCCGGAAGAAAGGAAGAATAACCCATGTCGGAATATGTGATCTCAGCCTACGGTGAAGCACTGTTCAAGCTGATGAAAAAAAAGAATATCGAAAAGGTCACCGTTGACGAATTATGTGAGGAAGGCGGCATCGGAAGAGCCACTTATTTTCGAAATTTCAAGTCAAAGGACGAGATCATCACCGCATACATCATCATGAAATGGCGTGAATACGAACAGGAACACAGGCTCAAAGAGCATCCGATAAATGATATCTACCGTGTCAGACGGTATTTTGATTTCTGCTATTCTCTCCGAAAAAAAAACGATCTCATCATCGGGCAGGGGCATCAAGGGGCAATCTTATCAGCTTATGAGGTCATCATGACCGACAGCGACACGGAACACACCTCGGATACCTACGAAAGTTACTACCTTGCCTATGGTCTTTTCGGCGTCTTTATGAAGTGGGCACGAAATGGTTATGCAGAGTCGGCGCAGGAAATGACGCAAATCGTGCTGGAGAGGATATTTTCGGGTAATATAGAATAAATGCGGCCACGGGAAATCATATCAACTCGCGGGTTCCTGCCCATCACCATCACCTCCCTTCCGTGGCATAAAAAAGGACAAGCCTTACAAGTAAGCTTGTCCCAAACTGCTTTGCAGTTTAAACTCGCTACATTGTATTCCCGTCCTGTTTCTTATTGGTTCTATTGCCTATCATGCTTAATACGTATGTCACCAGACACCCCGTTATCATAAACAGGATCATGATTGCAACATAGTCGATAAAAAAACAAATCCTGGGCTCATCATAGTCAAAGAAAGCAAACACGGTCTTACCAAACATATATCCGGGGAATCCACGCCTGGTAAATGCTACGACACCATAAACCGACAGAGCGCTGATGGTCAAATATATAACTCCTTTTTTCAGGTTATTAACTTTCTTTGCAGTAAACATTGGCAACATATGCGTTCCTGCATGAATGCATAAAAGCACATATCCCCAGTAAGCCAACAACATGTGTACGCTCCTTGCAAGAGCTGATACAGGAAAATCCGGCAAGAAAGTATAAAGATGCTTTGACATAAGGATACCGCTTAACGGCTGCAATATCATAAACACCAAAAGAAGCGTGTTAAGGATGGTCTGAAATGTGCGCTTCGCATTGTATTTTCCTTTAGCAATCGCACCATACCACTTTCTATTCAATATATGATGTCCAATGAACAGGATAAAGATAAGACTCCCTGCGATCTCATGAAACAATTCTCCTATCAGAGAATATGCCATTAGCAGAGGCATCATGACCGTCATAGAGATATCAATTATGATTCTGGTTTTCTTTTTCAAACAAAGCACCCCTCTAATAGCCCAGTTTCGTCAACCATTCGCCTACTTTTTTCCTAACACTGTCCTGATCGTTCTGGCAGTCGTTTCCTCTTATGGCAAGTCCGTCCAGAACCGTTGCATCCGGGCAAGCGGATGAAAGCTTCTTATCAAAGCCTGACAGTCCCGATCCTTCATGCGTGGAAAATGGAATCAGAGTTTTACTTTTGAGACCGTCTGCGTTAGTCTCAAAGAATGTGTACATGATCATCGGCCAGTCACCCCACCAGACTGGTGCACCTATGAATATGATGGAATACTGCGACAGGTCCGGCACATCTCCTGCATACGCAGGTCTGGCATTATCTTTCTGTTCTTTTTTGGCGACATCTGTCAGTTCAGAATACGTCATCGGATAGTGATCATCTTCCGGGATCACTTCAAACAGATCGGCTCCTGTCTCCTCCGCGATCATCTCGGCCACGATAGCCGTGTTTCCTTTGTCAATGACGCCTACGGTATACTGCTCACCGGTACGTGAAAAATAAACTACCAAAGCTTTTGCGTCTTGATCGATCACGACCGTATTGTTTCGCGGCGCAGTATTGTTATCCTTGTTTCCGCATCCGCCAAGAGCTGTTACCATAAGCGCTGCAAGAAGCAGACACAGAATTCCCCGTTTTTTCTTCATCTTTGCTCACCTGTTAACAAGAATCCGGATCAATTCCGGTTATCTTCACATTTTCAAATGCCGAAAAATCGTATCCCTTCATCTCATCACCGCTTTCTGTTTCGGACTCCTCTTTTGATGTAGCCGGGGCTGTATCAGTATTCTTCCCGCAAGCGGTAACCATCAGCGCAAGAAGAACCATTAACAACAGAGCTGTACTCTTAATATCACGCCTTTTCAAAGGTCGGCCTCCAGCCTGCGAACTGAACCAGTTGCGCATCTGTCCTGTGATAATATCTCTCATTTTTATCAAGCTCCGCGATCTTCGCCATCTCTTCGTCCGTAAGCTTAAAATCAAGAATGTTGAGATTATCTTTGATATGATCCACGTTCTTGCTGCCGGGGATCACCACAAATCCCATCTGGGTGTGCCAGCGGAGGATGATCTGCGCGGGGGATTTTCCGTACTTCTTTCCGAGTTCGGCAAAAATCGGCTCACTGATCAGGCTCTTATCACCGTGGCCTAAGGGATACCAGCTCATGAGCTTGATGTCATACTTATCGAGCGTTTTTCTGAGTTCCTTCTGCGTAAAATAAGGATGCGCCTCTACCTGGATAAACTGCGGTGCGATCTCCCATTTTGTTTCAAGCTCCTCGATATACTTTCCTTCAAAGTTGGAGATACCGATACTCTTTGCCTTGCCTTCTTTATAAGCCTTCTCAAGCTGTCTGTATCCTGCGAGCCAGTTGCCTGCCGGCTGGTGGATATAAAGAAGGTCCACGTAGTCAACTCCGAGACGCTCCAAGGTCTCATCCACGGCGTTCGGATTCTCATATTCACTCGGCCAGAGTTTGGTGGAAAGAAAGATCTCTTCCCTCTTTACTCCGCTGCCCTTCATACCTCTTCCAACTGCCCGCTCATTTACATATGCATTGGCAGTATCAATGAGACGATATCCCATCTTAAGCGCTTCTCTTACACTGTTCTCTGCATCGGCAGGCGAAAGCATAAATGTTCCGATCCCTACTACGGGACACTCCAGTTTGTTATTAAGTGTTACGTATTCCATTGAATGATCCTCCGTTTCCTTACTATATCCATTGCACCAAACCATCTTGTTTTTCGTAATCCGTTTCTGTCAACCGTTCTCGCTGCTCAAAGCAGCCCGTTTGCTTCAAGCCATTTCTTTACCGCATCCTTGGAACCAGCCGCTTTAGAGCCCGTAATCGCAAGGCCTCTCTTTACTGTTGCTCCTTTGGCACATTTCTTTATGTCGCTCTCACTCGTCCCCATTCCGCTTCCCTCATTGGTGCAAAGGGGGAGGATCGTCTTTCCGGTGAAATCATATCTTTCCAGGAAAGTTGCAACCGCCATCGGGAACGTTCCCCAGTAGTTCGGGTAGCCAAGAATGATGGTGTCATACGCTTCGATGCTGTCAAGATAGCATGCAAGCTCCGGTCTCGCGCCGCTTTGCTTATCCTTCTTCGCCTCGTCGATACAGGTCATGTAAACCGGCGAATAGGGATCCTTCATCTCAATCTTAAAGGAATCCGCATCAATCAAATCTTTTATGATGCCGGCTACAACCTCCGTATTGCCGACCTTTACATACCGCATTGCTCCCGCAAAATAGTTCTCATCTGCTCTTGAAAAAAAAGCAATCAGTGTCTTTACCATACGATCACGCTCCTTGTCCTGTTTTGTTCAACTGAATTATCTCACGAGAAGCTTGAAAAATCCAATTCAAATGTTGTATAATTGATTTAACATTTAAATAGCACAACTCTTTGGAAAGGGATTTCTCTTATGACCACGAAACAGATTGATTACTGCATAGAACTCGCCAGAACCCGGAATTTCAGCCGGGCTGCGGAAAATGCATTCGTGAGCCAGCCGACTTTTTCCTACCAGATCCGGCTTCTCGAGGAAGAAATCGGGTTTCGGATCTTTGAGCGGAATGGCAAGGGTGCCGAACTCACCCCGGCCGGACAGCAATTTGTATCATACCTGATCGGCATGCGCGAGGAACTGAAGCGGGCTATTGAGCAGGGACAAAATTTCAGCGCACGGTACACCGACAACATCACCGTCAGCATGATGGTTCGTGAAGCGCTTTACTTTCTTCCGGAAGCCATCCGCATATTTGAAAAGGAGCAACCCGGTGTTCAGGTTACTCCTTTGTTTCAGTATGAAAACGGAATCGAATCCTTCCTCAGAGACGAATCCGATATTCTCTTTGCCTTGCTTGAACAGACGAAACACATCCCGGGAATCAACATTCACAAGCTCTTCGACTCCCATGTCTATCTCATCACCGGGAAGAATGATCCTTTGGCTGCCAAAAACCTTATCGTCGAGGAAGACCTCTACGGCAGGACTCTTATGGTTGGCGGCGGCTCTCCGGCCGCCCTGCGTGCCGTCCAGCAGCGAGTCATCGCATCCGGCAGGGTGGAATACTTCAACAGCCCCGACCACGACTCTACTCTTGTAAATGTCGCATCCGGCAAAGGCATCTGTCTTGCTCCCGGATTCTTAAACGACCACAGCGGACAGTTTGCCTGGATTCCATATGACAGCGAGAAATGTTTTCACTGCGTCCTCTGCACCCACACGACGGATAGACGCGAGAGCCTTGCCGCATTTATACAAACGCTTCAGAGACTGTACAAAGATGCAGTGGCTTTCCCGCTATAATTTCAGAATTGTCAATCAAATCTTAAAGCGAAAATTGAAGAAATTCACTATCTCATTAGAATGTTAACTTGCGAGATAGTTACCCAACAGAACATTTCATCACATATTCGGTCAATATACGGTAGAAGCAGTATACAAACCAGATAATCCAAGTCCACTGCCATTGGCCGGTCAACAGACTCACTGTCAGATACAAAACAGCAACCGTGATAGCGATAATCCAGTTATATCGTTTTTTCTTTCTCTCTTGTTCCTTTACAGACAAATCAACCATGTCTTTCAGCAACATTTCTGTGTGTTCCGACTCCGGCTGTACCCTCTCTTCCCCGGA
>JAEEGI010020984.1_pt1 | contig 12994 bp, 10 predicted proteins | sample 8958751 | NCBI WGS metagenome assembly JAEEGI01 (sample SAMN16246545, study PRJNA631951) | gut metagenome | biome: gut microbiome; feature: rumen; material: KS-attached | host: Bos | place: Iran: Karaj | collected 2018-10 | reverse complement strand
TGGGGGCACGGCGGGCTGCGCCGCACGAAGCGCGCGCACGGCGCGCATAAGCTCCTCGATGCTTGCCACGGTGGCGAGGCGCGAAGCGCGGATGAGAGTCATCTCGATGAGTGTGCGCACGCTGAGCACGTGGCGGAGCTTGTCCTCCATCGCAGCCAGCTGGTCCGCCACGCGGAATATGCGCGAAGAGTCGCAGAGCTTCGCCTGCTCGGCAAGCGTCTTCACCTGCTCGGGCGTCGCCTCGAGGCCCGTTGTGGCGCCTCCGAGCGTCTGATACACGAGCAGATTGCGAAAATGCTGCATGAGTTCGCTCGCGAGACGGCGCATGTTCTTGCCTGCGGAATCGAACGCCTCCACCGCACGCAGAATCGCCGCGGCATCGCCCTTCAGCACCGCGCCGGCGAGGCCCTCTAGCGCGCTGCGCGAGACGAGACCGAACACGCCGAGAGCGTCCTCCTCGGTGATCTTCATGCCCTTGAATGCGATTAGCTGGTCGAGCGAGCTTAGCGCGTCGCGCATGCCGCCCTCCGCGCCGCGCGCGATCGCCAAGAGGGCGTCCTCCTCCGCCTCGATGCCCTCCTTGCCGCAGATGTAGCGCAGGCGCTCGGCAATCTGATGCGTCTGGATGCGGCGCAGATCGAAGCGCTGACAGCGGGAGACGATGGTGTCCAGCACCTTGTCGCCTTCCGTGGTGGCGAAGACGAACCTCACGTAGGGCGGCGGCTCCTCGAGCGTCTTGAGAAGCGCGTTCCAGGCGGACGCCGTGAGCATGTGGCATTCGTCGATGATGAAGATCTTGTACTTGGACGATGCCGGCTTGAACTGCACGGCCTCGATGATCGGCCGCACGTCCTCCACCTTGTTGTGGCTCGCCGCGTCGAGCTCCACAACGTCGATCGACCTTCCCGTCGCGATCTGGACGCAGTTCTCGCACTCGCCGCACGGCTCCACGCCCTTCGGGCTCGTGCAGTTGAGCGCCTTCGCGAAGATGCGCGAGAGTGTGGTCTTGCCTATGCCGCGCGGACCTATGAAGAGATACACGTTCGCCACGCGCCCCGACTCGAGCGCGTTCCTCAGCGTGCGCGTGACATGCTCCTGCCCAACGACGTCCTCGAACGTCATCGGGCGGTACTTAAGCGGCAGCGCCACATGCGCCGTCTGTTCATTGCCTTCCATGTGCCTAGATTATACCAAACCCCATCCGCGTAATCAAACAGAATCGTGCTTGAGGTAGGCCTGTTCCAGGGACTGGCCGGCGGCAACGGAGACTACGCCGGCCTTGCCGATCAGAACCGGCAGAAGCGCGGCGTTTACGGCGGCGACGTCGGCACCGGAAGCCGCGAAGTCGCATGCCAGCTCGGCCTCGCCCTTCCACGAGAACGCGGTTCCGGGCAGGGCGGACGACAATGCCTCAACCAGCGCGGACGGATCCGCCGGCGCCGCGGCAAGCGTGTAAACGACGCGCCCTGCGGCGGACGTTATGTCGCGCACCGTCGCCATGCGCACCACGCGGCCATTCTCCACGAACGCAACGTGCGTGCAGAGTATCTCCACGTCGTTGAGGTTGTGGGACGACACGACGATCGTCTGTCGGCCGCGGCGGGCGAGGATGAAATTGCGCATGCGGCTCTGCTCGGCTGGGTCGAGTCCGTTAAGAGGCTCGTCGAGCAGCACCACCTCGGGCGAGCCGATGAAGCACTGCGCCAGCATCACGCGCTTGCGCATGCCGTGAGAAAGAGAGCGGATGGTGCTGTCGGCGCGGTCGGCGAGGTTCATCGCCGCAAGAACCTCGGCCGTGGAGGCCCGCGAGGCCTCGGCGGAAAGTCCCTGAAGGCGTCCGTAGCGGTAGAGAAGCGCGCGCGGATTTGCCTCGAGAGGCAGAGCGGAGTCCTGCGGAAGTATCGAGAGGCGTCCTGAGTGGACGGATGCGTTGAACGAACCTCGTCCGAGAACGTCTATTGTACCTTCCGTGGGTCGCAGAAATCCCGCCACGCACATCATCCATGTCGTCTTGCCTGCGCCGTTCGGACCCACCAGGCCCATAACGGCGCCCTGCGGCACCGCGAGCGTGAAACCGTCCAGCGCCCTTCTGCGTCCATAGCGCTTCACGAGAGCGCTTGTGGATATCGCCGCGCCGGTCATGCGTCCCTCCTGCGGAAGACCGCCACTCCAAGCGCGAAGAAAAACATGCCTAGCGCCACCAGCCTGAACGCGGCGTTCGCAAGCGGCGCGAAGCTGCGCCGCCAGAGAAGTATCTTGGCACTAGAAGGCGTAAGGATCTCGAAGTTCTGCAGCCACGGGCAGTCGAACCACTTGGCGTTCATCCACAGAACGCCGGGCAGCGCGCACAGCGCAACCACTGCGAATATGCCGAGCGCCGTGGCCCTGCTGCCGGAACGGGTGAAATGCGAGATGCCCAGCGCCACGCCCAGCCACGAAAGGGAATAGAGCCACGCCCGCGCGCCCCAGTCGAACATCGCGGGCAGAAGCGAGGTCGCGTTCGAGAGGCGGCACACCGCCACGCACCACGCGCCGACCGCGCTTGCCGCGAGGGCGAATACGAGCATCAGCGCCAGGCCGGCGAACTTGCCGAGGGACCATTCCGCGCGCGTGCAGCGAACAATGGAGTAGCGCACAGCGCCGCTCTTCAGGTCGTCCGCCACGCGGTTCCCGGTTGTGAGCACCACAAGAAGAGGCGCGCAGAAGAATACGAACCATGCGTACACGAGTTCGATTGGATGGCGTCCCTGGATGTCGGCATAGACAAGGTCGTTGGAGACCATTGCCCGAACCATCTTCTGGAACGGCTTGGACTGCCAAAGCGCGGTGCTCACAACGCCCGTCTTGTCGGCATCGGGCAACTGCAGCAGCTGCGCGAGCTCCTGCTCCATCCTGCCGAAGATTGATATCGTTCCGTACATGCAGCACGCGGCGGAGACGATGTAGAGCAGCAAAAGCACGAGCGCGCGTCGGCTGCGCAGAGCGCCCGCGCATTCGGCGAGGGCCACCTGGAAGATTCTCGCAAGCGACCTCATCGTCTGCCCGCCCTTCTTCCAATCGGCAGAGACTCCATCTTGCCCTGGACTGAAATTAGCGGCTCGGCCACTCCTGGGTCGATGAAGTCGGTCATCTGGATGTCGGACACCATGGTGCGCGCGCCAGGCGCCACCGCGCCGAGCTTGTCGTACGTCTCGGCCTTGATCGTGGTGGCGTCGCCAACAAGACGAAGGCCAAGCTCCTGCGTGAACTTGTCGCTATTGGCAACCTGGTCGGCAAGGGCCTGCATTGTGTCGCGCAGCTGCGAGTTCATCTCGTCGATGGCGGCGTCGAACTTCTCTGACGCGGCGGCGTCAAGGTTGAGCTTCGCTTTCCACTGCGCGCGGGCGACGTCCGAGCGGGCGCGCCACATCTCCTGCGCCTCCTCGATGCGCGCGCGCAGGTCGTTCGGCGCTGGCGGCTGACGCGGCGGCTCCTCTGGAGCGGACGCCTCCTGCGGCATTTCATCCTTTGCCACGGCCTTCGCCGGTGCCGCGTTCGTGGACACCACCACCGCAGGTTTCGACGGGCGCTTCTGCTGGCCTCTACGCCGCGGGCGGCGTGCCTCGTCAGGGATGTTCACCATCTGCGCAAACGACTTGAAGGCGCCGCGAGACGTGCGCGCCTCCTCGGCCGCCTTGACCTTTTCCTCCTCGGCTTTCTTCTCGCGCGCGCGCAGCTCCTCGCGCGGACCCCACGCGCCAACTATCAACCCCAGGACGCCCGCCACCGGCACCCATATCCAACCGTTCTTCATAAGCACCTACCCCTTCTTGGCGATCTTCTGGAGCATCGCGTTCTTGAGTATCTTGCGCAGCTTCATCGCGCCAAGCACCAGCAGCGTAACCGCAAGGCAGAACAGCACAGCCGAGCCAATCGCCGTCACGCCGCCGGCGGCAAAGCCATTCTTCATCCACTTGTCGAGGCTCTGGAGGAAGAGCTGGAATACGGCGGTGCCGCTCGTCACGATCATGAACACCATCGGCAGCAGCGCAATCCAGAACTTCAGATGCTTCTTGAGAAGCCAAAGCGACGCCGTGAGAAGCGTGAGCGCCGCAAGCATCTGGTTGGCGCTCGCGAACATCGTCCAGAGATTGTGCGCCATCGAAGGATTGAGAACAAGCAGATACACGCCGATCGCGATCACTACGCCCGTCGCGAAATACATGTTCTTGTTGAGGCGCACAAGAGGAGACGGCGCCGGTGCGCGCGCGGAATCGCCGGCAGCGTCGGAGGCCGAGGCGGTGCTCCATATCTCCTGCCACACGAAGCGCGCAAGGCGCGTGCAGGCGTCGACGGACGTCATGAGGAACGCGGCCACGGCGAGCAGCATGAAACTCTCGCTCGTCTTCTCGGGAAGTCCGATCTTCGCGCAGAAGCTCGCAAGGCCCTGCGCAAACATGACGACAGGCTTGCCTCCGGCAAGTCCCGCCATCAGATCCTCCTGAGAATGCCATGCCACCGCCACGAGCGCCAGCAGCGCAACCACGCCCTCAAGGAGCATGCACCCGTACCCGACGGGACGTATGTGGCTCTCGCTGTCGAGCTGCTTCGACGTGGTGCCGCTCGCCACAAGCGCATGGAACCCGGAGCACGCTCCGCACGCCACCGTCACGAAGAGAAGCGGAAACACACCCTGCGTAGCGCCCTTCGCGTTCACCACGGAAAGGCCCGAAAACGCGTTGATGTTCAGGTGCGGGCACACCCAGAACACCGCCACAAGCCCCAGCGCGAGCATCGCGTAGAGGAGGTAGCTGTTGAGATAGTCGCGTGGCTGCAGGAGCAGCCACACGGGCAGCGTGGAGGCCACGAAGCAGTACACGAAAAGCACCACCACCCAGATGTTCTTGCACGCCTCCTTGGTCACGCCGAAGATCGCCGTGAGGTCGCACGGGAAAAGAACGCCAACCCACACCAGCAGGAACAAGAGCGGCACGAACACGAAGCTCGCCGCGAAGACGTTCCATCTGAACTTGTACACGCACACGCCGAATAGCGCCGCCTCGAAGATGCCGAGCAGGGACGACGTGGCAACCTCTGGATTGGAGACGAACGCATCCGCCACCTGCCCAGTGAACACCGCCATCACCAGAACTAGCGCCGAGAAGCAGAACATGAGGAATATCATCTTCCCCGAGCGCCCCATCACTGACTCGATCACGCTTCCTATCGACTTGCCCTCGTGCCTCACGGATAGGAAGAGCGTCACCATGTCGTGCATCGAGCCGATGAATATGCACCCCAGCACCACCCACAGCGCCACGGCCGCCCATCCGAACTGCGACGCGAGAACTGGCCCTATGATCGGCCCCGCCCCAGCGATCGCGGCAAAGTGATGTCCGTACAGCACCATAGGATGCGCAGGCACGTAGTCCACCCCGTCGCCCATCGTGTGCGCAGGAGTGGGCCTCGACGGGTCAACGCCGATGGCCTTGGCTATGAACCGTGAATAGAGGAAATACGCGAGCGTGAAGCACGCGATTCCCGCAAGCAGCAACAATGCACCATTCATCTTTTTTCGTCCTTTGCTGAAATTATATCATTTTGCGCCCCGCGTTGCAAACTGACGATCGGGACACATTGCGGCAGGCCATCCCGCAACTACGCATCCGCGGCAGCGGCGAAAAACGCCTCGACGTTTTCCCACGGCGTGGAAACCGGCATGTCGCAGCCGCTTGACAGCACGAAGTTTGGATATGCCCCGCAGCGCTCGACAAGCGAGGCCACCGCCGCCTTTATTCCTTCCGGGTTTCCCTGCGCCAGCACCGACACTGGATCCACGTTGCCCAGCACGAGCGTCTTTGCCGGCGCCTTTTCAAGCATGGGCGCCAAGTCGATGGCATTTCCAAAGTGGCATCCCGCCGAGCCCTGCGCGAATATCGCCTCGGCAGCCTTCGTAACGTTTCCGCCACAATTGTGATACACGAGCGGAAATTCATCCGTCTGCAGCGCCTCCACGATTCTGCGCACGTAGGGCGCGGAGAACTCCTCAAGAGCCGCAGGGGATATCACGCCGGCAAGCGGTTCCGCCATGAAGAGCCCGTCTGCCCCGGCCGCCTTGAGCGCGGCACCGTACGCCGAAAGGAACGCCGTTGTCTTCTCCAGAAGCGCATGCACTGTCTCCGGCTCGTCCATCAGAAGGAACATCATCTCGTTGACGTCCGAAAGACGCCCCGCAAGCGAGAACGGGCCGATCATTCCGCCGTAGATCTTCTTGTCCACGCCCATGGTCTTCACCTTGGCGATTGCTTCCGCCGCCATGGTGCAGCGTCCGGCTGAGGGCGGCGGCACGGCGAGCGCCGCAACGTCGTCCTCGTCCGCAACGAGCTGTCCCGTCACCGCGGGCACTTCGTCCTCGCTGAAGCGCACCGTCGCGCCGAACGCCTCGGCCTCGATGGAAAGATCCATCGGACCAAGCACCGCGTCAACCGGCGCAGTGTGCGCGATCCAGACCATCGTCTCTGCCTGCAGATCCGCCGACTTCACGAATTCTCCCACCGAGTGGCCGAGCTTTCTGGCCACGGGAAACGACAGAACCGGAATGAATTTCATTTGCCTTCTCCTTGTATTTGCCAGCCGCATCCTTTAGCGGGAGGCCTCCATGCCGTTTACGACACGCCGCCAGCCTTCCACACCGTCAAGGCCGCAGACTGCGAGCATCCACATGCTTCCTTCTGCAGGACGATACGCTTCTCCAGGAGCAAGCACAAGCTTCCGGTCCGGCGCGAACTCCGCATCCGGATGCTGGCTGCGCCCGCCATCCATGACGTGGTACGAGAAAAGCGTGGAAGTTGGCGCGAACGTGATCCCGCCGAAATACGCTTCATCGCTCTGCCGGAACCACGCGTCGCATCGCGGCGCCTTCCAGAGATTCGGCACCTGCTTCACTTTCATCTTCAGCTTGTCCGCAAAATACGGCGCATATTCCCTGAAGTAGAACGTCCTCACGTCGATCGGCTTTTCCCCGACGTTCTTAGCCTCCACGAGTTCGCAGAGGAACCACGGCTTGTCGCCGAACCCTCGTATCGCGCACGTGAGTGAGAACCTGCCGCCGTTCGCGCTTGCGCCCTCCGAGGTCACGAATAGAATCTCGTTGCGCAGTTGGGCGTCGACCACGCGCGTTGCGTCATGCCATCTGCGCCCGCCGTCCACGTTCTCGCATACCATGCCGTTGAAGCTGCCGAGCGCATGACCGTTCAGCTCCACCACATCAAACATCTGCGTGCCGCCGATTCTGCCGTGAAGGCGAAGTCCTACCTTGTTTTCAAACGCATATTCTTCGCCGTTGCGCGAAAATTCCGCACGCGCCCTCTCGCTACCGTCAAGAAGCGGATGGCGCATGAGCAGCTCCGCAACTGTCATGCCGCGCTCTGCAGGTACGGCGCGCTCCTGCGGCATCTGCACGCTGCCGCGCTCCGCAACCTCTCTGTGCAGGCGTTCGAACATTGAAGTGATCTCCGGGTACGCGTCGCCCTGCTCGCTGATGAGGCCGTAGTTGGAGTCCTCGGGGAACGCGTCGCTGATGCCGGCCGCAGGCTCGTCCACCCACATGAAGTAGTCGTAGCCCAGCATGAACGGCAGCGCGAGCATTGTGCGGGCGAAGAGCTCCGTGGCCTGCGTGCGCTCGCGCTGTGTGCGGAACCGCTGGCCGGCGCCGCCCGTGCAGGGAAGGCCCGAGTCGAGCGCGGGGAAGCTCCATTCGGTGATGAGCATGGGCTTCTTCACGTAGCTGTACTGGCGGGCGAAGACGTCCGCCGCGCGCTCGAACTTCGCCGAGCGGTCCATGAACACCGCGTTTCTGTCGAGGTCAGCCCAGGGATAGACGTTGAACGTCACGAGATCGCAGTACTTCCCGCTCGCCTCCCACACCGCCTGATGGGCGCCCCATATCCCCGCGAATCGAGCACCCATCACGAGATGGTTGGGGTCGTGACGGCGTATGGCCTCGCTAGAGACGCGGAAGTAGATGTCGGCCGCGAGCTTCAGGAACGCGAGCTTGTCGTCGGCGGACGGCGCGCCCGCTACGCCGCGCTCTGCGAGGAACTTGCGCTGAGCTATCTTCGCGCTGTGCGTGTCGGGGAGCTTTGCCACCGCGTCGAAGAGTCCTGTCGCAGAAGCTCCGCGGCCCCACCACGCGAGCTCGTTGTCGATGAAGTATCCGAAGAGCCACGGGTCGTCGCGGTGCGGGGCGCACGCGGTGCGCGCCTTCCAGTCGGCCCATGCCGCGAACTGCGGATGGAACACGTTGGGGAACGCCGAGCATGGACGATGCTCGTTGGGGCAGATGTAGAGGTCGGGACGCTCCGGATTCCAGCATAGCCCGTCGCCGATGGACAGGAACACGGTATGCACGAGCCCTCTGTGCTTGAGCGCTGGATCGCAGCCCGCGCCGAGCAGGTTGAAGCCCCATTTCTTCAGGCGGGCGAGAGTGTCCTCCTCCCAGTCCGCCTTGTTCGGGAACTTCTTCTTGTTCACCTCGAGATGGATGCTGCGCCCCGTGCGCTGGCTATGGTGGCCATGGTATGTCACGTGGTCAACGCCAAGGAGCACCATGCCCCTTCCGAGCGGATCGATCACGCGCCAGCGTCCGTCCTTCTCCACCACGCGGAAAAATCCCGTGGCCTTGTCCCTGACGTCCGCGAGGAAGCTGTCGCTCTCGTAGGGAGGAATGTCGCGTTTCGTCGCCACAGGATGGCCGCTCTTGAACTTTGGAGATACGAACGCGCCACGGAAGAAGCCCGTCGAATGGAATGCCGGCCTGCCTCGCATGACGGCATTGGACGATTCACCGTCTTTGACGGGAAGCGCGTACGCGCACGCGAAGAGGATTTCGCCTGCTGAGTTTCTGATCTCGCCTGCGATCTCGCGCGCGGCGCGGTCTAGGCGCAGCGATGCACGGTACGTTTCGCCGTACTTCCATTCGCCCCTGTGCACGCGGCGTTTGCAAGCGAGGGCGTCGATGTTCTGCGAAAGCCATACGCCGCCGCGCATTTCGCAAAGCTCGAACGAGTGCCTCTCGGCGCCTCCATCGGGAGGAGACCTGACGAGGGCGACGTGCCAGAAGTTCTGGTCGTCGTCGTGGATCGCCACGCCAAGCGTCGCCCAGCCGTTGGTGCCGGCACCTTCTGGACGCAATTCGGCCTCGACGAATACATCCTCAGAACACGGTTCGTCAGCCAGCGCGAACGGCGCCGAGCCGTCGGCACGAATCGTCCGCGAAGCGTCGTCCAACGTCCACGAGATCGGGTTCATCTCCCATCCCGCCGCCATTGCGGCAGCGGACAAAAGAATGGCAAGAAAGGAAATAAGCCCCTTCGAAGAAATCTTGTCCATTTCTCTTCTCCTGCCTTTACGGATTCAGCGCTTCTTCGGCGCCCTTGCCTTCGGAGGGGATTGTGAAGTCTGCAGGTCGGCCCTTGACCTGGCGCGAGAGGAAGTCGAGCCCGGCCGGGTAGTTTCCGGCATGGCCGCCCTCGAAGAGCGTGAAGCGCACGTTCCGCGACGTGCGGCGCAGGTGGATTCTGTTGCGAGAGCTGTAGAACGGATCATTCGGCCCGTTGTAGGCAAGCGCGGCAGGCACCTTCTGATCCGCTTCGATCTTCGCTATGTCATCCTCGGAAATGCGGTCCTTCTCGCTGGCAAGCATGTTGAACGCGCGGATGGCGTGTCCAACTGGCACGGACCCCTTCCATCCGTCGTGGATGCCGGTGACGATGTACACTGGCACTTCTGCCTTTGCGGCGCTGTCTAGCCATGTCAGCGGCGAGCGGTGGCGGTATTCCTCCGGCTTCTGGGCCGGAGTTCCGCCGCACGCGCCCTCCATCATCTTCGCATACCCTCTGCCCCTGCCGGGGTGTTTCAACATGGAATCGGCGTGCCAGCGGGCGAGATCGGTGATTGGGCAGAACGCTACGCATCCGGCCCAGATCTCGGGATGGCGACCGGCCATGAGAAGCGTCATGTGCCCACCGCCAGAGCCCCCGATTATGTACACACGTTTCTCGTCGATCTTGGCATGCGACTTTGCGTAGTTCACCGCGTCCACGATGTCCTGCACGGCCGGGTCGCCTCCGCATGCGGGCGGCGTCTTGTTGGGTCCCCTGAAGTTCGGCCCCACCATCGCCCATCCGTTCTTCCGCGCGTACTCGAACGCGGGCGCGTAGTTGCTCTTCAGTTTATAGTCCGGGCTCCATGTGTGAAGGCCAACCACAAGCGGCACAGCCTCGCTCTTCGCCTTTTCCGGCGCCCAGAACCAGCACGGCTGCATTGTGCCGTCAAGTGACGACTTCACATGCACAAGCAGCTCGTCGCCGAACGGCTCATGCTTCTTCGCGCGCGCGCCCTTCACGTCAGCCGCGCACGCCGCCATCGCCGCGCATGCCGCCGACACTACTATCGCCCGCATTTTATTCGTCTTCATGGCCTACTCTCCAGAAAGGGTGAAAATCATGCAATTATCATACAACATATCTCGGTCCAATGCAAGCGATAGGAAAAATTCCCCTTTGCGCGGCGCCGAACATTGTAGTATAATGCGGCTTGTCCTGATCAGATTAGAAAAACGAATGTGCGGCATGGTTGTAGACATGCCAATGACTAAGAATGTTCGCTTCATTGCGGACACCGAAAACGAGAACAATGTGATAGTATGACGAGCAGACGACAGTTCATCGCCGCCGTGACTGCGGGCGGCACATTGGCGGGGCTGCGCGTGCGCGCGACGGAAGACGGTCGCCTGGTGACGCAGGGCGAGACGATTCCAATAGCCGGCACGTACGACCTCGTGGTGGCTGGTGGATCGACGACGGGCGTGGCGGCGGCCGTGACGGCCGCGCGCGCAGGACTTTCGGTCGCCATCGTCGAATACAACGCCTTTTTCGGCGGCACGGCCACAGCGGGGTTGGTTCCCGTGTGGCATTCGCTCTACTCCACGGACGGCGCGCGCCAGATCATCGGCGGCATCACGGAGGAAATCGAGCAGAAGCTCTTGGCGCGCGGCGAGGCGCGTCTCTTGGGAAAGACCGACAAGAGCGTTGGCTGCTACCTGAACGTCGCGGCGCTGGAGATCGCGCTTGACGAACTCGTGCGCGAGGCGAAGACGATCGACTCATATCTCAAGGCACAAGTGGTGGACGCCGTGCTGGACCGTCCCGGACACCTCACGCACGTGGTGATCGAGAACCGCGACGGACGGCGCGCGCTTGCGGCCAAGCAGTTCATCGACGCGACAGGCGACGCCATCCTCGCGGCGCGCGCCGGGTTCAAGACGTGGACACAGCCGCGCAGCGACCTGCAGGCGCACACGCTCTGCGCCATCCTCTCGGGCGCGGACGCCATCAAGAAGGCGTATCCGTCGTTTTCCTTCGGGAAGCTCATGGGGCCGTCGGGCGGGGCGGGACTCAAACACGTCTTTCAGTGGTCGGCACCCGTCATCGGCGCGCCCGGCCTCACGTTCCTTGCGGCGACGCGCATCTCCGCCTGCGATCCGTCCGTTGCGCGCGACCTCACCGAAGGGCTCTTCGAGGGACGCGCGCAGCTGAAGCAGATCGTCGACGCCGCGAACCGGAGGTTCCCGATGCCCGAAGGAAGCCGTCTTGCGCTCGTGACCGTCGCGCCCGATATGGGCCTGCGCGAGTCGCGCCATATCGTGGCGCAGTACCGCGTGACGTCGAAGGACGTGCTGTACGGACGTTCCTTCGACGACTGCATCGCGAAGGGTTCCTACCGCGTGGACATCCACGAAGGGGCCGGCATCACCTTCCGCTACCTCAACGGCGACGAACACGTGATGGAGGCGACGCCCGAGGGGAAGATCCAGTGGCGGCGCGGCAAGTGGCGCACGGACGCGGGCCCGTACCCCACCTGGTACGAGATACCCATGCGCGCCCTCCTGCCGGTCGGAGCGGAGAACCTGTGCTGCGCCGGGCGGATGGTCGACTGCGAGCGCGAGGCCTACGGCGCGTTGCGCGTGATGGTCAACTGCAACCAGATGGGCGAGGCCGCGGGAAGGGCCGCCGTCCGCGCGGTGAAGGGGGCTGCTGGTAATGGTTGATGGCGACTGCGAGCGCTGCCGATGGAGGCGCGCTTGATTTTCTTCCCCGCGATGGTGTGATTCTTGGTATACTATTCGCCGTCAAAGAGAATAGATTGAACGCATGAATGAACATCTTCTAAATAAGGACTATCGCGACATGATCGTGTGCCTGCTTCAAGCTGGAGTGGACTTCATGCTTGTCGGCGGGTATGCGGTCGCACTTCATGGTTGGCCGAGGACGACATTCGACATAGACTTCTGGATTATGGCTAACCCTGAAAACGCGAAGTCGGTCATGTGTGCGATAAGGGCATTTGGTGCACCTCTCATGGACCTTGAGGAATCAGACTTCCATAGACCTGGCATGGTGTTCCAGATCGGTGTGCCGCCGCAACGCATCGACATAATCTCCGCTGTTGACGGCCTTGATTATGCCGAGGCGTCTCAACGCGCAGTGAAGATGAACGTCGACGGGCTTGAAATAAAGGTGATTTCGCTGGACGATCTCATCGTGAACAAGCGGGCTTCTGGACGTCCGAAAGACATTGCGGACGCCCTGGCTCTCGAAAAACTGAAGGCGAGGATCGGCAATGGATAGAACTATCGTCAAAATGACTACGCTCAAGGAACAAGACGAGGCATTCTGTCTGTCACTTTCCGTAGACGAGCGCCTGAAGGTACTGGAGGAATTGAACCGCATCGGACGTCTCGCTGCAGGTTATCCGGATACGCCACTTGACAGGCAGAAGGTTCACGTCGCCTGATCATATCTATGCGAAGAATATCTCAAATCGTGGAACTGGCAAAGGAAAGGAACAAAAGCCACAACGCAGTGAAACATCCATAGGCGGGCAACCGCCGCTGTCGCCGCAATGGTAGGGTCACGCGTCCCGCGTGACCGAGATCGGTAGGGCGGTCGCCCCG